>CAAGKR010492156.1_pt1 | contig 21441 bp, 20 predicted proteins | sample 2556971 | NCBI WGS metagenome assembly CAAGKR01 (sample SAMEA5207829, study PRJEB30636) | soil metagenome | biome: forest; feature: boreal; material: soil | place: USA | collected 2011-09 | depth 1 m | reverse complement strand
GTCGCGCAGCGCCTTCGACACCGCCTGTCCCGACAGGTTCATGTAGGTCTGCGGCAGGACCATCCAGATGCCTCGCGACTCGGAGCGGCCGACCAGCGATTGCCACCGCTTGCGATCTACCTTCACACCCAGTCGCCGCGCCAGCTCGTGCAAGCAAGCGAAGCCGAGGTTGTGGCGCGTGTCGGCGTATTCCGACTCGGGGTTGCCCAGGCCCACGATAAGCAACTCTTCTCGAACCAACTCCTGACCTCATGGAAAGCGGTTAGACACAGCTAGGCCCGCGGCGAGAGCCGCAGACCGGCTAATGAGTTTACGCGGCGCGCAAAGCGGCGGGATGGAGCGGCGCTACTGATCGGCGCGCAAGCGCCGGTAAGGAGGGGCCTTACTGATTGAAGCTCAAAGCCGGCCGGGAGCAAGGCTCAGCCCGGACAGCTTCAAGGCGGCGACGGTCAGGCGAGACATCTCGCGGCGCTCCGAAACGGAGATGTGGTCCCATCCCAACAGGTGCAGCATCCCGTGCACGCACAGCAGCCCGACCTCGGTGAGCGCCGGCTGCCCGTACTGCACGGCCTGGCGGACGACCATCGGCCACGAAATCGCAACGTCGCCGAGATGCTTTTCCGAGCCGACGAACGCCAGCACATCCGTCACTGAATCGTTGCCGGCGTAAGCGCGGTTCAACCGCCGGAGTTCCTCGTCGCTGGTGAGCCGGACAGCGATGGTGGCCGTCCCGTCAGGCAAGCGCGCGACGAGCTCGGGGAGTGACGCAGCACGCTCGAGCACCGAGCGTGCGAATGCAGGCGCCACCGGCGCGCGCACGGCCTTTATCACCTCGACCTCCAGCCGGTTGTGGCCAGCCATCTCCCCAAGTAAACCCGCTACAGTCACTGGCGGTGCGAATTCTGGTGACGGGGGGAGCCGGATTCATCGGTTCCCACGTCGTCGACGCGTACATCGCGGCAGGACACGAGATCGCAGTTCTCGACGATTTCAGCACCGGCCGCGAAGCCAACCTCAACCCCGCCGCCCAGGTCCACAAGCTCGACCTGCGCGACCAGCCGGGTGTCGATAAAGCCATCGCATCTTTCCGGCCCGAGATCGTCAACCACCATGCCGCTCAGGCGGAAGTGCCCAAGTCGGTCGCCGATCCGACGTACGACGCGCAGGTGAACATCATCGGCGGCCTCAATCTCCTCAAGGCCTGCATCGATCACGGCGTCAAGAAGGTGATCTTCATCTCCAGCGGTGGTGCCCTTTACGGCGAGCCTGACGTGATCCCGTGCGACGAAGACCATCCGGTGCGACCGCTGTCGCCGTACGGAACGAGCAAGTTCTGCTTCGAGCAGTATCTCGGAACTTTCAAGCGCACCTTCCGGCTCGATTCCACCGTGCTGCGCTACGCCAACATCTACGGCCCACGCCAGGACTTCTTTGCGGAAGAGGGCCGGGTGATCGCGATCTTTGCAAGTCGGATGCTGGCGGGCAAGCCGGTCACCGTCGACGGCGACGGCGAGCAGTCGCGCGACATGCTCCACGTCGGTGACGCCGCCACCGCCAACCTGGCCGCGCTCGAGCGCGGCTCCGGCGGGACGTTTCACATCAGCAGCGGCGTCGCCGTCTCGATCAACGACCTGTACCGGAAGCTGGCCCTCCTGACCGGTTACACCCTCTTCCCCCACTACGGCCCAGCTCGCAAGGGTGACGTCTACCGCATCGCCCTTGACAACAGCCGCGCCCTGCGCGACCTCGGCTGGGAGCCACGGGTCGACCTCGAAGAAGGCCTGAGCCTCACGGTCGACTACTTTCGCGAGCAGATCTCGAGCGCCACGGCGTGAGACTCGCCCACCGAATCGCAAAGGCTTGATCGCCTCACTCCGGTTCCTCCACAGCTACGGCGCGAAGGCCGTCCTGGCGTACGCAGTTGTGCTCGGCATCTGGGGCACTTACAGGTACTTCCGCAACGGTGAGCTGAGCGGCGGGTTTCGCTCGAGCTATCTGATCATGGCCGGTTTCACCGCCGTGCAGGGTCTCATCGGTCTCGCGGCCTTCGTCGTGGGCGGGCGGCCGACCGAGCTCCTGCACATCGTTTACGGCGTTTTCGCCGTGATCTTCCTTCCCGGTGCGTACCTTTACGCCCAGGGAGGAACGCGTCGCCGGGAGGCGGTGATCATGGCCGGCGCGGCGTGGATCGTGAGCATTGCTTACCTGCGCGGCATCGCCACCGGCTGATTGGAGAAGAGGGCCTACGCCCGGAACAGCACGCCGACGGCGTACGTGATGGAGGCGACGACCGTGCCGACCGCCAGCATCTCCAAGCCCGAGCGCACGCCGCCCTTGCCGGTGAAGAATGACCGCGCAGAGCCGATCAGGAACAGGAACGCAGAGCTGAACGCGAACGCGATTGCCAGCGCGCCGAATCCCGAATGGGCTCCGCCAAGCACCGCGCGGCCGACGAGGTAGCCGAGAACCGGGATGGCACCTCCAATGAGGGTCGAGATACCGGCCACCAAGCCCTCGCGCACGGGGTTCTCGAACTGGGCGACGTCGAGGCCGAGCTCTTCGCGGGCCTGGGTCTCGAGCCAGACCCTCTTGTCGGCGGTGATGCGCCCGACAATGGTCTTGGCCTCATCGGGGGTGAGGCCCTTGGAGCGATAGATCTTCACCAGCTCCGCTCTCTCGAGGTCCGGCATCGCCTCGATCTCAGCGGCCTCGCGGGCCAGCTGGCCTTCGAAGACCTCCCGCTGCGACTTGCTCGCCAGATAAGCGCCGCCCGCCATCGAGACGCCCGAAGCCACCATCGCCGAGAGCCCGCCGATGAGCACCACGCGCGGATCGACGCTCGCACCGCCAACACCGGCGAGCACGCCGAGGGGGGCGGTGAGCCCGTCGTTGACCCCGTAAATGACATTTCGAATGCTCTCGATGCCACTGCCGTGCCACTCTTCGTGCACGACATCCTGCGTCCTGCCGTCCGCACCGCCCTCATCAGCATCCGGGGGCCGAGAATCACCCTCCGCGGCGACGTCGTCCGGCGATTGGTGGTCGAGCTCCTCAGGCAGCACCTGTCGCAGGACTCCCTGGGCACGCTCGTCGGACACGGTCGAGACCTGGCTCAGGTACGCGCGCAGGACCTGCCCCTCGGCTGCGCCGGCAAGCGCGAGGGCGGGACCGATGCCGGCCACCCGGGCGAGCGCGGCCAGGAACCGAGCGGTGAAGCCTTGCCGGCGCTCCGGTAGCTTCACGCCTCCCGCGGCGAGCAGCCCGGCCCACGCGTCGGCGTGGCGCTTCTCGGTCGCGGCCAGCGATTTCAATCGCTGTTTCAGGCGGGCGTCGGGGGTGACATCCGCGAGGGCCTCGTAGACGCCCGCCATTCGCGTTTCGCTCTCCCAGTTGGAGCGGAGCGACCGCGTGTCGGGTTCGGACAGTGTCCGGTCGGGGGGCGCCACGGGTCTATGGTAGGGATGGGTGTCCGGGGAAACGGCGGGACGTATCTGGCACCGCGTCATCCCGACCCGACCCCGGGACGGCGGCGGCCGGTCACGGGCGATTGTCTTAAGGTAGGGGCCCTCGATGACCCCGACTGCGCAACGCACCGAGCCCGGAACCGCGGCGCGATCCAAGCCGCGAACGATGCGCGAATCCAAGCGCCGGCCGTCGCGCCGCATCGTGATCACCGGGGGCGCGGGCTTCCTCGGTGTTAACGCTGCTGTCCACATGATCGAAGTGGGCTGGCATGTCACCCTCCTCGACAACCTCAGCCGTCCAGGGACTGAGCGGAACCTGAAATGGCTGATCACCCAACACCCGACCCACACGACCTTCATAAAAGAGGACGTGAGGAACGCAAGTGCCTTGAGTGAGCACGTCAAGAGCCAGGACGCCATCCTCCACCTGGCAGGCCAGGTTGCCGTGACGACGTCGCTCATGGACCCCGTGACCGACTTCGACGTCAATGCCGGGGGCACGCTGAACCTGCTGGAAGCAACGCGAAAGCACAATCCCGACGCGCCGTTTGTGTTCGCATCGACGAATAAGGTCTATGGAAAACTCGAGAACAACAACGCTGCCTGTAAAGAAAGCCAGCCGATCGACTTCCACAGCCCGTATGGGTGCAGCAAAGGCGCCGCCGACCAGTACGTGAGGGACTACGCGCGCTGCTTCCACATGAACACGGTCGTGCTGCGCCAGAGCTGCATCTACGGAGCGCACCAATACGGCACGGAGGACCAGGGCTGGGTCGCCCACTTCGTCCACTCGATCCTAAACGGCCGACCACTCACCATCTACGGCGACGGCACGCAGGTGAGGGACCTGCTCGACGCCAGGGATCTAAGTGCGTTGTACGAAGCGGTGATCAACAACATCGACAAGACCAGGGGCGAGGTCTACAACGTCGGCGGCGGCCGGCCAAACCAGCGGAACCTACTCGAGGTCATCGACCAGATCGGCGAGCTCACGAACACCAAGCCCAAATACACCTTCGCCGACTGGCGCGAGGGCGACCAAGCCTTCTACGTGAGCGACATAACCAAGGCCAAGGAACACCTTGACTGGGCTCCTCAGATCGCGTTCGATCGCGGTCTCAAGGACCTTGTTGCGTGGGCGGCCTCCGTCAGCAGCTAGCTTCGATTCGCTCGCACGTGAAATGACCGCAGCCTCGAGGTAAGGCGCGAAGAAGTCGGGCTTCGCCCCAGGCGAGGCAGGCCAACCTACAGAAGGTCGAGCACCTGGCTGGACTGGCGTGGGCCGGTCAGCGGCTCAGTCGAGGACATGTCCACATCGCGCCGAGGTGTTGTCGGCGAATTGATGCGTACCGCTGCCAAGGTCGCCTGCTGCCAGGGTCACGGCGGCGATGAGCGCCATAAGATACGAGGTCCTTGAACCTCTTCACACTTGCCGCCGCTGCAATCACCTGTTCGGCGGCAGCAGTTTCAACCGGTTGCAGCCTCGGTTGCCACCTGCTCGTGCGACCGGCACACGTCGAGGACGGCGCCTTGCAGGGTGTCCAGGTGCCTCTCCCAGTCGAATCGCCGCGCCCATTCGAACGCACGCTCACCGGCCGCCTGGTTCTCACGCGGGTCGTCGAGCAAGGTTGAGATCCCGGCCGCGTAGTCGCCTACCTCGAGGGGTTCCGCGAGGTGCCCCGTCCCCGGCGCAACCGTCACCATCGGTCCCGCCTGGTTCCAGGCCACTACCGGCACGCCCTTGGCCATGGACTCGATGACACCCATCCCGAAGTCTTCCTCCGGCGCCGGGTAGACGTAGACGGCGGCTCCTTCGTAGAGCTTCTGCAGCTCGTCCTCTGCAATCGCGCCGAGGAACAGCACCGCGTCCGACAGTCTCAACTCCGCGACCAGCTCTTTCAGCGACGCGGTGTGCGACGTCGCAGGACCCGGTATTACCAGTTGTACGCGCGGATGACGCTTGCGCACCTCCGCCATGGCCCGGATCGCAAGGTCGAACCGCTTCTGCGGATAGTGGCGGTTGGTGAGCAGCACGTAGGGCCGCCGGATCGGGTAGCCGTTGATGGTCAAGCCACCTGAGAAGCGAGCCGCCGCCGGCAGAGGAAAGCCCGAGGCGGCCACGTGGCAACCGGCCGGGCAGTCGACCGCGTCGCGGCGGTACGTGGTGCGGATTATGTCCCCGATATAGTCGCCGTTGACCAGCAGCTGGTCGGCCTCCTGTACGGAGCGCCGATCTGCCCAGGCGACAAAGCGCGTCGCACGCATCACGACGGCCGCCAGCAACCGGTAGTCCGCATTGGCCACCCAACCCGTCTCGCGGTCGATGCTGCGTGGATAGACGAGGCGGTTCGGCTGGTTGAGGTAGACGACGTACGGGACGTCGATGAGCCGCGCCGCCCACCAGGCAATCCACGCGCTGGGCTGGTTGCAACCGATGATCGCGTCGACACCGCGAAAGCGCCAGGCGTAAAGCGGCATGAGCAGCGACGCCGCGGCCATCTGGATCGCCTCGCGATATGGGAACCAGCGCGGGAGCTGGGGGAGGAACGTGCGCACTCGGACCTCGCCGATCAGGTCGGGGTAGCAGCGCGACGCATCGACGGTGGGCGCATAGCACTCGACGTGGTAGCCGCGCCGGCGCATTCCAAGCACCTCTTCGATGACGATTCGCTCTCCGCCGCCGGAGTAGGTGAACCCGCAGTGGAACACCGCTATCTGCCGCGGCCCGCCGGCCTTGACCCGCCGCCGCCCACCGACCATCAGAAAACCCAGCAACCCAAGTGCTAGAGCGTTGAAGGCCGTGATGGCGTGATAGAGCACGATGGCGCCGGCCGCCACGCTGGAAGCCAGCCCGAGGCCGCCACCCAGAACGAGCGCACCGGCCACCTCCAGGTTGCCAACGTATCCAGGCCCCGCCGGCACCGCAAAGCTCAGGAGCAAAGCCGGGTAAGCGGCCATCGCCTTCAGGCTCGGCACCGGAACCCCGACGGCGATGAAGAGAAGGCTGAAGTTGAACGCGTCGATGAGCAACGCCAGCGCGGTCAGCGCCGCCAGTCGTACGGCCAGCGCCGGAGTCCACAAGCCCCGGGCTCCGGCCCGAAACGCGAACGCCTGGCCGGCCAGCGCCGATGCGAATCGCTCCGGAAGCAACCGGCGAGCCAACCAGGAGCGCGCGACTCTGGGCCCCATCAGAGCGGTGCCGAGCACCGCCGCCAGCAGCGCGACCGCCAGCGCGGCTGCCCCCAGCAAACCTCGCGGCGCGCTCACGATTCCGGTCGCGGCGACGACCTCGAGGATCGCCAGCACGGCAGCAACGGCGGCAAGATCGCAAGCCTTGTCGATGACGATGGTGGCGAGTGCCGAACCTGCCGGGACCCGATGACGCCGCCAGAGCCACCAAGCCCGTGCCGCGTCGCCCGAACGGATCGGGAGCACGTAGTTCAGAAGGCTGCCGGCCGCATTCATCGCGAAGACCCTCACCATCCCGACCGGCGCAAGAGGACGCAGCAGGAGCAGCCAGCGCCGCGCCCTGATCACGCTGGTGACCAGGGCCAGGACGATCATCAGAGCCACCGCCGCCCAGCTGTTCACGCGCGCGTGGCTGAGCACCTCGGGCAGCGAAACAGTTCGGAGCCAGAGCCACAGGAGGAAGAGCCCAAAGGCCGTCTGCAATCCGAGCCGGAGCCAGCGGTTCAGGCGGCGGCCTCCTCCAGCTCGTCAGACGGCTCCGTTTTGAGAATCCAGCGCTGGACGAAGATCCAAAAAGCGAACAACCACCCGACCACCAAGATCGTGCCGCCATAGTCATGGAACACCACTGCCGGGGTCTGTCCCCAGGTCGCCGCCAGGGCGGCTACTGCCACGACACGCATCAGGTTCAACAGCATGGTCCCGGTGATGCCGATGAATACGATTTGAGCTCGCGCCTCAATCGGCTGGTCGCCTCGCAGTCCGGAGAGGCCTGCCCGGTGCTGATCAGGCTGACATTGGTTCGGAGGTTGGGACGGAGCGCGCGTGCCAGCTCGTCGATATCCTCCGGCCGAAAGCGACGATGACCCCCCCGGGTGGTCTTCGCAGGCTTGAGAGTCCCCAGTGTGACGGCACGGAGGACTGTCGCCCGAGTAACGCCCAGGCGGTCAGCCGCTTCCCTCGAACTGATCAAACTGTGCAAGGCGTGTATAGGTGGAACGCATGATTATCACCGTTGGTTCACAGGCGCACAACCCACCCCTTGGTATTCCCAGTGCGACGTTGCCGATTTGTGGTCGGAAATAAGCACCAATCCGCTATGATCATCGCGGATTCCGCGACTAAGCTCCTTTCGCAATGAGGCGCTCCCTCGAGGTGAGGACCCGCAGAAAGGATGGAGGCCGGGGCACTTCCGAATCACAACGAAACTCACCCCCCGCAGCCAAGCTCGGTGCCGGTGTCGAGAGATCGCCCGGCCCGAGCCTTTTTACGGGACCTGTGCTTGGGCTTCAGACCGGCGGACCGCCCACTCGTGAAGACCTTGGCGCCACGGACGCAGCGCGACGGTTCGAACGGACCCCATGCACCCGTTGCGGGGCCGCCGAGCAGGCGCCGCGAGCTCCGAGCTCGTGACCGCCTCCACCTCCGCCTCCACGCCGCTTTCGGCAAGAGTCGCCCGGGCGAACTCGTCCCATGCGCAACAGCCGGCGGCGACGACGTGCACCACGCCGCCCGTGTCCTGCTCGGCCAGTTTCACCGCAGCTTGCGCGAGGTCGCGCGTGTAGGTCGGGTTGACGCGCTGGTCGGACACGACCCGAAGCCGTTCCCCGTTTCGTGCCCGCATGAGGATCCGCTCCGGGAAGCTCCGGACCGTGGCCGTCGAGCCGCCATCGCCGAAAAGAGCGGCGGTCCTAATCACCAGCGCTCCGGGCATGACCGTGAGCAGCCGCGTCTCGCCCTCGAGCTTGGACTTGGCGTAGACACTGAGCGGGTTCGCTGCGTCCGACTCGACGTACGGTCTGTCCAACGATCCGTCGAACACGAAGTTGGTCGAGAAGTGGACCAGTCGCACGCCGTGGCGGTTAGAGGCGGTGCCGACGCTGGCCGGCCCCTCCGAGTTGACCCGATAGGCCAGCTCCGGCTCGGTTTCCGCGGCATCCACCGCGTTGTAGGCGGCGCAGTTGAATACGACCCGGGGCCGATGGTCCTGGCACGCCCGATCGAGAGCGGAAAGGTCTGTCACGGACAGTTCGCGGTGCGTCAAGCCGACCGCATCGGGGAGCAGCCTCATGAGCTCTGACCCCAACTGCCCCCCGGCTCCCAACACAAGTGCTCTCACTGCCGCGAAGGTACCAACAAGTACGGCCGCGGCGCCCGGCAGATTGCGCCCGGCCTTCACAAACGATGCCCGCCGGCCATGAAAGTTCATTTATGTTCAACGTGCGTAAAGCGGCGCCTGATTGGGAACGCTCCCGAGCGATCGGCACCGTGAACAGGAAAAGGGATCCCTTGCCAAGCCCCTCCGAGCGCACTCGCGTAAAGGCGCATCCGCGAACCGGCTCAGTCCAACCGCTTGGCAAGCCCCGACTGCGCCGTCAAGAGCGCGCTGATCTCCGGCTCGGATGCGGGCCGGCCGACCAGGAACCCCTGGGCGGCATCGCAACCCGCCTCGATCAGGACGGCTTCCGCCGCCCGGTCCTGCAGTCCCTCCGCGACCACCCGCAATCCAAGGTTGTGGCCGAGCCCGACGGCGGAGCGCACGATCGCCGCTGAATCCGGGTCGGAAGCCAGCCCAGACACGAACGAGCGGTCGATCTTGATTTCGTTGACGGGCAACCGCATGAGAAAAAGAAGCGAGGAATAGCCCGTTCCGAAGTCGTCAAGCGCGAGCCGGACCCCCAACTCCCGGAGCCTGTGAAGGGCTTTGCCCGCCGCCGCAGCCATGGCCACGCCCTCTGTGATCTCGAGCGTGAGCCGCAGCGGGTCAGCCTGCGACGTCGCCAACGCGCGTGCGACCATCTCCTCCATCGAGTGGTCTTCGATCACGCGAGGCGAGACGTTGACCGACACGGATACGTCAAGCCCGGCAGCAAGCCACTTTCCCAACTGTCCGAGGGCGGCGTCCAGGACCCATGCCGTGAGCGGGTGGATGATGCCCATCTCCTCGGCCATCGGGATGAAGCGGTCCGGGGGCATCATGCCCTCTCGGGGATGGTTCCAGCGCACGAGCGCCTCCACCGTGTGGACGGTGCCGGTCGCGAGCGTCACCTGCGGTTCGTAGTGCAGAACCAGCTCGCCCTGCGGGATCGCTCGGCGCAGCTCGCCCGCCAAGCCCGAGCGGCGGAGGGTCTGGGTCTCCTGCTCGGGCGCGTAGACCGCATGCCCGCCGCCTGAGCGCTTGGCCACGTACATCGCCACGTCGGCGCGGCGCATGAGCGTGGTCGGATCGTCGCCGTGCACCGGGTAAAGGGCGATGCCGATCGACGCGCCCGTCTCGACCATCTGATCGGCGATCGCGAAGGGCCCTTCGAGCGACGCCAGGATCTTGCGCGCCGTGGCGATGATGTCGTCGGGATGCTTGGCATCGGTTGTCAGCACGGCGAACTCGTCACCGCCAAGACGAGCGATGGTGTCGGTCGCTCGAAGCACACCGCGCAGGCGTGCCGTCACCTCCTGCAACAGGCTGTCGCCGCGGTCGTGGCCGAGCTCGTCGTTGATGTCTTTGAAGCGGTCGAGATCCAGCAGCAGAACACCGAACATGTTCTGGTTTCGCCTCGCTCCCAGCAGGGCTTGGCGGAGCCGGTCACCGAACAGGCTCCGGTTGGGAAGCCCGGTCAATGCGTCATGCAGGGCTTGGTACTCGAGGGCGTCCGTGTGTGCCTTGCGCTCGGAGATGTCGCGCATCGTGGCGACGAAGAGGTGGCGCGCTCCGACCTGCATCGAGCTGACGACGAACTCGAGCGGGAACAGGCTCCCGGTCTTGCGCTTCCCCATGGTCTCGTGGGCGCCGCTGACGGGGATGTCCTGCTTGAGCCGGTGTTGCAGGTAGTTCATGAAGCCGCTTCGATGGGTGGTGGCGATGAGGATATCGGCTGGCTGCCCCACGAGCTCCTCCTCCAGGTAGCCGAAGAGCTTGACCACCGCTGGGTTCGCGGACTCGATGACTCCGGCCTGGTCGATGGTCGCCAGTCCATCGGAAACGTTGTCGAGCACCGAGCGCATCCGCTTCTCGCTGTCCTGCAGCGCGACCTCCGCACGCTTGCGCTCCACGAACTCGCCGATCTGCGAACCGACGTCGTTCATGACCGCCACCAGCCCCTCGCCCAGCTCCCGGGGCGCCCAGGAGTGAAGCGAGATCATGCCGACCACACGCCGCCCGCTGCGCACGGGGAAGCCGACGATGCCGCGGAGACCGGCCGCCACCGCCGCCACCGAACGCGGCGATTCGTCCGTGGCGAGGTCCGCCACCGATACCGGCGCCCCGGTTTCCCAGACCTGGCCCGCCAGCCCTTCCCCACGCCGGTAGCTCGCCAGCGGCGCCGTGGCCTCGTACGCCGAGGTGTCGCGGCCCGGGCGTTTCCACGAGGTGACGAAGTTCATGGCTTCGCGTAGAGGGTCCACCTCCCAGTACTCGGCCAGCTCCCAGTCGAGCGACTCGCACAAGCCCTCCAGGACGTGGGGCGCCGCCTTGTCCCAGCCCGGCGAGGTGACGAGCGCTTGTGTCACCGAAAAGCGAGCGGCCTGCAGGACTTCGTTCCACTTGTGGTCGCCGATGTCCAACATCACCGTCTGGAAATGGAGCGGCTTTCCCGCATGGTCCCGCACAAGACGCGCATTGACGTCGGTCCATACCGGCTGTCCGTCCTTCCGAAGGAACCTCTTCTCGAACCGGAAGCCGGGCGCCTCACCCGCGATCATCCCGCGCAGCGCTTCCTGGGTCGCGGGGACGTCGTCGGGGTGAGTGACGTCCAGGATCGAAAGGCTTCGAAGCTCGCTTTCGGTGTAGCCCAGTAGCTGACAGAACGCTGGGTTGACGGAGATGAGCCGGCCGTCCAGACCGGCGAATGACATACCCGCCTGCGCCTGCTCGAACAGGGTTCGGAAACGCATCTCGCTTTCGCGCTCCGCCTCCACAGCCCGGTGACGCTCACTGATGTCGTGGACCAGAGCCAGCAGCCGGTGCCTACCCTCTGCCGCGAGGGGGCGCACCGCGGTTTCCACCTGAATGCGCCTGCCGTCCTTGGTGATGAGTGCCGACTCGTAGCGGACGGGCGCGTCACCGCCGCGAAGCCTAGTTGCCAACTGCTCGACCAACCCCTGGCGCTCATCGGGCGGCGCCAGCTCGATCAACGACTGGAGGGCGGCGAGCTCATCTGGGCCGTAGCCGGTGAGCAGCTGGAAGGCGGCGTTACCGGCGACGAAACGGCCGTCCTCGGTGATGACCAATCCCTCGCCGATGTCGCTGATGGCATGGAGAAGCGACGCTTGGCGCTGGGCCTGCATCGCCAGGTTGCGCTCCACGATGTGATGGGTGACGTATGCGAGCAGGGTCAGGCCAAAGAGGACGAGAGCCCAGGTCACGATCTCGCCGAGGGCGACGTGAAGCACGACTGCGGCGTCGATCCACAGCGCGGCGAGGCCCGCCACCGCAATGGCGAGCAAGTAAGGGAAATGGCGGGTCAGGAAGCCCAGGTCGAAGTAAAGAAGCGAGGTGGCGAACACCGCGGCTGCGAGTGGCAGCAGGTCGTTGCCAAGCCACGGGCCCGCCACCCCCAGCACCGCGACAGCGAGCAAGGCGTTGCACGCCATCAGCCCAAGCTGGACTGGGACGCGGTTGGAGAGCCGCGACCCCCGAATCGATATCGCAACGGCCGCGTAGATGACGGCGGCGCCGATCAGCAGCCCCTCCTCCTGGAGCACTTCGCGCGGGAGATGGGCCTCCCAGAGGCGATAAGCGACCGCCACGATGAGGACCGCCGCGGCGAAGGTTCTGATCAGGGGCAGGCGCCAAGAGCTGAAGCCGTGCGAAGACCGATCGCCCGCCCATGCGGCCGTGCGGACCCCGAACAGCGGATCAGCGTCCGCTGAATCAGGCGGTTTCAGATCGCTCGCCAATTATCGAACCGGCTTGCCGGCCCAAACCGGGCCGAAGGCCACACTCACTTCGACCACGATAACGGTCGAACACCCGGGGCCGTGCGCACCCAAAACGGGGCCGCGCCCGGGAAGCGCTGCGCTACTTGCCCGACTTGGCCTTCGAGCGCTGGGGGACGGAGCGCTTGAGCGGCGCCCGTCGCCCGGCGTGGATGGGGATGGGCTTCTTGGCCTGCCCGGGGTCATTCCCATCCTTGGGCCGGTTGGCGGCGGCATGAAGGGTGCGGAGCTTGGTCAGGCGTTCTTTCTTAGCCTGCAGGGCCGCCTTGAGAGCGTCCGAGAGCTGGGTATCGTTCATCGGCACCACCCGAAGGCGAGCCTCCAGCTCCAAAACCTCCACCTCCGCCCGGGTCAACTCAAGATCAATCGTCTTAGCCACTTCTTCCCCTTTATACCGTCGGGAGCTACTACCCAATCTAATAACTACCCCAAGAGGAGCCAGGTTATGCCCCTAGGGGCAATTGGTTGGATTAGCCGCTTCTCCTCTCCAGCTAATTACCGGCGTTGCAGGGGCGGCCGGGGTCCCCCCGGCGGGGTCCCTCTCATCCGTCAGTCAAGGCTGACGGCATCACGCAGCTTCTCGAAAAAGCCCTTGGACACCTTCTCGGGCTTGCCCGTCAGCCCGCCCACCTTCCGCAGCAATGCCTTCTGCTCGGCGGTCAGGTCCTTGGGCACCACGATCTGCACCACGACATACTCGTCGCCGCGGCGTCCGCCCCTGACGTCGGGCATGCCCCTCCCGGCCAGGCGGAACGACTGACCGTTCTGCGTGCCCGCCGGGATCGCGATCTCCACGGTGCCCTCAAGGGTCGGTATCTCGATTCGATCCCCAAGCGCGGCCTGCACGATGTTCACCCGAAGCTCGAAGATCACGTCCTGGTCACGTCGCGCGAGGTGAGGGTGCGCCTTGACCCGGAGCACCACGTAGAGGTCTCCTGGCGGCCCACCGCGGAGACCGGCCTCGCCCTCGCCGCTGAGTCGGATCTGCGAACCGCTGTCCACGCCGGCAGGGATCCGGACCGCGAGTCGCCGCGTCCTCTCGATGCGCCCCTGGCCCCTGCACTGCGCGCACGGGCTCTTGAGCAGGCGGCCGGCGCCGCCACAGGCGGGGCACGTGGCGGCGGTGACGACCGGACCGAAGATCGATTGGCCGGAGCGCCGAATTTGGCCCGACCCGCGACAGCCGGGACAGGTCTCCTCGCCAGTGCCCGGCTCCGCCCCGTTGCCGGAACAGCGCTCGCACGTGGCGGGCCGAGGCACGTCGATCTGCTTGTCGACCCCGACGAAGGCTTCATCGAAAGTGATGGTCATGTCATAGCGAAGGTCGTCGCCGCGGTTGGAGCGCTGGCGGCGCGACCGAGCGCCGCCGCCGCCGAAGAACGTGTCGAATATGTCCGCGAAGGGCATGTCGGTGAAGTCGACGGCCGGCCCCCCTCCCGCCTCCACCGCCGAGTGGCCGAACATGTCATAGGTCCGCCGGCGCCCAGGATCGGAGAGAACCGCGTAAGCCTCGCTCGCCTCCTTGAACCGGGCCGCCGCCACCGCGTCGTCCGGGTTGCGGTCGGGATGCGAGTCCATGGCGATCTTTCGGAACGCCCGCTTCAGGTCATCGGCGGATACCTGGCGGCCCACGCCGAGGACCTCGTAGTAGTCGCGCTTGACCGCCACGACTAGCGAGGCGTTGGTTTGCTGTCGGGAGCCGCGTTGGGCCCGGGAAGCGCCGGCGGGCGAGCCACCCTCACCAAAGCCGGCCTGACGACGCGGTCGCGCATCCGGTAGCCGCGCCGCAACTCCTGGACGACGGTGTCCTCCGGGTACTCGTCCGACTCCTCATGGCCGATCGCCTCGTGGAGTTTCGGATCGAACGGCGTGCCTACGGAGTCGATCGGCTCAAGCCCAAAGGCGCCCAGCGCCTCCTCGAGCTTGCGTACGCTGAGCGCGAGGCCCTTGACCCAAGCCTGGTCGATGCCCTCGGGAGTGTGGTCGAGTGCTTTTTGGAGATCGTCCAATCCCGGCAGGAGCCGGGCGATCAGCTCGGCCGAAGCGTGCTGGATCGTCTCGAGCTGTTCTTGGCGCGAGCGTCTCTTGTAGTTGTCGAAGTCGGCCGCCAGGCGCAGATGGCGATCCTTGGCCTCCGCTGCGGCCGCCTCCAACTCAGAGATCTTGGCCTCGAGCGAAGCCCTGGCCTGTGACTCGGGCGGCTGTGCCCTCTCTTTGCGCACCTCTGCCTCGTGAGGGTCGTGCGGATGCTTGCGTGTGGTCATGGCTGAGAACTAGATACCTCGACCGCCGGTGGCATCAAACCCCGAGCTCGGCCATCCGCTCGCTGGCGCCGCGCGCCACGGCTTGCAGCCGGGCCACCGTTTGGCTGTACGCCATACGTGTCGGCCCGATCACACCCAGCACGCCCTTGAGACGGTTCGATGGGCCGTACGTGGTGAGCACGACCGCGCATCCCTGCAGCTGGCTCGAGGCGTTCTCAGAGCCGATGACGATCTGCAGATCGGACTCGCCGATCAGCTGACGCAACAACGCGGTCAGGTAGCGGGTCTCCTCGAGCACCTCCAGCACCTGCTGGACGCTCGAGGATTCGGCGAACTCCGGCTGGCGCAGAAGGGTGCGCACCCCGTCGTGCACGACAAGGCTTTCGGACCCTTTCTCGTGAAGGTCGAGCGCCGCGATGATTCGCCCCAGGAGCTCCTTCTCGAGACCGAGCGACGCGCCATCGTAGTGTCGCCGGACGTCCTCACTTGCCCGCCCGCCGAGCGTCGTATTCAAGCGCGACGCGAGCGCGCTCAGCTGCACCTGCGTGGAGGCATCGGTCACCTGGAGCACCTGCTGACGCAGCAGATTGCCTTCGAGCAGAAGGATCATCAGCACCTCGGTCGGTTCCAACGAGACGAGATCGACGTGCTTGACGCGCGCCTCCGACCCCTGCGGAGCGCTCGCGACCGATGCGTTCTGCGTCACCGCCGCCACGGTCATCGCAACCTTTTCCGTCATTCCTTGGACATCCGCCGGCGCCTGCCGGAGCTCCTCTTGGATGAAGGCGCCGACCCGCTCCGGGACCGTTTCGAGGTCCATGAGGAAGTCGACGAAGTACCGGTAGCCGGAGTCGGTCGGGACCCGGCCGGCCGACGTATGCGGCTGGGCTAGATAACCGAGGTCGGCGAGCTCGGCGAGCTCGCTGCGGATCGTGGCCGACGACAGGTTCAAGAAGTAGCGGCTGTGGAGCGCCTGCGAGCCGACCGGCACGGCGCTGGTCGTGAACTCGTTCACCACCGCTCGAAGAATTGCTTGCTTCCTGTTCTCCATCATTTCTCAGCACTCCGCCAGGCAGAGTGCCAACTAGAGTACGACCAGGGCGATCTGGGTGTGGAGATCGAGCCCCCGCCGCGTAGGCACCACGCGGCCACCCTTGAGCTCGATCAACCCGTCACGGACGAGCTGGTCGAGCTCAGCCTCGAAGCCCGGGGGCGCAGCCATGCCGTCGACTGTGCGCAACCCCAGCATCAAAGCCTCCGCCACCGCCTTGCGAGCGGGCAGCTCCTCCCCATCGGCCAGGGGCTGCCGCGCGGCGATGTACTCGCGTGGCCGGGCGACGTTCCACCACCGCCGCGCGCCGGTCCCGTCCGTCGCGTAGGAGTGCGCTCCAGCCCCGCCGCCGTAGACAGGCCGGCATCGCCAGTAAGCGAGGTTGTGCCGCGACTCGAACCCGGGGCGGGTCCAGTTGGAAACCTCGTAGCGGCGAAAGCCCGCGGAGTCCAGCTCGTCGCAGGCTGCATCCAACTGGTCCCACTGCAGGTCGCGGTCGACCTCGGGCACCCGACCCTCCGCCCGACGGCGCCAGAGCAGCGTGCCCTCTTCGAAGGTCAAGCAGTACGTCGAGATGTGGTCGGGCCCAAGCGCCAGCCCGCGCCGGAGCGTGTCAAGCCACGACTCCCGGCTCTGGAATGGGACGGCGTAGATGAGGTCGATGCTCACGTTCGGCACGCCCATCGATCGGGCGAGCCCGAAGGCGCGGGTCGCCTGGGCCGCGTCGGTTCTGCGCTCCAGCACAGCCAGCGCCCGCGGCTCGAATCCCTGGACGCCCAAGCTGAGCCGGTTCACGCCACCTTCGAGCCAGGCGGTGAGCCTGGCCTCATCGGTGCTCGCTGGGTTGGCCTCCAGCGTCACCTCCGCATCCGGCGCCACGTCGAACGTGTCGCGGATGAAGCGCAGCAGCCTCTCCATGAGCTCGGCGGGAAGCAGGCTCGGCGTGCCACCACCCAGATACACGGTCTCCAGCCGGGCGAAGGGATGCTGCTCGCGCGCGGCGGCGAGCTCTCGCTCGAGCGCGCCAACGTAGTCGGGCATGAGCCTGTCCATACCCGCGTAGGCGTTGAAGTCGCAGTACCCGCACTTGTGCTTGCAAAAGGGGATGTGCACGTAGAGATGACGGAAGGGAAGCATTTCCCCTCCCCCCTCGGGAGGGAGGGTCGAGGTGAGGGGTCGGACCGAAGGCATCACCGTGACACGCCCTTGATCGTGTAGCGCTGGCCCCGCGCGCCCTCTAGCTCGCGACGCAGATAATCCGCCGCCTGCCGTTCATTCGAGACCAGCTCCTTGATCCGCAACCCCATGCGATCCTCGACCCTGGCGATCTGGTGGCCGATCTGCTCCACGTTGGCCTGCCGGCTTCGGTAGCGCTCGCGCTTGCGCCAGAGGCGCGCGTGCTCGTCGCGCAAGCCCGCCACCGACCTGCGTACACGGCAGTCGAGACATAGCTGGTCGCGAGTCTCCGAACTGGGAACCTGCTTCCCGCAGTCCTTGCAGAAAATGAGGATGGAACTCAACTCGCCAGCACCTTCAAATCCGCCACCACGGCCTGGCTGAGGTTGCGAAGACGCCCTGGGGAGATCTCGAATACCGACTCGGGCCGTCCTGCCGCCGCCCACACGACCCCGTGGCCCAGCAGGTCGCGATCCATGAAGACCGGCACAGCGGTCGCATGGCCGAACGGGGGCACGCCTCCGATTGCATACCCCGTGGCCGTTCGCGCGGTCTCCGCATCGGCCTTCGTCACCGGCTCCCCGGCCACGGCGGCGAGCCGCTTCTCATCCAAACGGTTCGCACCGCTGACCAGCGCCACCACCGGCCTGCCGCCCGCAACGAAGACCAGGGACTTCACGATCTGTTCGATCTCGCAACCGACCGCCCTCGCGGCATCAAACGCGGTGTGGGTGCCTCCCGGGAATTGCTTGACGGCGACGCCGATGCCCGATTCGGCCAGCCACACCTCGAACCGCTTCACCGGTTCCAGGATAGGTCGCGGTTGCAAATCGCCGTCACCGCACCGCACTCTTTCTCCGCAGTGGCGCAAGCAGACAGGCAATGAAAGTCGTCGTCACCGGGGCTGCGGGCTTCATCGGCTCTCACCTCACCGAGAGACTGCTGGCCGCCGGCGACGAGGTCGTCGGCATCGACTGCTTCACCGATTACTACGAGCGGGCGCGAAAGGAGAAGAACCTCGAGCTCTCACGTGCCCACGCCAAGTTCTCTTTCGAAGAGCTGGACCTCGTCGACGCTGACCTCAGGCCCGTCCTCGACGGCTCGGCGGTCGTGTACCACCTGGCCGGACAACCGGGCGTGCGACCCAGCTGGGGGAACCAGTTCGACCAGTACGTGCGCGACAACATCATCGCCACCCAACGTCTCCTCGAGTGCCTGAAAGGAAGCTCGATCCAACGCTTGGTGTTCGCGGGGAGCTCTTCGGTGTACGGCGACGCAGAGATGTTCCCGACCAAGGAGTCTGCCCTTCCGCGCCCGGTGTCGCCGTACGGGGTGACGAAGCTTGCCGCCGAACACCTGACGCACCTGTACACCCGGAACTTCGAGATCCCGGCGGTCTCGGTCCGGTACTTCACCGTCTACGGCCCTCGCCAGCGACCCGACATGGCCTTCGCACGATTCATGCAGGCGCTGGCCGATGGCCTGGAAATCGAGGTGTACGGCGACGGTGAGCAGACGCGTGAGTTCACCTACGTCTCGGACGCCGTCGAGGGCACCATCCGGGCCGCCGGCGCGGACGTCGTCGGCCAGATCTTCAACTTGGGCGGCGGAAGCCGCGTCACCGTGAACCAGGTGCTCGCGACCCTCGAAGAGATCAGCCACATCAAGGTTCGCCGGCAGAACTTACCGGCTGCGCCGGGCGACCCGCGGCACACCGGCGCGTCCATCAACCTCGCTCGCGAACGGCTCGGCTGGGAGCCACGGGTGTCGCTTCGCGAGGGACTCGCCAAGCAGTGGCAGTGGTTTCAGGACATGCGGAGCGGTGCCCGGGCGCCATCGGGCCAGCCCGGCTGCTAACCCCCGAGACTCAACTTCTACGCTGGGGCGACCGGGAGAGCGGCTCCTCGCACGCGCGCGAGTGATGGCCACCACTCCATGCGGCGCGCGAAGCGGCGGTAAGGAGGTAACCCAACTGATCTCTAGTCAAGCTTGAGCACCGCCATGAAGGCCTCTTGCGGGATGTCGATCGAGCCCACCCGCTTCATCCTCTTCTTACCTTCCTTCTGTTTCTCCAACAACTTGCGCTTGCGCGTGATGTCCCCGCCATAGCACTTGGCGATCACGTCCTTGCGCATCGCGGAGATCGTCTCTCGCGCGATCACCTTGCCGCCGATCGCAGCCTGCAACGGAACCACAAACAACTGACGCGGGATGATCGACTTCAGCTTCTCCACGAGTCTGCGGCCCTGCGCCTGCGCTTTGCTGCGATGCGCGATCAACGAGAGTGCGTCCACCGGTTCGCCGGCCACAAGCACGTCGAGCTTGACCAGGTCGCCCTCGCGGAAGCCGATCATCTCGTAGTCCATCGACGCATATCCCTTCGAACGCGACTTGAGCTGGTCGTAGAAGTCGTGAATGATCTCGCCGAGCGGCATCTCGTACTCGAGGACGACACGGTCCCCAGGGCGATGCTCGAGGCGCCGATAGACGCCGCGCCGCTCCTGGCACAACTCCATCATTGCGCCCACGGAGTTCGACGGCACGATGATCGACAGCTTCACGAACGGCTCAGAGATCGTCTCGATCATGGTCGGATCGGGCAGCAGGGCCGGATTGTCCACCTCGATCACCCCACCGCGCTTGAGCTTCACCTGGTAGGCGACGGTCGGCGCAGTCGTGATGAGCTCGAGCTCGAACTCACGCTCGAGCCTCTCCTGGACGATCTCGAGGTGCAGCAAACCGAGGAACCCGCAGCGGAAGCCGAAGCCGAGCGCGGCGGAGTTCTCCGGCTCGTACGACAGCGCGCCGTCGTTGAGCTGCAGCTTCTCAAGCGCTTCCTTGAGGTCGCCGAAGCGCTCGGAGTTGGTCGGAAAAAGACCGGCGAAGACCATCGGCTTGACCTGGCGGTAGCCGGGCAGCGGGGTCGCGGCGCCGTTCTCTGACGTGGTGATCGTGTCGCCGACCCGGGCGTCGATCACATTTTTGATCGCCGCCGTCACGTAGCCCACCTCGCCCGCAGTTAATTTCTCCGCAGGTCGAGGGCGAGGCGCGAACCACCCGACCTCGTCCACCTCGTGGACCTTGCCGGTGTTCATCATTCGGATCTTCATGCGCGGGAGGATCTCGCCATCGACCACGCGCACGTAGGTGATCACTCCGCGATACGTGTCGTAATACGAGTCGAAGATGAGCGCGCGCAACGGGGCGACCGGGTCGCCGCGCGGTGGTGGCACCTTCGCTATCACCGCCTCGAGGATCTCCTGGGTACCGATGCCCTGCTTGGCGGACGCGAAGATCACCTCCTCGCGCGGGATCCCGGTCACATCGGCGATCTCCTCGGCCACCATCTCCGGCTGCGCCGCGTCGAGGTCGATCTTGTTGACGACGGGAACCAACGTGAGGCCGGCTTCGACCGCCTGATAGAGGTTGGCAAGCGTCTGCGCCTGGATCCCCTGCGCGGCGTCGACGACGAGGATCGCTCCCTCGCACGCGGCGAGAGAACGCGACACCTCGTAGGCGAAATCGACGTGCCCCGGCGTGTCGATCAGGTTCAACTCGTAGGTCTGACCGTCACGCGCCGGATAGGTCATGCGAACCGCCTGTAGCTTGATCGTGATCCCGCGTTCGCGCTCCAGATCCATGCTGTCGAGGACCTGGTCCTGCATGTCACGCTGGCTGATGGAGTCGGTGAACTCGAGGAGCCGGTCGGCGAGCGTGGACTTCCCGTGATCGATGTGGGCGATGATGCAGAAGTTCCGCACGCGCACCTGGCTGACGGTGGACACGTCACAAATCGTAGGGGCCGAACGTCCGTCGACGTGTGACCATGCCCTGTGAGCAATGGTCCTTGCCATCGGTGTGGTCCTGGTGGTCGCAGGTCTGGCCTTGCTGCTCAACGTGGGTGGCGCGGGCGACCTTGTGATCCGTCGGGTCACGTCCCGCTCGCTCGGCGAGCTCGCGCCTGGCTTCGCCGCGACGCTACGCGGCTTCAGAACATATGCAGTGCTGGTGCTGGCGGTCGGCGTGCTCGCGGTCGGCCTTGTTGTTGTCGGTTGGTCGCTCCCGGTGGGCGCGACACTGCTGGTTCTGGGCGCGATCACGTTTGTGATCGCGTCGGCGATCGCCATCGTGGGCGAGGTTGAGACCTACCGGGCGCTAAAACGCTGAGCGTTGGGCCGCATGTCGCCCAGGTAACTCTGACTGCGCTGGACAACGGCTGTGAGCGCGCGCAAGATTGAGGCGTCTGCTGCCCGTCCATTCACGGCTGGGCGGCGTTCGCCAGCGCGAGCCATTGAGGAGGATACCTATGGCCACCACAGCGCAACACGCCAACGTTCAACGGTCACGGCGCGCCTATGAGGCC
>CAAGKR010125362.1_pt1 | contig 21471 bp, 42 predicted proteins | sample 2556971 | NCBI WGS metagenome assembly CAAGKR01 (sample SAMEA5207829, study PRJEB30636) | soil metagenome | biome: forest; feature: boreal; material: soil | place: USA | collected 2011-09 | depth 1 m | reverse complement strand
CCTTGACGGAGACGATGAAATCTTTTCCTAGATCCCCGATCGACTACGAAGCGGACGAACGTCTGCCGGCTTCCGAGTCCACGGGCCGAACCTGTAAGCGCGGCTTACACGTTGCCGTGGCGAAACGTCGGCACTTACGCGGGACTGTAAGCGGTTCGCCACGCCCGGCAGTTATCAAGGAATCCTTGACGACTCATCCTCTCGCGAATCCGATCCCGGAACGCTTTGAGCTCGTCCCGTGGGAAGCGGTGCGGATCGTGGCCTCCACTATGACCGGCGCACTGGCCGACCACGACGAGGACGAATGGCGGAAGCTGCCGAGGCGGGAGCACGTCGGTCGTGCGCTTCGGCACCTGGCGCTGTACCTCATCAGCGGAGATGAGGAAGATTTACGGCACGCGGCGTGCCGGACGCTTTTCGCGATAGAGACGGGGTAGAAGCCGTATCGCGCGCTTGCCGACGAGCCGCCATGCACTTCGAGGAAGAACGCGATGATTCAGTTTGACCCACAAGACGTTCTTAACGGGACCGTGGCAGAGCATAACGGTGTTCCTGTCGTTCATGGCCTCGCCAGCGCACGCCAGATCCGCACGAGGAGACACCGGATCGGATGATGCCGGCGCACCTCAAGCTCGGATTCCGAGATTCGTTTCACCTTCGGCGCAGCTCCGCACTTCGGGCAGGAAAGGTCCAGCTCAAGCGCGAAGTCCGGCATCGGGCCGAAGTCGGGGATCATGGTGGCGCGCTTCACGCGCGGCCAGGCGTTGCGAATCTCCGCCTCTGATGCGATTTGAAGGGTGTGCGTGAACTTCGGGTCGAACGGCCCCGACGCGCCGAGGGCGAAATCGTAGAGGTTCATGCCCGCGCCGCCTTCACCCCAGACTTGCGGATCAGTTTCTGGAGCGCACGGGCCTTGCGCGAGGCACTAGCGATGGAGACAACTGCCTCGTGGGACAGAGCACCGGACCAGTCCCCGCCGAAAGCCTTCTTCACTTCTTCGATGTCGCGCCGTGAAACAGGCGCGGGTCGCTTCCAGTTGACTGATCCCATGACGCTCAATCTAGGCCCTCCGCCTCGCCCTGTCCAGAAAATCTCACGGGGCGCAAGCATTGGATTTATCGTGGAGTCAGCGATGAGATAACTACCTAAGCGCCGTCGCCACAATATGTTACATAGCGGCAAAAGGGCTTATGAGACCCTCGCTCTACCGACTGAGCTACGCCGCCAGATACCGTGTTTATGGGCTATTTTTCACTTTCTAGGCGTTCTCAACTCCATCCGTAACTGGCCGATTTTGGCCGCTTTCGGGTGGCATCGTGGAGTTTTCGTGGGTCGAGGATGGAGTCGCCGCGCCCAGGGTAGCGGCGAGAAGTTCCGCGGCGGCGATCCGTTCTTTCCAGAGCACGGCCCGATCATAGTGCTTCTCGGTCGTCTTCACCGAGGCATGGCCGGCGATCCGCGAAACGACTTCTATAGGAGCGCCCCCTTCGACCAGGGCGGTCAAGGCAGCGTTGCGGAGCCAAGCGAGACCACCGACCGGAGGGACGATCCCGGCGGCTTCTGAGGCCCGCAGAAGGCGCTTGCGGAAGCTCGCCTCGTTCTTCGGGGCGCGACCGTTGAGAAGGATGACGAGACGATCGGCCGGTGCACCGGGCGGGATAATTGACGCGAAAACGGCTGCAAGTCTAGTAGTGACAGGGTGTTCGCGGACTTGCACATCGGCGCCTGCCTTGAAGGAGCGCATCTTCAGAACCGCGCCGTCAATGTCTCCGACTCGGAGCCTAAGCACTTCGCGGAGCCGGGCGGCGGTCAAGAGCATGATCTCGGCGACAGCGCGCTCGGGCGAACCCCACGGGAGGGCGGCGACGAGTGTACGGGTCTGTTCGGGCGTCAGGACTCGTCGCCCGGCACGCTCCATTCGGAGAGGCGGAGCGTCAGGGGGCGTCATGCCGGCGCGACGGTGTGCGGTGCGGATGTTTATGCAGGCGCGGCGGTAAAGGTCTCCCCCGCTCTTCGTCTCTTGCAGCACCCACTTCCGGAGGGACAGGAGATCCTCCTTCGTGAGGGGGGCGGGGTGGTGCTGGCCGAAAAACTTCAGGATGCGCTTGAAGAGGCGCCGAAGTCTCGGGATATCGCTGCCACCTTCGGCCTCCAGCCCATCGGCGTAGGCGTCAAGGATCGCCTTGAGGTTGCGGCGCGGGCCGGGAAGGGCCAGCCCCTTCCCGGTGAGGATGCGCTCACGTTTCAGGCGCCGGGCGTCGTCCAGACGGTCGAAGACGCGGGTGAACTCATGGCCGTGCTGGACGAGCCGGAGAAGGTATCCGCCCTGCGGCCGGCGATAGATTCCGGGCTCGACGCGGGAACCCCTCATTGGTTCAAGGACAGGTAAAGAGCATCCCGTCAATCGAGGGGGAAATCTCTTCGGAGGGAGAGGAGCGTGGAGGGATGACGTTTCACCGGCTTACGGGAACGGGCTGGCGGAGGTCGACACCCTTGCAGTTGTAAGCGACGCCAGAATAGTTAGGCGCTGAGACCCAAGAAGAGGTGACGAAGAAGGTATCGGCTCCAGATGCGAAGACAACATTCCTTTTTTCGTCGTCGTTCCCTCTCCCCTGGATGGGACCGATAATTTTGCATCCCGTGACGTCCTTCGGGTTGTGGGTAAGAATTACCTTCTCGGCGCCCGGCGCGACGGAGACGCATCCGGCGAGCGTGAGGGCGGCGGGAAAGGCGAAAACGAGGGCATATTTCATTCTTTCCTCCTGAGCAGCCATTCTGACATTCGGACGATCACCGCGAGCCTAGGCGAGCCCGTCTCATACCCGCCGTCCGCCCTCTTCTCGCGATCCCACGCGCGGCGTTTTCTTCTTCGGTGGGCTCCCGTAACGTTCGACCATCCCGGAAAGACGCTGGACGACATCAAGTAGCCCCTCTATCATCGCTGGTGGGGGGAGGGGGTCTGCTATCCGAGGGAGGGCCGGTGGCGCCCTCCCGGCGGAATGCGCGAGCAGACCCTCGTCAACGAGTTTACGGAACATCGCGTTCCTTGAAATCCGTTCGCCTACCGCTAGCCGTTCCACGTCGGCTACTTGATCGGCGTCTAGGCGAACGCTGATCGGGTCTGGCGGCTCATCCCCCTTCTTTCGCATAACGTAATCGAGTGTAGTCATAAAAATTCTCCTTGACAAGAGTCGTTTCGACTACTAGATTCTACCACATGAAGTCGAAACAACTACGGGCGCCGCCGCCCCCGACCTCTATCCGGCTCTCCGTCGAGGCACTTCATAAGGTCCGGTACCTCGCTAAAAGGGAAGATAGGTCGCAGGCGTCCATGCTTCGCCTTCTCCTCGCGGAGGCCCTTTCGCGACGCGCGCAGAGGGTCGCATGAGCTACGGGACAGACCGCGAGCTTTTCGCCGAGATCCTCAACTCTCTGGACTCGATCGACTCTTCCCTCAGCACCCTCGTCGTGATCGCGCAGAAGAAGGCCGAGAAGGTCGACCTCGGCGCCGTTGCCGTACCGACGCTGCGCTGCGTTCTGTGCCGTCAGCCCGGCGGCGTTCTCGTCGAGGGCCGTGACGGGATTAGGTGGCATGAAGAATGTGCGAGGGACGTGTGAACGCGATGGTCTACGGGCGTCGCAGGATCGCGGCTGAACTCTCTATCTCGCAGACGACGCTGAAATCGTGGGAGGCCAACCCACTTAACCCGGTAAAAAAGTATCTCAGCCGCGCCGGTAACGGACGCGGGCGCGTCGCCACGACCTCGCGTCTTCTGTCGCAGCTCAGGGATGAGCTGGCTGCCGGCCGCAAGGAGGTTATCCGATGAACGCCGCTCTCGCGTTTTTCCTCGGCGCCAGCCAGCCGCGCTCCTTCGAGGGCTCGGCATCGGAACAGCGCACTTATGAGATTGCCTGTCGTCTGTGGCGGGAAGCGGCTCTCCATGTCCGCGAACAGCCCGTCATCCGCCCGACGCTCGGGGCGAACGTCACCCATAAGAGCCGTTGGGCATGGTTGACTCCATGATCGGCGACCGCATCCCTGGCAGTGGGACGAGCGCGATCCCGGTCTACTACTGCCTAACGTGCCGCGATTCAGGGCTCATGCCCTATTCCTCGAAGGGTTTCCCGTTCGTCGCCTCCATCGCGGACGGCAAGGCGTTCATCAAATGCCCCGCCTGCGACGGCAAGTCGCGCTTGTGTGGCGAGGTTGATGAGCCCACCCCCACGCTGGACGCGCTGCGAAATATGAAGCACGGAGGCCCAGCATGAGCACCGTTCCGCCGGTCGAATGGAAATGGTTCGGCAACGCGGCCCACTTTATATGCGGGCATAACTGCCGTTTTCACCTCACCACTCTTATCGGCCACTACCTCGTATCCACCGTTGGCGAGTATCTCCCTGACGAGAGTGTCCGCGAGATCATGGCGCGATCGCGCGGAATCCAGATTGAGGGCCGTGGCGATGCTCGACGTGCCGACTTCATGAAGAAAATCGGCTACGAAGAGATCGGCTGCGACCGCAAATACGAAACGATGGTCTTTAAGGCTGGGGCGCCGTGCTCGGTGAAAGAATGCGGTTGCGGTTTACCGAGCATTGACGGCTCCGAATTGGACTTCGCCCCGTACAACCAGGCCGGCGACGCCACGACCGGGCACCTTGAAATGTGCCGCCAATGGGCCGAGTACGCGGCCCCGAAAGGAGACCCAAGCATGAAGCACGGAGGCTACACACCTGGGCCGTGGACGGCGAATCTCGAAAGCGATCATGGTGACTACACCGTTTGGGGACCGGCGCCTGACGATGCGTTTCTCGCCAACATCGGGACAGCCCCGGCTGAGGATCGAGTCGTCGCCTTCGACGTAGCCGAAGCCAACGCCCGTTTGATCGCCGAAGCCCCCTACTTGGCCGAACGGGTAGAGGAACTGGAAAACCTTCTTGAACTCATCCAAGCGGAGACCGACGCACCGGTAGCGAGGTCGCTTTCTGTCGGCCTTTGTGGCCGTATCTACGATGTTCTCGCGGAGGCAAAACCATGAGCGCAGAGACCAAGAAACGTTACGCCGCGCGCATCCGGCGCGGGAATGTTCGGAGCCAGAAACCCGCACGCAAGCGCATGCGGTTCAACCCAAAACGAGACCTGCCCGCGCTGAGGGCGTACCAGACGGCTGCGGTTGACATTCTCGACGCTCTGTTCGGGACGAAGCGCCCATGAGCGCGATCCTCTCCACCGTCTCGCACGCGATGGCGCGGATCGACGCGATGCCGGATTCGGTCGTGCTCGTCGTGCTCGGTCTGCTCGTCCTCGCACTTTGCAGCATTTCGAATCAGCGGAGGCGGACGTGAGCAACCTTCTCGAGTGCGACCACTGCAACGCGCTCGCCGAATCTCTCGATAACGGCTGGTGCGCGAAGTGTGCCGACGCATACGACGGGCCGAGCGACGAGGAGCAGTGGGCGGGCTACGGCGCGAGCACACCGCAGACGGATCGGGAGCGGTACGAGGTGGCGGCGGAAGAGAAACGGAAACTTGGATGACAAAGGAACAGCGGCTTCGCAAGAACGAGTGGGCGCGAAAAGATTACGCAGCGCATCGCGATAGTAGGGCCGTGCGGGCGAAGCAATATCGTGCTGCTCATTACGAGAAGATTGTGCGGCGGGAGCGCCGGTGGAAGGCTGAGAACCCAGACAAGGTACGCGGTCAGCATAGACAACGGGTCTTCGGGGTGTCTAGGGCGGACTACGCGCGGATGCTCGCGGAGCAAGGTGGCGTCTGTGCGCTTTGCCTGAAGCCTGAGACCGTTTCACGTAACGGCTTCCCATTCAACCTAGGCGTTGACCACGAGCACGGCACCGGAAAGGTTAGGGCGCTTCTGTGCCACAAATGCAACGTGAGCGTAGGGCTGTTGGGCGAAGACCCCACCTTGATGCGCCGCGCCGCTGACTACATCGAACGGCACCGATAGTTCCGCTCCAGATTAACGGGAGCGGAAGAAAGGGGACGTTATGTCCAAATTCACGAAGGCAGAAGCAAGGCAAGCAAAAATCAAGATCGGGGAATACGGGGAGGCGGGGAGCGGCAAGACGCTTACCGCGCTTCTCTTCGCGGAGTGGCTTGCAAAGAAGGAAGGGAAGCGCGTCGCGTACATCGACACGGAGCGCGGAACCGACTTCTACGCGACCGCCATCAAGGAGCGCGCCGTGCATCCCGAAGCCTTCGACTTCGACGCGCTCTACACGCGCTCGCTCTCGGAGGCGGTACAGGGGCTCGAAGAGATCGACCCGAAGGTTCACGGCGTCGTCGTCATCGACTCGGTCACTCATTTGTGGGAGGCCGCGAAGGAAGCCTATCGCGGCAAGTTGAAGAGCAATTACGGGATTCCGGTCCAGGCGTGGGGCGCCATCAAGAAACCGTACAAGCGGCTGATGTCGCTCTTCGTGGACGGCGACTTTCATTCGATCGTCTGTGGGCGCGAAGGCGTGATGATGGAGGAGAACGCGGACGGCGAGGCAAAGGTCGTCGGCAAGCGGATGAAGGCGGAGGGCGAGACGCCTTACGAACCGCACATCCTTCTCCGCTTCCATCCCAAGCGCACCCCTGACGGCGGCTACCTGACGAGCGTGTTCTGCGAGAAGGACCGCTCCGGCATCCTGACTGGCAAGACGTTCGACAACCCGACGCCCGCGATGATCGAGGCGATCTACTCGCACCTGAAGACGGGGCACCAGGGACGGCTCGGCTCTCTCGAGGACGCCGCCGAGAAGGACGCCGACGCAGCGGATGCTCAGGCCGATGCCGCGAAGGCGGAGCGGCAGGCGATGTACGAGCAGATCCGCGCCGCTCTCACGGCGGCCACGGACGGCACGCAGCTCCGCACCGCATGGGAGCTCACGAAGGGTAAGAAGACGAAGCTCGGGGAGCAGTACGAAGCTCTCGAGGCGATCAAGGACGGGCGCAAGGCCGAGCTGATTGAGAGGGCGGCATGACTCTCAAGGTGAAGCGTTACGTCGGCACAATCGCCTCCGGCTCGGGGCTGTATGAGTCAATGGGCGGAACGCTCGGGTTCCAGTTACTACTCAACTGCGAGGACGGCGCCACGGATTACACGATCTGGCTTACCGAGAAGAATGCAAAGCGCGCCGCCGAAGCGTTCAAGGTGCTCGGAGTCGATCCCGCGCGACTCGCCGAGCCTTCGGAATTCACGAAGATCGGCGACGAGATCGCGGGTCACGAGATCTCATTCGAGACGGACGAGGAAACGTACAACGACAAGACGCGCGTCCGCGTGAAGTGGATCTCCGCGAAGAAGGACTCCGGCGTCGGCTCTCTTGAGCAGCGCGCGGCGTCGCTCTTTGGCGGCACCGTCCCGGCCCAAGCATCACTCCCGAGCAAAGACGACGACGTGCCTTTTTAGGGTCTTCACAACATCCCCGAGGCGGCGGGTTGGACCCTTGGCAACCGCCCAAAGCCGGGGTCCGAGGAGGGAACATCACCATGACCGAAACGACTACTTCCAACGACGCCAAGACATTTCTCGACGCTCGCGCGTCACTGGCGGCGCTCATCGCGTACCTCGAAAAGGAGCTCGTCGTCGCGAAGGACGCTCTCGGCGAGAGGCCGAGGCGTCGCAAGGCGAAGGGAGCCAAGCGCACTTCTCGCGTTGCCCTTGGCGCCGGCCTCAAAGCGGACGGCACGCAGCGCAAGACGCGCGGGCCGAACAAGCCGAAGCCACTGCTCGCCACGGGCATCGAGAAGGGCGAGCAGGCGTGAGCCTACCTCTTCCCGCCCAGCCGGCCCGGGCCGGACTTGCCGCGTCCTGCGAGCATGAGTTTCGGGCGGATATTTCTGCAACCGGCCGCGATCTTGAGGACGCGACTCCTTCGGTCGCGGTCCCTTCCTCGGACTCTGCGCTCCGATACGTCCTCTTCGCCGCGCTCTGGATTCTCATCCTCGTCGCCGCGGGCGTCGGCGGTTACAAGCGGGTAGAACTCGACGCGCGCACTGACGGAATCGAGATGAGCCGATGAGCACTGCCGCCCTCCTCGCCACGCTGCGAGCCCCCGACGCGCATCCCTCAAAAAGGCGTCTCGTCGCGATCCTCGACGCAGCCTTCCCCGGCGCCGACACGCGCTCGGAGATCGAGGTGCGCGGCCTGCTCGGGGCGGTGGACGATCTCGTCAAGGAGCCGGGGTTGCCCGTGTATTGGTTGAGCACGAAGGAGAGAGCTGCGGTGCTGATGGCGGCGAAGGTGATCGGGGAGACAAAGTGACGGCGATCAGGCGCGCACTTCAACGGCGCTATGCCGCGCCCGAGTTCCACCTCTTCGAAGAGTTTGCTCTCTTCGAGGGTGGCCGTCGTCTCGACGCCGTCGCAGTTTCGCCGTGGGCGGCACGAGGCTTTGCGATCCTCGGCTTCGAAATCAAGGAACAGCGAGCAGATTGGCTGCGCGAGTTGAGGAATAGCTCAAAGGCGGAGGAGGGTGCCGCCTTCTGCGACAGATGGAGCGTCGCGGCTCCGAAGGACGTAGTTAAGGCGTCCGAAGTCCCGGCGGGGTGGGGTTTCGTCGAAATGCGTGGGGAGCGACTATTCAACGTGATCGAGGCTCCGGTGCGCGTGGCCGTTCCTATCGACCGTGCGTTCCTAGCTCGCGTCATCACGCATCTGTCCGAAACATCCGAACGCCTAGAGCGCGATTTTCGGCACACGATACGGAAGGAAATCAGCGACGAGATCGAGGAGTCGCATCGGGCAGAGATTGAGCGCATCAAAGGGCAGAGCGGGCGTCGCGCACAGGATCTTGAAGACGCCATCGCCGTCTTTGAGAAGGCGAGTGGGATCCGTATTGCTGCGTATAACGGCCCGCGCGTTGGAGAGGTTGTTAAGGCCGCGCTCGAGGTGAGCAGGCTCCCAAATCTCGAATACCAGGAGAACCACCTGCAAGTGGCACTCGATGCCGTGAAGAAGGCGCGCGCAGAGATTACGGCGGTGAACGTCGCCCCGCTCTTCGCGGGCGCAGAGGAGACACGATGAACCTCGACCTTCCAGCCGTCACCGTCCGCGAGATCATCAGAGCAGTGTGGCCGCGACTTGAGCGCCCGTCGGCGGAGTTTTACCTCGCCGTGCGTGCGGTGATTGCGGGCGAGGCGACGCCGAACCTCAGCCGGGACATGCGGAGCGCGATAGAGGCGGCAGCGAAGCGGCTAGAAACATCCCGAGAGGAAGAAAAACCGTGAAGCAACGTGGTAATACGGCCATCGAGCTCGAATATTGGCGACATCGCGACTCACACAATTGCCATCCGTTTGCCTGTGCCGAAAGAATATCGCTTTTTTCTGTACTACGTCGCGAACTTGCGACAGCACGGGCCGCCCGCGACATGGCCGAGATCAGTACGAAGTGTCTGGCCGCGCTCCCTTCCGATGAGCAGGAACGACGGATTGCAGCATTTGAGGTAGCGATAGCTGCGCTGGAGACGAAAGAGGCGACGCCGAGCCTAGGCCGTGCGGAACGCGAGGCCGTCGGGGTATCAGCGAAGCGGCTAGAGGAGGTGGCGAGGTGAGAGCTGCCAAGGTCGATTCTACTCATACCCAAATCGTCGTCGCTCTTCGCGACCTCGGCGCCTCCGTTACGTCGCTCGCGGCGGTCGGCTGTGGAGTGCCCGATCTTGTCGTCGGCTGGCGGCAACGAAATTATCTGCTCGAAGTGAAGAATGAGAAGGGCAAGCTTAACCCGTACCAGGAGGCGTTTCATGCGATGTGGAATGGACAGGTTGCCGTCGTTAGGACGCCGGACGATGCGCTGCAGGCTATAGGGGCGATCAAGTGAACGAGACGCGATGCGAGATGTGTGATCCATTCCACAATCGCACCGACGGGCACCTTGACGGATGCCCGGACAAGCCCGCGCTGCTACCGGGATGCTGCGTGAGGGGGTGCGGGCAAGACGCGCTCAACCACTTCGTCGTCTGTTATGAGCACGTGACCAAGGACGCGCTTGTGCTCTTCATCAAAACACACTACGCGCTGTCGCATCGGCGCGAGATAAGGGAGGCAATCCGTGGGTGATAAGAGAGACATGGCGTGCCGCGTGGCCAAGGCGCCGGAGAGCGTCAGGGTTGTCTTGACCGGGGTAGAGCGTTGTCACGCTCTGATCTCTCTCGGTTTTGCCGCATCGCGTGGATGCGGGTTGTGCAATCGAATCAAGGGGAAGCTGCGCGCCGCCGGAGGGAAGCGCGAGGAGAAGCGATGAGCAGACCCGATAGCTGCAAGTGTCGCGCGGAATCCCAAACGTGGGCAGACTGGAAAATCTTTCCATGCTCAAAATTCTTCGATAGCGCCACGGGTGGGCGTTGGTGCGGGCGGTGCGGCCACGTCCGCGCCTGCCACGCGGAGAAGAAAGCGAAATACAGCGACGATGGCGAGATGCGGGACGCGGTGCTCGCGTACATCACCGCCCTCCGCGAGTCGCGCGACGCCGAGCGCGAGGAGAAGGAGCGGCTGGGGCGCGTCATTGACAAAGCGCCTCACGCGAAGAGCTGCCCGGTGTTCCTATTGCCCGGATTCGCGTTCGTGCGCGTCATGCCGCGCGAATGTGACTGCTGGAAGGCGAAGGCGCCGAAGTGAGCGGACGATGCCGATCCCTGCTCGCCACACTCCTGCTCACCGCCACCGTGGCCTGTACGCACGGAGTCCCTACCCCACCGCCAGCAGCGACGCCAACGCCCACGGTGGCTCCAACGCCAGAGCCGACGCCACCTACGCCTACCCCGACTCCCACGCCGCCCGCGCCAACCCCGACCCCGACCCACGCTCCTACGGTTCATACCCCCGGTCCGAACCCTCTTCCGACGCCGGCTCCATCTCCCTGTGCGCCGGGACCGGGGGGCGGTGGTTGCGTGCCGCCTACACCCGTCCCGACTCCGGCGCCGGTAGAGACGCCTCCTCCGTCAGAACTGACGCCAACGCCAACGCCGGTTCCTACACCGTCAGAGCCAACGCCTACCCCAACCCCGGCGACTGTCCCCTCCACGGGGATCTATGAAATTTCGCGCGGCGCCGCGTTTGAAAGCGAAGTGGACCCGTGGGTAATTCAGCTCCCAGACCGCTACGTCATGTTCGCCTGTAAAAATTCCTGGCAAGAAGGACCTTATTTTCCCTCCCCGGACGTCCATGATCGTATCTGGCGGTCAGAAAGCCGCGACGGGATCACCGGCTGGACCGATAACCATGCCGTCGTCGAGGGTGTTCATAGTGCTCAGGACGATCTGTCGTGCAGTCCCGGCGTCGTCATCGCCCCGGACGGGACGTGGCACCTGTACTACATGACGGCGAGTAGAGACACGATATGCGTCGTCGAGATGTGGCACGCCACGGCTCCGGCGCCTGGGCTCGTTTGGACGAAACGCGGGAAAATCGCGGCAGTCCAGACATCGGACTGTTCGTTGCTCCAACCCAGCCCGGCCATTGAGGCCGGAAAAATTGTGGTTTACTTCGTCGTCGATTGGGCGGGTGCTACGCGATTGTGGCGCATGGAATCGAGCGACGGGCATCTCTTCACCATACCGCTGCCGGTCGGGGCCGTGCCTGAATCCTGTAACGCGCGCCCCGGAGCGGGGCACCTGGTGTACTCGGCCAACACTGGCGGCGGCTGCGCCACGCAAACGACCGAAATGCGCTTGGCAGATGGACTCGTGCCGGGGCCGGTCATTTTGTCCGTACAACCGGGGACGGGCTTCTCTATGGCCGTCAGCGCCGGGAACTATCTGCCGGGGCCACCGGCGCGTGTATATTTCACCGGGAATTATACCTTCCCCGCGCCCCCTCCCGATTACCCCAACAACATCAGCGTGCTTATGGTAGGCGCCCAAGGCCCTATACCGGGCGCGGCGGGGATCTGCGTTGAAGACTCCTTGACCCTGTGTCTCATCGGTGGCCGGTACAAGACCACGAGCCGCTGGAAAAACCAGTATACGGATGGTGCTCTTTCCGACTTGCATAAGGCGCGGCTCATGGACACGGCCGGCGCTTTTTGGGTGTCCGATGATAGTAGGTTCGAACACTTGATTCAAATTAAGACGGCGACCAACAACGGGCACGCTTGGATCACCATCGGGGCTTTTACGGACGTCGAGTTCTGGGTGGACGTGACGGACACGGTCAACGGACAGGTCAAGGAGTATCACAGTTTTCCGGGGAGACAGCCGTTTATTTACGACCCGTTCTCTTTTGTGTATCCATGAAAGACCTCGGGCAGCTGCCGACGACGTTGCGGAAGTACTTTTGCGCGCATCGCGTGCCTGAGCAGGACAGAGGGGATCTCGTGCAGGAGACGCTGCTCCGCGTGCTACGGTGCTCACGCGAGGAACCACTAACCTCGGTTGAGGCGTTTTCTATCGGGGTCGCCAAGCGAGTGCTCTCCGAGTACTGGCGACGCGCCAAGAAGGGCCGGACTCATCAGGACCTCTCGGGCGTGGTGGGGCTCGCCGGCCATAGTAACCAGCTGGCAGACGCGCTAGAGCAGGAGAGGGCCTTGCTCTGCCGCCGGGTGCTCTCGCACCTGCCTGAGCGTATGACGAGCCTCCTCGTCCGGCGGTTCGTAGATGAAGTGCCGGGGCCGAAGATAGCCCGCGAGGAGGGGATCTCGACGAATGCCATCGACATTCGCGTTTACGAAGCCAAGCGTGAATTCCGGGAGCAACTGCAACGCGAATGCCGCCCGCACACCAAGAAGGTCGCGTGACGGCACGCACACTTTTTCCGAGAGGCGCGTAATGAGTAGTCATGCCACGATGGCCGCCTTCGTCCTCGACTGCCTGGCCGAAGAACACTCTAAGGGTCTATCGCCGCCCACGCCGCTACAGCGCGAGCTCATCCAGTACCAAGCGGCTAAATATCTCCTCCAGACCCACGACTCACGGCACGTAGCATTCGCGAAAGGCTGGCTAGAATGGCATCAGAAGAACCGCTCGATTGGGAAGAACTCTCGCGGATCTCTAAAGCCATTGTCGTCAAGCCGAACTGGCGTGACCAGTTAATATGGAAGCGGACGGCCAAGGGTAATCAAACAACCCTTGAAAATCACATCGTCAACATTACGACGATCCTCGCGCATGACGAGCGATGGGTTGGCGCTATCGCGTTGAACGAGTTTTCCCAGGACGTTGAGCTTATAGCGCGGCCACCGCATGAACCACGCGACGATGGTGCTTGGCTCTCGCGCCCCCTCGTCGACACGGATCTGACGGAGATAGGGAACTGGCTCGCGTCCCCACATAATCTTATGGTGCGCCCCGAATCGGTCGGGCTCGCAGCAGCAGCCATCGCTCGCCGGAATTCATACCACCCTGTACGAGATTATCTTGATTCGCTCGCGTGGGACGGCATAGAGCGACTTTCCTCGTGGCTGGAGGATTACTGCGGGGCAACGGCAACGTCTGGTGCGACTAACTACGTACGCTCGGTTGGGCGCGCGTGGATGATCTCGGCGGTAGCGCGAATCTACCGGCCCGGCTGCCAAGCAGACCATACGTTGATTCTTGAAGGGAAAACCAGCATTGGGAAATCAACACTCTTCAAGATTCTCGGAGGGGAGTGGTTCACGGATCAGCTCGGCGATCTTAATTCCAAGGATTCACATATCGGTGTGCACGGCGTCTGGATTATAGAGCTAGCAGAACTTGACGTAATGGCCAGGCACGAGGTTAGCAGGATAAAAGCATTTCTCACTATCCGATTTGATCGTTTGAGGCCGCCCTACGGGCATATTGTTATGCGGTATGACCGGCAATGTGTCTTTGCTGGGACAGTCAATCATTTCGACTACTTGCGTGATGAAACTGGGAATCGGCGCTTTTGGCCTGTCAGATGCGCGGATAACAAATTCAATCTGGACGCATTATCAGAGAGTAGGGATCAGCTTTGGGCGGAAGCTGTGGCCGCTTACCGAGCCGGCGAACAGTGGCATCTCAGGGATGAGAAGGCCGCTCGTGCCGAACAAGAGGACAGGATGACGGTAGATGCGTGGGAGGGGCCTGTTGGAGATTATCTCGCGGATGTCTCACGTGAGTCCGGACCCTTACTGCGTGAACGTCCTTACGTGACGTTGCCCGGTGTCCTGAAAGCACTCCAGATCCCGGTCGAACGCCAAGGGCAGTCAGAGTCGCGGCGTGTCGTTTCGATCCTAAAACGCATGGGTTGGTTTAGGCGTCTAGTACGAACCGAGGCATCGCGAGAGTGGCGTTACATGGCGCCCGAACCAGAGAGTGCGTCGTGACGGAAGACAACATCCGCACCGAGGCGGGCATATGGTGCCGCCAGTGCGGCGAGATCATGACATGGACGCTCCAAAGCAGCCACGCGGCGGAGGGGATCATACGCCGGAGGCGCTGCCGATCTTGTCGGCGCGCCTTCCGGTCGATAGAGACGTACCTTAGCGGCAAGAGCGGGAACGTTTGTAAGAATTATCCTGGGATTGCGAAGAGACGGAAGGATAAAGACGTGGATTGAACGCTCGAAAGGGTCGAAATTGCCGGGCTCGTTCTTGTCTTCGTCCGGGAAGGGAAAACGGGATCGGATCGACGTAACATCCTTGACCGGGTCCACGCTGCCATGCTCCGGAGTGACTAGTGCGGCCTGATCGGCGCGCAGGTAGTACACGTGCTAATAGTTGAATCAGTTGCCCGGAATCAGAATGCACTCGTTAGGGGCCGCGAGTAGTGACGCAACATCGCTAGAGCCCTGTCCCTGCGCTCTAGGGAGGCGCAGGCGCTCGCAATGACGACATAGCGGGCCCGCCGTGTCGCCCGTCTCCATGACGCGCGTAGCACGCTCCTGCGTGTCAGCATCGAGCCTTGCCAGATATCCCGAGAGAGCAGGGACGGGAGGCCATATGCCATCGTGCCCGATAGGTTGCTGATAGTAGGTCTCGGCTTGTTTCATACGCTTATCGCCTCCGCACACAAGATAGGGCGACATTAAGCGATTGTCAAGGGCTTATCTGATTCGGATGCATCATTCTTAGCATAATTCGGCAAAAAGCATCCAGAAGCTTATCTGTCACATGAGGATTAAAAACTCATAAAACCCCTGGTATTCTAAATCATGTCACCACAGACACTAGTGTCACATGGTGTTTATATGTGTTTGATGGTAGTGCCATTATGACACATGTAGTGTAGGGGGGACTCTATGGAAAACTCGTGTGACAGGTGGTGACGTGTGACAAGACCGCATTTCCGCTCCCTCATACGCGACCTTCAACGCTCCGAACTGGTAGGAGATCGCGCCCCGAAGAGGCGGAGTCTCAAAAAGTGTGTGCCTACTTATCACCGCGTATCGTATCGGTGTGACGTAAGTGTCAATCGGCGTCACACCATGAGCGAAACACTTAGCGGAGCCCTTACAATGAGCCTGCTACCATTGGCGATCCCGTAGCGTCCGATAATGCCTCTTATGGTTAAGTCTGCAACCACCACAACTACAACGTTTACACGAAAAACAGGGATTATGTTAATATCCGACATTCTAGCACCGCTTGTGACTTTATTCACAAACCACCCCCCCCGGTCATTGCCCCTTGCAACACTTACGGGATGCGCGGCCGGGTAGCCTCACCCGAGAAACGCACACCAACTCTCTTTTAAGCCTTGACAACCCTCGGTATGCGCCCTATGCTTACGGTATGGAAAAGAAAAACGCTTATATCAATGTGAGATTTCTTATCGATCAGAAGGAATATCTCGATAGGTGGGCGAAAGATAACTACTGGAAGACGGGGTCGCTTGCGCGGCTACTGATCGCCGAGGCGATAGTCGCCCACGCGGCGCGGGCTGGTGTGAAACCGCCGCAGTCGTTGGTGGACGACCCGCCGCGGGTGAAGGGGTGAGGGGCGTGCCGAGAGAGCTGCCACAGAACGGGATGCTAACGCGGGAGGAGTTCACGGCGCTCTGTGACGACTTGCCCGTGCGCGGCAAGATCGAGCCGTGGAGGTCGCGCACCTTCCACGCCCATGATGACGAGCTCCGCGTCGCCTACGTCAATGCCCGCGTCGAGGGAGATGTGCTGCGAGAGGCAATCCGGGTGGGTGCCGCGCGGGCCGAGGCGGACCCTACCCTGGCGCTCTCTCTTTTTCGGAGGCTCGCCGGCACTCTAAAGGGGAAAAAGTCGTGAGCGCGCCCCGAACCAGGCTGGACGAGATTGTGGACGAGGCATGTACCGGGGTTTTGCAGTCGATGGAGCGTCCTCTCGTTCGGCTTGCGGTAGAAAGGAAACGGCCTCTTATCGAAACCGCCGTTAAGGAGGCATTCCGACACGGCGTAGAACGAGCCCATGGGGAAATGTGCCAGTGTATTAGTCTTAATGAGAGGGCACAGCATGACGTAGCGGCCACGCAGCCCGCGCCCGCCGCGCCAAGTGCATGCGCGAACGGCCATGTGTTCAACGGGGATTGGCTGCACTGCGTTTGCGGCAAGACAGACCAACCGGTCCCCGCCCCGCCGCGATGCCCGCGTTGCCGCAACCCCGAGGATTGGTTTGCGCCTCACGTTGGTTGCCCCGCGTCGGTTGCACCGCCTGGACACGAAAGAGGGCTTTGAGCACACGGGGGAATTTAGGGAACCGAAGGTGGGGGAGTGGTTCTTGTGGGGGAAAGAGATCCATCTCCGTTGTTATTCGGGCTCTAGCACCGACTACTGGATCCTCCGCAAGGTCGGCGGCACCGCCTAAAACTCAACTGCCCCTGCCTATCTAGTACTCAAGCCCCTGGCATTCTCCGTTTTCGTGCCTACTATGGAGGCGTGAGCGTTATTGCGTGTGGCGCGTAAGCCACAGAAAACAGCCCCTAATTCTTTGTACGGCGACGTCATCGCCGGCTACAGCCTTCCCTACGCAGCGTCCCGGCGAAAGATGTCCTTCGTCGATGCTCAGGCCGAGTTTCAGCGGGAACTCGACACTCACCGCGCCGATAAGGCCAATGCACCAGACGTGGAGCGCGCCCGACTGGAGCGGCTTCTCCTGGCTCTGCAACCCGGTATTGATGCTGGCGACGTTGCCTCTATTCGCGAAGGTCGGGGGATAAGTGAGTCCATCCGCAAGCTCGATGGCCTCGATGCTCGCCCCGACGACGCGCCCGTACAGGCAGTCAAGGTCAGCTTCTCGTTCGCAGATTCTGGACTTCGAGTGGCCGGCCGTATCGAAGGACCAGGGACGGATGATATGGGACAGTCACCGATTCTTGTGGGTGGCGACGGGAACAAAAACGGGGAAGACGACGGCCCTGGCGGTCTGGCTGTCGTCCCGGATAGCGGCCGGTGAACGCTGTGCCTGGATCGGCCCGTACCACAAAACCACCAGGGTTGGGTTCAACCACCTTGCCGGGGCGTTTACTGCTGCCGAGCATGTCGGCCTTGCGCGTATTCACCGTGGGAACGAAATGAGAATCGAAGTCCCCGGCACTGGCGGTGTCCTCCAGTGTTTCTCGGGCGACAACCCGCAGTCGATTTACAGCGAGGCGTTCGAAGCGGTCGTTGTGGACGAGGCGACGCGCATGAAAAAGGCTGTCTACCCGGCTATCATGTCCACCGTCACCGCAACGGGCGGGAAAGTACGAATCGCTTTCAATCTCGACCAGGGGCGGAGCAACTGGGCGGTGCAGGGGTTTCTCAATGCCCGCGCTGGCGACGATCCCGACCACGGATACGTCTTTCTGAGAACAGACGAATCGCCCTACGTCAAGCCCGAGACAATTGAAATGATGCGGCGAGCCCTCCCCGACCGTGTTTTCCGCGCTCTCTACATGGGCGAAATTCAGGAAGACGGGGCAGGCGTTTTCCGTGATGTGGAGAGCGTCCACGCAGGCACCCTTGAGGACGGGCCGCGTCCTGGGCGTCAGTACGTCGTTGGGCTCGATCTTGCCCGCAAGTCCGACTACTCCGTGTCGATCGTCATGGACGTGGAGTTTCGGCACGTCGTCGCGTTCGACCGCAGGCACGGAGAGCCGTGGCTGACCCAGGTGGGCCAAGTCGCCACCCTAGCCGAGAAATGGAACAACGCGACCGTCATCCCGGACGCAACGGGCGTCGGTGATGTCGTGATCGAGGCGCTGCTTGATCTGAAGGTCCGCCTAGCGCCGGTCGTCATCACGGGAGGGCGCAGTGTAACTGAGACGGGCGTCCCCAAAACGACCCTGATCCAGAACTTGATTGTCGCCATCGAGAAAAAGGACCTGACATTCCCGGCCGAGCTGGTTGCACTCACCGACGAGTTGAAGGCTTACGAGTACGACACGACCGCGATGGGAAATCTTGTCTACGCTGCCCCTGAAGGACTATTTGACGATACGGTAATTTCTTTAGCATTGGCCGTCTGGGGTGCTCAACATATCTACACCGGCGGTCCCGCACAATTTATTCCCGCGGGATACCAGCGTCGCGGTGGGTTCTGATGGGCGCCCTCGCGAATTTCGCCGATTACTTCCGTGGTGCATTTGGCACGGTTAACAGGGCTGTCCCGGTCACGCTCCAAGCGACGGCGTATATCCGCCAGGTGCAAGACCTTCAGCAACGGCTGTCACTCCAGACGTTGACGAGAGACATGGTCGTCTCGGCCCAGGCGACCATGACGCAGGGAAACCCATCGCCGATGGCGAGGGTCTCCGATGCTTTGCTTCAGACGGACCCGGAGATCAAGGCAGCGGTGAAGCAACTGAAGACGGCGGTAGCAGGTGTTGATTTTGTTGTGACACCGCCGAACGACAGCCCCATGGCGATAAAAATTAGCAGTGATCTGTCCGCGGATCTCAAAAATCCCGCGCTCAACCTGCGGGCACTCAAAGGATGGCATGTTGAAGGGCGCGTGCGTGGTATCGGGCTCATAGAGGCCGTGTGGAACGACCCGGCCGAGCCGAAGCGTACATGGGAGCGGTTCGTTTCGGTCCCGCAGCAGCGCACCAGGTTCAATAGGTGGACCGGCGAAGCTCAGTTCGCGCAAACGCCTTACGTTTTCCAGGGGACCGACGTTTCCGACTACGACACCGGCAAATGGATCGTTATTGCGCCAGATCAGCACATACAAGACTTTGCTCTCCGGGGCATTATCCCATCACTCCTCAACGATTGGTATGGGCGTCTGGACGTGATGGGTTGGTGGACCTCATGCATTGAGCGTGACGCCATGCACACTCTCGTCGGCAAGGCCGGCAGTGACAAAGATGCCGCGGCGCTCGACCTCGCGTTCAGGAATCGCGGAGCGGCCGGATCGTTCCTGATCCGCGACGAAAAGTCGAGCGTTACCCAGCTTGAAGCCACGATGGCGCGCTCTGGCATCTCACCTTACGGCGAATACATGACCCACACCGCCCAGCGGATGTTTCTTGCGCTACTCGGCGAATCCCAAACCGGCATCATAGAGAAACAGGCCGGATCGAAGCAGAGCGCCGATACCCAGCACACCATAGCGCGATACGTTATCGAGGATCTCTGCAACGACATCTCGTTCATCGTCGGGCGCGATATGTTCGCGCCATATGTCGAAATGAATTACGGGCTAGAGAACGTGATTAATACGCCGACGTGGTTACCCGTGTTCCACGAAGCGGTTGATATCGTTGCGTTGAACACGGCCATCGGTACGCGCCCGGCAAACGTGGAGCTTGGGCCTACTTGGTACAGACAACAGACGCAGTGGCCCGCCCCGTTGCCAGGCGAAATACCGCTTTCCGCCCCGCTGCCTCCGCCCGGGAGCAAGGCGACGGGGGCTGGCGATGGTGAGAATCCCGGTATGCAGGGCGAACCGCCGGCCGGGAAGATGCCGATTGACAAGAAGGGCGCGACTGCATGACAAGTGTATCTCCTAACCGCCTCGCCATTATGACGTCTATGTCGGCCGCGGCCACACAAGATCCGGGCCACGAGACCTGCGGCGGCGTTGCGGTGATCCTATCCACGGAGTTGACGAAATGATCCATAAACCGAAATTCATAAACAAGATCCAGCGCATCCACGCCGGAGCGGTGCGGCTCGTAAAACTCGACCCGGCCACCACGGCGGCGGCGGATGGTTCCTTCCCCGTCGATGCCTTCCCGCCGGGCCTTGCGCCGATGGCCGAGGACGACTGGAGACAGTTCCGGATGACTTCTGAGAACGCAGTGAAGATGGTCGATACGGCCAATCAGGCGATCGCCGCGGGTAAAAAGCTCCGCTACAACTACGGGCATGACCGCTCCGGCCCCATCGCCGGTCAGATCGTGCGCGCCGAGATCACGCCGGGGGGCGGAGTGCGCTCGCTCGTTAACTGGACAGCGCGGGCGAGTGCTTCGATCCAATCCGGCGAATGGGAGGGGACGAGCCCTGAGTTTTATGCCCGCGTCGTCCAGGATGAGAACGGAGACCCAATCGAGGAAAACGGGCGCGTGCTGATGGAGCCTTTTGAGCTTGTCGGGGGCGCCCTAGATAACGATCCCGCGATGCCGGATCTGGCGATCGCGGCCAATAGTGAACCGGAACGACCCGAGGAGGGAAAAGGAGAAATCATGGAAACCAAGAAGCTCGCCGCGATGCTCGGGCTGCCCGAGACGGCCACGAACGAGGACTGCGAAAAGGCGCTAGAGGCAAAGCCTAAGCCGACCCCAGCCGTTATGGAGCCGCCTGTCGCCGTCGCGGCTGCCACCGTGGCCGACATCACCGCGATTCGGGCCGAGCTTTCCGCTCTCACGGCGTCCAAGACTATCGACGCCGCGCTCGCGCAGGGGGTAGCCGACCGCAAGATCACGCCGGGGCTCCTCGAAACGGCCAAGACGGTCGCCAAGCACGGCGGTTCCGAAGGGCTGAAGAGCTTTATTGACTCGCTCCCGGCCTCCGCCCCTGCGGGCGGCAGCATCGCGGAGAAGGCGATCGAGAAGCGGGCCGGTATTCCAGACGCGCCGAACATGGCCGACCACGTCGGCGGTTCTCTCCATGCGTTTAAGGCCGAGAACGGCCCCGTTCACCAACTCGCCGTCGCCTACATCGACAAGGCCGAAATCGCCGGCCGTCATCCCTCTTATCGAGAAGCCGTCGTCGCCGTCACTCGCAAAACCGCTTAAGTAGGGAAGGAAAACATCATGGCACTTCTACTGGAACAGAATCCGCAGTTCGAGCAGGGCGGCTTCACGATGACTGTCGCCGACAGCGTCGATGGACTCGCCTATACCCCCGATGCCTCCGGAAACCTTGTCGTCCAGACGGCCTCCCCGCCTACGCTTGGCGTCTATCTTCAGAAGCGTGCAAAAGTCGGCGACAAAGTCACCGGCATTGTTACCGGGACCGTTATTGCGAAGGCATCTGGAGCAATTACGGTCGGTTACGCCGCCACCTACGACGCGGCAGGCAAGATCAAGGCCGCCACGATTGGCACGGACCAGGTTGTTGGTTACGTGTGGCCCATCGCGGCGATTAACGACGGCGATATCGTTTCAATGGTCAAGGTTTCCTGAAGGAGCATG
>CAAGKR010274631.1_pt1 | contig 21473 bp, 23 predicted proteins | sample 2556971 | NCBI WGS metagenome assembly CAAGKR01 (sample SAMEA5207829, study PRJEB30636) | soil metagenome | biome: forest; feature: boreal; material: soil | place: USA | collected 2011-09 | depth 1 m | reverse complement strand
GGTGAGATCGGTAGCGTTGTAGGGCGTGCGCGTCAGCAGGATCGGCGCGCGCTTCGCACCTTTCGGCACCAGGATAACGGTGTGCAGCTTCACGCCGTCACGCATCGGGATCATCACTTCGCGCCTCGTGTAGTCAAAGCCGTCGTTCGTGGGGGTAAACTTTTCCGGCGTCTCGTTGGGTAAAGTCTGGGCCGCTAATGATGAGACGAATAAGAACAGGGCGACGAGGATCATCACGATCAAGCCAAAGATACGGGCACACTTTTTAGTCATCTCTTAATTGTCCTCATGAAGATTTTTCTTGATCCACATTTGTAGCACATAATGAGGTCAGTACCGGGAGCGGTAGCGACCGGGTCTCGTCGCTAACAGGATCGGGTAGAACGTTGAAACCCGGTCGCTACCGCTCCCGGTACTGACCGCTCTGCGCAATCTGTGTAATCTGCGGATTACGACCTGGTCAACTGTCGATACTTAATCCGATGCGGTATCTCTGCGGCCGCGCCCAGCCGCGCTTTTCGATCTTCTTCATAGTCAGAATAGTTACCTTCGAACCAGACAACTTTGCTGTCGCCTTCGAAGGCGAGCATATGCGTTGCTATCCTATCTAAAAACCACCTGTCGTGTGAGATAACAACTGCACAACCAGCAAAGTTTTCCAGTGCTTCTTCCAAAGCCCGCAGAGTATTCACGTCCAGATCATTCGTGGGCTCGTCCAGCAACAGAACATTCGCGCCTTCTTTAAGCATCTTCGCCAGGTGGACTCGATTGCGCTCGCCGCCCGATAACATGCTGACCTTCTTCTGCTGATCTGAGCCGGAAAAATTGAAGCGCCCCACGTAGGCCCGCGAATTCACCTCGCGCGCACCTAATTTCAAAACGTCCGCGCCGCCCGAAATTTCTTCCCAGATGGATTTACCAGGATCGAGCGTGCGACTCTGATCGACGTAAGCCAACTGCACGGTCTCGCCGACGCGGATAGTTCCCTTGTCGGGTTCTTCCTGCTTTGTGATCATTCGGAACAGAGTCGTCTTGCCCGCGCCGTTCGGACCAATCACGCCGACGATGCCACCGCGCGGCAGCTTAAACGTCATATCTTCGACCAGCAGATTATCCCCATAGCCTTTGCTTACACCTTCTGCTTCGATCACGACGTCGCCCAGTCGCGGGCCCGGCGGAACTTGAATCTCGAGGTCTTCACGCCGCGTGTCCGACGCCTGGCTTACGAGTTCTTCATAGGAATTGATGCGCGCCTTGCCTTTTGCCCGTCGCGCTTTCGGCGACATGCGAATCCATTCCAGCTCGCGCTGCAAAGTCTTCTGTCTTTCGCTCTCAGACTTTTCTTCGCGCCGCAGACGCTCCTGTTTCTGCTCCAACCAGCTCGTGTAGTTCCCTTTCCACGGAATACCCGCGCCGCGATCCAGCTCCAGAATCCACCCGGCAACGTTGTCGAGAAAATATCTGTCGTGCGTCACCGCGATGATCGTGCCCGCATAACTTTGCAAATGATGTTCGAGCCACGCGACCGATTCAGCATCAAGGTGATTAGTGGGCTCATCGAGAAGAAGGATGTCAGGTTTCTGCAGGAGCAGACGACACAGCGCCACGCGGCGACGTTCGCCACCGGACAAGATTTTCACCGGCGTTTCGGGCGGCGGGCATCGCAGCGCATCCATCGCCATCTCCAGACGCGAATCGAGATCCCACGCGTCCTGATGATCGAGCTTCTCCTGTACCTCGCCCTGCCGCGCTAACAATTTGTCCATGTCCTCTGCGGACATCTCTTCGCCAAACTTCGCGTTGATCTCGTCAAACTCTTTCAGCAAACCAACAGTTTCCTTGACGGCTTCTTCGACGACTTCACGGACAGTCCGGGCATCATCAATTAGCGGTTCCTGTTCCAGAAAGCCGACCGTATGGCCCGGCGAGATGACAGTTTCTCCCTGGATCTCTTTATCGACGCCGGCGAGGATGCGCAGCAGCGACGACTTGCCCGAGCCGTTGAGGCCGATGACGCCAATCTTCGCGCCATAGAAATAGGAAAGATAGATGTCTTTCAGCACGGCCTTCTTGTCATAGAACTTACTGACGCCGACCATGGAATAGATGATTTTGTTTGGTTCAGTGGACATGGGATTGGATTGTTTCGAGATTAATGCTTGCGTTTAGCTAAACGTGCAGGGGTTTACTTGCGTTTATAAGATCCAAGAGGAGGTCGGTAGCATCCTCGAACCTAGTGCGTAATCGCTTGTCGCGTTTTACGAGGTCTGCCCTTCGTCGAATCTTGTGCCCTGTTTCGTTTCTGTGTGAGGTTATTCCTAATACTCGAGCGAGAAAAACCTTCTTCAATTTTGGGCACGGGCAAACGCTATAATTGAGTTGTTCCATCAAAGCTTCCAGGACGTTTGCCCAAGGGGCCTTATCAATTTTCAATGTTGGTGCGCTTTTCCAAAAGCCTTTCGCTTCAGTCTTCTCAGCGATTCTTCTCGACAGATCTTCGATTTCGTCATAAACCATAGAACAACCCTTTGCGGGATTGCCGCGGCGAAACGAATCCGCCGCCTGGGAAAGAGCAGAGCGATATTTCGTTGGAAATGAGTTAAGATCAATCTCTCTCAAATCGGCGAGTGATTGAGAAAGTGCGTCGTGAATAAGGTCGGCTCCATTTTCGTCGACTTCGACAACGCCAACTCCATTTCTGCGAGCCTGGCCTAATTGTTTTTGCAAATTGGCGTTTGATACGCCTTTTGGAATGGCTACATAAAGCTTAACTGGCAGTTTCTTGTTTCGATAGTCTAGGACTACCGCATCCAAGGTGTCGATATACGCGTTTTCTGAGACTTCAACACAAATGTAGTGGCCATCGTTTGTAGTCGCGGTCAATGTGTGTCGATAGACTCCATCTCGGCCGATCGGTTCTTCGATAGTAAACTTTGTCACCCCCTTAGTCCTAAAGTACCTCTTTACGGCCTCGGCGTGACCCTGAAGGTGAGGAGGAAGGATCCGGTAACTCATTCAGTCCCCCTCCAGAATCTTCTGAGCATGGATCACCAGTCTGCTCAGTGTTTCTCGTATTTCCTTGTCGATCTCACTCGGACCAAGAGTCTCAATTCGATCGAGGAGTCTATCAATACGAGTTGCAAGAGTTACAAGATCTCTCTCCAGATAGGCTTCAGAAACTGATTCCTCAAAGGCCTCCTCTATTGAGTATTCGTTCGGCTCGAAAAGTCTTTGCAGCACAGACCGGGCTTTGTCTTTGTCGACTTCTACGGCTTCAGCCCTCGCAATTTTCGGGATTTTTCTCAGGAAGACAATGTTTGGAATTAGACCCTTCTTATACTTCGATATGAGCGTATCTCTAACGCGATCTTTATTCTTGATTAACCCCGGCATATACGTTTCTACTGTCCTCAGGGCTCGCTCCATCTCAATAAACAAATCCTCGGTGAGTTTCTGTTGTGACTTTGGCTTGTTAAGTTCCGCCAAGATCTGATCTTTATACTTCTTAGGCAGATTCATTAGGAGCTTGCTTCGTCGAATTACCGATCGCGACAGCCCGGTTTGACGTGATACCTCACTCTCAGTAGGGACTGTCCCTAATTCAGCGGTCAGAAGCGAAATAACGTTGGGAAGCTTCAAAGCTACGGTGAGAAGATCCCATTGCTCCCGTAGAGCATGGATATTGAACATCAAGAGCAGGTTTGCAATTGGCGTCGGCTTATCTTGCACCAATGCCGGCATCGTCTTCTTGTTTAGTTTGAGAGCGCACTTCCAACGTCGTTCGCCATCAATCAGAATGAATCTATTGCCTTCGCGATAGACGGACACCGGTACTTGAATGCCATACAGGCGTATCGATTCGAGGAGCTGCTCAAGCTCGCCTTGCCTAAAGAGTATTCTTGGATTCTCTGGATTTCTCTCAATGCGATCGACCGGGATCTGGCGCAGATCCGAGTTGGTAGCGTCGATATGGCCAGCCATCGAATATGTTTCACTAGGTTTGAGACTTGTAACGCCCATGTTCACCTCTCGGACTTTGATGTACTTCGATGGTTTAGACTAGACGTTGTACCTTCACGTCGTTGCAGTTTGCGCGGTCCTGACAATTTGAGCTCTCTCTCACGGTCGGGCTAATGCCTCGCGTATTCTTTGCGATCATTCAACCGCCAACTCCGGCACGTGCTCGTCTTCGTACTTCTCAATCAGGACTCCGACAATCTCCATCAGCGAAGCGAGCGGATGCGATTCATCTTCGCCGACTTCGTCGATCATGGAATCGAGCAAAGCGACAAGCGATTGATACTCCGCTTCCGAATGCGGCACGTAGATCTGGCCGGCCAATGAAGACCACGCGGCTGCGGTTTTACTCACGTCGATATTCTGCATCTAGTCGCGAGGTTTTCGCTTATCCCTCGTTTCTGCTTGTTCTCTATTCCTCTTTTTTTGACTTCATGCCGCCCAGGAGTTTTTGGAACGCCCTCTCAAATGCAGGAGGATCCCGCCAATTGGAAAACTCCGGGACATAGTAACTGCGAAGCTTTGCCGCGATGTCGAGCCCTGTGTCTGCATCGACGAACTCCCATGACGTGAGCTGCGAGAATGAGACAAGCGAAATCGGAAAGAGCCGACTAACGTTGGTATTGGCTTCGCTTCTATGCGCCCATCGAATCTCATTGGCGACCCATTGACTCTGCATACTATGTTCCGACAAGACGATAACCACCTTATCGTAATACTTGATCGCCCTGGTAATTTGCGGCAGAAGTTGCTCGCCGGCACGCATATCTTCCGGGGCATACCAGACGCGGAGACCTTCTTTGGCCATTCGTGAATATAGTAGATCGCAAAACTCCTTGTCGGCGCTTGAATGGCTGATGAAACACGAGTAAAAGCTAATCGGCTCTACAGACGCCACAAGATCAGGTAGATATTGAATAAAGGTATCAGGAACACCGATCTGCTGAAGGAACCTACTTGGGATAGCCCGCGATCGGAATAGTGTCTCAACGTCGACATGTGACGGCCCATAGTGCTCGACCGTCTCAAGAAACTGTGCGCCCGCCAAGTCGCAACCGTTGAAGGCTGTGTTGACCATTTGGGCGTCCAAAAACGAATTCTCCTTAAAAGCCACTTGCCTGAAATTGGCGAGGCCCAAGTAAGCATGGGCAAACGAAGCCCCTTCTAACTCGGGGTAGTTAAGGGTAGCGGCGAGAAGTACAGCACCCTCGAACGATACCCCTCGCAGATTTACAGGCACTTGCTTCGTTGAAACGTGAGGCGCATCTGTCTCGAATGAAGCGGGTCCGAAGTACGAACCTGTGAGCAATGCGTCCGTAAAGTCTACACCCTCCAGGTTCGCGCCTGCGAAGTTTGTCCACCGGAGATCACACTTCCGCAAATCGGCACCTGATAGGTCGACCCGCAGCTGGTATCGTTCAATTTGCCAGCGATTGAAAGCTTCGCTTCCACGCTTGGCGGCTTTGATTGCCTGTTTGTCTCCCATGAGAATGACAATCGGGAAGTTTCAATTCCGGCACAGTCGTTCGTGACTGTGATAAAGAGTTTCGCATATTTGTTAAAGACAGTCATGAGTCATGAGTGATTGACTCTCGGAGTTTCGCTTGGGAACCCTCGCCTGAGGCGCGTTGTACCACGGTTTGCGTGCGTGTGTCGAGGGCCTTGCTACAGAACCGCGAGCGGTAGCGAGGGGATGCTAAGCTCAACTTTCGAAGAACGTCGAGACTTGAAACCGATCACTCGCAAGGTGTGTGCTCGCATCCGGTCGCTACCGCTCGCGGTTCTGTACCGAGACTTCGCGCCGACTTGCAGCAAAAAGAGTGTCCAGTTCTTCGTCAGAGATTCCGCTTCGTTCCACTGCGTCGCGAAAGGGCGCGAGAATCTCGTCGAAGGTGCGTTCACGATTTACATCTCTCTCGACGAGCTTCTCCACATAACCCTTAACATCGCAGCCTTCGGCCCGGGCGCGCTTTTCGAGAAGGGATTCCACCTCGGCTTCAAGTTCCAGTGTTACTGTCATGGTCAAACTCCCCTGGCAAGGCGCTTCTTTCTCCATTCAGAAATATTTTTTAACCGGCGGCGGAATTCTGCATCCGATATCTCCGCCTTCGCGGGTTTCTTCGTGGCTGCGGCCTGCGGGACGACCTGATACTTATTCTTCATACTTGAACTCCGCCGTGATTATCATCCCAAGCCAACCTTGGCGCAAGGATCAGTGGAAGCCCTCCCTCACGGTCGGGCTACTGCCTATGCTTCGTTAGCAACTTGCTCGATCAACCTATCCATCTCAGTCACAACCCTGTCTCTCAGCACACCTATTCGGTCGACGTATTCGTCGTGCGTTCGCTCCATCTCTCGGATCTGCTCCTCGGCGTCCCTCAACCTTCCACCGGTGCGCGCTCGATCACCCGCGACGTATGTCTCCTCCAGTATTTTTGCAAGCGTCTTCTCCGCCTGGTAGTGTCTTAATTTGGGCTCAGGGATGTAAGCCGACAATAAGTTCTACGTTGTCGTCCGCCGTGGCGATATCTTTGTACTCTGCGGCCCTTGTTAAATGTAAGCCAGCCGCGCGAAGTGACTCCCAAACACCAGTTGAGAATTTTCTGTCACCAGCCCGCACAAACAACCCGCTAGGAGAACCCAAAAAGTCCTGTTCCGCCGACGCCATTATTCGCCAGCCAGCCTGTTCAAAGACAGCCTGTAGTTCGCGCATAAAAACATATGCTTCCATATGTCCGCTAACGCAAAGGAACGCTATCTTGCCTTTGGGTGCCGCGTTGAGCGCTGCAAGCAGCTTTGTGCGCTGCTCATCTGTGAGGTGTCGATCTTGGACACGTGCTTGGACTTCTTCTAGGTGCCGTTTTAGTGCAAGTTGGGCGTCAGCGGCTTCGCGTTGGGCTTCGGCTGTCTTTCGTTGTTCGCCCGCGAGTTTAGCTTGCTCTTTGGTTAGTTCTGATTTTGCCGTAGTAATCTTTTCGCTTGCCTCACGTTCGATACGCTTTGCATCTTCATCCTGTCGGCGCAAATTCTCATTAAGTTGGGCATCTTTGGCGCTAATAAGAGCAGCTTGCGCTCTTTGTAGCGAGGTGGCTTTCCGACTGGCTACCAACGACACCACAAAGTATGCCGACGCAACGATGGCGGTTGCGGCGATAAGCCATAGCGCGCCCTTGCTCCAACGGTTAGCGGACGCCTCAAGAGTCTGCACGGCGGAGGTGAGCGTCTGAATGTCCGGCATTCTTTCTCCTTCCGAGTGGGTTGCTGTCGGAATCGTTGTGGTTTGCGACATAGTAATTGTCGTTAGCGTTTATCTACGAACCCGCACCCACAAGGGCAACACAAAAACATGCGTCTTAATTATCCTCTGCCTGTCGTTGCTAATTGGCGTCGTTGTGAGTCGGGCATTCCTGAAGCACCTTCAGTTTGAAGTTGTATCTTCCATAAAACTCGGTGAAGTAATGGCCGCCCCTGCTGTCCTCATATTCTGCCCGGGAAAATACATATGCCCATATTTTAGGGGGATCGGCCTGAACCAGATCGAAGACCGCCTGCGACAACGGGATAGCAGTAGATCCATGCGAAACTCTAGTTACATTCATGGGGAGATTTCCGCGACTACCAATCTGTCCAGGCAATATAGGCGAGTTCTGCGGCGGCTCGATGCAGACTTGAGTACCCCACCATGTGGTAGTAATCGTGGTCATGTTTTTGGCGGGAGATCGTCCAAAATTCTGGAACACTACATCAACCTCAGCCGGCTTTCCTACTTCAGCATCTTTCATTATGGCAACCAAAACACCGAGAGATGGTCGCCATTCGGTTTTAAGCGTTTCCTCTGCAATATCAGTACCCCGCTTAGCCGTACTGGCTTGGCTCATAGAAGCGTTAGCTTGCTTAGTGGCGGTTTTCACGATCTCTTCATTGGCGTGAGTAAGCCGTTCGGCCTTATTAAGCATTTCCTCGTTGGCCCTGTGGGCATCGTCTGCTGCGGTGTTGGCAATGGTTGCGGCTCGCTCAGCAGCGGCAATCAGCCTGTTGGTCTGTTCTGCTTGTTGCTGAGCACTCAACTTCAATACATGAATTTGCCATATAGCCGCGCCAGCATAGAACAAGGTTCCGAAGGCCACGACGGCGGTAGTCCAGACCATAAGCCTATTAGCAATGTGCGTTCGCTTCCACCCGGCTTTTTGAGAGGCTTTCATGTTGTTATTGCCATTCTTGCCGCCATCGGCGCTTTCGCTAGCTGTTTTTACATGACACTTAATGTTGCTTTCGCCCCTCGCCGGTTTCTTCTGCGAGCGGGTTGTTGGCTGATATGTGCAATCGCTCTTATGATTCTATTTTTCATGATGCTGTAATTGTATCACGAAATCACTTGACGGGGCATAGTAATCGTGATACATTATTCGCATGGCAAACGTACTACCGAAAGAAAAACAGGTTGCGGTGATAGCCGCGCTAGCCGAAGGTTCGAGTATCCGGTCTATAGAGCGAATGACTGGGATTAACCGGAACACGATTATGAATCTAGGTGTACGGATTGGGCAAGGTTGCGCCGCGCTTCTGGATGAGAAAATGCGCGGTTTGACCTGTCATTTACTGCAATTTGACGAGATTTGGGGCTTTGTCGGCAAGAAGCAAAAGCACGTCTCGTTTGACGACGATCCCACCAAAGGGGACGTTTGGACGTTCTGCGCGATTGATGCCGAAACCAAACTCGTTCCCGCATTCAAAGTTGGCAAGCGCGACCATCAGACCGCCCACGCGTTTACGAAGGACGTAGCGAGTCGCTTAGAGAACCGCCCTCAGATTTCAACTGATGGCTTGCCCGTCTATGTCGATGCCATTGATGAAGCTTTCGGCATGGATGTTGACTACGGAATGATCATCAAGAATTACGGCACAGACCAAGGCGAACATCATCAGGAACGCCGCTACAGTTCGCCAGCGATCACGTTCTGCGAGAAGCGAAGCATTGCGGGCCATCCTGATATGGATTTGGTTTGCACAAGCCATGTTGAAAGACTCAACGGCATCACGCGCCTTCACATGCGCCGCTTAACTCGTCTGACTCACGCATTCAGCAAGAAGCTGGAGAATTTCGAGGCTGCGGTTGCGCTTCACTTCGCGTATTACAATCTCGTTCGGACGCATGGCAGCTTGAAAATGACCCCGGCGATGTTCGCGGGAATCGAGCGAGACTTCTGGACAGTCTCAGATTTGGTGAAGGCGGCATCATGAACGACATTCAAGAATTGAAAACAGTGATCCGCAAGCTACACGGTGCCTTTGCCACGCATGTAGAAACCGTGCCCGTGAAAGAAACGTTTAAGGGTGAAACGGTATGGGAAGGCACCGTTGAGGTTTTCGATTTGCACGACCATCCTAACGCGTCTCGCGTCTATGCGTGGTCGCACGATACGGACGATCCAAGTAATCCCCGGCGTCATGTGACCGTCTTGCATCTCCCGCCTGCTACATCGCCACTGAAGGCCGTCCAAGCGTCAATCGTTTCAGACTTCAGGGAGCAACAAGCGAATGCCGAAAACTAGGAAACCAGGGCGACCAAAGCTACCAAAGGGCCACGTCAAAGGCTCCTACATTCCGATCCGTGTAAACGACGAGGATCGCAAGCTGTTTGAGAAGGCGGCAAAGGCCAGCGAGCACAAAACGGTTTCCGGTTGGCTACGTCACGTCGCACGGGAAGCGGCGGCAAAGTAAGTTATGGATTTCAAATTAAGACACTACCCTCCGCCTCACCTTTCCGGTGATCCAACAGGTGGATCTCGTTGTTCAGCCAGTTCAACTCGTGGGCTAAGAATGAGCCCAGCCCGCTTTTGTCCGTATCTCCTGTATTCAACTCATCGATCGCGCTCCCTAATTTAATCCTGGCGGTGGTATGGCTACAGCCCAGCCTCTGTGCACGCACCTCAGGGCTGCAAAGCCCAATCCTCTGATAGTTCCCTTCCGGGAAGCTACAAACTACGGGCAACATAGAGTCTGCCTCTCTGATGACTCGCTCGTGGGACATCCGGCACTTCACGGCACATAAGGCGACGATCTCCTCACGCAAAGAGGAAAGGCGGTCGAGGCGATTCTGGGGCTTCATTATTCTTCTCAAAAGATAATCTGGAGTCGGGAGTCTGAATTCTTGAGTCTCGCGACTCGCTCGGGAATCGTCGCCTGAGGCGCGGGTTGTATCACGGTTTGCTGGAGTGTGTCGAGAACATTTGGAGTGTGCTGACTTGTCAGCGCTTTGTTCCGGCTGCGCCTTGTCGCGGCCTTTGTTCGGCGAGCGCTGTCGAGGAAAAAGCGGCGACAAGCGGGGTCCCCGGCGCGGCAGCCGCGCTGGGGTGCTCACGTCGCCGCACTCCAAATCTGCCCACGGCAGTGTCTTGACCTGACCTACTTTGGTCGAGACTCAAGTCGCTCGGGCCTCGATCTTACCTACTTCGGTCACGATTCAAGTCACTCAGGTCTTGACCTGACCTACTTTGATCAAGACCCAAGTCGCTCAGGTCAGGACTTTACCTACTTCGGTCAAGACTCAGGTCGCTCAGATCTTGACCTGACCTACTTCGGTCTGGAGTCGAGTTGCTCAGGTCTTGACTTGACCTACTCCCCATCAAAAAGAATCCTTGCCGAACAAGCTGATCGGCTCATCGTCGGGCACCACGGCAGTGTAAGCGTCGAGGTTACTCTCCAGTTTTGTGGTGAAGAAATCCGCAACGCGCGCGGCATCGTCTCTATTCCGAATGGGCACAGGTATTCGATAATCTTCCTTATGATACTTAACTTCCGTAGACCCATTCTGATATTGCTTCACGACTCGCCAACGGACTCGCAGTTTAAGCGGGCTGCTGCTGTCTGCACCTCTATAAGACGCGTGCGTCACCACTTTGCCATCGCTACTGAGGTCGATGAGACGCTCCTGAGAATCGTTCTTTACGCAAATCGCGATCGGCGAGATATAGCAGTGGCCAATACCAACTTTGCTTCTCACCCAGGTGAATTCTTCTTCGACAGCCTGCCGCCACTCGTCCGGGTCGTAGGTCCAGGCCGCAAGCAGGTCGGTCCCGGAAAGCATCTCGGCGATCCTGGCTTTACGTTGACGTCTCCGGAAGTACAGGAATGATCCGAGGCCAGCAAATCCCAGCAGAACCAAAAAAGGAATGACTAAATATTCAGGCATTGCTCCACTCCTTTATCGCGAAACGCTGTGGAGGAGTCTTTAGTGAGACATTGCCGAGAACCTGTTCTCACTCACGGACGGGTGCAGTTTGTTTTCCTGGCGCCGGCGGTGCCGATCTAAACGGCAACCGGTAATCCGTGACGTTCTGGCAAGGCTTCAATTCGGTTTCGATCTTTGCTGCTTCAGCGTCGTGCAGCAGTCTTGCGCGCGGTTCTGCTTCATCGGGCAGGCGCAGCTTTGAAAGAACGTTCGATTCGTTTTCACCGGCGGCCTGGGCTATGGCCCAATAGCGGCCCGGCGGCAAGTTGGCCAGCGCAAAACTTCCGTCAGCCGAGACCAGTGACGCGAAGAATCGCAGTACATCATCAGCTTTTTCCCGCTCAGCCGGAACCAAATAAACAAACAACTTCGGCGGCAGCTTCTGACCTTCCGCAAGGTTGATCTGCCCGTGAAGCGATGCGGCGCCTTCGGCTATCGTGATGGTCAGGCCCGACAGTCGGTCGCCGGGTTTCAAGATGGTCCAATTGCGCGCCGCGTCGATTGGCCGATTTGCGAGCGTTGCCTTGGCCGGCGGGACTGCCGAGGCCGGCCACGACATTGATTTCAGGTACCAGTACTTTGCCATGGGGCGAGTGGTGAAGCGGTACTCACCTGGCGCCAGATTGTGCATGACGAAATCGCCCTGTTGGTTCGGCAGTACTGGTCCGCCCATACCCCAGATGAATTGCGGCTGATCCTTTGCTGCAACCTTCTCATTGTGATACGGCCCGACGACGGTTTCCCCAAAGAGCGGCCGGCGCTTGCCTTTGCACTCAGGCGCTTTCGATTCTTCCAGCACCACGCGTCCAGTGATCGAGCCCAGCGGTTTCGCGGTCAACTCGACGCCGGTGACGTCGGCGCCTTTGACTTTGATTCGACGGGGTTCCGAGATCACCCACTCTCCTCCCGGAAAATACGATTGAGCGGTCAAATCGTAATCACCATCCGCCACGCCGTAGAAGGAAAAGCCACGACCGCCGGGAGACTGGTATATCGAATAACCCGCTTCCGAGGTGGCGTTGAAGATCGAACTCAGAGTAATAGTGAATTCCGAGCGCTGATCGACTGTTACCGTGCTGGTCGCGATCCCGCTAACCGTGTGACCCGGTTCTCCACGATAGCGGATGTCAACATTGGCGGTCTCTGCGCCGTAGCGGACGTTGACTTCCGTGGCCGTGTCGCGGGTGGAAGAGGGAGCGTAAGTCGGCATATCACTGGCATAGGCGTTTACCTGGTTCCCCACGTATCGTTCCCCACCGCCGGCCGACACGACATAAGTTCCCGCCGGCAGCCCATAGATTCTGTATACGCCCCGATCATCCGTCGTTTGTTCTCTTAGAGGTGCTCCATAGCGTGATGGCCGATCGTTAGCGTCCCGAATCATATAGGCATGCACCGACACAGCAACTATCGGTTCGCCTTCGGGCCTCGTTACCGTCCCAGTGATCACGCCGCCTTTGATCAGCACTACACTGACCGAATCGCCCACCTGGTAGTACGCGATCGGATTACTGTCCGGATCGCGCGGCGCAGTAACGTAAGTGAGCAACGAAGCGGCGAGTATATAGGCTGCCGGATTCAAGCCACCGATACGAAAACTTCCTTCGCTGTCAGTGGTGGTGGCGGGACCTGGCGTCCCGGAGCCGAACGCGCGAACCGTCACCGCCGCATTCGCCAGCGGCTGACCGCTCTCATTCACTACGCGGCCGCTAATAGGGCCAGTCCTGGTCGCGTCCGCGGCGCTTTCCTCCGGCTGAGATTGAGCAGCCGCGACGCCGCTTAGCCCGATTAGCAGGATCAACGAGGTAAGAGATCTGTTGAGGTATCGCTTCATTGTTCGCACGCACGGAGCCTTACGGATTAGGAATCGCCAGAAGATCGATGGTCACGATCACATCAGTTGCGGCTCCGTCAGTCACACTTACAGCCTGTTTCACGGATGGCGGCCGCTTCGTCGATCCAGGCACGTAAGCAAGGGCCCACAATTCGTAACTTCCGGCAGTCAATCCTTCGATCAAAAAATGCCCGCGCGAATCCACCTCCGCCACTCCCGAAATTCCTCCCGGACTTCCCGGCTTGGTCAATTGAACAAAGAAACGCGCGCCGGCGGGCAGCATCCCATTCTCCACCTTCACTACCCCGCGAATGGATCCGGTGCTGCTAACAAGAACGATTCGTATTCCCGTGACGTGCTCACCGGTTCTTATCGGTATGCCGTTGGGTTGCGCGACACCCTCGCGTTCAATGCGCGACATGGCAAAACCTCTGGATGCGTCGCCCCCTAGGGAAAGGCTCGCGGTTCCCGCTTGCAATCCTCCCACGCGAAAGCTGCCATCGGATTGCACCTGAACACTCCGGCCTGACGACATGTGAAGATCGTCGTTGCGGATACTGGCATACACATAAAGATAAGATTGAAGAAGCCTGGCCACTACGCTGTTGTCCCGGGCCCCTTCCAGCACTACCTGCCCCGACAGACTGCCCCCGTTGAAACACTTAATCACTAATCCGGTCACGTCTTGATCGAGGACGTCAAAGGTAACCGGATCCGAGCGCTGATCCGAGTCCGGCGGTGGCTCGACTGAGATTGAGTACTTGCCCGGCGGCAGTTTCTCTAAGCGGAACTCGCCTTGACTGTCGGAACGGCCGCCGGTGCCGCCGCCGGAGCTGGTAGAGCTGTGCGCATCGATCATGGTAATTCGCGATAGACCAATCGCCGCATTCGGCAGCGGCTTTCCATTCTCGTCAACCACGCGCCCGTTCACCGAGAAGCCCTCAACGATCGGAGCCAGGGTGATATCGATCTTGCTCAGCTCCGAGCTTTCACCAACCTCGAGGACAGTAGCTTTCGCCGATTCGGTAACGTCGGGATAGAAGGTTGCTGGGCGCGCTGGCCGTCCCCTGCCCACGCCATAGAACCCATCCAGCCCAACGGATACTTTGTAATTCCCGGGCCGGATTCCGAATATCCGGTAAATGCCCCGATCGTCTGTCCGCAGGTCGAGCGAAACGGGATAGGACGACCCGCCCTGATTATTCTGATCGACAGGCGAGAGATTCACGCGCGCCGCGACCACGGGACTACCGTCCGTCTCGGTCACCTTTCCCGTGATCACTCCGCCCCTCGTCATCTCAAAGTCGATTCCCTCGACGTTCTCACCTTCGGTGATTACCAGGATCTTGCCTCTCGGCGCGTCGACGTCCGCGACCACAAATGCCGGAGCCACGGGCGCAACTTCATAGCTTCCCGCCGGGACACTGGTGACTCGATAGTTACCTTCCTGATCGGTAGTTGCCTTGAACGTGGAATCAAACTGCCCGGGTTGGCTCAAGCGCATACCCACGACGACTCCCGGTGCAGGCTTGCCTTTGATAGTTACTTTGCCTGAGACGGTCGCGTCGGTGTCTTTTTTAGCCGGCGTGGTTTGCGAGTTCGCACTTGGGCAGGATCCGAAGTAGCAAAGTAAGAGCGCGGAAATAATTGCCAAGGGAGCGGGGAGCCTCATAGCGAGTTACCTTTCAGCCGACGAGGGTGCTCCAATGATACCCAAATAGCAGATCTTTGTCTTGCTATCCTGCTCTAATTTGAAATCCTCGGCGCGTCCTCCGCGTCTCAGCGAACTCTACGTCTCTGCGGTGAGGATATTGAGCGTTTATTCACCGCAGAGCCCTGGTTTGGATTTCCCTCTGCGCAACCTCACTACGCTTCGTTGTATCATGAGGTCGAAAGCCAGCTCGGCTGCGAGGCAGACATGATCGTTTTGCCAGAATCCGATGAAGACTTGCTGCGCGAGTGCGAGGTCGATACTTTTCGTTCGAGCGGACCCGGCGGCCAGCACGTCAACAAGACGGAGAGCGCCGTCCGCCTCACGCATCTGCCATCCGGCGTCGTCGTTACCTCGCAACAGGAACGCAGCCAGCACCGGAACAAAGCTCTCTGTGTGCAAAAGCTGCGCGAGAGGATCGAGAAACTAAATTACCGTCCGCCCAAACGCGTGCCCACGGCCAAGTCGCGCAGCGCGAAGAACCGTACTCTGGAACAGAAGGCGCGACGATCGCAAATCAAGCGATTGCGATCAAGGCCATCGTCGGACGAGTGAGAGCGATGAACGGCGATCGGCTGGTTGAAAAATTCAACCCGTTCTCATTAGCACCTCGCTTCAGCGAGGTGAGTCGCGCGCAGGATCGACTTGTCAACCGTTTCAACGGTTTCACTCGAAGCCATTAAAACGGCTCACTCGCATCATCTTGTCGTCACCACCTCGCTGAAGCGAGGTGCTAATGAGATTTCACGAACCCACGACGAACCGCTATCCATCCACCTATCGTGTATCATCAAACAAGAGGGAGAGCTTAATGATAACTGTCGCCAATCGTATCTATGTCGCGCCGGAGTATTCGGATGCGTTCGAAGAGAGGTTTCGAAAACGCGCCGGTCTGGTGGACGGCATGCCGGGATTCATTTCCAACCAGGTCCTGCGCCCCGTCAATGATGGCGACCCGTACGTGGTCTTCACCACCTGGAATAGCCGCGAGGATTTTCTTAATTGGGTGCGATCTGACGAGTTCGTTAAAGGTCACGCGCAGTCGGGCACCATGCCGAAAGAGGCTTTCACCGGAGCGAACAAGTTGGAAGTCCACGAGGTCTTACAGGATTCCAGTCGCCCGGATTTAAAGCCAGAGCCGAAGGGTGGCCCGTTCAAGATGCACTAGCCAATTGCTCGCTGGCGAAACTCAGGCTTGAACTGCCTTGTATGCAGCCACGCCTTCGATGGCGCCTTCGTGCATTCGCTCAGGACGCACGTAGAGCCAGTGCTTCTCAAACTCCTCGTCTGTCATGTTAGCCGCTACAGCGCGTTCCTTACTCTTCAGCCATTCTTCAACCCATCGCCGGAGTTCCGGATCCTGATTAAGAGCCATCCGCGCTGTGTGTGCGTTAAGAGGCGTGCTCATGAAATATTCTTCCCTCCTTAGCCTCGCTTCTTTTCCGGCTTCGGCAGGAAACCACGTTGCTGCTGATGAGGTTTAGGAGGACCCGGATTCTGATCCGGGTGCGTCTTTTCTCGTTCCTGCTGGTCCTTCGCTAACTTCTCTTTGAATCGTTTCTTTGCACGCTTATTCATAATCCGGGATTATACAGGAGTCAGATCTCATTCGAGGATGTCACAACCTATTTCGGAAAAATATCTATGGGGGCTGTGGGGAATTTTTGCCGGATCTTCTCGACGTCCTTGCGGCTCGGGTAATCAAGTTTTTCCGGGTCATTCGCGTCATTAACCATCGGGGGTAAACGCATCACACCCCAACGGCCATCCTGATTGTGCAAGAGGAAGCCGCTGTACTCCCCAAACGAATCCTGTGGATCGGACGAGTGTGGATAGCCGTACATCCAGGCCCAGCCGCTGTGTACCTGCAAGCGGTTTACGACAAACGTTAGGGCGCCGCGGTGAGACGTGTAATAAGGACTCTGGCGATTATTAAATTCTTCGCGCAGGGCATCCATGATCGCCTGACGTTCGTCACTGCCTTTCGCCGGCGTGTGCAAATCATCAGCTACTTCGTTGTTGGGGGTCGCAGTCTCGGCCGGTGATTGGTTCCCGTTAGATGTAACCGGCGATTGTGGGTGGCCGGCACTTTGTTCGGAGTTGGACTGCGTTGATGGCGTAGGCGTCGCTTCCGCGCCGCGTTTGAGTCCGGAGAGAGAACACCCGGTAAGGCAACCACCGCCCAGGCAACTTACTATCAGCACGAATGTCGCGGCCGGTTTCAAATAGATCCCTCCCCTGCCAATCTTGAGCATCATCATCAGAACTTCACGTGGAAGGCGGCCATGATTGCCAGCACGACGGCGATGATTGCTTCGCCGGCAATCAGACCAGAGGCCAGCGGAATCCGATAGTCTTTTTCGGTCTGTGGCGATACCCTGGCCCAGATTAATTGCCCGACGCCGCCGAGGATAAACGTCATCAGCACCGAAGCCGGGATCAGCATCCCGATACCAATCGCGGACGGCGAAGGAATTTTTTCTCCCCACTTTTCCGCCAGTAGAGTGAGTAAAATCCCAACTGCAATTCCTATCACCAGCCCAACCAAACATCCGGGCGGCAAGGCTTTGAAGCCTTTCGTGAGCAACTCGGCGAAGCCTGCCCACTTCACGCTAATCGGCGCCGACAGACCTTGCGGGCCGATGCCAAACTTGTCGCGCAGCACGGGGTAAACGATGGCCGTCGCGATTGATCCAACCGGCGCCGCGATTAATTGCGCGATCGTCAGGTTGCGTGGATTCGATTTGAGCAACTGGCCCGCCTTGAAATCCTGCATCAACGCTTCTGAAGTCACCGCGATCGTTCCCGTCAACCCACTCGAAGACATATTCACGGGCACGTTGCCGGGCGAGATGAAAGCGAAGATCGCCTGCATCATGTTTGACATCGCACTGATCGGACCCCAGTTTGTTTCTCCCAGCACGCGCAGGCCCACCAGCATCAGCGGCAGCGAAAGAATGATCGCGATGAACGAGAGATAGACCGGGATGCCCATGCTGAAATACTGCACCAGACAGATCACCACGGTCATCACAATGGAACCGATAGCAACCCACTGCATCGGAAAATCGTTGTGCTCAACCTGGCTTCCTCTCAAGCCGCGAAAAGTTTTGACGATCAGATTCCACTTCAGCGCCAGCGACGTCAGTCCGCCGGCGACCATCAACCCGGTTGCGGGCCACATGACCCAACGAAGAGTTATGGGGAATGTCTGTTCCGCAATCATTCCATGCGCCAGCAGAAACCGTGGCAGGATGAACCAACTGATTGCCGTACCAATTGCCATGGCCATGCAGATGCGGAATCCGACCAGCAGTCCCGAGCCCAAAGACAGCAGACTCAAGTTAAAGCCGATATTCATCGGCTGCATGCCGGGTAGAAACACCGTGTCCCTAATCCACTTAAAATAGGTGGTGATGAGCATCAACGCGCCGGACGCGAGAGTGCCGAGCCCCAGCGCCTTCACCGGTCCGGCTGACATGCCCTTCTCGCGTCCTTCGTGCAGCACTTTGATCGTCTCGCCGGCGGCCAAACCATCGGCGAAGGTCAGGTTCTCTTCGTCGATGTAATGGCGTCGCATCGGGACGGCGAGGAGAATTCCGAGCAGGCTGGCGCTGCAAAGCCAGAAAAAGATCTGCCAGGTGCCCAGGTGAATCGGCGGATTGAGCACGCCCTTCGCATTCAGCAAATCAAACGCGGCCAGCAGCACGCACATGAATGCCGTCTGGCCCGCGCTGGTGCCCATGGTCTGCACGATATTGTTTTCGCGCGCGTTGGTTCCCGCAGCGCGCATGATCAGCACGAGCGCGATGAAACCAAAGAATGCCGAGACCACCGAAAGGTTGGGGCCAAATCCGAGCTTCAGGACACAATACGGATAAGCGCTGCCGATGATCATCGCGACCACCAGTCCGACTATGATCGAGCGAACGGTAAGCTCGGGGGCGGCAGCGGCGGCTTTTGCCTTGCTCATCAAAGTCTCCTGGTTTTCCGGTCTGTGTTCGCGTGTTCACCAAGCGACGGCGTATCTTCCTCGCCGCGGATCGGCCCCGCCTGAAATCACTCCGGACTTCGCGTCATACATAATCACCGTCGGCGATGAACCTGTGCCCCATGCGGATTGGATCTTAAGCTTGTGACCGCGCGAGTTAAGTTGGCTGATCACGTCGGCTGGGATGCGCGACTCGACGTTGAGCACGCCCGCCAGGAATTCATGATTGTCGAACGAGCTGACGTAATGCTGCGTGTCAAAGCGCGGGGCTTCGACAGCTTCCTGCGGATTCATGCCGAACTCGATGATGTTGAGCATTACCTGCAGCAGGCCTTGATCCTGATTGTCGCCTCCCGGCGTGCTGAGGACCATGAACGGCTGGCCGTCTTTGAGCACCAGCGTCGGAGTGAGCGTGATGCGCGGACGCTTGCCCGGCGCCACCACGTTGGGACTGTTCGGATCAGTTAAGGCCGATTGCAAGCGTTGGCCCATCAAAACGCCGGTGTCTCCGGCAACTACGGCCGGCAACCAGGCGCCGCTGGGCGTGGCGCTGAACAGGTTACCGTTTTTGTCGATGACGTTAACGCAGGTCGTATCGTTCGCTTTCTCAATCTCCGGGACCGGCGGGAGGTTATAGGAAATCTGCGCAGCGCTTGCCAGTAGCGGTTTCATATTGGTCGGATCGCCCGGACGCTGAGACAGGGATGCTTTCTGCTCATCGATGAGAGATCGGCGCATCGCCGCATAGTCCTTCGATAGCAATTGTTGAGTAGGAACCTTCACGAAATTCGGGTCGCCATAGAAACGATCACGATCTGCAAAACCGAGCTTCAGCGCTTCGGTAACCGTGTGAATGTACTCCGGCGAATTCTGTCCCATCTTTTTAAGGTCGTAACCTTCAAGCAGGTTCAGCACTTCGATCATCATCGGCCCCTGGGCCCAGAAGCCGGTCTTGTAGATCTCGTAACCGCGATATTCGCCTTTAGCGGGAAGGCCTAACTTCGCATGCCAGCCAGCCAGGTCCGACGTCGCCAGCAAACCACCGTGCGTTTGCATGTAATCACCGATGCGTTTTCCCACCGGGCCTTTGTAGAAGTAATTACGCGCAGCCATCAGGCCGGCATGACGCCCGGTTCTCGCGCCTCTGCGTTCGGCGGAGACGATTGCGCGGAGCGTGCGCGCGAGATCGGCCTGCACAAAGACATCGCCTACCTTGGGCGCCTGGCCGTTGGGTAGAAAGATGCGCCTGGCGTCGGGCCATTGCGAAAAGATGGGCGCGCGCGTCTTGATGTATTCGACCCGCAGCTCATCGATCGGGAAACCGTCGGCCAATTCGATTGCCGGCTGCATTACTTCGGCGAGTGATTTCGTACCGAAGTGATCCAACGCCGTCACGCACGCATCGAGCACTGCGGGAACGGTCGCCGCCAGCGGACCGGTCGAAGGGATCATTCCCGACTTTGCGCCCGGCATCGAGGGCATATCCAGATCGGCGCTTGCTGCGCGCTGCGTCGCAGATGAATCAGGCGCCGTTGCAGTGGTCATCGCTCCGGCTTGCCTGGCCCGGTTGACAAAGAATTCGCGAGTCGCTTTCGCGGGCGCAGTTCCCATTCCTTCCACAACGGCGACATAGCTGTTCTGCAGCTTGATTAGGATTGGCACTTCGCCGCCGAACGAAAAATGCGAGAACTCGATCACTGACGCAGCGAGAATCGTCGCCACTCCGGCGTCGACCGCGTTACCGCCGTGCTGGAGAATCCGCATGCCCGCCTCGACTGAAAGCGGATGGCCGCCGGCAACTACACCGCGCCGTCCACGCACCACCGGACGAAACGTATCTGCGCTGGATATGCGCAGAGTCGCACCGAATACCGCGAGTGAAGTTGCGATCGAGAGGTAGCAAAGGAGCGAACGCTTGGTCATCATCCTCGATAGGCCTCCGAGATAAGCAAATTTGGGAAGAGTTTTATGCTTCTTCAGTGGCTGAGTCAATTAGCCTCCGCTAGGGTGGTGGGTCAATTTGAGGTGAAGGGCACAACTTGTTACTGGGAGCGCGGGCGCCCCCGCCCGCATTGAGCGCAAAGCGCGAATACGATTTTTTCGAAGACCCTTCAATGATGTGAGGACTTGAGCGTGCTGCGCACGCTGTGCGGGCGAGGGCGCCCGCGTTCCCAGTAACAAGCGGCTCGACACATTCAGAACTTGAAACTGACCCACGACCCTCGCTAGCACGACCAGACTCGCTGCGCTCCAGAAACATCTTCACAAGTTGATCGCAATGTTTTCGCAACCCTTCGCTTGGGTGGCGAGTTTAGTATGCGTTCATTCACTGATTCTCCTTGTGAGAACTGAGACTGAAGGGTTGAGGCGCCGAATTTGGGGGAGTTCGGCGCCTTTGCTTTTTGTTTAGCATAGACTTCAGTCTGTGATTTTGGGGAGCTGATGGCTCAATCACAGACTAAAGTCTGTGCCACTCCTTGCACTTTCACGCGTTCTGACGATAATCGCGTTTCCGGCTTTCCGATCCGTCAAGCGAAAGATCCATTAATGACTGACCCCAAGACTGTTCCGTACGGCTCGTGGAAATCACCGATTACTTCTGATTTGATCGTCAAGGGATCCATCAGCCTCGGCCAGGTCAAGATGGATGGCGACGACATTTATTGGATCGAGATGCGCCCGTCCGAAG
>CAAGKR010095050.1_pt1 | contig 21477 bp, 22 predicted proteins | sample 2556971 | NCBI WGS metagenome assembly CAAGKR01 (sample SAMEA5207829, study PRJEB30636) | soil metagenome | biome: forest; feature: boreal; material: soil | place: USA | collected 2011-09 | depth 1 m | reverse complement strand
TGGCAACGGCGATGATGAATACGCAGCGGGGAGCCTGCTCGGGCACAGTCTCGACCTCCGATTGACCGCGCTGAAAGTGCGATCGCGTTCCGGCGCGGCCATTGCGATGATTCCTGTGACCACGGGGAGAATGTACGTCGCCGGACGCCGAGGATTGGTGGGAGGCGCCATTGTGCACAACCTGCTCGCTCGCGGCTCTCTTGCCGAGTTGGATCTGACCGATTAGGAGGCAGTGCAAGCCTTCTCTCGGGACGTTGTGGGATATGAAGGGAAGATCGACTACAATCCCATCAGGCCGGATGGCACGCCGAGAAAACTGCTGGACAGCGGGCGGCTACGCCTGCTTGGCTGGCACGCGACGACTCCTCTGTCGCGTCGCTTGGTCATCGCGTATGACGATTTCCAAGCACACATCGTTTGGTGAACCAGATCGGACGGGCCATCCTCATTCGGTGTCGTGCACACACTGGAGATGAAATGCACACAAATAGTAGATTGCTCTTCGAGAAGTATGCCTTACCGCTACTTCAACGCGGGATGAAAGTCCTAGAGATTGGTCCCGATTCGTTCCCGTCAACTTATCAGCAGCTAGCAGAAGACTTGTCGCTTGAGTGGCACACACTCGATATGTACGACAGCCCACGTCTGACATATCCGAATAGCAGTGAGTATTCCTTCCCGATTGCAGATGAATCTTATGATGTCGTACTCTCAGGACAAGTAATCGAGCATGTAAAAAAGCCGTGGAAATGGATGCCGGAATTGACAAGGATAACAAGGTCGGGTGGGTTAGTAATTACGATCAATCCAGTGAGTTGGACTTATCACGAAGCTCCGGTTGATTGTTGGAGAATCTACCCTGATGGCATGAAGTCCTTGTACGAAGACTCCTCACTAACAGTGATCTCTTCTCGCTGGGAGTCGTTGGAAACGCCACACTTCCATAGGTATTTGCCGGGTGTATCGCGGGAATGTCAAAGTCGAAAGAAGCGGATTGCGTCTGACATTCTTGGTAGGTTCGGTTTTCCGGTAGAGCGCTCCTACGATACAGTAACTGTCGGAAGGAAAGGAGGGCTGGCCGGCCGAGGCGGTGCAGCGGACGCGGAAAAACCGCCCCGCTGAGCTTTCCGTTAGACGGGATCGACCGAAACAGATGACACCACCGGACCGGGGCTTCGACATTGCGATTTCCTTCACGACTCCAGATCACGCCATCGCCACCGCGACTCGTTCCGGATTAGCTGACTCACTTCGCGTATTCGGGCGTGGGCGTCGCGTCATCGCCATCGACGGTCCGCGCACAAGAAGGAATGCTTCCTCAGAGGCACGCTTGAGCCGACCAATCGGCCGTACTCCGTTGCGAAAAGCGCTGGCATTGAGATGTGTTGGAGCCACAATCGCCAGTATTGGAATCGGTTTCTCGCCAATCCCGTAAAGGCTTGTGGGCATTACCGCGAACACGATCGGCCGGTACTTGAGGCTGCGACCGTTCAATAGTGAGACTCCCGAGGGGAGATCGCAGGAACGCCACCGCCGCATTCTGCTCACATCGGGCAGCGCGCTCGCAGCCAGGTTCGTTTCAGGCATTGCATCGTTGGTCACTGTTCCGCTCACCGTATCCTATCTCGGGGCCGAGCGCTACGGCTTGTGGATGACCATCAGCTCACTCATCGCGCTCCTCGGGTTTGCCGACTTCGGGATGGGAAACGGTTTGCTCACTGCGATCGGCGCCGCGCACGGTCGTGGAGATCGTGACGCAGCGCGGCGCAACGTCTCGAGCGCGTTCTTTATGCTGAGTGGCGTCGCGGCCCTGATCGCCCTGACGTTCACCCTGTCATATCCATGGCTCGACTGGGGGCGCGCCTTCAACGTATCGTCCCCCATCGCTAGGCGTGAGGCGGGGCCGACGGTGGCCGTGCTCGCGGCATTTCTGTGTCTCAATATGCCGTTGGGCACCGTGCAGCGCGTACAGCAGGGTTACCAGGAAGGATTTGCCAGCAACCTCTGGGGTGTCGCGGGCAATGTTCTCTCTCTCATGGCGTTGTTGGTTGCCATCGCCCTCAAGGGAGGGCTGCCATGGCTGGCGTTGGCGATGTCCGGTGGTCCTGCGGTGTCAGTGCTCCTCAACTGGGTCGTCTTTTTCGGCCGGTCGCGTCGTTGGCTTTTTCCGAGTTTTCGTTTCTTCGATCGCCGTACTGCGATCGAGCTGGCGGGGTCCGGGTCCTTGTTCTTCATGCTTACCCTGTGCGCTCTGCTCGCATCATCGAGCGACAACTTGGTAATCGCCCACGTCATCGGTCCAACCGCCGTAGCGAAATACGCCATAACCCAGAAGATCTTCATTACTCTGGCGCTGTCTCAGTATTTCATCGCGCCACTTTGGCCAGCATTCGGGGAGGCAATAGCAAGAAAAGACTATGCTTGGGCCCACCGAACCCTCAAGCGTGCTATCAAGTTAAGTTCATGGGTGGGATTGCTGACTGCGATACTACTGATTCTCTTCGGTCGTCAAGTAATTTCGTGGTGGGTCGGGCCAGCCATGGTGCCGTCCATGGCGCTACTATTCGGGTTTTCCGGTTGGCTACTGCTCACGGGGTACGTCGGAGTCATGTCGACATTCTTCAATAGCGGACCGCTGCTGCGACGGCAGGTAGCGTTCTACGTCCCCGCAACGGTGACGGTCGTCCTGCTCAAGATCGTTCTCGTCTACGTGTGGGGCATCGAGGGAGTAATTTTTGGGACGGTCGCTGGTTGGACACTCGTCTATGTGGTCCCGTCCGCCCGGCTCGCGTTCGGCTACCTGCGATCTTTGGAGACAAGTACAGTTGGGTTGACGTTCCCCCCCCGACAAGGATAGAAAGAGCGTGTTGGCGGCTTGGAAAGCGAGCTAGCCTGCGTTGCAGAGCCGTCACAGCCTGTGCGGGTTGGGATTCCGGTTCGCGCCGGTGGAAGTTGAAGGGAACTCAAGTCAACGAGTGCCGCAAATGACTTCCAAGCATGAGCGCGTTTCAACGAGCTGACGGGTGAACGTTGGAGCTCCAGCCGTTCCGCATGCGTTAGCCGATGGTGGCCCTGATCCCGGACCGATTTGACACGCCGTACAAGACGAGTAGAAGAATGGTCAATCGCCAAGCGTGATGCAGGCACCACTTGAGACAGCCGGGGCAAGTCCACTCCGGCAAGTCTGGTGGGACGAGAAGCCACTAAACGTCGAGAGAGAAATTCTCTCAATAGACGCGTCTAGGTTCGTACGCGAGACCGACGCGATTCTACTGAGATTCAGCGGGTTCATTACGTAGGACCAACGGTGAGAGTTCGCATGGGTGACCCAGTTCGAAGGCTGCGCGCATGTCTTCGGGCCATCGCGCGCACAGTGCCGAGTTTGCGAATACTGATGTTGCCAGTCTACGCACTGGTCGAGAGGTCCATGTGGCCGATACGCAGGCTCGTGTCAAGGAAAAGCCCCGTCGAGATACAGACCACATATGGTTCCCTATACATGGTGCCCGAAGGGCACATCGCCCAGGCGATATGGCAATGGGGCTTTGAGGAGACGGAGCGCGGTTTCGTTGAACGGTATCTGCAGCCGGGTATGTGCGTCCTGAATGTCGGCGCCAACTCGGGTTTGTATGCGATCCTGGCCGGTAGAATTGTGGGGCCGAGTGGTGAGGTGCATGCGTTCGAGCCGGCGACGGTGAATGTCGACCGACTTCGGCGTAATCTGGCGCTCAATGGATTGTCCAATGTGTCTGTCAATGACTGCGCGGTATCCGATACTTCCGGTACTCTGGAGCTCTGTCGCGATCCGATGCATCCCCAGCTGGACAGTCACTACTCCGTGCGTGCGTTGGGAGGAGGGCGGGGGGATCTGATCGAGCGCGTTCAGTCGACGAGCCTGGACGAGTATTGGTTGCGGCACTGCCGCGGCAAGCTGCGTCCGGTTGACATGATCATCATCGATGTTGAAGGAGCGGAGTTGCAGGTAATAAAGGGAGCAATGTCTCTGCTCGGTGCTTCCCCAAGGGTGGTCATCATGGCAGAGTGCACTGAAAACCTGGAGGAGATCGAGCGACTCCTGCGTACGATCGGATTCTCCTTTCACGTGTGGGATCCGAAAGCTGGTCGCCTTGAGCCAACGCGTATCATCAGGGGCAATCTGTTCATCTTCCGTTCCCACGAAACCTAATTTCCCGGTGAGATGATGGTGCTTGGTATTGGTCACCTCCGAAGCATCGAACGATGGGCGCAGTATCGCGTCTATTCCCGTCGCCGCCGAGCGCTTTCGGAGGATATGTCCTTCACTCAGGCTGCGCAAAGGTTCGGCGACCGCAATGCCCTGCACGCCTATATGCACCATTATCTGCATCATCTGGCCGCACCCGAAATCCAAGAACATCGACGATACTTCAAGCAGGGGGCGCGCGGTTTCGGTGAGGATGCGCTGCATGCGATGTGGTGGACTGTGCTTCGAGAGTTCAAGCCTCGGCTGGCGCTGGAGATCGGCGTTTATCGGGGACAGGTTCTGTCTCTCTGGGGATTGATCGCAAAGCTGAATGGATTTGTCTGCGATGTCCACGGGATTTCACCGTTTTCTCCGGTCGGAGATGGAGCGAGTCACTACCCGGAGAGTGTTGACTATCTCGAGGACACCTTGGCATTCAACCGGCGATTCGGGCAACGAGATCCGCATTTGCTGAGGGCGCTCTCGACCGAGGACAAGGCAGTTGCGTATATCAAGTCCCATCATTGGGATTTGGTCTACATCGACGGAAATCATGACTTCGAGGTGGCATTTGCGGATTACCAGGTGTGTCGCGATGCATTGACTGACGGGGGCATTCTCGTGATGGATGATTCGTCGTTGTACACCTCGTATCGCCCGGCCGCGTTTTCCTTCGCGGGCCATCCGGGCCCGTCTCGGGTTGTCAATGAGTGGGCGATGAAGGAACTCCGCTTTCTTGGCGGCGTAGGCCACAACAACGTGTTCCAGAAGGGCTGACATTGCCCATCAAAGAAAGCGCGGAGATCTGTCGTTCTCCCGTTGTGAGAGTCCTGCCGCTGCAACCGCACTGCTTCGCGTTTGGCGGCTTCGAGCTGCAGATGATCGGCGCGATGGAAAGCGCGCGATTGGCAGGTACTGACATTGAGCCTCTCGATCCCTGGTCGAGACAGTCTGATTTCGACGTTATCCACTGCTGGGGTCTCGACCCTCAGCACGAAAATGCGGTGAAGTGGGCGCGCGCAACTCGGAAGCGTGTGGTGATCAGCGCTCTCGTGGGTTATGCGACATGGAAGACATCACTTCGCCGCAGGTTGATGGGATATCCTAGTGCAGGGGGATGGCGCAAGCGCCTGCTGGGCATGGTTGACGCGCTGACGGTAGTGAACCAGGAACAAGCTGAGTTTCTGTGCGCTAGGGATGGAGTCCGTCGAGAGCGCATCTTCGTCGTGCCGAACATCGTCGATGGTCGTTTTCTTGATCGAGAAAGCGGGTTGGATGCGGATTGCCCAACCGACCTCGCTGATTATGTTCTAACAACCGGGAATGTTTGCCCGAGAAAGAACCAACTGGCTCTTGTTAGAGCATGTCGCAATCTTGGGGTTCCTCTTCTGTTGGTCGGCGACGTACTGACGGGTGAGACTGCGTACGGAGAGGCCATCGCCGCCGAAATCGCTGGTGTGGAGAATATCCGGTGGGTCAGGGGGCTTCCTCCTGGTTCGCGAGAATTGGTTTCTGTGTTCGCACACGCTAGGCTATTCGCGCTGCCGAGCCATGATGAGACGCAGCCGATTTCGGCACTTGAGGCTGTGGCGATGGGTCTACCTGTGTTGCTCGCAGATCGACCCTATGCGCGGCAGGAGTATTACGCGAATGCCGGCTTGGTGGACCCGAAGTCAGTCGAGTCAATCTCGGCAACCTTGCGGCAGATGCTTGGGCGATCTGACAAGTTCCGGACCCCGCGTGCCGTCATAGAGCCATGCCGAGCCTTCAGGGTCGGGGCCGCGTACGCGGAGGTTTACCGTGTCGTGTGCGGCTAATCGAGGAGTTTGCGCCAATTTCCTGCGGCTAGCGTGAACGCGTTTGCTGAGAGCGAGGGAGCAATGGTTTACAACGGCAGGGGTTGATGGCACCCTCTGAGATTCCTCATCACATATTCTTCGCCACACTTCGCGATGACCAAGTCCTCGGCTTCGATTCTGCTGTACACGATCTTCTTCGGCTTCATCGCAGAGGATGTCGTGGCAATCGGCCTCGAGCCGGAGAACGTCCCCCTAGTAACGCTGTTCGGAGTGTCTGTCCGGGATCTCGCCTTGTTTGTTGCTCTCTGCTGCTTGGTCATTCGTCATCGGCAGATGCTGCGAATCGTTGACGGGCGATGGCTCCTCCTGATTGTCTTGTGCTTCCTTGTGGGGCTGGTCCAGGGAGTCCTGTCACTGGGATTCTCCCGTTCTCTGGTTTCTGATATCCGCGTATTCTTGTGGTTCTTCGGAGGGATCGGATTCGCACTGGTGATGGAACGGACGCGGCATGCACGAATGCATCTCACCGCGCTACTGTTGTTGTCGACGGTGTTGATGGTGTGCGCGTCCTTGTTCAGTCCAAGCTACTACGAGTACGAGCTGACGGGCGAGGCGGTGCGAGTCACACACCCGAGTATTTATGTCTTTGGCGGATTGCTTGCGGTTCCGCTGATTCTGGTGACGAACACGACCGGGCCGAGGCTGCGTAGCAAGGTAGTCCCTGCCATCTGCTTGGCGGCATTCTTCGGTTTCGGGGCATTGCTCAGCAGCACAAGGTCGAACCTCATCATCACAGTAGTGTTCCTCATTATCTTGTTGGCGTCGTTGAGGTTCCGGTTTAGGGAAGGGACGGTGATGATCGGTAAGGCGACTGGAGTGGCCAGGACACTGGTAGTTTCCGTGGGCTTGATGCTGGTGTTCCTTCTGCCGGTGATCGTAGATGCCAGTCGTTCCGAGAGGTTTGCAAGTCTTCTCGATGTGAATCTACTGTTGGCCAATTCCCGGGTTCTCGAACTCATCGCCTTCCTTACATCAAGTGATAGCATACAGTTGCTGATCGGCAGGGGCGTCGGTGGGGCCGTTGAGTCTCCTATCTTCAACGGAGAACTCACGGGATCGATGCACATCGGAATCGCAAATGTGTGGATGAAATTCGGGCTGCTTCCGTTTGCGCTTGCCATGGGATTTTTCTTGCTCGTCGTCCCGATCCGCTATTTCAGGAGTTTCCGGAAAGCCCAGGATCCAGACTACTGGAGCTCCACGAGCGACACGGCGAATGTTGTGGTTCTTTCGTCGTTGTTTCCGTGGATTGTCAGTATGCTTCTTAGCGGAGGATACTCAGAGGTGAACCTCTGGTGTGGTGGCATCGTGTTCTACGTGTATTATCTCGTGAAGCGATTCGGCCTCGATGCATTCTTCTCGCCTTCGTACGCAACACGCACGGTACCGGCGGACGCCTGATCTGCCGTTCGCACTTCACTGGCGCGATAGCGACGACGCATCGGGCAAGAGTGACAACTCATTCTGGCCGCGGGCCTTTGATGGACCACGCGGTCACCGGTCCTGGTGGAGTGGCCGCAGACTCCGCCTCACGACGTACAATGGCCCGACCCAAACCACGACGGCTTTGGTTCGTCAAATAGTGATCCATGGAAATTCATGGTAGGAGATGCCCCACCTGGCACGTCACGTCCACACCGTCCCTCCTGCACCGCCGCTTAGCGAGTACCGTGCTCGTGTTCTCGCGCCGAGCGGGCTGTCGGGTGGAACCCGAACCCGAACTCGCCAGTGCGTCGGTTCAGGCTTGCATGGTGAGGGCGGCCCCCTCGTAAGCGTTGTCACAGTCGTCTACTGTGGAGCGGCGACGCTGGAGCGCACCATCCATAGCGTGCTCAGGCAGGAATACAAGCCGATCGAGTACATCATTGTCGACGGTGCATCGACGGACGGAACAGTTGACATCATTCGCCGGGCCGACGATCGAATCGACTACTGGATTAGTGAACCGGATGTTGGTATCTACGAGGCGATGAACAAGGGCATTGCCCTCGCCACAGGGTCGATTATCGGACTGTTGAACTCCGACGATTGGTATCTCGATGGCGCCATTTCCTCGATCGTAGAGCTCGCAGCGGCCGAACCTGATGCCGACATCCTTTACGGAGAGGTCGTCATGGGCACGCAAGAGAGCCCGACGATCGTCGCCGGAGCGGAGCTTCCGTTGCGGGCGAGAGACTTCTGTGGTGGCCAGCCTGTGCCGCACCCCGCGATGTTTGTTCGGCGAACGTGCTACGAACGCAACGGAGTCTATCGCCCCGACCTCAGAATCGCCGCCGATTTCGACCTCACTCTCCGCAACTACCAGGCGGGAACGAGGTTTGCGCGCATACGCAGGCCCCTCGTCGTAATGGCCCTTGGGGGTATTAGCAAGAGGGAGGTGATGGGGACGCTTGCGGAAGCGAGCCTAGTACTTCGGGTGAACGGGATGGGTTGGAGGATACGCCTGTGCCACTTGTGGGTGGTTGTACGGTCGAAGGTGCTCGGCCACCTGAGAGCCAGCAGGTTGCTCCTCAGCTTCTTTCGTGGTGGCAGGTCGTTGTTCCAGAGGGTCAGGGGCCGACGTTGAAGATCAGCGAACTGTGGAGCGCCGGGGCAGAGGAGCCCCTGCGACGACGGCGCGTGGTCTTTCTCTTTGGCCACATGGCCAAGGGCGGGATGCAGAAGGTAGCGAGCGATCTTTCGATGGGGCTGCCAAAGCGCTTCGAACTAGCGGTGGCCTACTTCGGATCGGATGATCCGGGCTTCCCCTACCTTGCAGAACTCGTGGACCTGGGATGTCCAGGTCGCACGCCACTGGGTCGCGGGAGGCGGGTTCTCAACTCGCTCCGGCGTTGGCTACGCTTGCAATTGTTCGTCCTGCGGTGGCGGGCCGATGACGTCGTCAGCTTCGGCGAGGTAGCGAACGTGATGAACGCCTTGACCTGGGGCAAGCGTACGGTACTATCCGTTCACGCCCCAATCGACGACGAACTAGCGGAGAGCGGGTGGTACGGCCGTGTCTATCGAGGAGCCGCACACACGTTCTATCGGCGAGCAGACGTGATAGTGACGGTCTCGCGCGGGATTGCCGACTCGCTAGTGCGCCAGTTCGGAATTCCGGAACGCCTCGTCAAGGTTATCCACAACGGGTGCAACCCAGTCAAGATTCGGCAGCTTGCGCAAATGCCCGTCGATGCCGGTATCGCAGACGTCCTTGCGTCGCCGACGGTCATCTCGGTCGGGTCACTCGAGCACGTTAGGGGGCACGATCTCTCGTTGCGCGCATTCGCCTTGGCGCGACAGAAGGTGCCCGCGCTGCAGTTTCTCGTAGTGGGAGATGGTTCGCTTCGGCGGCAGCTCGAGTCGCTCGCAGCTGACTTGGGTCTCGGTGGCGCGGTGCACTTCCTCGGCCATGTGGCTAACCCCTATAAGTACCTGTCGCGTGCCACCATATTCGTGTCGGCAGCGCGCTACGAAGGATTTGGACTGGCGCTCTTGGAGGCAATGGCGTGCGGCATTCCGGTGGTTGCCACCGACTGTAGGTTTGGGCCGCGCGAGATTCTGGGTGATCCCCAGGCTGGCATCCTAGTTTCAGCCCCCGCTTCCTGCGAGGCGAGCGTTGTGGAGAAGGATCTTTCCCGCGCCATTGTTGCCCTTGCGACGTCTTCGTTGCTGCGCGAGAAGTATGCGCAACGGGGTGTCGCGAGATCGGAGGAGTTTGGGATAGAAGCACAACTATCTGCCTGGTGCGAGGTTCTCTAACCCCAACACTCTCAACCGGTGGAGCATGAGGGTTTCCTCGAACCCTTCTGCGAGACTCGCCGCGCGGCCGATTCGTTCAGGATCCGCAGTTCATGATACAGACGGTCGAGCGCCCGCTTGGCGTCCGCATACGCGGGATGCGCCCACGCGGCCTGCAGCTTGCGCCGCCACACGGGCTGGTCTTGTTTCGCGAGATAGCTCGCGAACGGCCGCCCGGGCAACGATGTTGCAGGAACCGCCCCGCGGCACACGATCACTGACACGTAGCGAGGACGCGAGATCACCTCCTTCCCGGAATCGAAATGTTCATCGTGCGCTCTATGAAGCAACTCGCGAAGAGGATTCCGTTGCTACCGAACGTCTATCGGACAGTACGCGCTTGGCACGAAGGCCGTCGGCTAAGATCGATGACAGTTGAGGCGAGATTCGTAGAGATATTCCGAAACAACGGTTGGGCGGGGACTGAATCGGTTTCTGGGTTGGGATCGGATTCTCAGCAAACCAGAATCATTCGCCGCGAACTGCCGCCATTGCTTCGAGCACTGAACGTGTGCTCAGTGCTCGATTTGCCGTGTGGCGATTATGCTTGGATGCGGGACGTTGACTTGGACGGAATCGATTACTTGGGAGCTGATATCGTATCGGAATTGATCGAAAATTGCAGTAAGCACTACGCGAAGAATGGGGTCCGCTTTCGCCAGTTGAACCTACTGACGGATGAGCTGCCGAAAGTGGATCTTGTGTTTTGTCGTGACTGTCTAGTCCACCTGTCCGTCGATGACATCTTTATGGCGTTGCGTCGCATTTGTGCTAGCCAATCAGAGTACCTTCTGACCACTACGTTTCCCGGCCGCACGGAGAATCGCGATATCGTCACCGGGCAGTGGCGCGCGATCAACTTGGAGTTGCCCCCGTTCGAACTTCCCAAGCCGCGTATGGTAATTGTCGAGGGCTGTACGGAGTTCGATGGTGATTGGGCAGACAAGTCGCTGGCGTTATGGAAAATTGACGATATTGAGGAGTGTATTTCCCAGCGCCATCGGAGGAGTATTTCTGTTCCGGACTGATCGGATAGTTCTGCAACTTCGGGGCGTCGCCCACGATGCGGATCGTGGAAGGGCCCATTCGGCTGAGGGATTAGGCTTTCGGCAGGCGTCGTATCGCGCGCCACGGTGACCCGCATGAACTGCCCCAGCCGATCGCTGGACTCCGACCGCGGAACGAATGCGCCAATCCGGGCCGCCACTGCCTCCAACTCCCGCGCCCATGCCCATGCTGCCGTCAGTCGCTGCTCGCGCATGGCTCCGCACCGGTCGTCGTTACCTCTCAGACGACCGGCATGTCAAGTCTGAAACTGTAGCACTAAGGGGTTGTGAATAAGAGCGCATTTCATAACTTCGCGAGGTAGTTCCAGCAGATGAGCGCACGGCCGAGATGCAAGAAGCCTTGGTAGTGTGACGCCCAGCGGTCATACCGCAGAATGAGGCGCCGCTGCCGATTGAGCCACGCAAAGGTGCGCTCGACGACCCAGCGATGCCGTCCCAGTCGTTCCTTCGACTCGATACCGCGGCGGGCGATGCGGTGCTGGATGCTGCGTGTCCGGCAGGCGTCCCGACACTTCTGGAAGTCGTAGCCCTTGTCGGCATGGGCCTTGCCCGGGCGGTGGCGCGGCCGGCCGGGACCGCGGTGTTTCAGAGCGGGAATCGCCTCCAGCATCTCCTCGAAGATCTGGCTATCGTGGACGTTCGCTTTGGTCAGGCGGACGGCGAGCGGAACACCTTGGGCGTCGACCACAATATGGCGTTTGCAGCCCGGACGGCCCTTGTCCGTTGGATTCGGGCCGGTGATGTTGCCCCCCTTTTTGGCCGCCACCGTCGAACTGTCGATGGCCACCCGATCCCAGTCGATCTCGTCCGCCCACGCCAACTCCTGCACGAGCACGGCATGGAGTCGTCGCCAGATCCCGCGTTGCGTCCAGGTGCGAAAGCGGCGCCAGCACGTGGAGCTACTGCCGCAGCCCATCTCGAGGGGCAACAACTGCCAGGGAAGACCGGTGCGCAGGACGAAGAGGATGCCGGTAAAGACCTGCCGGTTGCTCACGCGGGGCCGCCCGCCCTGCTTGCCCGGCTTGCGTTCCTTGGGCAGCAGCGGCTCCACGGCCCACAGCTTCTCGTCGAGAAGTGGTTTCAGGCCTCACAGACGATCACCAATCACGTTTTGAAACGCACTCTAAATAACTGACTCAGTGCTTCTTGCGGCGCGGGCGAATGGTGTAGTTCCAGTCGCCGTGAAACGCGTGGGGCTCGAGTTGAATCTGGGCCATTTGCTCGTCGCGAATGACCACGCCGTTTGGGTAGCGGCCGGGGTCGACTTCTGACGGCACGCGTAAGCCGTCCTCGGTGGTTGCGTCGCCGATGAGACTGATAGAAGACCCGGGTGCTCGAGTTTGGCCGGCTTCCGGCAATAGGTCGAAAGCAACGAGGCCAGCGGCGCCCCAGTACGCTCGCTTTCTTGGGATTCACTCACTACTGTGGGTGGACCCGGGACGGACGCTATGTGGTCAAGCGGCAGACGCAGCGACCCCGCGTGACGGCGAAGGTGACGGCGCTGAACGAAGAAGCGAAGCGTCGACGACATGAGCCGGTGCGGTCATCTGCCGCATGATCTGCGTTACCACGCGGTCAACAGCATATTCCGCCAGAACCCGTTGACGTCCCGCGGCACTCAGCTGGCGCCGAAGGTCCGGTGATACCATCATGCGTTCAATGGCCTCAGCCAGCGCGGCTGGATCCTTTGGCGCGACCAGGATACCAGCGCCTTCGCCTAATAGTTCGGGGATGCTCCCGGTGGTCGTGGAAATTACCGGGACGCCGTTAGCCAAGGCATCAACTAGTGAGACAGGTATCCCCTCCGTTTCCTGATCATCGGTGACGATGCACGGTAAGACCACCACATCTATCTGACCCTCCTGATACATCGCATACATTTCGGTAAGGCGCATTAGGCCCTTAAAGACCACGTATGCATCCAAGCCCGATTCATGCGTTCTCTGTGCGACTTCTTTACGGAGCGGGCCATCGCCAATAAGCCAGCATTCAAAGTGCCTGCCGTTAGCCACGATGTAACGCAACGCCTCCACAAGGTAGCGATGCCCCTTCTTCTCGACAAACATCGCAGGCATCGCCAAGCGAAAACACCGTTTTTCCGGCAGCGTGCCCGCAATGAGCGACAGGTGCACCTGAGGTGGCACCGGTACCCCAGAACGGATCAACCGGCATTTATCGGGGTGTTCCAGGCCGCAAATGGCGGCAATTTCCTGTTGGCCTTGCTCATCCGGACACCGAAAGAATGCCGCCGACTGATACTTCAACGCGAGCAAATTATCGTCCGCTATATCCCAGCGATATGCAGTCAGGCTCCATGGTATCCCCGTCAAATGAGCAGCTATCATCGCCACGGTCGCCGACGTCGAGGCCCAGTACGCATGCAGATGGTCAATGTTCAGGCGTCGTACCTGACTGGCAACATAGATCGCTTTGGGTAAAACCAGAAGATTCTTTAGGAGAATTGGGGACGTCCGACTCTTCTGGAGCATGCTCAACAAGGCACAAAATGCCGAAAAATGGCCTATCGCGAACTTGAACAATTCAAAGACTAACGTCACTGATAACAACGGAAGGCGTATTGTACTGTCTATCAGGGACGGCGATACCTGATGGAACGTCGTCTTTTCCGGACGTACCGGAATCACAACAATATCGCCATGACGCCGGACAAATTCTTCAAGCTCAACCAGAACGAATCCTTCACCTTTTCCGTATGGGATTTGCTGAGTGATGAAACCAATCTTCATAAGTACCGTGCCTGCATCCACGTCGCCACGCGCTTAACACCTTCCTCCAGGGAGACGACCGGTCGCCAACAAAGGACCTGTGAGGCAGCGGAGGTGTCCAGGTCGAGTTGCTGGACATCGAAATTGCGGGGAGGTTCATAGCGCACCTGCATCGTCACCCCCAGCGTTTGTTCAATCACCTGCACCAACTCGTTTAGGCTGTAGACGCGGGCGCCCCCGATATTGAAGATCGGCGTTCCCGTCGCTGAATTATTCTGGGACATGAGCAACGCTTGGACCATGTCATCAATATACAGATAATCGCGCAACGCTTGTCCATCTCCCCAGATCGTGATCGGCTCATGCCGTAACGCGCGATACACGAAGACGGCAACAGCTCCCTGGCGGCGTAGCGGATCTTGCCTTGGACCATAGGGAACGGAAGCTCGCAGAATCATCGATTGTAACCCACGTAGGTGTGCATACATCTGCAGATAAGATTCCACCGTCAGTTTCGAGACCCCGTAGGCGTTTATCGGGTGGGTGGGATGATCCTCTTTAATCGGCAAGTGTTGTGGGATGCCGTAAATCGTGCCGCCGGATGAGAGGAAGATTACTTGTTGAATATCAGCAGCGCAGCAGGCTTCAAACAGTTGTATACTTGGGATTACATTTCGCCGGATGTCATCAATCGGATCTTTGAGCGCTGTCTCGTGAATGGTCGACCACGCCAGGTGGTAGACCACCTTGATTGCTCGATCCTCAAGGGTATGACGTACCAGTCCAGAGTTGCTCAAATCTCCTTGCACAAAGGTGGCGTTGGCCGGCAACGTGTCATGCGTACGCGGATAAACGTCGAGCACGGTCACGTGATTGTTCTGCTCCTTGGCGAGCGCATCCACTAAATGGGAGCCAATAAATCCGTTGCCACCCGTAACCAAGATATTGCTCATCTTCTTCTCCCAGTACTGTCCGAACGCTACTCGCACAGATTCAGATCTTCGATAAGAGCATAAGAAACGTCCGCTTTCGAATGGTCGCCTCTTCTGATGGTGTAATCACCGAAATCACCAACCATTTCAAATAGCGCATCAGCAAACTCCCTATCATGATCAGAGAGATAGCTGATCGCTCTAACGGCGAAGAATGTTCCTTGAGGTATGAAATCTTACTTGTGTATTGTTTTTCCAACATCAGCCCGATGTTCGTTTTCGCACTTTGCCCACCAATGTGAACAACTCTTGCTGCTGGTACTATACAGATTTGATACCCGTAATCCCTGGCCCGACGACAATAGTCAATATCTTCACACCAGAATAGCTCCTCATTCAGCATTCCAATCTGGGTGATGAGTTCCCTCCGCAAAACCAGACAGGCTCCATACACAGCCTCCTGGGATTGCTTCGGTAAGTCTTCCCGAAAAATGTGGTCCAATCTGAAGAGGTTGATCGTCAATCGTTTCAGAGTAATATCGCGAAGATCAGGGTACAAAACCCCATCTTCGTCTTGCAGCACTGGACCACAAATACCGTACTTCTTCTCCTGATCCATAAACGCGACCATTGCTTGAAGCGCCTGCGGCAGTAGAATGGTATCGGGATTCAGCAGCATTATATACCGCCCTGACGAGACGGCAATTGCTTGGTTGTTCGCGGCTGGAAATCCTCTATTATCCTCGTTCGCAATCAAATTCACATCGGAGAACTGTGTTTTCACCACTTCGATGGTGTTGTCAAGTGAAGCGTTATCGACAACAAATAGCTCAACCGCACACGCCCCTTTCTGCATCGCGATCGAATTCAAGCAGGGGATGATGTCGCGCGCCGAATTATAGGTGACGATAATGATGGATACATCGACAGAGTCTCTTTTGCTCATCTGCATATTTGCGTTGCATTCAAGTTGATAGTGATAGTCCAGGCTGTGTCCCAAAGCCAGTTTACTTTCAGGTCGTGGCCTCGGGGTATCGAATCACGCCGCGGTGTGTGAAGGTGCCGCAATCTTCGTTCGCAACGGTTGCTTGCACTGCGCGAGGTCACGCAAATCAAGGACGAGAAACTCGTCCCCTGCGGACGGAAAGAACTCCGGTGCCTTGATGTCGACGTGCCGGGCGCAGTAACCCTCTGCCAAACGATTCGCCCTTCCATCGCGATTCCCGTTGCGACGTCGGTCATATTCTGCTCGGCCACGCCGGCATTCAGGTACTGCTTGGGGAAGCGCTTCTCGAACTTGTCGAGGACCCCGAAACCAAGATCACCGGTGATCAGGAAAATCCGCGGGTCCGTAGCGGCTAAATCCTCGAGGCGCGCGGTAAAGGAATCTCTCACTTGCCGAGAAGCTCCCTTTCCGCCGCGGCAAACTCATCACCCTTCGCCGTTCGATCGCAGCAGGACTTCCTTGCGCTTCGACTGATACGGAAACCCATAGACATCACTGCCCCACACTGAAAGAACGGTCGGAGAAAAGCCACACAAGCGCGACAGAGTACCGTAACCGATAGCGTAGTGCGCATGAAGTAAATCGGGCTTATCGGCGCGCAGCATTCTTCGGAGAAAAGGTGCGTTTAGGAAGTATCCAGCTGGGGCACGCACCGGCAGCACCCGCACCCTGACGCTTGGGCAAATGGGAAAGAGCGGTGAGGGGCGATGCATCGTGATGAGGTCGATCTCATGACCGCGATCAGCCAGCGCATTGACCCAGCGGACGGTGTGGATCGAATGACCAGCAGCAAGATAGGTAATTCTCACTCGGAGTCAGTCAGACTCGCTGCAGCGCTTTTTCGCGCCTCCACACAGCGAGGAATCCTATGAAAGTATTCGAGATCGGAATGAAGCTAGCCGCCGCCAAAGGTCACTGAGAAGAAGGGCCATTGTAACGATCGGTGCGCCAGGCAACAAGCGGGGACTCAACATCGCCAGCCTGAGATTTGTCGAAAGGCATAGTTTAAAGACCGCGAAAGCAAAGAGAAACCCGGCGAGGAGATGCAAAAGAGGCAGGTACTTGGCGACGAACCGTACCACTCTTCCGGAAAGCCCCGAACCACCCCAGCGTCATAGCGATCGTCGTGGCCAGAACGACCGACCAGACGCCAAGTTTCTGAACTCCGACTGTCTGGGCGAGGTATTGGTACAAAAAAAAGAGGATGACGCCGGACTTGGTGACCTGCACTGTTCCTGCATTGCCAGCTATCTTGCGACGATCAACCATTCACAACGCCCTGTCGGCGAAACCCGCGTCGTGTCAACGCTTCGGTCCATCGGTGCGCCGGCAGCGGCTCGAAGCAATCGTTTGCTGCGCCTGGACAAGCGCGGGCGCTCGTGCGCACGAATTGCCCTGTGTAAGCGCCAACTTCGATTATAGTTCTCACCTCTTCCGCCAAGCCAATAAGGGTAGGCCGTGGATCGGTCTCCGCCTTTTCCAGCCCGCAGCCGCGTGCAGGAGGAAATCTCTTCAGGGTGTTGCGCAGACGGCTCATTTTGTTCTTGGTGTTAAGACGAAAACCTGAAATCTACGCCGTAAGGGCTCAATGAAGGATCGCTTCGTACCTATCGTAAACAATCAGCCCTTCCGGCTGGCACTCGGCTTGGCGCTGGCAGTGGTCAGCCCGATCGTGGCTGCTCGCATTCTCCACGCGGAGACGTCACGGTGGCCGATGATTCTGGCGACTGTAGTTCTTTGCTGGCTGCCTGCGGTCTACCTGGCGGACAAGTACCGGCACAAGTATCCGCAGAGGTACTACCCGTATCTCGTTGCGGCTCACCTTAAGGCCGCTGGTGTGATGGCCGTAGCGGCGCTCGTGATCTGGTTCATCCTCGGATCTGCCGCGATGCCTGGCAAAGTGCTGACCCTGGCCGTCATCCTAATCGTAATCGGTGACGCGTTGATATCGTCGCTGCGTCGTCGCTCGGTTCCTCGACCCAATATCGATGGGCAGGAATCCGGAAAGTCGGTGACCTCTGGCCAAAACGGGATCGTTGGTGAAGGGGACCCGATTGCAATCGACTCTGTTGCCGTGTTGGCGCAACTCGACTCACGCGTGCCGCCGTCGACAGTGGAATTCCTGCGGGGAAATCTTCCACACGCGGACGGCGGTAACGGCAGCGTTATTCTCCTCGATGATATCCCTTCAGACGGGAACGCGAGTGGGGTTGGTCAAAGCGCCTTGGTAATAGGTCGCAACTCTCTCAATCGCGTCAGTCGGCTAAACCTTTTCCTGAAGTATTGCACCAACCAGCTCGCAATGGGCGGATATGTGGCGTTCCGATATACCCCGCTCGAGGAAGTTTACGCCCAGCTACGCCGGCGTTTTCCGGGTTTTCTCTACGGCCCCGCGTTCATTGGCCATTTCATCTGGTACCGCGCAATTCCGAAGATCCCGTGGCTCGACAAACTCTATTTCTCCCAGCAGCTGTCGTGGATCGACAGGCTCGCCCGAGGTGACAAAAGACGGAATCGGGTTTTGTCCAAGGCGGAAGCCTGGGGCCGGCTGGCGTTTTACGGGATGGAAGTCGTCGCCGAGCACGCCGTGGGATCGGAACGTCTCATCCTGGCGCGGCGGGCTGGGGCTCCGGTAAGAAATCGGAAACCATCGTACTACGCTGTCGTAGCGCTGGAAAAAGTCGGGCTCGATGGCGAGCGAATCCGGCTGCACAAGGTGCGCAGCATGTATCCCTTCAGCGAGTTCCTGCAAAAGGCGATTTTCGAGAGTCACGGGCTGTCCACCACCGGGAAATTCAAGAACGACTTCCGGATCACCGAGTATGGAAAACTCTTCAGGCGTCACTGGATCGACGAGCTGCCGGGGCTTTTCGATTGGATACGCGGCGACATCAAGCTGGTCGGGATGCGTGCGACGAGTCCGCACTTCCTCAGTCTTTATCCGCGCGAGTTTTACGAGCTCTATATCCAGATCAAGCCTGGCCTGATTCCGCCGATCTTCGACGAGTCGACAGGTGGGTTCGACAAGATCGTGGAAATAGAGCAGGATTACCTGCAACGGTACATCCAGGCCCCCGTTCGCACGGACATGTTGTATTTCTGGTATACATTCCGCGACATCTTTCTTCGGAAAGTTCGCAGCCACTAGGATAGGTTTAACAGACAATGTGTGGGATATTCGGCTTGCAGGTGCGGCATGGCGCACCTTACTCCAGCGCTTTCATAAAGCGCGCGCTTCGCGTCTTGGCGAAGGAATCCCAATCGCGGGGAAAGGATTCGTCGGGCCTGGTTTTCGTGGACCAGACGGCGCGGTCATACGAGGTTTTGAAAGGCGCGGTTCCGCTTAACTGGCTGCTGAAGGCCCCGACGGTTTCCACAGCATTTACGGCCGCCCTCAAGAGACACGACGACAAGGCGGACGCCCGCGCCAAGCCGTTCGTCGCGATGGGGCACTCGCGCCTGGTGACCAACGGCAGTCAGCTCAACGACGAGAACAATCAGCCGGTCGTCAAGAGCGGCATCATCGGCGTGCACAACGGTATCCTGGTGAACGACGCCAGTATCTGGGATCGCAACCCTTCGTTGTGCCGCGATTACGAGATCGACACCGAGGTTTTTCTGGCGCTGATGCGGGCCCATCTCGACACGGGCTACGACATTCCGGCCGCGATCGCCCGCAGCGAAGGTGAGATCGAGGGGACGATCTCCACCGCGATGCTGATTCCGGATCGTGACGCGCTCGTGCTCTACACCAACAACGGATCGCTCTATACCCTGACGGACGACTCGGACGCTCTCTTCTTCGCGTCGGAGTACTATCCTTTGCGGGTTCTCGGCGAGCGCATGAAGCTCGATGTCGGCGGGAAGTTCCACATCGAGCAACTGGAGACGGGAACCGGAGTCACGCTCGAGGGCGAGGGATTCCCAATCTCGCGCTTCGTATCCCGCGAGCATCGTGACGACGCACCCCGATGCGCCAGCGGCAGAAAAGAGAAGGATCCCCAGATATCGGTGACGTCCGTCGGAGACGGAAAGCCACAGCCGGAGCTGGTAAAGGATGTAGCACTCATTGCCCGGGCGCCGGAAGCGCGTCGGCTGGAGGCGATGCTCGAATTCAACGAGGGGCGGGTCGCCCGCATGAGAAGGTGCAGCAAGTGCCTCCTACCCGAGACTTTCCCGTTCATCGAGTACGATGGCAACGGTGTCTGCAACTACTGCCGGAACCACAAGATTCGGAACCATCCCAAGCCGCTGGAGGGCTTGCTCGAGCTTCTCAAGCCCTATCGCAGCAGAAACGGCAAGGCGGACTGCATTGTTCCCTTCAGCGGTGGTCGCGACAGCACATATGCGCTGCACGTCATCAAGCGCGAGCTGGGGCTCAAGCCTATCGCGTTTACCTATGACTGGGGGATGGTAACAGACCTCGGCCGCCGCAACATCGCGCGCGCCTGCGGCAAGCTCGGCGTCGAAAATATCATCGTTGCGGCCGACATCCACTGGAAGCGCGAGAATATCAGAAAGAACATCACGGCCTGGTTGAAAAGGCCGCACCTGGGGATGATCCCGTTGTTCATGGCCGGCGACAAGTATTTCTACTACTACGTTGACCAGGTCAAGCGTCATACGGGAATCGCTCTCAACATCTGGGGCATCAATCCGATGGAGAATACCGATTTCAAAGTCGGTTTCATGGGTGTCGGCCCCGATCACGAGAAGAAGCACATCTATTCGCTGTCGATCGGGCGGCAGTTCCGCCTGATCAAGGGGGTCGCGCAGGCGATCGCGGCGAACCCGGCATATCTGAACAGCTCCGTCTTCGACACACTGGGATCGTTCATCTCGCGGTCGGTCATGCCGCACCGGGACTATTTCCATCTCTATGACTACATCAGGTGGGATGAGAAGGAAATCGACTCACTCCTGTTGAACGAGTACAACTGGGAGACGGCCGTCGACACGCAAACGACTTGGCGCATCGGCGATGGCACAGCGGCGTTCTACAATTACATCTACTTCACCGTCGCCGGCTTCTCGGAGCACGACACGTTTCGCAGCAACCAGATCCGTGAGGGAATGATGTCGCGCGAGGAGGGGCTGCGGCTCGTCAACGACGAGAATCATCCGCGATATCCGACGATCAAATGGTACACCGAAGCGGTCGGTATCGACTACCAGCACGCGGTGAAGACGATCAACAACATACCCAAGCTCTATGGCTGATAAGCCGAAAGAACGCGCTCAGACTCTTTGGCTTATCTCCAAGTACGCATCGCCCAGAAAGTACGGCTTCGAAACCCGTCTCTTCGCGCTTGCTCACTGGTTTCGCAAGATGGGTCGCACTCCGGTGATCATTACATCGGACTCCAATCATCTGGCGACGTTCCCTCAGTTTGAATCGACGTATACGAGGGAAGACATCGAGGGCATCGAGACCTGGTGGATCGGGACGCTCAAGTACACGAAAACGGCTTCGGTAAAGCGCGTCTTGAGCTGGCTGGACTTCGAGCTGAGGCTGTTTTTGATGCCGCTGGCGGGACTGCCGAAACCGGATGTCATCGTCGTCTCATCCCTGTCACTACTCACCATTCTCAACGGCATCAGGCTGAAGCGCCGCTACCGGTGCAAGCTGGTGTTCGAGATCCGTGACATCTGGCCGCTGACTATGGTCGAAGAGGGCGGATTCGACAAGAAAAACCCGTTCGTCAAATTTCTCGCCTGGGTCGAGCGGTTTGGCTACCGCCATTCGGATCTCGTCATCGGCACCATGCCCAACATTGCTCCCCACGTGCGGAAGGTCGCGGGGGAGGGTATAGAGTGCGGATGCGTCCCGTTCGGGTTCGACCCAGCGTTTTTCGCGCAGCCGGATCCGCTCCCGCCGGAGCTAG
>CAAGKR010080773.1_pt1 | contig 21477 bp, 22 predicted proteins | sample 2556971 | NCBI WGS metagenome assembly CAAGKR01 (sample SAMEA5207829, study PRJEB30636) | soil metagenome | biome: forest; feature: boreal; material: soil | place: USA | collected 2011-09 | depth 1 m | reverse complement strand
GTCCGAGCCGCCTTGATCCGGTCGAGGCTGCCATCGATGAACTTCTGGCCTCCCCAGCCGGGGTTGACACACATCATCACCAGCAGGTCTGCCTCTTTCAGGACGGGTTCGATCAGCGCGAGCGGACTGCCTGGGTTGAGGCAGACCCCCGGCCGCATCCCAGCCTGGCGGATCGTCTCCAGCACGCGGTGGATGTGGCGCGTGGCCTCCACGTGCACGGACAGCCCGTTCGCACCCGCGTCCTTGAACGCCTCGATGCTCCGCTCCGGATTCTCGATCATCAAATGCACGTCGAAGGGGAGCTTGACGTAGCGGCGGCAGTGCTTAACCAGGGTCGCGCCAAACGTGATCGGCGGGACGAAGTGGCCGTCCATCACGTCGATGTGGATCCAGTCCGCCCCCGCCTCCTCCAGCGCCAACATCTCTTCTCCGAGACGGCTGAAGTCGGCCGACAGGATCGACGGGGCGACGAGCACGCTATTGGATGGTGGGGATACTGATGGTGACCTGCGAGTCGAAGTCGTGGTAATTGATGACCATGTGCGCCGTCGCATGGATATTCGAGCCGGCGGGCACTGCCGAGGATCGCGGCGATGCCGCACCAATCGACCCCATCAGCTGGCCGAGATCGAGATGGTAGTCGGCATCTGTCATGAGCCGCCGGACCAGGTGATCATCCTTGCCGAACCAGACCTCGACCGTCATGGTGCCGCTGTCCAGCACCTGCTTGAGAGCGGCCTGGGCCTGCGCGGTCTTCGCGCTCGATCCTGCGTTGACACTGGCCTCCAACTTGGCCTTGTCCGGGACCAGCTGGTAATGATGCACGGTCGTCCCATTCAGGGTGGTATCGCCAAGATCCTTGATCGATTTGACGTTGGCGAGGAGCTGCGTATAGGAGAGCGGGTCCGGCTGGCTGAGCTGGCTGGCGATCCCACCCTGGACGGTCGAAGCCGTCCACTTGCCGGTCAAGGGGTTCTTGACGTAGGCCGTGCTGCCGATACTGATGACCTCGCTGCCCACCGAAACGCCGGCCAGCTTGGCATTGATCGTGGCGTGGTAGCGGTCGGGGAACTGCGCCTCGCCGTTACCGGTCAGATCCAGCGCGAAGGAGCCGCTGGTCGCGCCGCTCTGGGCGAACATCGACGCCAGCTGCGGGGGGAACGTCAGGTTGACGTGGCCCTGGAGATCGAACTTCGCGGAGTGGAGCTGGCTTGCGCGATGCACCGTGGCGGCGAGCGCCTGCTGGGGTGTTTCGGCCTTGGCCAGAGGGGAGGCGCAGGCGGCCAGCAGCCCGACACTGAGGAGGCCCACGAGTAGGCGTTTCATCGGCGCTTTGAGTATAGGGGCGGCCTCCGGGCCCTTTTCGATACCACGCCTCACGAGGCTGCTACGAAGGGAAGATCGTCGGGACCCGCCCCGTTACGGATCCGTTGAACGGGTGGTCGCCGATCCCGACGCCGCGGCGAGCCAGCCGGGTAACTCATCGAGACTCCGGATGATGTGGGTCGGCACGATGTCCGGGAGAAGCCCGGCATCCTGATGGCGAAGCCAGATTGCCGGGATGCCGACCCGGAGAGCGCCCACAATGTCGGTGTCGAGCCGGTCGCCGACCATACAGGTTTCGGGCAAGGGCACCCCCAGCCGTCGGGCACCCTCGACGTAGATCCCGGGGTCCGGCTTCGCCACGCCGAAATCGCGCGAGGTGACCAGCGAGTCGATCAGCAGCAGCAGGCCGGCCCGCTCCAGGACGGCGGTCAATTCCTTGTCGCCCGACCCGACGGTGTTGGAAATAATCCCAATGCGAAAGTGGGACCGGATGGTCGTGAGAACCTCGAGGGCCCCGGACACTGGCGTCACCGCCATTTCCCAGAGGTGTTTGCCGGGTTCTTCGACGATCAGCGTATTGCCGACATCGAAGAAGACGCCGCGAATCGGACGATCGCTCATGGGCGGAGCGGCGCGGCCGTCAGCGTGCGGGCTCGGAGCTGGCCACAGGCGGCGTCGATGTCGAGGCCCCGCGTTGCCCGGATCGTCGTCGAGATCCCGGCGGTTTGCAGCACCTGCTGAAAGGCGTGCGCGCGCGCCCTGGACGGGGGGCTGAGGGGACTCCCATCGATCGGGTTCATCGGGATCAAATTGACGTGGCTCAGCGGGTGACGAACGACCGCCGCCAGGCGGGTGGCTTGCTCCGTGCTGTCGTTGACCCCGTTGAGCAGGACGTATTCGTAGCTCGTTCGCCGTCCCGTCCGCTGGGAGTGCGCGCGCGCCGCCGCCACGATGGCCGCGATCGGATACTTTCGGTTGACGGGGATCATGCTGGTGCGGAGCTCATCATCGGGCGCATGCAGCGAGATCGCCAGGTTGACCGGCAACCCCTCGGCGCTGAGCCGCTCGATGAATGGCACCAGCCCGATGGTTGAGACCGTGACGCGTCGTGGGCTGAAGCCCAGGGTATCGTCCCGCGCCCAGCGGCGGATCGCGCCGACGACGGCGCCGTAGTTGTTCAGCGGCTCGCCCATGCCCATGAACACGACGTTGGTCAGGGCCCGGTCACTCTCACGCAACTCACGCCCGGCACTCAGGAACTGATCCACGATTTCCGCCTCGGTCAGGTTGCGGTCGAAACCCGATTGTCCGGTGGCGCAGAAGCTGCAGCCGATCGGGCACCCGACCTGGGAACTGACGCAAATCGTGGTTCGGCGTCGTGACCGATCGGTCGCCGGGTAGTGCATGACCACGGTTTCCACGGTGCGGCCATCGTGCAGCCCAAAGAGGTATTTGATGGTCTCGCCCCGATCCGCCTCGCGCCGCACCTGTGGGGTCACGGTGCTGAAGGTGTAGGCGCTCTCGAGGTGACGCCGGGCAGGCGCCGAGAGGGTGTGCATGGCACTGAAGGACGGCGCCAGCGACCGCCAGAACCATTGCGAGGCCTGGGTGGCACGGTAGGCGGGTTCTCCGGCGGCCGCGAAGCCGGCCCGAAGCTGCTCGAGATCCGTAGTCGCGAACGGCCGGGTCTCAGTCGTCGCGGCGGCTACCCAGGACGAGGGAGGCGTAGTAGAGCAGCGTCAAGATGGCTCCGAACAGAGCGACCCAGTAGGTAAAGGCCGCCGCGCGCAGCATCCGGCGCGCGCCGTCCTGCTCCTCCGGGAGGATGACGCCGTTCTCCGCCAGCAGGCCAAGCGCCCGGTGGCTGGCGTTCAGTTCGACCGGCGTCGTGATCAGCTGGAACGCCACCACCCCGGCGAAGAGGATCAGGCCGGCCAGGGCGACATAGAAGCCGATCGAGCTCCTGGTAAAGGCGGAGAGCAGAACCCCGGCGATCACGATCATCGGGCCCGCCTGGGAGCCCAGGTTCGCCGCCGGCACCAGCCCGGAGCGCCAGCGCATCGCGAAGTACCCCTGCTGGTCCTGCTGGGCGTGGCCGATCTCGTGGGCGATCACCGCCTCGGAGGCGACCGAACGACCCTCGGCGACCGCCCGTGACAGGTTCAAGGTTCGGCTGCGGGGATCGTAGTTATCGGTCAGGTCGCCGTCGACCACCTGGATGGTGATGTCGTTGAGGCCAATCGAGGTCAGGATTCGGCGGGCCACGTCGACGCCGGAGAGGCCGCTCGAGTTGCGCACCTGCGCGTAGCGCTGGTAGGTCCGCTTCACCCAGCTGCTGGCGAGGAAGCTCAACGCCATGATCGGCAGCGCCACGTAGAGCAGGTAGCCGACGTTGAAAAACACCCTTGAACTTCCTCGCCCAAATTCTACCCAGCCCGATTGGGGCCCAAGCGGACGAGGAGTGCTGCCAATCGTTGACGACCCTCCGCGACGCCGTCGCAGTCCCGTCACTCTGCGTGAAAGGATCGCCCTTCCCGGCCCGTTTCACCAATACCGAGGGCCATGCCCCCCGGTGAGGACTGTGATGGAAGATCTGCATCTGACTATGTCGGACGTCTTCACGCTCTTCGGCCGGCACGCCGAGGACACCCGCTGGGTGGCGTCCGCCGACTCCCAGGAATACCTCGCCGTCGTTCTCTACCTTGTCCAGCGCAACAACGGCCGCTGAGCCGCCTGTCGCGTTCCGAGCAATAACATGATATGGTAGTTATCAATTTTACCGTCACTGACACCACGGGATATGTGCAAGGTGTGCTAGTAGGATGAGTGGAACCGGAAATCATGTCTGAAAAGTTGACGCTGACCGAGCTGTTCGCTCTCTTCGGGCGTACGACCGATGAGACCCGCTGGGTGGGCTCCGCCGACTCCGAGGAGTACCTCGCGGTCGTGACCTACCTGGTCCAGCGCTCCTCGGCGCATTCCTAGCCGCGACGCCCGCCGGACAGCCGGCCGAACTCAGGCCGGCCAGGGCAGGTGACAAGGGCGCCACGATCCGGCCACGACCCGTCTGGAAAGGCCAAAGCGCCTCGTTGTACGTCCATACTCGGATTGCGGAGATCAAAACTCCGTCAAGAGAGCCAAAACAATGATCACCATCATGGCGGCAAGGATCCGGAGCCTTTTCGGTTGGCGGGACAGCGAGAATGGTCAGGCGCTGGTTGAGTATTCCCTCATCATGTGCCTGGTCGTCATCGTCATCCTGGTCACGTTGATCGTGCTCGGCAACCAGGTGCGCAACACCTACTGCAACATCCAGGGCGCCGTCGTCAGCGCCTAACCCAGAGCCGGGTCCCGCAGCGGGGTCACGGTCGCCGGGTTCCCCAGCACCACCGCACCGGCCGGGACGTCTGACGCCACCACCGAGGCCCACCGCACCACCGCTCCGTCGCCAATCGACACGCCCTTGAGCACGGTCGCCTTTCCCTGGATCCAGGCATGACGTCCCACGCGAATCGGGCGGCGGCTCCCCACCTCGCCCGCCTGCCGGCGCCCCGGGCCAACCGCGTGGAAGTCCGTGTCGACCAGCAGGCAGGGGCCGAGCACGGCGTCGGGCTCGACGATGATGGCGCTGGCGGACATCAGGCCGGCGCCGTCGATCTCGACCCGGTCCCCGATGTCGATTCGCGCATCCGGACCGAAGGTCAGGATCGCGGTTCGTCCCGACAGGTTCCGGATGTGGACGTCCCGGCCGAACGTCACCCGCCCCCGGCCGCGAATACGCAGTCGGAGCGGACCTCGGAAGCCGGGCCCGAAGACGTGGCGCCGGTAGCGAAGGCGCAGGTAGGAGGTAATGAGCCGGCTCAGCGTGACTCGCATGGGGGGCTCTGCCCGGGAAGGGATTTGAACCCTTACAAGCTTGCGCTCACAGCCCCCTCAAAGCTGCGTGTCTACCAATTCCACCACCCGGGCTAGGGCGAAGAGGATTCTAGCGCAGCGTCGGCGGCAGTACGCGGCCGGCTGGCAAAACCGGGGCGTTTCCTCGACGAGTTTGTAACAAGCCTCGTAAGCCAGCCTCACTATGGTGAGCGTCGAGCCAGAACTTTTCCGGTCACCGGGTGTGACCCTGGCGCGACAAGAGTCATCACATCGTAAAGAGGAATCGTCAGGAAATGAACGACCCCAGCCATATACTTCTGCCGGCTTACCAGTCGGACCTGAGCGATGCGCAGGTCCAAATACATGGAGGCCGGTCCGCCGCGCGACGTGCGATGGCGGCAGGGAGAGAGGGGTTAACCATCGTCAATCGATACCGGATTCTGATCGTCGACGATGACGCCATGGCCCGCGAGATCCTCAAGCGCATCCTCGAACACGCCGGGTATGAGGTCATGACGGCGGGCAGCGGCCCGGAGGCCCTTCGCAAGTTGCATGAAGGCATTCCACACCTGGTCGTGGTCGACCTGATGATGCCGGAGATGGATGGCTTCGAGCTCTGCCGGCGTGTCAAGAGCCACCTCGACGTCCCCATCATCATTCTCAGCGCGGTCGCGGCCGTCGAAAGCAAGGTCGAGGGCCTCCAGATGTATGCCGAGGATTACATCGTCAAACCCTTCGAGAAAGAGGAGCTGGTGGCTCGCGTCCAGCGGGTCCTGCGGCGCTACGGCGAGTCCGCCGGTGTCGATCAACCGGAGGTCGTGATCGACCAGGACTTCCAGATCAACTTCGTGCAGCATTGGGCGAGGGTCAAGGGACGGCAGGTCACCCTGACTCCGACCGAGTCGAAATTGCTCTTCCTCCTGGTCCGGAATGCCGGCCGCGTGGTGACCAACGAGACGCTCCTCGCCAAGGCCTGGGCCGGCGACGAAGAGGCCTATGAAGAGGGTCTCCGGGTGCACATTTCCCGGCTGCGAAGCAAGATCGAACCCAATGCGAGCAAGCCGATTTACATCCAGACCAAGCGTGGCGTCGGTTACCGCTTCGCGGCGAAGGTCAACTACCCGGCGGGACAGGAACCGCTGGCGTTGGCGGGATAGCGATGGTGCAGGGAGCCCGTCCGCGGTTTGCTCGGTCACTCGCGACCTGGCGGACGCTCGCGCTGGGCCTGGCCGTGTTCGCCCTGTCCTTCCCCCTCTGGCTTCGCTAGCCGAGTCTGTCGGCTTCGATGGTGCTCATGACGGTCAGCCCGTAGGCCAGGTGCCCGACGAACCCACGCAGATGGGTCGACAGCGGGTACGCACCGTTGGGTGCGCTGAAACCAAGGGCGGGGACCAGCCCCTCGTCGAAGACGGCCCAGAGCCCCAGGCCGGTAAGAAGACCCGCGACCACCGGGGGCATCGCGGTCAGACGCCGGAGTAGCGGGTAGACCGGCGCCCAGCCGATCCCGATCAGATAGTGGTACGCCGACCCGAGGGAATTCGCCTGGTCGTGCTCGGGGCCACGCCCACCACGGACGATACCTTCTCCGTAGACTCTGTCCCGCAATGGCCCACGCGCTCACCCTCGGCTTAAGCGTCTTCACGCTGATCTTCCTGCTGGAACTGCCGGACAAGACGGCGCTGGCCGCCCTGCTGCTGGCCACCAGGCACCGCCCCTTGCCGGTGTTCGTCGGGACGGCCGCCGCCTTTGTGGTCCAGAGCGCGATCGCCGTCTTCGCCGGATCTCTCTTTGGGCTTCTCCCGCGCGAACCGGTGCGGATCGGCGCCGGTCTTCTCTTTCTCGTAATGGCGGGGGTCCTCGTCAGGCGAAACTTGAAGGCCGCAGAAGTCCAGGAGGCGAGCGAGATCGAGCGCGAGGAGCGAAAACACCAGCGCCCGTTGGTGACCTCCTTCATGGTGGTCTTCGTCGCGGAGTGGGGTGACCTGACCCAGCTGGCCACGGCGGCCCTGCAAGCCCGCTACCGGGAGCCGGTTGTGGTCTTCATCAGCGCGACGCTCGCGCTCTGGGCGGTCTCCGCGATTGCCGTCGGGCTCGGAAATCGGCTCGGGGCGATGATTCCGGAGCGGCCCCTGCAGTTCGCAGCCGCGGCCGTCATGGTGGTGGTCGCCGTCTCCCTGATCGCGGGCCTGATTGGCTAGCTCGGGAATCAGGCGACGGAGGCGAGATCGATCGCCTCGAGGGCGGCGCGCTGCGGAATCGTAAAGGTGAACGTGCTGCCCTGCCCCGCCGTGCTCTTGACCCAGATCCGCCCGCCATGCATCTCCACCAACCGGCGCGTGATCGACAGCCCGAGCCCGGTGCCCTGGTACTTGCCGCTCATGCCGCTGTTCCCCTGCTGAAAGCTCTCGAAGATTCGCTCGGTATCTTCGGGCGGGACGCCGATGCCGGTGTCGCGAACACTTACTCGCAGGTCGGAGCCCTGGCGCTCCACCACGACCCGGACGCTGCCGGTTTCGGTGAACTTGGTGGCGTTTCCCAGCAGGTTGAGGAGCACCTGCTTGAGCTTGGGGCCGTCGGCGAAGATCCGCCCAACCTCCGCTGACACGGTGCTGGTCAACTCCAGCCGCTTCGTTTTGGCCAGCGATCCGACGCTGTCGACGCATTCGGAGACCAGCGCCTCGACGTCGACCTCTCCCCGATTCAGCTGGGCTTTGCCGGCCTCCAGCTTGGAAATATCAAGAAGATCGTTGATCAGGGAGAGCAGGTGGTGACCGTTCTGCGCGATGATGTCCACGTCCTGCCGCTGCTCGCCGGAGAGCACGCCCCCGTCGCCTTCCAGCAAGAGCTGCGAGAAGCCGAGGATCGAGTTGAGCGGAGTGCGCAACTCGTGACTCATGTTGGCGAGAAACTCGGACTTGTGCTGATTCGCCCGGTGCAGCTCGGCGTTGACGGCGCCCAGGCGGGCGGTCTGTTCGGTGGCGAGGTGGAAGAGATGGGCCTCCTGGATCGCGGTGGCCGCATGCTGCGCGAAGAGGGTCAAGAGCTCGATCGTGTTCCGGTCCAAGGGCCGCCGGTGATAGACGGCGAGAACGCCCAACAATTGCTCGCCGACCACCAGCGGGAATCCCGCAAAGGCCTGGATGCCTTCGTCCGACATCCAGGGATTGAGGGACACGTGCCGGTGGTTGGCTGGATCGTTCGTGATGATGGGGACACGCAACTCGGCGACCTGCCCGATCTCCGTCATCCCGCGCTCGACCCGGCTGGCCACCGGCGGAGCCATGGTGGTCGTGTGATGTCCCGCCCGTCGATAGAGGGCCCCGTCGGAGGCTTCCACCAGCCAGAGTTGCGCCGCAGCCAGGCCTAATTGGTCGGTGAGGGCGGTCGCCACCACATCGAGCAACTCCGGTTCGAAGAGCTTTTGATTCATCTGATCGATCGAGTGGTTGAGGAGCTCGAGGCGCCGTGCGCGCTTCTCCGTCTCCTCGAAGAGCTTCAGGTTGCGGAGGGCAACGGCAAGCTGCTGGGCGAGTAGCTCCAGGGCCTCTTCCTCCCAGCGGGTCAGCCGGCGCTGGCCGTCCGCCGTGTTCAGGTGGAGGACCCCACAGACCTTGCCGTCGAGCAGGACCGGCGTCCCAAACGTCCGCGCGTAGGTTGTCGCGTTCAGCCCGGGCAGGTCGAACAGGGGCGCCTCGCTGAGCATCATGAAGCGCCGTCCGCGCACGACCTGGCCCACGATGCCGCTCCCCACCGGGATTGGAGTGCCTTCCAGCGCCTCGGGCATGCGAACCACGGCACGCAGGACAAAGATGCCGCGATCCTCGTCCTGAAGAACGACCGCGCCCGAGTCCATCTGGAGCATCTCCATGCCGCAGCGGATGACCGTGTAGAGCATGCGACCCATATCCAGCTGCCCGACCAGCTCGCCGAGCACGCTCCGCAGCTGTTCGGTCTGATGCAGCCGGCGCCGCGTCCCCCGCACCTCCGTGTTCGTGGCCCGGACCGCCACACCGAGGCCAGCGATCGCCGCCACGGTCGGGATGGCGCGGAGGACCGCGTCGCGGACGGAGATGGCAAAGCCCAGGTCGCCGGTCTGGAACAGGATGATCCCGCTCGTGAAGAAGAGACTCGTCGCAAGCCCACCCCAGAGATCGAACCGGAAGACCGCTTCGGCCGCCACGAGCGAGTAGAAGAGGTAGGGCATGCTGGTCGACTGCGAGGCGAACAGCAGGATCCACCCGCTCACGACGAAGTGGTCCAGAACGAGCAGGAGCATGGCGATCGACCCGCCGATGCGCGGGTCCGGCCGTCTCGAGGCCACCAGGGCGGCAGTGTTGTAGATCGCCAGCAGGGCGGCCAGCGCGACCGTCAGCGGCAGGGACCGGGAAGGCAGCCAGAGGAGCAGCGCAGCCGGCGCGAGGAGCGCTCCAAAACGGAGCTTGATGAGAAGGCGATCGAGGGCGGTCATCCCGGCCGCTCCATGGGGCTAGCTCGCTTGCGCGATCTGCAGATTGTTGATCATCTCGAGGAAGCGGTCCTTCCCGAAGTCGCCCTTCTGGATGATCGTCTGGATGTTGCCCTGGAGCCGTTCGCGGTCCTCGCTTGTGATGTTCTTGGCCGTGTAGATCAAGATCGGGATCTGGGCCGCGGCCGGGTCCTCGCGCAGTTTGGAGACCACCTCGAAGCCGTCGACGTCGGGCATCATCAAGTCGAGGATGATGAGGTCAGGCTTTTTCTTCATCGCGATCTCGAGCCCGGCCTTCCCGCCGTCCGCGACCATGACTTCCATATTGAACGGCTTCAACATGGCCTTGATCAGCCGGATGTTCTGCGGATCGTCGTCGACGATCAAGATCGATGAGGGCGTCTTCTTGCCGCGCTTTCCGTCCGCGAGCAGGTCAAACTTCACCATCATCTGCAGCAACTGCTGCCGATCGATCGGCTTGGTCAAGAAGTCCGCCTGCCCGATATCGAAGGGGAGCGACTCCTTGTTCACCTTCGAGGTCAGGACGATGGGGATGTCCTTGGTCTTCGACTCGCGTCGGAGGTCGTAGACGAGACCGCTGCCACCGTTCGGCGGAAGCTGCGTATCGATCAACACCGCCAGTGGCTGGAGTTGGACCGCTTTTCGGAGGGCCTCCTGGGCACTGGCCGCGATCACCACCTCATAGCCGGCATGGCTGAGGAACGGCTCGATCCGCTCCTTGACCGAGGGATCGTTGTCGGCCACCAGGATCACCGGCGCTTTGCTGCTCGCTCCGACCGGCGGCAACATCTGCACCGGCCGTTCCTGGATCCCCGACTCCTGCTTGGCGAACTCGATCAGCTCCCGGATGTGCTCCACCAGGCGCTTGCCACTCTCATTGATATGCGCGACGAACTCACGACGCTCTTCCGGCGTCGTCTTGTTCCCCTTCTCGTCGAGCAGGATCTCGGAAAACCCGATGATCGCGTTGAGCGGCGAGTTGAGGTCATGGCTCTGGTCGTAGATGACGCGGAACTTGGCCTCGAAGTCGCGTTTCGCCTGGACCAGGCCGGGTCCGATGTCCTTGTTCTTCCCAAGCGAGGCAAGCTCGGTTCGAAGCCCGTCGAGCTGGGCCTGCATGGCGCGCTTCTCCGCCTCGTAACGGGCGACGACCTGGCTCGAGGGCGGGCCGCTCCCGGCCGACTTCCGCGCTTCTTCCAGCTGGCTCTTCAATGACGCCTTCTCGCGCTGCCAGGCGAGTTCGAGTTCTTTGGCCTCGTTGACCCGCCGACTCTGGAGCTCGTTGGTCTGCGTCATCATGTCCGACAGCTGGCCCTGCACCCGCTCGAGGTCAACCTTGAGCTGGTTCTTTTCCGAGGTGAGCCGCTGCTCCCGCACCGTCCACTCCTCGGCCTTGCGTCCGGTTTCGCCCGCCAGGTCATCGTGGAGGGCCTTAACCTTTTCGTAATCCTGCTGGGTGGCGGCGAGCTTGGCTGTCGCCTCCTGGACGTGTTTCTTCAAGGCGGCCTTTTCCTCCGCGATCGAGGCCTCCCGGCTCTGCCAGTCCTTCTCCAGCGCTTTGACTTTGGTCAGTAGCGCCGACCGCTCATCGCTCACCCGCTGGAACTCGGCCTCGGCCTTGTCGAGCTCGGCCCCCTTCTTGCGGGCCTCCTCCAGCTGGGTTTGCAGCAGCTTGCGGTCGGCCTTGAACTGGGCCTCGGCCGACTGGCTTTCCTGCTCCAGCCGGGCGACATCGTTCACCAATCGCTGCCGATCGGCCTGCCACTTGTCGCGCGCCGCCTTGAGCGGCTCGAGCTCGGTCTGGAGGGTCTTGAGCTGTTGCTCCAGCTGGGTGTTCGCCTCACTGAGCTTCGTCCTGGCGTCCGTGAGCTCGGCCCGGGCCGCCTGCCATTCCTGCTCCAGCTGCGCCTGTTTGGCCACCGCCGCGTCGCGGTCCTTCAGCAGGGACTCACGATCCATCGCCCACTGCAATTGGGCGGACTGGAGGCTGTCGAGGTCACCTCGAACGGTTGCCAGCTCGGCGGCGATCTTCTTTTGCTCGGCTTCGAATTTCTGGGTGAGCTGCATCCGCTCCTGTTCCAGCTTCCGCAGCTGGCTTCGGCGCTCGTCGTCGCGGGCCTTGGCCCGCGTGACGTCATCCTGGAGCCGGCCCAGCTCGACCCGGACGCGGTCGTGGTTCTGCTGGAGGTCCTGGTGGGCCTGGCTCAGGGCCCCATGCTGTTCCGTGAGCGCCTGCCGTTCGGCCGACCACTGTCCCTGCGCCTTCTGCAGCTCCGCTTCGGCGCGCTGGTGACGCTCCTGGAGTTCCTTTTGGCCCTTCTGAACGGCTGCCTGCTGGTCGAGCAAGGCCTGCCGGTCCATGGCCCACTGGAGCTGCGCATTCTGGAAATCGTCGAGATCGCGCTGCTTGGCATCGAGTTGCTGCTGAGCGGCCGCGAGCTCGGTTTCTTTGAGCGCGAGTTGGGACGCGATGTCGTCCTGCAGCGTCTGGAGGTGCGCGATGAACTCCTGGTTCTGCTGGAGGATATCGGCGAACGATTTCGCCTTTGGCGCCTCGGGGCTCAAGCCGCCTTCCGTCCTTGCTGCAAGTAGCGATCGACGGCCGAGCGCATGGCGTCCAGGTGGGCGCTCATCGCGCCGAGCTGGTCGACGCGTTCCTGTTCCAACTGGCGAAGCTGCTCATGCCGCTCGGAATCGCGCTGGTTGGCGTGTCGCAGTTCCTCCTGCAGGCGAGCCATCTCGGCTTGAGCCTGGTCGAAGGCGTACTTGAGCTCGTCGAGCTCCTTCTTCCGGGCGTCGTGCTCCTCAATCAGCCCCTGGAGGTTCGAAACCACCTCCTGGTTGAGCTTCAGGATGTCGGAGTAGGATCGATTCGCCTTCTGCGATGGGTCGCTCATGCCGTCTTCAACCGCCCTTGCTGGAGGTAGCGGGCCACTTCGGCCGGCAAGCCCTGGGGATCGACCGGCTTGGGGATGTAGCCATCGCAGCCGGCGCCCAGGATCCGTTCCCGGTCGCCAGACATGGCGTGCGCGGTCAGGGCGACGATGACCACGCCGGCCAGGCGGGCGTCGGAGCGGATCTTGCGGGTCACGGCCAGCCCGTCCTCGCCGGGGAGCTGGATGTCCATCAGCACGATGTCCGGGAGGTCGCGGGCCATCTCGGCGAGGCATTCGGCCCCGCTACCGGCCTTGCGCACCGCAAACCCCTTTTTTTCCAGGAGAAACTGGGCCAACCTGAGGTTGACCGGGTTATCTTCGACGATCAGTACCTTGCCGGCGCTCACGACCCGTCCTCCTTCGTCTTTGCACGATCTCCAGCCCCTTGATGGCATGCAATACGGCATCCGGCTGGGAAAGGCCAGTTGGTATAACGGCGCTCCACGCCGTCGCTGGCACCCTGGGTGAAACTTCCCCCAGCGCGACCAGGGCGGGCTGGCCGGAGAGGCCTCGGAGGCCGACCACCCATTCCGGCTCCGGAGGAGCCAGCAGGACGACGTCCGGGGCCGCCGCGCGCGCCTTTTCGAGGGCCTCGCGGAGCCCGGGGGCCCGGAAGACTTCGAACCCCTCTTCGACGAGCGCGGCCGCCAGGGGGGCCAGCGCCCGCCGGTCCCGATGGACGAGCAGCACCCGGACCCGATCTCGGCGGCGCTTGATCCCCTGACCGAGACGGCGCAACTCGTCCTGGAGGGTCTTGGTCGCCCACGGCTTGGCGACGTAGCCGAGGACCCCGAACTGCTCCATGAGCTCATCGTTCCTGGTCACAGAACACACCAGCACCGGGACGTCGGCGGTGGCCGCCCGCCCTCGGAGTTCCTGGAGCACCTGCCAGCCGTCCCGTTTGGGAAGCACGGTCTCCATGACGACCAGGTCGGGGAGGATCTCCATGGCCTTGCGGACTGCCTCTTCCCCATCGCCGGCATGGGCCACCCGAAACCCGACCCCCTGGATCTCCGCGGTAAGGCGCTGACTGCTGTTCGGATCGTCCTCGACGACGAGGGCAAGGGGAAGGTCCATGGTGTCGAGGCCGGGTGGCGGCGGAGGCGGCTCACTCACCGGATCGGCGATCAGTCGCGGCTCCCGAGGGATGGTGAACGTGAAGGTTGATCCCGTTCCGAACTGGCTCTCCGCCCAGATGCGGCCGCCGTGCATCTCCACGAAACGCCGGCAGAGTGCCAGGCCGAGGCCCGTGCCCTGATAGCGGCGGGTGTACGAGCCGTCGATCTGCTCGAACTCCCGAAACAATTTTGGCAAATCCTCCGGCTTCATCCCGATGCCGGTGTCGTGGACGGACACGACGATCTGGTCCGCGGTGTCCTTGATCACGACCGTGATCTTGCCCGGCGGGGGCGTGAATTTGATGGCATTCGACAGCAGGTTGTAGAGCACCTGCTTGAACTTGCTGCGATCGGCCTGCACCGCCTCCGCCGCCCCCAGGGTCGTCAGTTGAAGGCCCTGCTGGCGAGCCATGGGCTCGAGGATGGCGGTCACTTCATGAAGCGCGTCGACCACCTGCAGCGGCTCGGGATGCAGCTCCATCTTGCCGGCCTCGACCTTGGCCAGGTCGAGGATGTCGTTGATCAGGCCCAGCAGGTGCTGGCCACTGCTGTGGATGTTGCGCAGAAACTCGGTGCGCTCACCACCGGTGAGGTTCATGGTCACGTCCAGCAGGATTTCGCTGAATCCGAGAATCGCGTTCAGCGGCGTCCGCAGCTCATGGGACATGTTCGCGAGGAACTCTGATTTGTATCGGTTGGATTTTTCGAGCTGCCGGTTCACCTGGAGGATCTCCTCGTCGGCCTGCCGGAGCGCGGCGTGCTGACGCATCAAGTAGCGGTTGGAGTCCTTCAGGCGCGAGACGAGGCCCTGCCGCTCGGCCCGCAGGCGCTGCTTGTCAAGGTTTCGGTCGAGCAACTCGCGAAGCCGTTGCAGGTCGATCGGCTTGGCGATATAGTCGTCGGCCCCGCCCCGCAGCGCTTCGGCCGCCACCTGCTCGGACCCATAGGCCGTCATCATCACGACCACCGCCTCCGGAAAGTCGCGCAACATCTGGGGCAGCAAGGCCAGGCCGCTTTCCTCCGGCATCTGGATATCGAGGAAGATCAGCGCCGGCCTGCGCAAATCCAGCTGCCGCCGGGCATCCCGCGCGTTGGAAGCGCTGACGACGTCGAACCCTTGTTTCCCGACCGCTTTGGTCAGGAAGGCCCGGTTGTCGGGGTCATCGTCGATCGCCAGCAGGATCGGTCGGACCTCCAGTTCCGGCTCGTTCCCAAGGAGTGTGCGCAGCGCCTGGACCATGTCCTGGCCACCGCCCAGGTCTCGGCCGTCAGCGGTCGAGAGCGGACCGAGGTCGCTCAGGAAGCGATCGGCGCCGGCCGCCAGCGCCCGCTGCCCCTCGTCCGGATCCACGTGCACCCCGGCCATCAGCAAGACGGGAATGTTGGTCGTCGCCGGATTGCTCTTGAGGATCTCGCAGACCCGCAGCCCGTCGATGCGCCGGAGCAGCAGGTTGAGCACGATCGCATCCGGCACCTCCTCCCTGGCGCGATCGAGCGCCTCGAGGCCGTCCTGTGCCGCGAGCACGAAGAAGCCCTCCTGCTGAAGCCGCTCGACGAGCGCTTTCAACCGCTCGGGATCGTCTTCGGCGACGAGGATCCGCCGGGGCCGTTGTTCGCTCATGCGACCCTCACCAACGCGGCAACCCTCGGAATCAAGAAGCGGAAGCTGCTTCCTCGTCCCGGCAGGCTTTCCACCCAGATGTGGCCACCCTGCAGTTCGACCAGGCGCTTCGACAGAGCCAGCCCGAGGCCGACGCCCTCGTAGCCGCGGGAGGTGGAGCCGTCCACCTGGCGAAACTCTTCGAACAGGCGCGGCTGATCCTCGGTCTTGATGCCGATCCCCGTGTCCGAAACCTCGACAACGGTACCGGCCGCGGTCTCCATGACCCGAACGACCACACTCCCGTGCGGTGGCGTGAACTTGACGGCGTTGTTGATCAAGTTCTGCAGGACGTGTCGAAGGCTCCGTGGATCGAAGATCACCTGGTAGGCGCGGTCCACCTCGGACCGCACGGTCAGCTCCTTTTGATTGGCGGCGGCCGCGTTTTCCGACATGGCCGCATCGATGGCGTCGGCGAGGAGACAGGGAGTGGGACGAAGCTCCAGCCGGCCCGCGCGGATATGGGTCAGGTCGAGGATGTCGTTGATCAGCTTCAACAGGTTCCGGCCACTCGTGTGGATCGTTTCCGCGAACTCCGATCGCTCCGCCTCGGAGAGGTCCGGGGTGGTGTGCAGGATCTCGGAGAACCCGATGATGGCGTTGAGGGGCGTTCGAAGCTCGTGCGACATGTTGGTGAGGAATTCCGACTTCATCCGGTCGGCTTCCTGGAGTTCGAGGTTGGCCCGTTGCAGCATCTCGATGGTCTGCCGTTCCCGCTCGTAGCGCCGGGCGTTGTCCAGGGCGACCGCCGCCTGGTTGGCCAGGATCTGCAACACCTGCATCAGCGGCGCGTCGAAAGCGCGGAGGTCGTGAAAATAGACGGACACGGTGCCCACGAACTCCTGCTGCAGAAACATGGGGAGGCCGAGGGCGGCGCGCCACCCCTGTCGCTGGGTCAGCGGGTCGAGCGGAAGGCGGCCGTCAAGCTGCAGGTCTTCGGAAAAGACGGGCCGCTGCTCGAGCACGACCTGGTTGACCAGCGCGGGCGGAAGTTGCGCGGGGACGCGTGAGTCGGTGGGCAGACCCTCGCTGACCTCCAGCCGCTGATCCGAGGGCCTGCCGCCCTGGGTCAGGGTCACGATGCACGACGCGGCGCCCGAGACCCCGAGCATGGCTCTCGCGACGGCCTGGAGAAGGGACGCCGGGCTGATCGTGGTGGCGGTCAGGGCCTCCGAAACCTGCCGGAGCATCTCCATCGAGGCGTCGAGCCGGAGCGCCTGCTGCCGCGTTTCCTCGAAGAGGAAGGTGTTTTCGAGGGAGACGGCCACTTCTGCGCCGAGGGAGGCGGCGAGCTTGACGTCGTAGTTGCCGCTGAACTGGCCGTGGCGTTTGTTCGCCAGCATGAGGACGCCGAGGGGCCGGCCGCCCGACCCCAGCGGGACCAGCAGCATGTCGCGATATCCAAAGGTCTGCGGAAGAAGCTGTCCGGCCTCCAGGTCGCGCACGCAGTCCGCGATGATGTGAGGGCGCTGGGTGGCAAAGACCCGGCCCACGAGCGTCGATGCGTCGGCGCGAAAGCGCAGCTGGTTCAACCGCATCTGGTTGAACAGGCGGCTTTCCCGCATCCCGGAGGGCGATGCGGGCGCGATCAGGGAGTCGAGGCCCGCCTGGTACAGGAAGAACCCGCACATCTCGACGTCCAGCAACTCGGCAAGTTTCTCGGTCAGGGTCTCCAGGTCCTCACCCAGCCTGGTGAGGTTCGAGACCGCGGTGGCGGTTTCGAAGAAATGAGTCAGTTCCTGGAGGTTCTGGTCCGCCCGGTGGGCAAGTTCCATGTTCTTCTGCATGAGGTCGAAATACTTGAAGCTCCAGAAGCCCGTCATCACCATCACCGGGATGAACAGGACGGCCAAGAAGTAGGTAACCGGCGAAGGGGCCCAGGAGCGGGCGACATAAATGAGGAAGACTTCCGTGACGGCGCCGAGGACAAGCCAGATCCGCCAGTTGAACTGGGCCCGGACGGACGGCGATGGATGCGGTTTTGCCAACAGACCCCTCTTGAACCAGAGTGCGCAATGATTTGACGCGAATAGCAGGCATTGCTTCGCACTACGCGGAAGCGCCCGCGCCCCAGGACGGCCAGGTTTACAAAGGTTTACGCGGCCGTCGTCGTTTCGGCACCGGCGGAGCGGGTTCGGCCCCTTTGCTACCCTCTAGACGTGCAGCGGGAGACCACCTTCAACGTTTCCGCGATCAAAGAAACGGTCCTGCGGTCGATCAAGCTGAACCAGCAGGCCTACAACAACCGCGACGCCGAGGTCCTTCGGGACGTATACCTCGAGCCGATGCTCTCGCAGGTCGCGCACGATCTCTCGGGGGATTTCGAATCGTTCCCCGCCGCGCGCCTGGATATCACCTGTGAAGTCCTGGACGTCTCCTACACGGCCTACCTGCAGATCGGGAAGGTCGAGCTCTCCGCCTACGGTCTCCAGGCGAGCCCCCAGAACGTCAACGTCACCACCAAGGAAGAGTGGATCTACCGGCTCGTTCCCGATGCGGAGAAAGGGGTGGGACTCGGGCGTCGGACGACGCACCGCTTCCTCGGTTATTACCACTACACGCTGGTCGACATCGAGAATCGCTGGTGGATCACGGACGTCCAATCAGCCAGCGAGATCTGGCTGCCCTAGCGGATTGCGCGAGTCGCTCGGGGCAGGTTTCACCTGGTCGAGCCGGCACGCGAGATCGTCGACCCGGCGTCTGATCTCGTCCCGGATCGATCGCACGGCTTCCAGCGGCTTGCCGGCGGGATCAGCCAGGTCCCAATCGACGTACTGCTTTCCCGGGATATAGGGGCATTCATCCCCGCACCCCATGGTCACCACGACATCGGCCCACTGGGCCAGGTCGTCGGTTAACCGCTGCGGCCGATGCCCGCTGAGATCGATGCCCAGCTCGCGCATCGCGTCGAGCACGACAGGGTGAACGTGGTCGGCTGGTCGCGTCCCGGCGGATCGTGATTCGTGCCGGCCGTTGGCGATCCGGTGGAAGAGCGCCTCGCTCATCTGCGAGCGGCCGGCGTTCTGCGTGCAGACGAAGAGAACCCGGGCCATCCGGCTAGACCAGGGCGTCCAGGAGCGCCCGCGTCCTGGCATCGAGGTGGGTTGCGAGCCGGTAGTACGCCCAGATGCCGGCCTTTGTGACCTCGACCAGTCCCGCATCCTTGAGCTTCGCCATATGGTGGGAGATCGTGGGCTGGCTCAGCTGAAAGGACGCCGTGAAATCACAGATGCAGACCGGCTGGGGGGACCCCTTGAGCACCCCCACCATTTGCAGCCGGGTGGGATCGGCGAGAGCCTTCAGGAGCTCCACCGACTCATCCACTCTGGCGAGCGCCATCGGCATGGAGGGCGGGCTGCACACGCCCTTGACGCGTTCCGGAGCGGTGATCTTCACGAATCGCAGTCTACCAGTTCCATTGACATGTGTCTATGGGTCTGCTAGCATTCCATCGATAGCCGTCGATCTCTCAGCAAGGGGTATTCCACGGACACGATTCGAGAGTCGGTCAGAGCCAAGTACGCGGAGACCGCGATCAAGCTGCGCGATGGCGGGAGCTGCTGCGACTCGAGTTGTTGCGGCGGGTCGGACGCCATCAGCGGGCCGATCGGCGAAGAAGAGTACTCCAAAGCGGAAGTCCGAGACCTCGGGCTCTCGCTCGGCGCCAGCCTCGGCTGCGGCAATCCGACGGCGCTCGCGCAATTGCATCCCGGTGAGGTCGTGCTGGATCTCGGCAGTGGGCCCGGTCTTGACGTCCTGCTCTCGGCGCGACGGGTTGCCCCCGGTGGCCACGCCTATGGCGTGGACATGACCGACGAGATGCTGCTGCTGGCCAACGAGAACAAGGCGCGCGCGGGCCTCCAGAACGCGACGTTCCTCAAGGGGACGATCGAGGCGATTCCTCTGTCCGATGCGGCTGTCGACGTCGTCATCTCCAACTGCGTCATCAACCTCGCCGCCGACAAGATGGCGGTTCTGAAAGAGGCGTTCCGCGTCCTCAAGCCGGGCGGACGGTTTGCCGTCTCGGACATGGTCGAGGTGGAGCCACTGCCAGCGCCGGTCAAGTCGGCGATGGACGCCTGGGCCGGCTGCGTCGCCGGCACGATTCCCGTCGACGCCTACCGGGCCGCGGTGATGGGGGCAGGCTTCGACGCCGTGGAGATCGAGATCACCAATACCTTCAGTCCCGGCGAAGCCGGGCTGCCTGAAGGTTCCGGAAAGATCGCGAGCGCCTTTATTCGCGCGCTCAAACCGTAGGCAAACAAAAAGGGCCTGGGCTAAGGCCCGGGCCCTTTGGATTCTGGGTTCGTGAGTCTTTAGGCGACGCGCACCCGCGAGGCCCTCGGCCCTTTGGGCGCGGAGGATTCGACATCGAAGCTGACCTTCTGCCCCTCCTGCAACCCCTCGAACGAGCCTTCGACCGAGGACCGATGGAAGAAGTACTCCTTGCCATCCTCCCCGCTCAAAAATCCGAATCCCCGGTCCATCACGAGTCGCTTGATCGTCCCGTTCTGCGCCACGTCCGTCGCTTAGCTCCTTCGCAAAGTTATCCCCGGTTGGATGCGTTGCCTGGGCGAGCCATGACCGGGCTGGACAGGCCCAAAAATCAGCATATCATGGCTGTATTACGACTCAGGGAAGGGTGAACTGAATGCGGAGTACGATGCCCGATTTCCCGCTGACCCTCCAACATTTTCTCTGGCGCTCGACGACGCTTTTTCCCACCAAGCCGATCGTCACCAGGCGGGAGACCGGGCCCATCCGATACACCTATGCCGAGTTCGGGGGCCGGGTGGCGCAACTGGCCCACGCCTTGCGCGAGCTCGGTGTCAAGCCTGGCGACCGGGTCGGCACGCTAGCCTGGAACAATGCCCGGCACTTCGAGCTGTATTTCGCGGTCCCGTGCTCCGGGGCCGTCCTGCATACCCTGAATCCGCGCCTCTTTCCGGAGCATCTCGAGTTCGTGATCAACGATGCGGAGGATGCCGTCATCTTCGTCGACGCCTCCCTGATGCCAGTCATCGAGCGACTGAAGGGCAAACTGAAAGGCGTTCGGCAGTTCGTCGTGATGACGGACGGGCCCGCGCCGAACGGGCAACTCACCCCGATCGCCTCCTACGAGGAGCTGATCGCCGGGCGCCCCACCTCCTTCCCATGGCCAGAGATCGACGAGCGAGACGCCTCGGCCATGTGCTACACCTCCGGCACGACCGGCAAGCCGAAGGGGGTGGTGTACAGCCACCGATCCTCGGTTCTGCACTCCTTCGGGATCGCCGTCGGCGGTGGGCTCGGCATCACGGAGGAGAGTGTGGCGCTCCCGGTCGTCCCCATGTTCCACGCCAATGCCTGGGGGATGCCCTACGCCGCCGCCATGGTGGGCGCCAGCCTGGTCTTCCCCGACCGTTTCCTCGATCCGGTCAGCCTGGTCGACCTTTTTCAGCGCGAGCACGTGACGCTTACCGCGGGGGTGCCGAGCGTCTGGATCGCGCTGCTCCAGCACCTCGACAAGACCGGCACGGATCTCCCTGGCTTAACCCTCTTCAACGGGGGCTCCGCCCTTCCCGCCACCCTCTACGACGGCCTGACCCGGCACGGCATCCTGGTCGACCACGGCTGGGGGATGACCGAAACCTCGCCGGTGGCCGCGACCGCCACCGTCAAGAGCCAGCTGAAGCGTAACGACCGGCGGGCGATCAAGTTGAAACAGGGCCTGCCGCTACCGGGCGTCGAGCTCCGGTTGATGGAGGTCGAAACCGGCACGCCGGTGCCCTGGGACGGTAAAAGCGTCGGCGAGGTCCAGGTGCGCGGTCCCTGGATCACGGCCAGCTATTACCGCGGCGTCGACGCCGACCGCTTCACCGCGGACGGCTGGCTGCGCACCGGCGACGTGGCCAACGTCGACCAGGACGGCTACATCCAAATCGTCGACCGAACCAAGGACCTGGTCAAATCCGGCGGCGAATGGATCTCCTCGGTGGAGCTGGAATCCGCCATCATGGGCCATCCTAAGGTGCTGGAGGCGGCCGTGATCGGCATCCCCCACCCGAAATGGCAGGAGCGCCCGGTCGCGTACGT
>CAAGKR010166952.1_pt1 | contig 21489 bp, 22 predicted proteins | sample 2556971 | NCBI WGS metagenome assembly CAAGKR01 (sample SAMEA5207829, study PRJEB30636) | soil metagenome | biome: forest; feature: boreal; material: soil | place: USA | collected 2011-09 | depth 1 m | reverse complement strand
TGTCCCAAAAACCTGGTGGATAGCGAAGTCATGATGGGCTTGCTTTCGCAGGCGGGGGCGGAGCTGGTTCCGCGCGCGGAAGACGCCGACGTCATAGTCGTGAACACCTGCTCGTTTATCGAGAGCGCGCAGCGAGAGTCGGTGAATACGATTCTGGAGATGGTCCGCCATAAAGCGGGCAAGGCGCGCAAGCTGGTGGTTGCTGGATGCCTGGTGGAACGCTATCGCGACGAGATTCAAAGGAATATTCCGGAAGTGGACGCGGTGGTTGGCACCGGAGAGCTGGAAAGCATTTTGGCGGCGGCGGGGATCGCTCCGGCTGGGGTTGATTCTGCGACGGACGCCTCCCCGTTTCGCATACTGACTTCGCGGGCAGAAGGCAATGCCCGCGCCGCGCAGGGCCGGTTCTCGCGCGAAACCTGGGACGGCGCCATTGCCGACCTGCCGAATTATCTTTACGACGAAGCCACGCCGCGGGTGCTGGCGACTCCGCGCTCTACGGCCTACATCAAGATTGCGGAAGGCTGCGATCACCCGTGCAGCTTCTGCATCATCCCACAATTGCGTGGAAAGTTTCGTTCGCGGCGATTCGAGTCGGTGATTGCCGAAGCCGAGCGGCTGGCACGAACGGGTGTGCGCGAGATTACGCTGATCGGCCAGGACACGACCTGTTACGGCGAAGACTTCGGACTAAAAGACGGGCTGGCTCTGTTGCTGGAGAAACTGGCTGCCATAGAAGACCTGCGCTGGATACGGTTTCTGTACGCATATCCGAACAAAATCACCAGCCGGCTGCTGGAAACCATTGCGGCGCACGAAAAGATCTGCTCGTATGTGGATGTTCCCTTGCAGCACGCCTCGGCGGCCACTTTGAAACGCATGAAGCGCGGCGGCAGCGGAGATATTTTCCTGCGCACGATTGCGAAGATGCGGCGGACGATTCCGGGCGTGACCTTGCGAACATCGTTTATCGTCGGATTTCCCGGCGAGACCGAAAAAGAGTTTGAAGAGCTGTGCGATTTCGTGCGCGCAGCGGAATTCGATTGGATGGGAAGCTTCGCCTATTCCGACCAGGATGGCGCGACTGCCTTTGCGCTCGACGAAAAGCTGCCGCTGCGCGAGATTGAACGCCGTCGCAAACACCTGATGCAGATTCAGAAGGGAATCAGCAAGCGCAAGAAGAAAGCCCTGCGCGGAAAAGAATTCGATGTCCTGCTGGAAGGGAAGTCGGACGAAAGCGACATGCTGCTTGAAGGGCGCACCGCCATGCACGCGCCGGAGATTGACGGAAAGCTTTACATCGCTGATGTGCCTGAGGGACTCGAACCCATCCCCGGCGAGTTTTACCGCTGCCAGATTACCGAGACCCACGACTATGAGCTGGTGGGCAAGATTGTATAGTTTCCCTTAAGGCGCCTCAGTGCAATTGTTGCGTTTGCTGGAATCCAGAATTCCCGCCGTGCTGTTCTCCACGTGTTCACTCAGAAATTGCAGAAGCGGACGGGCCGCGGTGACGTCCGCATCCCCGCGATAGAACGAAGGAAAGTCTGGACGGTTGAATCGCGACGAAAGAATGAACCGCTGAACTCCTGCCGCGCGGGAGATGGAAATGTCCAGCTTGTCTTCCATCATCAGGACGTCCCCGTGGCTCGGAGGTTCGTGGTGCTTGATCATTACGAGCGCAGGATCGTCGAGGATCTGACGCAGATGCTGAAGTTCGTCGGCTGAGATCTGTCCCGCCGTGATTTTTGTTTTCACCGGCTTGCCGGCTTTCTGGGCGCGGTCTTCGAAGCGGTACATCCCATTTTCGCCGATCCAGGCACAAGTGTCGTGGGCGCTTTCGGTTTTCATCTCGAACGACTGCAGGAGCAACAGCGACGGAACCGATTGGAGCGCCAGGGGCTCGGTCTGTCGCTGAGGTTGAGGCGTAGGACCACCGTACAGGACGTGCATGGTCGTCTTCGGCGTAACTGTGTCTGTTAGTGCTGCGCCGCGCTTCTTCAATGCAATTACCCCCACCGGCAGGCAGCGGTTTTCGCCTTCATCTTCGGAGAGTTCGCGGTGCGGTACCCTGGGCAAAGTGTCGAGCCAACGGACCAGCGGTTGCAGCCAATGCTTGAACGGTTGCTGGCTGTCGCTGCTCTGGAAGAATAAATCCTGCCACGCTTCGCCGCGAAAGACTGTCACCTGGAGTTCATCATGGTGGGTGCGGATCAGAGGTTCTTGTATCTGGAGCTGTGACAGATTGACCAGAGGAGCGCTGCTGAGCTCGGCCTCGAGCTTTGTGAGTTCGTCAGGACCGACGGTGCCTTCGAAGACTTTGACGTCGTCGCCGTTGTTGACCTCAAGATGGAACGCGCCGGTGGTTTGCAGAAGGGCGCAGGTGTGGGCTTCGAAATTCGAGTGGTCGATGCGGAGTAGGTAGGAGTGGCTTGTTGCTTGGCCTGAGGCGATTCCGCTAGCCATCACACTCGCGAGGCAGACTTGCTTAACGACATTCACGGGGAGAATTCCCTGACGCAGCGTCGGTACCGCGGAGACTGTAGGGGTCCTTCGACTGCGTAAGGACTTCGCTTCGCGAAGTTCTTACTTCGCTCAGGATGACAGTGGCATTGGGGCTCATGCTGTCTTCTTTAATACCAGCGCAGAATTCTTCGAGCCAAATCCTACGCAGTTGCACACCGCGTTTTCAATCGCCACTTTGCGCCCGATATCCGGCACATAGTCGAGGTCACATTCCGGATCGGGAGAATCGAGATTGATGGTGGGCGGAACCGAGCCGTGTTCCATCGCGATTAAGGTTGCGGCCACGCTGGCGGATCCGCAGGCGCCCTGGGCGTGGCCGATTTGCGACTTCAATCCGGACATGGGGATTTTGTAGGCGTGATCGCCGAAGGCAACTTTGATGGCGCGGGTTTCCACCCGGTCATTCATCTGGGTAGAGGTCCCGTGCAGGCTGACGTACTGAATGTCTTGTGGAGAGAGGCCAGCCTCGTCGAGCGCGAGCGTGATCGCGCGCGCGGGCTCTTCCGGAGAATCACTCATGCGAACGCGGTCGTAGGCTTCGCAAGTTGCGCCGTAGCCGGTGATCTCGGCGTAGATTTTTGCGCCGCGTGCTTTGGCGTGGTCGTAATCTTCGAGAACAAACATCCACGAGCCTTCGGCGAGCACGAAGCCGTCGCGGTCGGCGGAGAAGGGACGCGAGGCGCGCTCGGGTTGGTCGTTCCACGATTGGGTGAGGGCGCGAATCATGGTATAGCCCTTGATGATTCCTGCGGTGACCGGCGAATCCACGCCGCCCGCGAGAAACATCGGCTGAATCCCGGCCTGAATGTGCTGGTAGGCGTAGCCAATGGCGTCGGTGGAAGAAGTGCAGCCCGCGGTGACTACGTGGGCGTAGCCGCGAAAGCCGAAGCGCATGGCGATCTCGCTGGGAATCGTTCCCATGGTTCCGGAAGGAATGCAGAACAGGCTGACTTGCTTCTCTTTGCCGCTGTGCCACAAGGCGTATTGCTGTTCGGAAAATTCCGTCGCGCCGCCGCCGGTGCCGAGGATGATTCCGATCTGTTGTTTTTCTTCCACGGACATGGTGGTGACGTCGAGGCCGGAATCCTTGACTGCTTCGGTAGTTGCGGCGAGGCAGAGTGGCACCACCCGCGAAACGTGCTTGCGCTCGCGCGCGTCCACCCAGGCGAGTTCGTCGAACTCGGAGATCTCGCCGGCGATGTGCACGTTGAGGTTGGAAGGATCAAAGCGCGCAATGCGCTTCACGCCGGACTTGCCGGCCAGTACGGCGCGGCAGAAAGCTTCCTTGCCAGTGCCGTTGGGGCTTACCACGCCCATTCCAGTGATTACCACGCGAGGCAGCAGTTTCGGATCTCCTTGGGTAACGGTGGCAAGTGCCCATCCCACCGCAGTGGGATAATCATACAGATGCCTTTGGGATTGTACATTTCCGTGCCGTTCTGCAAAACGAAATGCAGTTACTGCAACTTCGCCTCCGATGTTTTTTTGCACGCGGTGTTCGACCGGTATATTGGCCGGCTTTGCGGCGAGATCGAGCAGGCTCAGGCGCCCACGCAGCAGATGGGCGCCGGATTCGAGCGCCAGGTTGACTCGATTTACTTTGGCGGCGGCACCCCGACCATTTTAGAAGTAGCGCAGATGGATCGGATTTTTGTCACCATCTCGCAAAATTTCTCGGTGGAGTGCGGAGCGGAGATCACCCTAGAGTGTGCGCCGGGAACGCTGTCCCCGGCGATGCTAGAATCTTTCGCGCGCTGGGGCGTAAACCGCGTCAGCCTGGGGGTGCAGTCGTTTGTGGACCAGGAAGCCGCATCGGTAGGCCGACTGCACAAGCGAAAGACGGTGCTCGACGACATCGGTCGTCTGCGCGCGGCCGGGGTTTCGAACATCAACGTGGATCTGATTGCAGGATTGCCGCACCAGACGCGTGAAAGCTGGGAGCGGTCGCTGGATGAATTGATCGCCAGCGAGGTCCCCCACGCCAGCGTTTATATGCTCGAGGTGGATGAAGATTCCCGGCTGGGGCGCGAACTGATCGCCGGAGGGCAGAAATATCACGCCCACTTTGTTCCCGACGATGACCTCACGGCGGAGTTCTACGAAGTTGCATGTGAACGGCTGAATGCGGCAGGAATCAAGCAATATGAGATTTCCAACTTTGCTCGAGAAGGACATGAGTCGCGGCACAACTTGAAATACTGGACGCGGCAGCCGTATCTCGGTTTCGGCGTGGGCGCTCATTCCATGCTGCGTTCGGGCGAGGGCGCGATACGGTTCTCTAACTGCGATGCGCTGGAGAAATACGTGGCTGCGGCGGCGCAGGATTGTATCTCCGTTTCTCCAGAGGCGGCGTTGCAGGAAGCCTTCTTTCTTGGACTGCGACTGAATCGAGGGATTGATCTTGGCGAGATTGCAAAGGAATTTCGCGCGGGCGCGGTCGGCGATTATTCGGAAGCCGTGCCCGGCTTGGTTGAAGCAGGACTGCTCGCGCGCGCGGGGAATGGGATCCGCTTGACCGCTCGCGGCCGCCTGCTTTCGAATGAAGTCTTCGAGAAGTTTATTTCGACGCCTGCGCATGCCTGCGGACAGCTATAATTTCTCAACCGGAAGCGAGGTGACTCGTGGGTCTCTACTCGCATTATGACGGCGCGCACAATCATCCGGTAAACCGGGCGCTGCACCTGATCGCTATTCCTCTTGGCTTTTCTTCCGTCATTGTGGTGTGGTTTCATTGGATCATCGCGCTGCTGTTGATTCCAGCGGCGTTTGCCATGGCTTGGCTGGGGCATTTGGTCGAAGGCAACAAGCCAGCGTTTCTCACCAATCCGACGCATGTGTTTGTCGCGCCCGTGTGGATGGCGAAGAAGATTTTCGGGAAGACGAAGTGATTTTCGCGGGGCGGCGTTTCTGTCGTCCCTCCGGGACTTGCGTGCGCTTCTCCGCCCTAACCCAGGGCTGAATCCCTGGGCTAAGTTGTGTAGCTCCTCCAGCTAGCTGCGGTTACACTCGTACCAACCGGTCGGTTCGCGCACTTCTCCCCATCCTCTCGGCTGTGATGTAATAAGTGTTCCCCCAGTAGGAGCGTCTCTTGGATTTCCAACTCAACGAAGAGCAACTGCAGCTCAAGAAAAGCGTGCGTGAATTCGCGCAGCGCGAGATCGCGCCCAACGTTCGTAAGTGGGACGATGCTGGAGAATTTCCGCTCGCGACCGTCCAAGAACTCGGCAAGCTGGGACTGATGGGCGTGATCTTTCCTCCGGAGCTGGGGGGCGCGGGGATGGGATACGTCGAGTACGTCACCGCCATCGAAGAGCTTTCGCGCGTGGATGGTTCGGTTGGAATCATCGTGGCGGCGCATACTTCGCTGTGTTCGAATCATATTTTTCTGGCGGGAAACGGCGCCCAGAAAAAACAGTATCTGCCCAAGCTGGCAACCGGCGAATTCATCGGCGCCTGGGGATTGACCGAGCCCTCTTCGGGCTCCGACGCTGGAAGCGCGCGCATGACGGCCGTCCGCAACGGTAACACCTGGGTGCTGAACGGGACCAAGACTTTCATCACCAACGGGCACTATGCGGACGTCGTGGTCGTGCTCGCCGTGACCGACCGCGCAGCGCACACGCATGGACTCTCGGCTTTTGTCGTCGAAAAAGGAACCAAGGGGTTTCGCCCTGGCAAAAAAGAAGACAAGCTCGGTTTGCGGGCGAGCGACACTGCGGAACTGATCTTTGAAGACTGCGTTCTTCCAGCCGAAAATCTTCTCGGCACCGAAGGCCAGGGCTTCGTCGATTCCATGCGGGTGCTCGATGGCGGGCGTATCTCGATTGCAGCTTTATCACTGGGCATGGCGGAGGGCGCGTATGAAGCCGCGCTCAGTTATTCCAAACAGCGCAAGCAATTCGGCCGCGCCATCAGCGATTTTCAGGCCATCCAGTGGAAGCTGGCCGACATGGCGACGGAAATCGAAGCTGCGAAGCTGTTGACGTTCCGCGCAGCGGCCATGAAAGACGCCGGCCTCAAGACCACGCTGGAGTCATCCATGGCGAAGCTCTTCGCCAGCGAAGTCGCGGTCAAGGTCGCCAACGAAGGCGTGCAGATTCACGGCGGATATGGGTTCATCAAGGATTATCCGGCGGAAAAGTTTTATCGCGATGTGAAGCTGTGCACCATCGGCGAGGGGACGAGCGAGATTCAGCGGCTGGTGATTGCGCGGCAGTTGTTGAGGGATTAGCTCTTAAGCTGTTGGCTCTCAGCAAAACCTTCCTGGGGCGACCGCCTTTCGACGAGACAATTCCCGGTCACCGCCGGTGGTCCACTTGCTTTACACTTACTCGTTTGACTTCCGAAATGCAAAAATGGACGGAGCAGATTCGCTCCGGCGACCCGCGCTCCCTCGCCCGCGCCATCTCGATGGTCGAAAATCATGTGCCCGGATGGCTTGATCTGCTCAAGGCTCTTTTTCCATATAGCGGACGTGCCCGCACCATCGGCCTGACCGGCGCACCCGGTGCTGGGAAGAGCACTCTGGTCGATCAGTTCGCCCGGCATTACCGAAAAGAAAACCGTACAGTAGGAATCATCGCCGTCGATCCGAGTAGCCCTTACACCGGAGGCGCGATTCTGGGCGACCGGATTCGCATGCAGGAGCATTTTGCCGATCCCGGGATTTACATTCGCAGCATGGCGACGCGGGGTTCCCTCGGGGGACTTGCCCGCACCACCGCGGATGTTGCCATGGTCCTGGATGCTTCGGGCCGCGATCTGGTGATGATTGAAACCGTCGGCGTGGGGCAGGACGAAGTGGATATTGTGCGCGTCGCCGACATCACAATTGTGATTCTTGTCCCCGGCATGGGCGACGATGTGCAGACCATCAAAGCCGGCATCATGGAGATTGCCGACATTTTTGTGATCAATAAGAGCGACCACGAGGGTGCAGAGCGGGTGGAGCGCGAGATACGGGCCTTACAGTCGCTGGCGACACGCGCCGACAACTGGACGCCACCGATTGTCAAAACCGTCGCGACAGATGGGCGAGGAGTGCAGGAACTGGCGACGGCGATCAGCGACTACGAGTCGTATCTGGGCAAGCAAAACCTGCTGGTGAAGAAGCGAGCGCAGAATTGTGCAACGCGTTTGCTCGAAATGTTGCGCGATACTTTGCTCGAAAAAGCCCGCGGCGCGCTTTCGGATGAAGACCTGTCACGGTTGGCTGCGGAAGTGGCGGAGAACAAGCGCGACCCGTATTCTGTGATAGAAGAAATCGCGCGGAGTGTGATTCGCTGATGAATTTTGCTCTCGATCATGTCGGAGTCGCAGTCCGCTCGCTGGCGGCGGCGAAATCGATGTACGAAAAGTTGGGGCTGGAGATCTCGCCAGAGGAAATCGTGCCCGGTGAAAAGGTGCGAGTGGTCATGATTCCGGTCGGCGAGACGCGGTTGGAACTGCTGGAACCTACGTCGGAAGATTCGGTGATCGCGAAATTTATCGCCAAACGGGGCGAAGGCCTGCATCACCTGTCACTGCGGGTTCCTGATCTTGTTGCGGCGGTCGAAAAGCTCAAGGCAGACGGAGCGCGGCTGGTTTCGGATGAAATCAAAACCGGGGCAGGCGGCCATCGTTACATTTTTGTTCATCCTTCAAGCGCCGGTGGAGTGCTGCTGGAGCTTGTGGAATCCGGCTACTGACGGCTATGCTCATCCTTGCGGCCGATACTTCTGGGAAAAACGGCAATCTTGCTCTGGTGCGATTTGAAGCCGGGGCTTCCCGCACGCTCGAACTGGTTTCGCTCGAGGGCGGAACTTTCTCCGCGCAACTGGTTCCGCAAATTTCTGCATTATTGAAAAATCACAGCCTTACAAAAAGCGAAATCGACGGCTTCGCGGTAGCTTCGGGTCCCGGGTCGTTCACTGGATTGCGCGTCGGACTTGCCGCCATCAAAGCGCTGGCGGAAATTTTGCAAAAGCCCATCGCGGCAGTGTCTGTTCTGGAAGCAATCGCCCGCCTCGGGGGGCGGGAAGAGTGCGTGATCGCCGCTCTGGATGCGGGTCGCGGCGAAATGTATTGCGGCGAGTATGAAATCCGGGACGCGCACGCGACTCTGATCGCGCAGCAGCTCTGGACCGCGGCTGAATTGGTTGCCAATGCATCCGGCCGCCTGGTCGCCACACCCGATGCGAAAGTGGCGGAGCTCGCGCGAGAAAAAAAATTGCGATTCGCACACATTGAGCCGCCGCGGGCAGACGCCATCGCCCGGATCGGGTTCGAAAAGATCCAGGCGAGTGAGATTGTCTCCCCGGAAGCGTTGGACGCGACTTACATCCGCCGCACCGACGCGGAAATCGAGAAAAACATTGGGGCGTAGGCTGTGACCAGCAAGACGAAGAAGACGGAGTTTGTTGTCGTATGGGAGTTCCGCGGCAGATCCGGAAAGAGGCGAGACTTCGAGAGAATCTATGGTCCCGATGGCGATTGGGCGAAATTGTTTCGCAGCGGCAAAGGCTACATTCGCACGGAGTTGATTCGCGACATCGAAACGCCGCGCCGTTATTTGACGCTTGATTTCTGGACGTCTCGCCAGGCATACGCACGTTTCAAGAAAGAGAATCGAACCGAGTATCAGGCGATCGACGAGAAATGTGCTTCACTGACGGAGGGTGAAGCTTTGGTCGGAGAATTTCAAGGATCACGTTAGTAGCGGACCGTGACGAAATTGGACATCCAGACTCGCGGGGCCCGTCCCGCAGATACTTCGACCATGGTGGCGTTGGAGCGAGAATCCCCAGCCGCCGCGCACTGGCCGGTGTCTTTCTATCTTGGCCTTTTTGCAGACGGCGCAGCGGCGCGAATTTCGCTGGTCGCGGAAGAAGATGGGGTGCTACGCGGCTTCCTGATCGCGCGCATCACCGGCGACGAATGCGAACTGGAGAATGTCGTCGTAGCTGAAGCTAGCCAGCGGTGCGGTGTAGCGTCAAGACTGATTCGTGCGCTTATCGACGCCGCACGCGATCGCAACCTAGCCTGCATTTTTCTCGAAGTGCGTGATTCCAACGCGGCCGCGCGCGCTCTCTATGAGAAATGCGGCTTTGCAATCCACGGCCGCCGCAAGTCCTACTACACTGCTCCAGCGGAAGATGCGGTCCTCTATAACTTGGTGCTCTGAAACTCGGACGCTGTGAACTGCCCTGATTCCTGTGCAAATGTAAATCATTACAGTTGTGTAACTTAGAGATAAATATCTGTTGAAAAATCCTCGTTGATCGATTTCTTCTCCTGTGCTAGGTTTAGCTCACATATGAATACTAGGAGGTGTGGATGCTAGCCTCTAGAGACCAACTCCTGGCCACGCATGAAGAGTTTCGCAAGCTGGCCACGGAGCACACGCAGTACGAGCAACGTCTCTCCTCTCTCACCCACAAGCGTTACCTTACCGACGACGAAAAACTGGAAGAAGTCAGGCTGAAGAAGCTGAAGCTGCGCCTGCGCGACCAGATGGAGTCGATCGAGCGGCAGTATCGGGAGCACGTTTCGTCCGGTCAGGTCGCATAGGATTTTTGTCCAATGCACCCACCGTCGCGGACGGTGAGGGATTCATCTATCCAAGGCAGCCCAAGCCAGAATCAGCCCAGAACTAAAAGCCGGCCCCGACGTTTGTTTTGTGCGTAAATCCCCGATTCCTCGGGGCGCGTGGCCTATAATTCCATTGTCCCCCTATGGTTCGTGACGGCTACTACTACGGATTGGTGCTGCTTGCGGCGGCGGTGCTGGTGGGGTGGCTGACCAGTCCGGCTTGGGCCGTGGTTCCGATCCTGCTCGCCGCGTTCTTCCTGTGGTTCTTTCGCGATCCGGAACGCGCGATTCCCGGTGACGCTGGCGCGGTGGTTTCTCCGGCCGACGGCAAGGTGACTGCCGTATCAACCGTCATCGTGAACGGAAAACCGGTCCAGCGCATCAGCATTTTTCTGAATGTGTTTAACGTTCATGTGAACCGCTCACCGATTTCGGGCGTGATTCGCGGCGTCCGCTACCAGACTGGAAAATTCCTGAATGCCATGAACGCGTTGAGCGCCGAACAGAACGAGCAGAATACGGTGACGGTTGAGGGAGACGGGCATTCGGTTGTGTTCAAGCAGATTGCGGGATTGCTGGCGCGGCGCATCGTGTTCACCAAGAACATCGGCGACCGGGTGGAGCGGGGAGAGCGTGTCGGTCTGATCAAGTTCGGATCGCGCGCGGATGTGATGCTTGAGCCCGGCGCGGAAATTGGAGTCAAAGTCGGTGATCACGTGAAGGGTGGGTCCACCGTTCTCGCTTTTCTGAGGAACGAAGCGAAGGAATTGGCCGGAACTGCGGCCGGAAGTGCGCAGCAGGAATCGCGATGATGGACGAAGAGCTCTATCTCAAGCGCCGAAAGGAAGACCGCGCATCGCGCCGGTTGCGGAAAGGCATGTACATTCTGCCTTCGCTGTTTACTACGGCCAATATGTATCTCGGCTTTTACGCCCTGCAACAGATTACGCAGGGGTCGTTGGCCGATTACTGGCACTTCGATCACGCGGCGATCGCGATCGGGTTTGCGGTCTTGTTTGACGGTTTGGATGGACGAATTGCCCGCATGACCAACACCACCAGCGAATTTGGGCGCGAGTTGGATTCGCTGGCTGACGTGATCACGTTTGGCGTGGCCCCGGCGTTCCTGGCGTGGATGTGGGGCTTCCGCAGCATTTCTCCGTATATCTCGTATCCGGATATGGTGGTGAAGCTTTCGAATCTGGGCGCGATCGCGGCCTTCGCGTTTCTGATCGCCGGAGCCAGCCGGCTCGCAAGATTCAACATCACCACAAATCCGCAGCCTTCGAATCCAGGACGGCCGGGAAGAAAGTATTTTGTAGGGATGCCGATTCCGGCTGGTGCCGGTGTGATTGCGGCGGTGGTGCACTTTACTGGAGGCGACCCTCCGGAGTGGTGGGCAACCGCGGTCCTTTGGCTGGTGGTAATTGTGATCGCCGCCTATCTGATGGTCAGCACCTGGCGCTTTTATAGTCTGAAGGATGTTAATTTCAATTCCCGGCAGCCGTTTCGGCTGATCGTCATCCTCAGCTTGTTGTTTGGCGCCATCTGGTTATTTTCGCGGCCAGTGCTGTTCTTCATTGCGTTGTTCTATATGTTTTCCGGAGTTTTCTGGCGATTGCAGTGGGTGTTTCGGCGCAGGAGAAATCCGCCGCCTCCACCCTATACGGAGGCTTCGCAAACTTCATGAATTCGAACGTCAAATCCGGCGGTATCGACCACGTGGACGCAGCCCGCGGTTTCTACCGGGTGGCGATTGTGGGCGCGGCGTCGCTGAAGGGCAAAGAGGTTGCCGAGGTCCTTGACCAGCGCAAATTTCCGTCGCTCGACGTGAAGCTGCTGGACGACGATGAATCGCTCGGCCAGCTGGAAGCGGTGAAGGACGAGATCACGTTCATTCAGAGCGTGCGCTCAGAGCAATTCGAGCATGTGGATTTCACGTTCTTTGCTTGCGACGGCGATTGCACGCGAAGGAACTGGCAGCATGTGCTGAAGTCGGGCAGCGCGATCGTTGATCTCTCATACGCGCTGGAGGATGAACCTGGCGCGGTGGTCAGGGCTCCGTGGGTGGAACGCCAACTGGGACAGACCTTCACGCTGGAACTCCAACCCGGACCTGCGGTGGTGGCGCATCCGGCGGCGGTTGTGCTGGCACTGCTTCTGACGCGATTGCATGCTGCCGCTCCCATCAAGCGCGTGGTGGCCACGGTCTGTGAGCCGGCTTCCGAGCACGGGCAAAAAGGAATGGATGAGCTGCACGAACAGACAATTAATTTACTTTCGTTCCAGCCGCTCCCGAAAAATATCTACGACGTGCAGGTGGCGTTCAGCATGGTCGCGCGCTACGGCGAGCAGTCGGTGCCGCCGCTGTCTTCAGTGACGGAACGGGTGGTGAAGCATTACAAGAAAATTGTCGGCGACCGCGCGCCGGTGCCTTCGCTGCTTGTGGTGCAGGCTCCGGTGTTCCATGGCCACGCATTTTCTCTGAACGTTGAATTCGATGAGCCGACTGCGGTTTCGCAGGTTTCTTTGGCGTTGACCGGCGAACATGTCGGCGTGATCGGAGATTCGGAGGAAGCTCCCAACAACGTGAACGCCGCCGGACAGGGCGACATCCTGGTTTCCGTGACGCCGGATACGGCCGATAAGCGAAGCGTCTGGCTGTGGGCGACGTCGGATAATTTTCGCGTGGCTGCGATTACGGGAGTCGAAGTAGCTGAGGGTATGGCCGCGACCCGGCCGCGGGGGCAGATCCAGTGAGCCGAATTGTTGTGCTGCTGGCCTGCATTGTGGGTGCGGGATGCGGATACCACACTGCCGGACATGCCAACCTGCTTCCCCCCGACATGCGCACGCTGGCGGTGCCGGCGTTTGTGAATCAGACGCAGACTTATAAGATCGAGCAGACGCTTACTGCCGCGGTGGTCCAGGAATTCACCACGCGTACGAAGTACCACATTACCGCCGACCCCAGTTCAGCCGATGCGACCTTGCGCGGTACGGTCCTTTCCACATACACCACGCCGTTGACTTACGATTCCACAACCGGCCGCGCTTCGAGCGTGCAGGTGATGGTGACCATGAAAGTTGCGTTGACCGACCACGAAGGACGAGTGCTGTATCAGAATCCTTCTTATGTTTTTCGCGAGCAGTACCAGGTTTCGCAAGAGCTGAGCAGCTTTTTCGAAGAAGACTCGCCTGCTTTTCAGCGATTGTCGCGTGATTTCGCCCGCACCCTGGTTTCGAACGTGCTGGAGGCCTACTGATGCGGGCCTTCGCGCACGCCGCGCGCTTTGTTTCGGAAGTGGAAGCCCGCAAGCTGCGGTCAGCGTACGTTTTCGTCGGCGATGAAGTTTTTTTCCGCAAACACTGCCGCGACGCGATTCTGCGGTCGCTGGTTCCGAGCGATCTGCGCGAATTCAGCCTGTTCGATTTTGACCTGGCGGAAACTGATCTGGCGGAAGTTCTCGACCGCGCCCGCACTCCTTCGCTGATGGCGCCATTTCAGATATTTTTTGTGCGCGGAGTGAAGACGCTGTTCGGACGCGGGTCGAATTCCAATGAGGAGAAGCTCAACGCCATCGAGCAGTATTGCAAAGATCCGAATCCCGACGCGGTGCTGATTTTCGTCGCCGACCACATCAGTATTCCGGCCGACGCGCGTCGCATGGACTTGACCGACAAAGAACGCTACGAGCGTATCCGTGAAACCCTGGGCCGGTTTTGCGCCATCGTGGAACTGGGCCGTGTCGAGGAAAACGAAGCGGTGCGCTGGATTCAGGAATACGGCGCCACCTGCGAAGTGAAAATCGATCCCGACGCCGGCCGCGAGCTGGTGGATTCACTCGGCGGCGACATGATGATGGTCTCGAACGAATTGGAGAAGCTGATCTTGTACGTCGGTGAGAAAAAGCGAGTCACGCTGGGCGACGTGGAAACCATGGTGCTGGCGGCGAAACAGCGGTCGCTCTACGAACTCACCGACGCAATTTCCTCCCGCGATCGCACCCGAGCGCTGGAGATGCTGGACTCGGTGCTCTCGAGCGGAGACGGCGACGAAGCGGCCATTGGTCATCTCTACATGCTGGCAAAAACTTTCCGCCAGATGCTGGTCATCCTGGAACGCAACGTGCGCGACCAGCGCATGCTGTGGGCGGCATTGTGGCAGGGGTTTCGCGTTCCGCCATTTGCCGCGGACGACATCATTCGCCAGGCGCGGCGGTATAAGTCCAAGCGCGATCTCACGCGGGCCATTCGGCTGGTCTCCAAGGCCGACCTGGCCTTGCGCTCCAATCCTCCAAGCAAGCGGCTGATTCTGGAAAAGCTGGTGCTGGACCTCACCGCCGAGCCTAAGCCCGAAGCCGGCTGGATGCAAGAAGAGCTCCCGGTTTAACGTGGGGGTAGGTTCTGCCCCTGTACTTCAGAAGGCTGTACTTCAGAAGGCTATGCCATTCCACATGTATTGTGCGAATATTGCACTTACCTGACTTGTTTAAGGGGCAAGTCCGGGGCGCTTTTCGCAGCCTGGGGCAAGGAGATCGAAAATGGAAAACAAGCCAGCAGCGCAGAATATTCAGGATACTTTTCTCAACAACGCTCGCAAAGAGCGGAACAGTATCACGATTTATCTGATGAGCGGGGTAAAGCTGACCGGGCGTATTCGCTCGTTTGATAAATATTCGGTGGTGCTCGAGACCAGCAACCAGGAGCAACTGATTTTTAAGCACGCGATTTCCACGGTGGCGGTGGCCAAGGCCGGACATGCGTATTCGGAGCGGCCGCGAATGGTCTCTGCTCCGTCGGCCACTATAGAAACGGAAACCAACACCGACACTGGCGAGGCCGAGGCCGCGTCCGGTACCGAGGGATGAGGCTGTTTGAGTCTGCGCGGTACTGAATCCAGATTGTCGCGTGAGATGGGACGGGCGGGAATGCACTCTGTTCTTGCGCCCGGAATGCGCAAGGAACGCGCGTTTCTCGTCGGCCTCGACTACCGCAGCCGCAAGCGCGGCAAGAACCTGCCCGGAGGAGCGCAGGCGGCGCGGGATGCGGCGGCCACGGCTCCGCGAGTGAATTCCGAGCCGCAGTTCAGCGCGGAAGAATCGCTCGACGAACTTCGCGATCTTGCGTTGAGCGCCGGAGCTGAGATCGTTGGAGAAATTCTGCAACGCCGCGACCGGCCTGATCCGGCAACGCTCATCGGCAAAGGAAAGCTGGAAGAAATCGCCGGAGCCGCGGCTTCGGTTTCCGCCGATCTGCTTCTGTTTGATCACGACCTGACTGCCTCGCAGCAGCGCAATATTGAAAACGTGGTCCATGTGCGAGTGCTGGATCGCACCCAACTCATCCTCGATATTTTTGCGACCCATGCGCGTACCCGCGAAGGCCAGTTGCAGGTGGAACTGGCGCAGCTCGAGTACATGCTGCCCCGGCTGGCCGGGCGCGGCATAGAAATGTCGCAACTCGGCGGCGGCATTGGAACGCGTGGACCCGGCGAAACCCAGCTGGAAACCGATCGCCGGAAAATCGCCCGGCGCCTGCGGCATCTGCAGCAGCAGATTGAAAACGTCCGGCGAATTCGGCGCCAGCAGAGGCAGCGGCGGGAATCGGTCCCCGTGGCAACGGTCGCGCTGGTGGGGTACACCAACGCGGGGAAATCCACGCTGTTTAATGCGCTGACCAAAGCCACGGTGATGGAATCGCCAAGAATGTTTGCCACGCTTGATCCCACGCTGCGGTCGGTCACCTTGCCGTCGAAAAGAGACGTGTTGATGTCCGATACGGTCGGATTTATCCGCAATCTGCCGCATACGCTGGTGTCGGCATTTCGCGCCACGCTCGAAGAAGTGCAGCGCGCGGCGCTGATTGTGCAGGTCTCCGATGCCAACAGCCCGCTCTCGGCGGAGCAGGATGCGCAGGTGGATCTGGTACTGAAAGAACTCGAGGTCGGCGAAAAACCCCGGCTGCACGTGAAGAACAAAATCGACCTGCTCCCGCCCAAGCAACGCGACAGCCTGCGCGACGACGAGCATACGGTTCACGCTTCCGCGGCCAAGGGAATTGGGATGGGCACGCTGCTGGATCGAATTGATCAGCTCGTGTCCGAAGATCCAGTTGGCAAAATGCGCTTGCGGATTCCGCAGAAAGAAGGGAAGACGCTGGCAATGCTGGAAGCCAAAGCGCGGATTTATTCGCGCGCCTACAAAGACGGAGCGGTGGAATTGGAAGTTGAGGCGCCGGAGTCGGTGGCGAGGAGGGTCAGGGAGTGGGTGGTGGATTGAAATCGCGATCCGTGCGAAGAGATTTACGTGACGGCTGAAAGCTGACGGCTAACGGCTTTATTTAAATGGGCCGGCGACCAAGAAGCGGTGACATTCCTTGGCTACCGGCCCATTCGATCCTGAATTGGATCGGAGGTGATACCCCCATGCTAGACCTGCTGGGGGCGAAGTCAAGGATTGATGCTGACGATTAGGACACTACCTGCTGACGGGGTGCGGTTTTCGTTCCCGATCTGGAAAGGATTGCCAGTTTGAAGTGGGTTTGCTTGCAACAATCCAGATGGCATTTACACCGCGAACGGGGTACCGAAGTAATACGTAATTGATGGTAAGTCGTTTTCCTGCAACCTTTTGCGACTATTTAGCGTCTTATGGGTTAAGTGAATGATGGAACCCAAGACTACTTCCGAATTACAAATCCCGCCCGCGCTCCCAGCTGGCGAGGGACTCCCTCCTGAGGTTGAGGTTTGGGATCCTCCGTTTGAACGCTGGATTCGGCTGGCTGATGCTTTGCTGGGGAGAACCCCGCCACGGCTCTCGAAGGCTGCGACTCGTCCTGGCTCGAAAACTTTGAAGCATTAGTTCTCGATCCCGAGTTCTTCACCCGGAAAAGATTTTTTTTGACCCAGGGAAAGAAGCCCCACTTCTCGCAAAGAACGCGAGAAATGGGGTACCCTTGATCCCACCTGGCGCGAGCGCTGTTGCGGACCTGTTGCTGGCTCCAATTACTCGAGTAACTACGATTCCTTCCTATTACATAACTATTACACCTGTCATTGAGTTACGCTGTTAATTTAGCGATAGTCCCATCCGGAACAGAAAACAGGAGACCGATCCCGTGAAAATCCAGCCGACCAGCTTCGAAGACCTGCAAGCTGCTGCGCGTCAGAAACGCGAAGACAACAAAATTAATTGGATCACCAGCGGCTTCATGTTGATGTTTCACATAGGCGCGATTGCCGCGCTGTTCTTTTTTACCTGGAAGGCTTTTTTCGTGTCGTTGGTGCTTTGGTGGGTTGCGGGCGGCATGGGAATCGGGATGGGTTACCACCGTTTGCTGACGCATCGCGGGTATAAGACCCCGACATGGGTGGAGTATTTGCTGACCGTGTGCGGGACGCTGGCGCTGGAAGGCGGACCGATTTTCTGGGTGGCTACGCATCGCATTCATCATCAGTATTCGGACAAGGAAGGCGATCCGCATTCGCCGATCGACGGCAAATGGTGGGCGCACATGGGATGGATTCTGATGGGCAAGAGCCTGCATCAGGATACGCAAACCCTTTCGCGTTATGTTCCGGATCTGGCGAAGTCGCGGTTTCACATCTGGCTCACCAAGTATCACTACGTTCCCGTGGTCATTCTCGGACTCGCACTGTTCGCGGTTGGCGGGCTTCCGTTCCTGATGTGGGGAATGTTCTTGCGCACCGTAGTCGGCCTGCACAGCACCTGGCTGGTGAACTCAGCCACGCACAGCTGGGGATCGAAGCGCTTTCGCACTCGCGATCTCTCTACGAATAACTGGTGGGTGGCGCTGCTTACCTTCGGCGAAGGCTGGCACAATAATCATCACGCGCACCCGGTTTCGGCACGCCACGGAATGAAGTGGTATGAGGTTGACCTGAACTGGTACGGAATCTGGTCCCTGAAAAAACTCGGGCTGGCGCGGCACGTGTATCGGGTAAAGCTTTCCGAATTGCGCGAGCAGGAGCCGCAGGAAGAAAAACTGGCTCCCGCGCAGCCGGAACTGGTTCATTCGGAAATGGTTCAGCCGGAGATGGCTTCGGTCTAGTTTTCCCGGCGCTTGCCGGCTCCGAAATCTAACCACCTCACCTTTCTGCCGCGATTCGATTGGCCGCGTTAGAATCCTGACATGCGCATAACGCGGCGCGGGAAATTCATCTTTTTTCTCTCTTTCGGAGTCGTGCTTGCGGCCGTTGCGGTGGCCGTTGGCTTCGGCTGGACGATTGTGAACTGGCGCGAGGGCGCAAAACTGCTCCTCGGGATCATCTTCTTCGGGGCCATTGTGACCGGGCTCATCCTCAATACTAGTTTTCTGTTGCGTGAAATCCGCAAGAACGAGCAGCACGATAGTTTTATCAACGCGGTAACTCACGAGCTGAAAACCCCAATTTCTTCCATCCGTCTCTACCTACAAACCCTGCAGCGCCGGGAGGTCGATGATGCACAGCGCCGCGACTTCTATCGCCTGATGATCGAGGACACCGACCGCCTTACCAATACCGTAGAGCAAGTGCTTAAAGCCGGCAGAGCGGGAGCGCGCAAAGCGGAGCACGTAGAAGTAGATTTCGCGGGTCTGGTGGAGAGTTGTGTAGAACGGGCGCGGACAAGCCATCACCTGCGGCCCGGCGCTCTGCGTTACGAGTCTTCGCTGAACGGCCGGGGTTCGGAGGTGAGCGGCGATCCCGAAGATCTCCGGACAGCGGTTTCAAATCTGCTGGACAATGCGGTCAAGTATTCCGGGAACAAGGTTGATATTTCCGTGCAGCTGGATCTGGCGGAGCAGAAACGCCTGGTGCTGCGGGTGCAAGACCGCGGGGTGGGGATTCCGCGCGGCGAACTGAAGAGCATCTTCAAGCGCTTTTACCGTGTTCCGGGCCGGGCGCTGCCGCAGGTGCGCGGAACCGGGCTGGGCCTGTTTCTGGTCCGGACAATTGCACAGCGCCACGGCGGCCGGGTCTCGGCGGAGAGCGCGGGCGAGGGCAAAGGGGCGACCGTCATTCTCGAGCTTCCGCGGAGAGCCTCGTGAGTCGCGTCCTTATCGTGGAGGACGAGGCGCACATAGCCAACGGCCTGCAGTTCAACTTGCAAGCCGAGGGACATTCGGCGGAAGTGGCCGGGGATGGCGAAACCGCGCTGGACTTGCTGCTCGCCAAACACGAAGCCTTCGATGCCATGGTGCTGGACGTGATGCTGCCGGGGAAGAACGGGTTTGCCGTCGCGGTGGACTTGCGCGCGGCCCGGAATTTTATTCCCATTCTTATGCTTACGGCACGCGGGCGTCCCGAAGATGTGCTGAAAGGTTTCGCATCCGGCGCGGACGATTATCTGGCGAAGCCGTTCGAACTCCCGATTCTTCTGGCCCGGTTGCAGGGGCTGTTACGGCGGCGCGAGTGGATGCGGCATCCAGAAACTGCCGAACCGGCAGCTACGAAGCCGTCGGATCAACCGGCGGAAGAATTCGGCGAGTTCTCTTTCGCCGGGCGGACGATCGATTTTGGCAACCTCGTGCTTCGTGCCAAAGGCGCAACGACGCAGCTTACGGTGATGGAAGCCGAACTGCTGCGTCATCTAGTAAAAAATCGCGGCCGGGTGGTGTCGCGGAAATCCATTCTGGAAGAGGTTTGGGGACTACGCGAAGATACCGACACCCGCGCCATCGACAATTTCATTGTGCGCCTGCGGCGTTATCTGGAGGACAATCCTGTGCGGCCCAAGCACCTGCTTACGGTGCGAGGTGTCGGGTATCGGTTTGTCGCGGACGAGGATCGAAGCTGAGATCCATTGTTACTTCTGGTGAAAAGCGCTTAGCGACAAAGTATTCGCCAGAAGCTGGCCCTGATCGCTATCCACGGGTTCTAGGCTCATGCTGCCGTTTCCGTGATCAAGCCAGTAGGTGTTCTTCACCTCGAAGTAATACACGCCACCAGCCTCGGCAGTGAAGTGAAAAGCGGCGGTCTTGCGCCCCTTTCCCAGAAGAACCGTCGATTGCCAGTTCGCGCAAAGATGATGGACGCCGGGATCAACGGAAAAGTAGAAGTAGGAATTGCCGTGCGTCGCACCAACCCACCCGCCGTCGAGTCCCATTCTGGTCGTAGGTTTGGGAAAGGAACCAAAATCTGAATCGTCCTCGATGAGGTACACCAGCGCCTTTCCAGCGTCGGCTTGGGCAGGCTCCTGCGCTTTGTCCGTTTTCACCTCGAATTGGGTGGATTCCGCGCCGCAACCGGGCGCGCCCGCAAGTTCGGTTTGCGCGAATGCTGACGATGTGAGCGACAGGATTGTGAAAAGGGGAACTGAGAACCATGCTTTGATCATGGGGTCAACTCTTTTGCGGGGCAGGCGAAAGGTTCGCTTGGGATCGGTTCATCTGAGATGCTCCGGTGAGCTTACTCCCGTCGGCAACCCGCGGTTCGTAGAGTCTTGTAAAGGGTTGGCGGAGATTTTTCTCGTCTGGGGCTGGGGTACCGGTTTGAGCTGAAAATGGAGGCGACCTATTGCGGACCAAATCCGTGGCCCGGCATCATCCGCATGACCACGCCGAGACAGATCAGCACAGCGGCGAAATAAAAGCTAGTGCCGAGACTGGGTTGAGGCGGCGTGTCTTTGGTGAAGACGCGATAGCCGGCGCCGAGCGCGACCAGGAAGAAAACGTTCTCGCCCAGGAACAGCCATAGCGCAAGACACAGAGTCACCAGCGCGATGCGCTCCAATTTGCTGAGAGCGAGCGCCGCCTGGCCGCCATCGAGCATCCATACCGGGATCAGATTCAGCACATTGAGCCACGCGCCCGAACGAGCCAGCGCCGCCCATAACGGGTTGCCGGTCTTCCACCACATCAGGCCGCACGCGATGGCGGCGATCACGCCGGCCAGGGGGCCAGCCAGGCTCACGGCGGCGCGCGTTTCAAGGGAAACCCCAAGAGCCCGCCAGCTCACGTAGGCGCCGAATCCGGGCAGAAAAACCGGCATCTCCGCCGGCAAGCCGCGGCGCTTCACATCAATGAAGTGCCCCATTTCGTGGATGAAGATGAGAGCGGCAAAGCCGAGGCCGAAAGCGGCTCCGTAGAGCGCCCAGTAAACGCCTAAAAAGGCGGCAAAACTGAGCAGAAATTTCAGTTTGAAAATGGCGGCGAGCACCAGCTTTCCTTTGGCCAGAAGGATTGCAATAGGACCGGCGGGGCCAAGTTTTTTGGCCCACTCATTTTCGCTTTTCGGGGCTTGCTGTCGGTCGGCCGCCACGTCGAGCGCGAGGGCATGATCGCGGACCCAGTCCGCCTGCTTTGATCCTTTGGGTAGGAACGGCAGACTCATCAGCCAATGCTCGCTCGCCTGCCGCAATTCGTTCTTTGCTTCCAAAGCTTTGGCTTCGG
>CAAGKR010211324.1_pt1 | contig 21513 bp, 15 predicted proteins | sample 2556971 | NCBI WGS metagenome assembly CAAGKR01 (sample SAMEA5207829, study PRJEB30636) | soil metagenome | biome: forest; feature: boreal; material: soil | place: USA | collected 2011-09 | depth 1 m | reverse complement strand
TTGCCTGTCAATGCAATTTCTATGAGGGAAGGAGTTTCGTTTGTAGCAAAAACTCTGGCAACGATGCTTGCTCATCTCTTCCCCATTATTGTTGGCAGAAGTCTGGTTTGCTTGAGGATTTGACTAAACCTTCGGCACCTTTGGTTTTGTAGAGACTATCTCCCAACTTCGGGCTTTTCTTTAATTGTCAGTATTTGATTGGCCGCGATGTTTTTGAGAGTTTCAGTCTGGCCGCTAGGCCAACGGATCTCTATCACATCGGCTTTTTCATCCTCTCCCAGCCCGAAGTGGAGGCGCTGATCGTTGTGCGAGTAGTAACTTGATTGACTGGTAACCTCCTGAACTTGCAACCGCGAGCCGGCCCTCAATAGCACTCGCGCTCCTATGGCGCTGCGGTTTGACTTCGTGCCCACGAGTTTCAGCTTTAGCCAGTTATTGGGCCCAGCACTGCGCTCGTTGACATATTCATTGCGCAACAACAGCGGCGGCTCATTCATGTTCATCACTAGCACATCGATGTCCCCGTCGTTGTCAAAATCTCCAAAAGCGCAGCCACGACTTGATTTCGGCGACAGGATGCCGGGACCCATCTGGGCTGTTACTTCTCTGAACCTGCCGTTACGGAGATTCTGATATAGCAGGCGCGGGCCGCGATGCGGATACTCTTTGAAGATCTTCTCAACCTCCGGATACACATTGCCGGTAGCGATCAGGATGTCGGGCCAGCCATCGTTGTCAAAATCGGCAAGACCGGTGCCCCATTCGACATAGCGGGTATGGTCGAAACCCGCGGCCCTCGATGCATCGTCAAAAAAATCTCGTCCACTGTTTTTGTATAGAGCAGGTAGATCGTCGGAGAAGTGGGTCTTGAAGATATCAATCAGGCCGTCGCCATTGTAATCGCCCGTTGCCACTCCCATACCTGCCTGTGCCTGCCCGTCTTCGTTGTAAGCGCAACCCGCTTCCACCGCCACATCCGTGAAGGTCCCATCGCGGTTGTTCCGATAAAGTGTGCTTGCTGTCGAATCGCAGGCTACGTAAATGTCTGGCCAGCCATCATTATTGAAGTCGGTCGTGGTTGCTGTCATCGAATAATGGCCTTGCACCTTTGCGATTCCGGAACTTTCTGACACGTCAGTAAACCTTCCGTTACCATTGTTGTGGTAGAGAAGATTGGTGTCGGTTGGCAAGCCCTTCGGGCCACAGTTGACCGCCACTCCCTTCCAGGTGCAATTCGGGCCCTTGCCAGGCTCGGGTGTACTGGCAATATCGAATTTCAGATAATTGGCCACGAATAGATCGAGTTTCCCGTCGCGGTCATAGTCAACAAAGGTGCAGCCCGAACCCCAGCGTGTTTGATTCGTTGACAAACCCGCTTTCTTCGTGAGGTCGGTGAAAGTACCATTTCCGTTGTTGCGGTAAAGAACGTTCTGACCCCAAAAAGTTATGAACAGATCCTCAAATCCGTCGTTGTCATAGTCGCCAACACAAACAGACGACGACCAGCCGCTGCGCCTTAGTCCGGCCCGGTCGGTGACGTCGGTAAATGTGCCGTTGCGATTGTTGCGATACAACCTGTTGGTTGGTTTCCCTCCGTCGGGAAGAGCTTCAAGACGAGTCCCGCTCAAGATTAGAACATCCATCCAGCCGTCATTGTCATAATCGAAGAAAGCAACGCCGCAGCCATTGGTTTCAATGATGTATCGCTTGCGATCGATTCCGCCATAGATGGTTGGAGCCGATAGGCCTGCCACGCCCGCAACATCTGTGAAAGTCACCGGAAAGTCGTTTGCCACGTCATTACTTTCCGCCGGTGCAGCTCTTGCACTTATCTTACCGAGCACAGGAGAAACGAAAGGCTTCCAAACCGTCAGGAATAGTGCAAACACGAAAAGCAGGGCATTAATATAATGGTTTCGCTTAATCCTTCGGAACATATGCAAAAGAAAATTGGCGGTTTTCGGTTGAATGTGGAATGAGACGAGGTGCTTGTGATCCTTTATCGTTCCTGGTCCGTTCTCGTCCGCAGCCTCTCTGCCGTCTCAAACTCTCGCTTCGCCTCTTCCTGCTTATTACCGCGCTGCAGGACTTGAGCAAGCAAATGATGAGCAGAGAAGTTGTTTGGGTCCATCTGCGTTGCTCGCCGCAGCATGCTCTCCGCGTTTTCGAGCTCCCCCTTTTTCAGATAGACCTTTCCCAGAACTATATAGTTGCCGCTGAAATAAGGATTGAGCCAGATTGATTTTTGCAGCGGCGCGATTGCCTCATCCCATTTGAGCTGTCTTGTGTACGCCTCTCCCAACCAGTAATAGGCCAGGGCAAACGCGGGATTGATTTCAATCTCTTTTTGCAAAAGGGCGATGCCGCGATCAATCTCAGCGTGGTAAATCGCCATCTCGCCAAGCAGGAAGTTAGCCTGTGGCAGCTTCGCATCGAGTTCGAGCGCTCTCTTTAACTCTTGCTCCGCTAACTCTTCGAACTGCTGGCGCACCATCATCTGGGCATTGATTAGGTATGCAGCGGCTGAGGACTGTTGCAGCTTAAACATCCACGCAAAAACCTCACGCGACTTATCAGGGTTGCGCGTCTGTATGTAACAGGCGCCTAATGCATAGCTTATCTCCAGGCTATCCGGGACCAATTGACTAGTCTTCTCAAGATAAGGAATCGCTTCCCTGTAATGACCTAGCAGATAGTGAGAAAGGCCGAGTAATTGGGTGGCCCGGCGAAACTCGACCCCCGTTTCGGGCATCGCCTTAATGGCTGCGGACAAATGCTCGACCGCGCGAACGTAATCGCGTTTCTGGTGATATGCGAGACCGAGAAGATAACCGATCTCCGGTTGGGCCGACTTCGTTTTGTAGGCATTGGTAAGAAGCTCGATCGCCGCGTCTGTCTTACCCGCTTCCAGGAGACCACGGGCATTTTCTACGCTTTGAGCAACTTGCCTCTCGGAGGAAGGCAGACGATCTGCCTGACCGCGGACGCTCGGCAAGCTTAGCGCCCAAGAAAAACAAACACTCGTCAGACAAATTGATAACTTGCGCATCATGATCAGTCTCACCAGAATCGAGCCAGAACTCCTGTGCGTCGCTAGAATATTGGCTGCAGCCACCAAAGGCAAACCAGTCCTAAGGGGACTTTGAAAACAACAGATCGCAGGTTGATACCCTCAGGAGTTTAAGATCAAGATCAGCATACTCTCCTGCAGATGAATGGTCTTGTCAGTACTGCCTGCTTGTCACCGAGTTCTTTGAAGCACCTTAGATCTATTTATCGACTAAACACCCTATTGAGGCAAAAACTACGAGGCAGAAAACTATTGACAGCCCTGCTGGGACTGTATTAAATACTTCGTTCGATTAGACAACAAACTGTCAAGACGATTCAATTCGGCGTTTGGCTTGGGATAACTATGTGCTAACGTTAAGCTCTTCGTCGAAACAAGAACCCGGTGCGGGCGAGCGTCGGCCGCTCGTACATTTCGTACCGCCGAGATCGCCGGGTCAAGAGGCAACTTTTTATTTCGCCTGGTACGATGAAAAGGCAACACCGCTGTTCAGTCCAAAAAGCAAGGAGCTTCTCTTCAACTTGAACAACACTGAGATCAACCATAATCACCAACTTCCGTCTGGATATTTCTCGTTTGCTCATCGACGGTGAAATCGGGTTCTGAAGAACAGCTGATGGTCGCTACACCTTCTGTTTTTGCTGCGAAAGACACATGGAAAACCACCTCAAAAGGCAACAATCCAACCACTTAAAGCTGCGCGGCGGCCGATTGGTCTGGAGTCTTGTCCTGGGGGCCGTAACTGTCGCCGCCGTCGTCCTCGTGGTGCAGCGCGTGCGCGCAGGCTTCAGCGGCGATAGCAATGACCACTACACCGAAGAGATTTCGAAGAACTACGATTTCAAATTTGGTCCCAATCCCTTCGCGCCAAGCAATGCGACTTCAACTACAGGAACTTTTATTCCGGGCGATAAATTCGTCCCTTCGGCGCGGTGTGGCACCTGTCATACAGATGCGCACGCCCAGTGGCGCCAATCGGCTCACGGCAACGCTTTTCGTGAGCCTTTCTACCAGAAGAACGTTAAGGACCTCATTTCGCAAAAGGGGATCGAGTTTACCCGCCACTGCGAATCTTGCCATAACCCCGCGGCGCTTTTTTCGGGAGCCTTGACCAAGAATTCCAAGGTTAAGCGGCCCTTCGATGACGACGGAGTTTCCTGTATCAGTTGCCATTCAATCCAGGCAGCGACCGGCCGGGGTATTGGCGGTTATGTGATGGGCGAGCCCGCGCTGCTGGTCAAGGAAGACGGCACGCGTCTGTTAGCCGGGGTCACCGACCAGCAGATTCTTAACGATATTCCTTCTCATCGCCGCGCGATGATGCGGCCGCTATTGAAGTCAGCAGAGTTTTGCGCCGCTTGCCACAAATCACAGATACCTCGCGAACTGAATGATTACAAGTTTTTGCGCGCGTTTTCTGTCGGCGACGAATACCAGATGTCGTCGTTTTCGAAGGAGTCGCCTCATCCGTATTACGTTCGCGACAAGGAGACCTGCAACTCGTGTCACATGAAGCGCGAGCCGGCGCCTTTATTTGATGTCTCAGCGAAACTGGGAAAACTTGCTTCACACCGTTGGGCCGCCGCGAACACAGCGATTCCTGTCTTTTACAAATGGCCTGAACAACTCGACGCGGTCAATAAGTTTCTGGAAAACGACGCGGTCGGTATCGATATCTTTGCCATCCGTAAAAAGTCTCAAGGTACGAGTGCAGAAGAATTCATTGCGCCCCTCAACCGCAGCAGCTTTACTATTAAGCCTGCCGACCGACTTATGGCCGAAGTCGTCATCACGAATAAGAACATTGGCCATTCTTTTCCGCCCGAGCTGCGGGATTTTTATGAAGCCTTCGTTGAATTCGTTGTAACTGACGAAACGGGCAAAACTCTCTATCATTCCGGGTTCATTAAACCGAACGGCTATCTTGACGAGTCTGCCCATAATTACAAGACCTACCTGGTTAAAACGGACGGCTCTTACAACGATAAGCATCACATTTGGCGCACGCGTACGTTCGCTCAGAACAATCAGATTCAATCCGGCCGCTCAGATATTGTGCGTTATCAGTTTCGTGTGCCGGCAGACGCGAATACTCCGCTTCATCTTACAGCGAGGCTTCAGTATCGGCGCTTCACCCGAGTCTTCAGTGATTACGCCCTGGGCAAGTCCGTGGATTATCCCATCGTAAACATGACGACGGCCGAATATGTTTTGCGGATGGGTGATAACGGTCCCGTTCCTGCCAACGAACTTCCCAGGAATGCTATGCCCGATTGGAGGCGTTGGAACAACTACGGAATCGCCCTCATTGATCAAAAGCAGTATCCACTGGCGATAGATGCCTTCATTCACGCCGCGGCTATCGACGAGAAATATCGGGCAATGGCCCAGGTAAACGAGGCCATCGGGCTTATCGAGTTGGACCAGTACGATCAGGCAGCCAGTCTGCTCGATTCAGTTATCAAGGCGAACCCCGAAAACATGCGGGCCGTTTTTCAACAGGCGCGCGTATTCATCAGACGCGGACAATTGGACGAAGCGGAAACAAATATTCGTCGAGTGCTCGCAGCGTTTCCGCGAGACCGGGTGTCACTGCAACAGCTCGGCGAGTTGTGCAAGATCAAGCACGATTATCAGGCGGCGCGCGACTGTTATGAGAAGATCTTGCAGATAGACCCGGAAGATATGGGTGCGCATTACAACCTGATGCTGCTCTTCCGTAAGTTGGGAATGAAGGAGGAGGCGAAGCGCGAGAGCAAGATTTTTTCGGATCTCAAAGATGATCCTGCTGCGCTTCCTCTGGCAAACATGTTCCTGCGCAAGCATCCGGAGATGAGCAACGAGAGTGTCTTTTGGCACATTCACGACCTGGCATTAGTGGGACAATAGAATAAGGAATTGGGTAACCGTCAGAAATGAGCCGTTTTTTGAAAGGCGTTGTCATGTGCAGCGCCCTTTTATTGTTGCTTGCCGCGCTTTTAATGCCAACAGGGATTGCCAGGGGCGCACTCCAGCCTGAAGACTCGCCGCGAGTGAAACACGTTGATGAGCTCTTCAATCGAAATTGCGCACGCTGCCACGGAGCGGACGGCCGGGGCGATACACCGCTGGGACACATCTACAAGGCTCCTGATTTCACTGATGACGATTGGTGGAAAGAGAATTCCGGTGTCACCAGCACGAGAAGCCTGAGATCCATAGTCATTCGCGGTAAAGCGGGGATGCCGGCGTTTGGCAAGAAGCTGACAAAGTCTGAGATTAATTTGTTAGTTGGTCACGTACGCAGCTTCCGAAACCGAGTTGGACCTCATTAGCGTTGAGCCGGTGTTCAAGACCCCTTAAAAAATTAGAAAGGACGAGCTAACCGCAAAGTGCGCAAAGCCAATCCGCAAAGTATCGCGAAGAGCGACCCTTTTGCGTTGCTTTGCTCACGCATTTCTGCCCTTTGCCGTTCATTCGTTGATTCTACTATCCGCGTTTGGGCTGCGCGTCTTGAGGTGCGGTGGTGGACCAGCACCCCACGCGGGCTGCCCGCTTGGGGACCCCGCCTCTTTCCCGCCGCAGGAATACTGCTTTGCGTGGGGCTATGCCCTGGCGCTGGCTTTGGGCGCAGCCCCGCCGAGAATTGGTACCAGCTTCCGCAAAGTCGGACACAGTCGGCACATCGGGCGGCACAACCGCTTCCGAATTCGCAATCCGGCCTTCCCTCAATCACGAAAGTTGAGCCTCCGTCCTGGTGGGCCGGACATACGATCAATCCTGTCAGACTCCTTGCACGCGGCACGAATCTGGCGGGCGCCCGAGTTCGCGCGGCTAATCCAGCCATACGCGTTTCCGGTGTCTTCGTTAACGAGAATTCCACTTACGTTTTTGTAACTGTCAACATCAATCCGAGCGCGCCTCCAGGATCGTACCCCCTAATACTGGAAACACGCCACGGCCAAACAACAATTCCTTTCACGATTGAACCGCCTCTCACCACTAAAACGCATTTTCAGGGAATCACCGGCGACGACGTGATCTATTTGATCATGCCTGACCGCTTCGCGAATGGTGACCCGGCAAACGATGCGCCCGCAGATGCTCCCGCCGCAGCGAACGACCGAAAAAATCCGCGCGCTTATCACGGGGGCGATCTGCGCGGCATCATCAATCACCTCCAGTATTTTAAAGACCTCGGCGTGACAGCCCTCTGGCTGACTCCGTGGTACGACAATTGGAATGGAGTGAATACCTGCGATAAGCCGTGGTGTCCAAATACTTATTACCACGGCTATCATGCCATTGATTATTACGCAGTTGAGGATCGCTTTGGCGATATGGCCACGCTTCGAGAGCTGATTGAGAAGGCGCACGCGTTGGGGTTGAAAATTATTCAGGATCAGGTGGCGAACCATGTTGGTTCTCGCCATCCGTGGCTTAAAGATCCACCTCTGGAGGATTGGTTTCATGGAACGCTTGCGCACCATACACTCAACAAATTCAGGAATAGCGTCCTGCTTTCGCCTCACGCCAATCAGGAGGAATTTCGCAACACGCTTGACGGTTGGTTTAGTGACGACTTGCCTGATATGAATCAGGAAGAAGCCGAAGTCGCTCGCTACGAGATACAGAATGCGCTTTGGTGGGTCGGTATGACCGGGCTTGATGCAATTCGCCAGGACACGATCCAATATATGCCGCGTAGCTTCATACGGGATCTCTCCAACGCCTTGCATCGTCAGTACCCGAAGATGTGGATGGTAGGGGAAGTGTTCGAGCGCGATGCGGCGCAAACTGCTTTCTTCATTGGTGGACACAATGGTTGGGACGGTATCGATACCAGGCTCGATTCTGTTTTCGACTTTTCGTTGTGGAATGCCTCGCTGCTGACGTTCACCAATAAATTGCCAATGCGAGCTCTTCGCGATCAGTTGAAATATGATGCGCTCTACCCCGATCCATTAAGAATCACGACCCTCGCAAACAATCACGATACGGTTCGTTTCATGTCGCTTGATGGCGCGACCCTGGAAGGCGCGATGATGCACACGGCGTTCACGCTAAGCGTCCGTGGAATTCCGCAGCTCTACTACGGCGAAGAGATCGCCATGGAAGGGAAGGAGGATCCCGACAACCGCCGCGATTTTCCGGGTGGTTTTCCGGGTGACAAGCACAATGCATTCTCAGCCAGCCAGCGCACGGCGGACCAGCAGCGGATGTGGCAGTGGACGCACGACTGGATCAAGCTGCGGCGCGAGCACTCGGCATTTAGGCATGGACGATTGATCGATCTTTTTTACGATGACGATGCTTATGTTTTTGCCAGGCAGGATCCGAATGACGCCGCTGACACCGTTATGATCGGGCTGAATCGCTCTGCGAACGCAAAGAACATTTCGTTTTCAACAGCTCGTTTCGGGCTTGGTTTCGACGATTTGTTTTTGCATCCACTGATTGGAAGGCCAGAGCCGATTCTGGAGAAAAAATCAGTTGCACTTACTCTGCCGCCACGGTCGGCGCTCGCTTATGTACTACGTGGGGCTAGAGCCAGTTCCAATTGAATTTGCGCGAGGATCGCTGATTTACAAATTCGTACTCTCAGAGAGTAATTAATGAGCTTCCCCAGATTCAGCGGCATCCTGCTACATCCAACTTCGCTGCCCGGTCGTTTCGGTATCGGCGATCTCGGGCCGCAAGCGTATGCTTTCGCCGATTTCCTCGAGGCCGGCGCACAAAGTTTGTGGCAAGTGCTCCCCCTTGGCCCGACCGGGTATGGTGATTCACCTTATGCCTGTTACTCAGCCTTTGCCGGCAACACTTTGCTCATCAGTCCTGAGCAACTCGTTGATGATGGCCTGTTCACAAGAGACGATCTCGCCGACACGCCTGAGTTTTCTAACGCAGAAGTCGATTTTGAAGCTGTTCACAAGTACAAGAAGTCAATTCTGTACAAGGCATTTGCCAGCTTCAAACAAGCGTCCCATCCAGGACTCGCAATTGCTTTCGAAGAGTTTTGCCTGCGTCATGTTTCATGGCTCGACGATTATGCCGTCTTCAGAGCTTTGAAAGACGCTCACGGCGGCGTGGCTTGGCATGAATGGGAGCCGGCCCTGGTGCGAAGAGATCCTGAAGCACTCCTGACTGCTCAGAAAGAACTCGGTGACCAAATTGAGGCGCAAAAGTTCTATCAGTTTCTTTTCTTCAAGCAGTGGTTTCGTCTCAAGTCTTACTGCCGACAGCGTGGCATTAAGTTAATTGGCGACATCCCGATTTTTGTGGCCCACGATTCGGCGGACGTTTGGACTAATCCGGATCAGTTTAAGTTGAAGGAAGATGGAACTCCGATTGTAATTGCCGGCGTTCCGCCTGATTATTTCAGCGCCACCGGCCAGCTCTGGGGCAATCCGCTTTACAACTGGGACCGCATGCAGGCGGACGGTTTCAAATGGTGGATCGAGCGGGTTCACGCCACGCTACAAACCGTGGACATCGCCAGGATCGACCACTTTCGTGGCCTCGCAGCGTGTTGGGAGATACCTGGCAGCGACAAAACTGCGGAACGCGGTCGTTGGGTTGAAGCGCCGGGAAGAGAATTGTTCACCGCGATCAGAGATGCGCTCGGCGAGCTGCCGATCATCGCGGAAGATCTGGGCCTGATCACGCCCGACGTCGAAGCCTTGCGCGACGATTTCGGATTTCCGGGGATGCGCATTCTGCAATTTGCATTTAGCAGCGACACCAGGAATGTGGATCTGCCTCACAACTATCATAAGAATGTCGTCGTATATACGGGCACACATGATAACGACACGGCAGTTGGCTGGTTCAGCAGTGTTGCCGGTGAAGGATCTACAAGAACGGCCGAGCAAGTCGAGCGGGAGCGAAAGTTTTGTATGGAGTACTTGAACACTGAAGGTAAGGAGATTCACTGGGACTTCATCCGTACAGTCCTGGCGTCGGTCGCAAATGCGGCGATCGTTCCTTTGCAGGACGTCCTGGGTCTCGGAACCGAAGCGCGCATGAATCTTCCCAATAGCACGGAGGGGAATTGGGCGTGGCGCGTTAGGCCCAACGCACTGACGAGCCAGATCGCAGGGCGTCTGAAGAAATTGACTGAGCTGTACGGCAGAGCTTGCGAGAAACCAGATAAGGTGAGTTCCGTTTAGAACGTGGACTTGTCCGCCTGAGTGGGGCTTGGCTGATACGCCGCACAAGTCCGGCGTCTAAACGGAGTCCGGCTCCTAAACGAAACAAGGTTCTGTTTTCCAGTGCGATGAAGACCAAACCGCTAGCAGATCAGATTGCGATCATCACCGGCGGTGGGACGGGGATTGGCCGCGCATTCACTGAAGCGCTTGCTGGCGCTGGAACCAAAGTAGTAATCGCGTCGCGCCGAGAACAGGTTTTGCGGAGTGCGGCAAACGAGATAAATGCAACGCTCGGTAGCGAACGCGTTTTTCCCCACGCTTTTGACATTAGAGATCGCGCACAGATTGAAGCACTAGTCGGCGATGTTCTTGAGCGATGGAAAAATATTGATGTGCTTATTAACAATTCGGGCCTTGCTGTACCCGAAACAGCCGAAGCAATCACAGAAGAAGGCTGGGACACGGTTATGGACACTAACCTGCGCGGCGTGATGCAGCTTGTTCGCGCAGTGTTGCCACACATGTGTACGAACGAGTTTGGCGACATCGTGAACGTTTCATCTCAAGCGGGCAAGCACGGATACGCCGACGTTCCTTCTTATTGCGCGTCGAAGTTTGGTCTCCTGGGTTACGCGGAAGCGCTGCGCGACCATGTGCGCAAGACGGGCGCGAATGTCCGCGTATTCAACTTTTGTCCCGGGCTGGTAGATGTGGAAAACACCCGACCTGATCAGATGCCGCGCCCAGGATTTATCCATGTTTGCAACATGGCGCGGACATTAATGTACGCGCTGTCACTCGATCGCAACGTTGTGCTGGAAGACATCAACATTTATGCCCGATAGAAGGCGGCTCGCGGCAGAGCCGCGACCGTCATTGATGGTCCATAGTTTGGAGGACTAGCAAATGAACAAACCACGCTTGAGCTTCTGGCAGATCGGGAACATGAGCTTCGGTTTCCTTGGGATTCAGTTCGGCTGGGGACTGCAACTTGCCAACATGAGCGCAATCTACAGCTACCTCGGCGCGAAGGAATCTGACATACCGCTCCTTTGGCTTGCGGGTCCAGTCACGGGTTTGATCGTCCAACCCCTTATTGGAGCGATGAGCGATCGCACGTGGAACTGGCTCGGCCGGCGCAGGCCCTACTTTCTGGTCGGCGCGATCCTATCGAGCGTTGCGCTCTTCTTCATGCCTGATTCCACTTCGGTCCGAATGGCGGCCTCGCTGCTATGGATTCTCGATGCGAGCATCAACGTCTCGATGGAGCCTTTCCGCGCTTTCGTAGCTGATAAGCTTAACGCCTCACAACGCACGGCGGGTTTTGTGATGCAAAGCTTCTTTATCGGAATAGGAGCGACATTTGCCAACGCGCTGCCGTACATTTTCAGGTATCTCGGTGTAAGCGGAAGAACGGCGAGCGGAATTCCGCTTACTGTTCAATACTCATTCAAGATTGGCGCTGTTGTATTTCTGGTGGCAGTGCTCTGGACAATCTTCACTACGAAGGAGTATCCGCCGGAAGACATGGAGGCCTTCGAGCGAATGCGTCGTGAGCGCCGCGGAATCTTCGCCCTGATCAAGTCACTTATTGTCGAGATCATCTCCGCCATTCGCGAGATGCCGGCCACTATGAAACAGCTGGCGGTGGTGCAGCTGTTTACCTGGCTTGGTCTTTTTTGCATGTGGCTCTTCTTCGGATTAACAACCTCATATCACATTTTTAACGCTACGAGTCCTCAGGATGCGCGCTTTCCTCTGGGAGGAGAGTGGGGCGGAAACTGCTTCGCTGTTTACTCAATCGTCACTTTTCTCGTTGCTTTCGCGTTGCCAAAACTCGCGGCGGCCACGAGCCGCAAGACGGTTCACGCGTCCGCGCTGGTCTGTGGTGGCCTTGGTCTACTTTCAGTGTATCTAATCCACGACAAATATCTTTTGCTGTTGACGATGGTTGGCGTGGGCATAGCCTGGGCCTCTATTCTCTCAATGCCCTACGCGATACTCTCGGGCGTGTTGCCGGCTGGGCGCATCGGCATTTACATGGGGGTCTTCAATTTTTTCATCGTGATACCCGAGATTGTGCAAGCACTAACGTTTGGACCGATCATTCGCTTGCTCTTCGGGGCGGAGAACCATAATGCGCCGCTTTATATGGTAATGACTGGAGGATGTTTCATGCTGATCGCCGCGTTGCTCGTTATGCGTGTGAGCGATGCTGATCGCGACGTCCCTGAAGACTCAGTCATTAGTGGTGACACGCAGGAACGCTTTTTAGTCCTGGAATCAGTACAGCCGGTGCCGAGCACTGGATTGATCGATGAGGAATGATACGCAGATTTGCCCTAGCCTCAGAAGCTGGCTTCATGCAGAACTGTCCATATCTGTTGCGGCTCCGCCGCCGGATGTGCGGAAAGGCTTTGCCTTTCCGTCCAGTCCTTACAAAACTTTGAGAGGCTATGCCTCGAAAGAGCGGTCGAGGCGCAGCCTCAAGTCGAGAGCAGAACGTCACGGAAAGGCGGAGCCTTTCCGCACATCGAGCGGCGAAGCCGCATCTGAGCAAAGCGCACAGCAGGCCGGTGCCGCGATGGGAAGAAGAATGAAGAAGTCGCCATTTATCAGACTAGTCTTATTAACGGTTGTTTTGGGCATTGGTTCGCAAGGCTTTGGAGTCGTCGCGCAACAGCAGTCTGCGCGCGACGTTTCGAAAGAGTCGGCTCGGCCCACGCGCGACTGGGTGCGTGATGGCGTGGTCTACGAAATCTATCCGCGAGCATTCTCGCCTCAGGGGAACTTCAACGGTATCACTGCGCGCCTTGATGACTTGAAGGATTTGGGTGTGAACATCCTCTGGCTGATGCCGATTCATCCCATTGGCCAGGAGAAGAAGAAGGGAACTATCGGCAGCCCTTACGCGGTGCGCGACTACTACGCGATCAATCCGGACTATGGCACTAAAGAAGACTTCAAGAAACTGATTACTGAAGCGCATCGACGCGGAATGAAAATGATCATCGATATCGTGGCGAATCACACATCATGGGACAGTGTCATGATGAAGTGGCCGGACTTCTATGAACACGATGCGAACGGACGAATAACATACCCCCATGATTGGAGCGATGTCGCTGAGCTGAATTATGGGAACCCGCGATTGCGTCGATACATGACGGACATGCTGAAGTATTGGATCCGCGAGTTTGACCTCGATGGTTTTCGCTGTGACGTCGCGGAAGAGGTGCCCACAGACTTTTGGGAAAACGCACGTGCGGAATTGGACCAAATCAAACCTGACATCGTGATGCTGGCAGAGGCACACAAAGCGGAACTGCTGACCAAAGCTTTTGACTTTGACTACTCATGGCCGCTGCACAGTGCCCTGACCAACGTGTTACAGGGTCGCAGCCCCGCGTCCGACCTGCGCGACGAATGGGAAAAGGAATTCAGAGAATGGCCCCGGGGATCGTTGCACATGCGCTTCTCCGATAATCATGACGAACGCCGGGCGATCGCGCGTTTTGGCGAGCCAGCAGCCCTGGCGGCTTCAGCGTTTATGTTTACTCTGGACGGCGTGCCGCTCCTGTATAACGGGATGGAAGTGGGCGACACGACTGAATCAGGCGCGCCTGCGTTGTTTGAGAAGCTGCCTATTTTTTGGCCTATCGCCGAACGGCGACCAGAGTTCCTACGCTTCTACAAACAAATAATAGGATTGCGCCGTTCGAGCAGTGCACTGAGGCGCGGGTCTCTTTACTGGCTGCGAAATTCCGACGAATCGCGGGTGTTGACTTATGTACGTCGTACGCAAGATGAAGAGGTGCTGGTCGCAATTAATTTTTCAAACCGCCCGTTCTTTGGTTTAGTTGAGACTGCCGGCGGAAATGGTTTTGTCGATGCCACACCAGACGTCGCGCCACCGTTACCGCCCGACGCCCCTGCATTAGAGAGTGCCGCAAGAAAACGGGTCGTTACTCTTCCAGCACTCGCGCTTGGAGCCTGGGATTATCGAATGTTTCGCCGTACATTGCGATAGTATCTGGCCAAGCCCACAAGCTGGCCGCCGATTAGACTACCGAAAGCGACTACATCGTTCTTTCCTGACTTAGAGACGAACTAATGTTTCGAGCAATCCTTATTTCGACAACATTGTTACTATGCTGCTCAGCTTTGTTCGGGCAGGCAACTAACGGCCTCGCCCCTGGTGCGCCGGGTTTAGACGCCCATTGGCCCAGCGCCGCAAAAAATGGATTCGGAACTGCGAACAGTCTCCAATCAAAAGTGTGGTTCACTCTGGCCGATGGCGTCATGACTGAGTCCTATTATCCAAGGCTTGATCTGCCAAACACGCAAACGCTGGAGTTTATTGTCTGCACCAATTTGGGATGTGAAACCGAAAGTGACGACACGCGCCACCAAATCCGGGTCCTCGATTCTCGTGCGCTTTCGTTCGAGCAAATCAACATAGCCAGGACTGGCGCCTACACCATCACAAAGACCTACACGACCGATCCGGAACGCGCCACGATTCTGATCAACGTCAACGTCAACGTCAACGTTAATGTCGTCGCTCACATGGAAAAGCCCGGCAATGTTTACGTTTTCTACGACCCATCGCTAAACAACAGCGGAATGCACGATACCGCATGGAGTAAAGGTGATGCCTTGCTTGCCTCTGATGCCGATGTCGCGTCGGCGCTGGTTTCGAATGTTGGGTTTGACGAAATGACAAACGGCTTTTTGGGTACCAGCGACGGATTGCTGCAACTTAAACGAGTAGGCGCAATCACGGAAAAATACCAGCGGGCGGAGAACGGAAACGTTGTGCAGGTCGCGCGGATACGTGAGCCGACAGCTTTCACTCTGGCACTCGGCTTTGGCAGCACTGCGGATGAAGCATTAAATAATGCACAGGCCTCTCTGGTTAAGCGGTTCGCGCGCGCGCGACGAGAATACGAAGCAGGCTGGCACAAGTATCTCAAACCACTGCGGCGCGTCGAGCCAAAATACCAGCGACAGTTCAATATGGCAGCGATGGTCTTGAAAGGCCTCGAAGACAAGACCTATCGTGGGGCAATGATTGCTTCTCCTTCAATCCCCTGGGGCGGCGGACCAAACGCGAACGAAGCAACGATTAGTGGTTATCACGCCGTTTGGTCGCGTGATCTCTATCAAGTAGCGACGGCTTTTTTAGCGATGGGCGACCGAGCCAGCGCAAATCGCGCTCTCGACTATCTGTTCCAGGTACAACAAAAAGCTGACGGTAGTTTCCCGCAAAACTCCTGGGCGGACGGTCGCGCGATTGGTGGAGGCTTACAAATGGACGAGACGGCTTTTCCGCTCGTCCTTGCTTATCAACTTGAACGCACCGATAGAAACGCCTGGCTGAAACACATCAAACCGGCAGCGAATTTCATTCTTCGCAAAGGTCCATACACTGAACAGGACCGCTGGGAAGAGAAGCCGGGTTATTCGCCATCTACTATCGCGGCGGAGATTGCGGGCCTGGTTTGCGCAGCGCGAATCGCTGCTATTAACCATGATGAAACTTCATCCGAAGCGTACCTCAGGAAAGCCGACGAATGGGCGCGCGAACTGGAGCATTGGACAGCCACCGTATCTGGTCGGCATGCGGATGGAAGATACTATCTGCGTATCACGGAAAACGATGATCCGAATGACGGAGCGAGGATTGAAATAAACAGCGGCGGCGGTGCTTATGATGAGCGCGAAATCATCGATGCGGGTTTTTTGGAATTAGTCAGACTCGGAATCAGGCCTGCCGGCGATCCATTAATTATCAGGTCCCTTGCTGTTGTGGACAAATTGATCAAGGTGGAAACTCCAGGTGGTTCCGGCTGGTACCGCTACAATCATGATGCCTATGGTGAAACACCCGCCGCCGGCAATTACGATGGCAACACGGGTGTGGGACGTTTGTGGACACTGCTAACGGGCGAACGAGGCGAGTACGACGTCGCGCGCGGAAATCTTGCTGCGGCACGCAAGCGATTGGATGCGATGATGACTTTTGCGAATGATGGGATGATGATTCCCGAACAGATTTGGGATCGCAACCAGAGTCCACGTCCGGAGTTCCGTTTTGGAAAAGGAACTGGCTCAGCCACCCCGCTTGCGTGGTCCATGGCGCAGTTTATCCGCCTCGCCATCAACGTAAGAACAGGACATAATGTTGAAACTCCAACTGCGGTGTCGGCAAGGTACCTGAAAGGTATAGCAAACAATTGATACCTGGCTCAAAAGGCAAATCGGTCGACTCTAAATCCAAGGCGGTTTTTGCAGCGGATCTCGGAGGCACGCATTTGCGTGTGGCCACCATAGACCGGAGTGGAAAGATTTACTGCCGTCAAATGCAGCCGACCCCGCAGGCCGAGAAGCCTAACGAAATTGTGCGTGCTCTAATCGCGGCGGCTCATGAGTGTGAACGGAGGACGACTGAGCAGGGCGGCATTATTTCCGCCGTATCAGTGGTCGTCCCAGGTACCGTTAACGTTGCTGAAGGAGTCGTGGTAAAAGCTCCCAACGTTCCTTGTCTTGACGGATTTCGTCTGGCGGCCGCATTGGAAAGCGAGCTCGAATGGCCCGCCATTTTGGAGAACGATGCAAACGCCGCCGCAATTGGTGAGATGTGGCAAGGCGCCGGACGAGGGTACCGTACCCTGATTTGCGTGACACTCGGGACAGGTGTGGGCGGTGGAATCATTCTTGATGGAAAACTTTGGCGTGGCGCTGATGGATCGGCGGCGGAAATCGGGCACATGGGCGTGGATCCGTTTGGTGGTGTGGCCTGCACATGTGGAAGCCGTGGTTGTCTTGAAGTATATGCTTCGGCGACAGCAATTGTGCGGATGACACGGGAAGCCAAGCCGCGTTATCCCAATTCCATGCTCCATACCAGCGAGGATCTAACTTCCGAGAAAGTCTACCAGGCGGGCCGCGAAGGCGATGAACTCGCGCTGGAGGTTTTCAGGCGGATGGGAGTTTATTTGGGAATCGGGATTGCAAGCCTCATTAATTTACTTAATCCTGAAATCGTCGTGATTGGTGGCGGCTTGTCAAACGGATGGGAACTCTTTGAGAAGCACATGCACCAGCAGGTTATTGAGCGGGCATTCCCCATACCTGCGCGGCGCGTAAAGATCGTGCGCGCCGAATGTGGCGACGACGCTGGCTTGCTCGGCGCCGCGCGGCTCGCATTTACAGAATCGCCTGCGCGATCGGTTTAGAGACGGGAATTTTCCCGCCGGGTGATAACCCCAGGTAAAGTTTAGAAGGCGGAATTGTCCGCCTGATGCAGCGGAGGCCGGAGAAGTCCGGCATATAAACGAAAATATGAGAAGACTTCTTTTACTTCTTTCGCTCTTGGCTTTCGGCCTGACGACCACAGCGCAAGATATTACCAAGCTGGAAAAGATCAGGCCGGTCGTAAGCTTCACAAAATCCGAAAAGACCGTGGTCTTCAACTGCCAGGATCAATCCCAGGTCCAGGTCACAATTCTCGCTCCCGATCTTGTGCGCATACGGGCCTCCTTTGCGAAGCCCATCCCAACCAAGGACCATTCATGGGCGATAGCTAAAACGGACTGGGTAACTCCGCGTTGGACTCTGTCAGAAACTTCGGATTCCGTCCGAATTACGACTGACGAGGTTGAGGTCGTTGTCAATCGCTCGCCGCTGCTTATCGAATTTCGCGACGCAAAAACCCATGCCGTTATTAACGCTGACGAGCGACCCATGGCCTACGATGCAAAGGGCCTGATGAACGAAATGATGTTTGACCCGCAGGCGGGAACCTTTATTGCCGCGGCGAAGAAATTTGGTTTCGACGAACACTTCTACGGTCTCGGGGAGAAGGCGGCGCGACTGGATAAGCGGCGCAGTTCGTTTGTTAATTGGAATTCCGATACACCCGGATACATAGAAGGGAAGGATCCGATTTACCAAACCGTGCCATTCTATACGGGCCTCACAAACGGCCTTGCCTACGGCATCTTTTTTGACAACAGCTACCGCAGTTATTTTGATTTCGCCAAGTCTTCACAGCAGCGCGTTTGGTTTGGCGCCGAAGGCGGTGAGATGAACTACTACTTCTTTTACGGGCCGTCGCTCAAGAAGGTGCTCGGTCGCTACGCGGACCTCACCGGTCATATGCCGCTGCCGCCGCTGTGGGCCCTCGGCAATCAGCAGAGTCGCTGGAGTTATTATCCTGACACTATGGTGGAAGAAGTTGTGAGTGAGTATCGCAAACGAGATTTGCCGCTCGATGTTCTCCATCTCGATATCGATTACATGCAGGCCTACCGTGTGTTCACCTGGGACACAGATCGTTTCCCGAATCCTAAAGCGCTGAGTGACAAGCTGGCGAGGCAGGGTGTCAGGCTAATCACAATCGTCGACCCAGGCGTCAAGTATCAGCCAGTCTCGAAGAGTGCGGCCCTCATTACCTCAATTAAGCCGGAACTGGAGCCACAGGGTCAGCGCTATTACGTCTTCGAGCAAGGGCTCGAAAAAAACTATTTTCAGAAGCGAAAGAGTGGCGAGCTTTTTATTCCCAAAGTCTGGCCTGGCGACAGTGTGTTTGTTGATTTCACGCTTCCTGCTGCCCGCGAGTGGTGGGGGAGTTTGCATCGAGCTTACACCGACAATGGCGTCGCCGGCATCTGGAACGACATGAATGAGCCAGCTGATTTCGTTGAGCAGACAGGCAAGAATCAGATTGATGTCGTCAGCTATGACGAAGGCGAAAACTCCACTCATGCGAAGAATCGAAATGTGTTTGCGCTCTTGATGGCCCGTGCAACCTACGAAGGCCTGGAGCGACTACGACCCGATCAAAGGCCTTATGTAATTACACGCGCTGCCTATGCGGGAATCCAACGATATTCCACCATGTGGACCGGCGATACGAACAGTACCTGGGAAGGTCTCGCGCTGAACATCCCGATGTTTACCACCTTGGGATTATCGGGTGAGCCTTTTGTTGGCAGTGACGTTGGCGGATTTATCGGACGCGGAAACGGGGAATTGCTTACTCGTTCCTACCAGGTCAGCTTTCTTGCGCCCTTCTGCCGCAACCACAAACAGATTGATGGCTACGATCAAGAGCCATGGCGTTTCGGGAAATACTACGAAGACATTATTCGTAAGTATCTAAAACTGCGCTACCAGTTGCTGCCTTTTCTCTACACCACCCTGGAAGAAGCGCATCGAACCGGCGTGCCACTCTTTCGCCCTTTGCTACTAAATTATCAGGATGATCCCAATACGTTTAACCTCGATGATGAATTTATGGTCGGAAGCGATCTGCTGGTGGCGCCGGTGCTGAAACCTGATGTCACCCGGCGTTTGGTTTATCTGCCCAAAGGCACCTGGTACGACTATTGGACCAATAAGAAGTACCAGGGTGGAACTACGATCGCCGCCGATGCTCCTTTGGAAACTGTGCCTATGTTTGTGCGCGGCGGTGCCATTATTCCGATGGGCCCGGCGTTGAACTACGTGGGCGAGAAGCCTTTGGATCCGATCACATTTAACATCTATCCGGATGACAATGGCTCGGCAGCAGTTATTTTGTACGAAGATGACGGAATTAGTCCCGCTTACCAGCAGGATGGCTTTCGCCGGACGGCTGTCAAGGTTGAGAAGCTTGCTAACGGCTATACAGTGACTACAAGTGCGCCGCAGGGGCGGTATGTTCCGGAGCGGCGAAGGCTAAGTTTCGTAGTCAAGTCGGGTGTGGGGACCCGCCAGCCGGTTATGTTCGCGGATGACGGCAGGGCACACACGATTCAAATCAGATGAGCGACCTTCAATCACGACTTCAGTCGTCGATGCCGCTTCCGGCACGTATCTAACAGCTACCTGCGTTGTCTGACAAGGAGAGTTAGTCAATTGCTGGTGGTCTGGTTGGTGATGGGCGCGATGGCGGTTTGCGGAGCTCTTTGTTATGCGCTCATTATGTTGTCGCCCCGTGTCTATTTCGCGATGGCTCGCGATGGCTTATTCTTCCGGCGGCTGCATCGATCCATTCGCGATTCGGCACACCTGCCCGCGCTATCGCATTGCAGGCGCTTCTTGCTTCCGTACTGGTGGCGCTGGGCAGCTTCAACCAAGTCGTCTCTTACTTCATCTTCGTCGTCGTGATTTTTATCGCACTGACGGTGGCAGGGCTTTTTGTGGTGCGACGGAAACAATCAAACAGGCTTGGGGTTGGGACTCCGGGCTATCCCGTTACGCCTACCGTATTCTTGCTGCTGATTGGCTTGTTACTTTTTCTGCTGGGAAGCAATAATCCCAAACAATCGTTCCTGGGTGTAGGTGTGGTGGCATTGGGCATTCCGGTATACTACCTTCTGTTTCGGAGTGGAGTTGGCGGATCACCACGATAGGAAGATTCATTTTTATGACCTGGATCAAGACTGTTCCTTTCTCGGAGGCTGACGAGAAGCTGCGCAGCGCAATTGAAGCGCAGCGCGAATTGTATCCAATAGAATATGCCGAGCCGATCCATCCCACCCCGGATGGGCGGACATCCGGCATTGTTGCTTCTCACAGCCTGATACCGGACGCACTGCATCATGCGTTTGCCACTTTTGGGGCATTGATGTCTCCTGATTTACCGCTCACCAGACGACAACATGAAATGATTACTACGGTAGTGTCCGTCACTAACCGTTGTCATTATTGAATCGAGTCCCACGCAGAGTTTCTGCGTCGAGTCACACTGGATGACGGGTTAGTCGCAGCGCTACAGGAGGATTACAAAACGGCTCCTATCTCGGAGCAGGATAGGGTGATGCTCGATTATGTTGCGCAGTTAACAAAAGATGCTACACGCATCGGTCGGCCGGATCACGAGCGGCTGAGGGCGGTGGGATTTGATGACCGAGGCATTCTTCAAATCACATTGATCGCTTCCTGGTTTAACTACATCAATCGCGTTGCAGACGCCTTGGGCGTGGGGCGAGACTAACCCGCTCGAGCCTTCGAACAGAATCATGTCCGGTGTAGAGCTGTCCTCGAATAGATAGAGCCACCCTGGGGGTGGCTCTACCTTATTAATATAATGGTGAGCGGTGGAGGGCTCGAACCTGCGACCCGCTGATTAAGAGTTCCCCCCTCCACTTCTCGCCAGCTCTGCACCGGACATGATTCAGTTTCAACTGCGGGGCACACTCACCGACACCGTTTGGCTCGATGTATTGCCGTGGCTAGGTATTGTCAGGTTAAACGGCGGAAGATGTAATCGGACTGTTCCTGCGGCATACTCCACTGATGCGCACCTCCGTCTCTCTCTCT
>CAAGKR010357773.1_pt1 | contig 21515 bp, 24 predicted proteins | sample 2556971 | NCBI WGS metagenome assembly CAAGKR01 (sample SAMEA5207829, study PRJEB30636) | soil metagenome | biome: forest; feature: boreal; material: soil | place: USA | collected 2011-09 | depth 1 m | reverse complement strand
TGGAGTACTGGCAAAGCAAAAATCCTCTCTGGTGGGGTGACTCGCGTTATTCTGCCACAAGAGTTGTTACCCCCGCTACCTAATCACTCGCAGGTGGACGAGTACTTGACGCGCCTCGCGTCGGCCGACCCCGTTCCGGGCGGCGGCAGCGCTGCGATGATTGTAGCAGCCGCCGCGTGCGCGCTGGTGGGAATGGTCGCGCGCATCTGCACCAACACCGACCTCGCGGCGCGCGCTGATGCGCTGCGCGCGGAGGCACTCGCGCAGAGCACGCGCGACGAACAAGCCTTTGAACGCGTCATGCAAACGCGCGGGGAGGAGCGGCAGGCTGCGCTCGCCGAGGCGGCCGCGGTTCCACTCGAAGGAATGCGCATCGCTTTGGATGCGCTACACTTGAGCGCAAACGCGCTCGCGCTCGGGAACGTCAATCTCGTCAGCGATGCCGGCTGCGCCGCCGAATTCGCGCACGCCGGTCTGATGGGATGCGCCTATAACGTGCGCATCAACCACCGCTTCATGCGCGACGCAGCCAAGATCGCGGAGCAGCGCGCCCTACTGGAACGATACGAACGTGAAGCGACAGGCCTCGTCGCTTCGTTGCGAAAAGCCGTAAACGAAGCACTGACGCGCTAAATCAAATCCAAAAAGGGGCGGATGTCCTCTTCCGCGATCTCCATGCCGACGCCGCGCGTGTGATAGCGAATGTCGTGAAAGTCCGATCCGCCCGTCATGACCAAACCGTAGCGTTTCGCCAAGGCGCGAAAATGATGCCTCTGGTTGGCGTCGTGCGTCGGATAGAATACTTCCAGCCCGCGCAGTCCCCGTTGCGTAAGCTCTTCGATGACGGCTTCGTCGCGCAGCCGTCCTGGGTGCGCCAATACCGGTATGCCGCCGGATGCAAGAATAACGTCGATCGCTTGATGCGGGGTAATGTGCGTTGAGGGGACGTAACCGGGAGTTCCGCGCCGCAAGAACGCTCGAAAGGCCGCTTCGATGTCGGAAACGATCCCTTTGCGTATCAATGCTTTACCGACGTGCGGCCTGCCGAGCGAAGCGTTCGCGCTCGCTTCCGATTCGACGTCCTCCATGGTGATCGCGTGGCCGGCTTCGCGTAACTGGCCTACGATCCGGCCGATGCGGACGCGCCTCGCGGCGCGATTGGTTTCGATCACCGCCGTCAGCGGCGAAGGCCCGATCGGCAAACGAAATCCCAAAATGTGGACCTCGCTCTCTTCGTAGGTCGCATTGATCTCGATGCCCGTCACGACGCGGATGCCGGGCAGCGGCTGCAGCTGATCGAAAGCCGCCAGCGTGTCGTGGTCGGTGATCGCGAAAATCTGGACGCCGCGCGACCGCATGAAATCGCAAAGAGCCGGAGGTGAAAGGGTGCCGTCGCTCTCGCACGTGTGCGAGTGAAAGTCGACTAGCGCTGGACGTTCCCTTCCGGACGACGCTCGATCAGCAGAGACATACCCGTGCGATCGTTACCTTCTATTTGCACCTCTATAAAGGAAGGCACGCAAACGAGTTCGGTTTGGCCGGCCAGGTAGCCGCGCGCGATTGCAATAGCCTTAACGGCCTGGTTGATCGCGCCGGCCCCGACGGCTTGCAGTTCCACCGACGGCCGCTCGCGCAGAACGGCGGCCAACGCGCCCGCCACCGAGTTCGGATTGCTCTTGGCGGAAACCTTAAGGACGTTGCTGGTGATAACGGGCTTGACCGGATCCTCTATCATGCTATGCCTCGCTGAAAAATACGCCGGATCTCCGTCGCGCGCCCGGAGTCTATGTCGATGGTTACAACCACCGCACAAAACTGTTTCGTCCCGGCCTTCGCCACCGAAAACCGTTCCGAAAAACCGGTGATGAACCGGTCGAGGACGGCTTCCGACTCCATTCCGATGATGCCTTCGGTCGGGCCCGTCATTCCGACGTCACTGATGTACGCCGTTCCACCGGGCAGAATCTGTTCGTCGGCCGTCTGGACATGTGTGTGCGTGCCATATACCGCGGCGACTCTTCCGTCCAAGAAACGTCCCAACGCTACTTTTTCGCTCGTCGCCTCGGCGTGCACGTCCACGACGATGATGCCCGCTTCCGCCACCAGGTTCGCGAGCGCGGCGTCCACCGCGCGAAACGGGTCGTCCACCGGCGGCATGAACGTGCGCCCCATGATGTTGATGACGCCGATCGTCGAACCGTTGGCCGAAAAGATCCCCGTGCCTCGCCCCGGAACCCCGGGCGGATAATTCACCGGACGGATGACGCGATCGGTCGATTCGAGATAACTCTTGAACTCGCGCTTATCGAAGATGTGATTGCCGCTCGTAATGAAATCGACGCCCGTTGCAAACATCTCTTCCGCGGTCTGGGCGGTCAAACCGAATCCGCCCGCGGCATTTTCGCCATTGGCAATGCACGCGTTGATCTTGTACTGATCGCGCGCCAGCGGGAGGCAGCGCTTGAGCGTTTCGCGGCCGGGTGAGCCGACCACGTCGCCCACCAGCAGCAAGTTGAATGTCGTTATCGGCGGGCCGGAGCCTTTGCTTTCTTTCGAGATTTCAAGAAGTAAACGAGAACATGTTTCTCTTCGCGGAATCCGACCAGACTCTTGGATTGCGCGGGATCACGCAGCGCCTCGATTGCGGCTTCGACGAGTTCGTCTTCCGCGGCCGGATCCTCGTCGGGATGTTCGTCGGGCACCGGATTGCGGACCAGCGCCACTCCAAAGCGCTGCGCAAAAAGTGCAGTAAGCATCGCCAGTTCGTCTTTGGTGAACGTGTCGAGATCGCGGGTAACGTGCACAAAACTGTGCGCGCGCTCGGACTCGCATTCGACGCGCAGTTCACCGCCATCGTGAGCCAAAGTAAGAAAACCGTTGACGTGAGCTTCGATTTCGTCGCCGATGGCGCGCTGGGTCGCCCGATCCATGCGCTGGCCGATGGCAAACGTAAAGCGCACGGTGCCTTCGCCCGGCATCGAGCGGATCGACGCAATCTCCGGATAGCGCACCAGCAGTGCGCACACCAAATTCACGGTATCGCTATTCTCGACAGGCAACCGGGCGTTCATGATCCGTCCTTGTGGGGTTTTTGTGCTCTAGCTCGGGGGGGTCCGGTCTCTTAGACATCGGTTGAGGGGCCCCCCTTGTGCCATTCACGCCCTCTCCAACCATTCGCGAGGGGGTTCCCGGTTCCGGGGACCGAGGTCGCCCCTCGCGAACGCCTTGCCCGTGAGAAAAAGCCTCCCGCTTTGGTTCGCTGCGGTGGTTCCGTCTATGCTGGTCGGCCATGCCGCCGCCTATGCTCTTTCGGGACGCCCCATGACTGACGCCCGGCATGGTTGGCTTGCTCCCACACTTGAATGCTCGGCCGCGGCGCTGATCGCGCTCTGCACCGTAGTTCTTGCAAGCACGCTGCTGCGCGCCCGCATCCTCAGGCGAACCCGCATCGAGCGCTCTTTGTTCGAGTTGTGGCCGCGATTAGCTTTGGCGCAACTGATCTTGTTCGGCGCCGCCGAAGGCATAGAAGGCGCTCACGTGACGCTTTTGGGGATCGCTGTGCAAATTGCGGCAGCGTTGTGCGCCGCATACCTGTTCTGGGCCTTCAGCCGTCTGGTGGTGCGCTGCATCGCCGGCACGGACGAAGCCAGCCGTTACCTTCAACGGCTGCTAACCGAAATCGCATCGTTTGCCGGCCGCGAGCCGGCGCCGCGCACCGTCGCGCTTCTTGCGTGCGCGGGACACAACCGTTTTCAACGTCCGCCTCCGCAAGCGTAGTCAACATTTTGTTTCTGACTGCGTTAAACGGAGGTATCCCGCGAGTTGCAACGCGTTTTCGTTGCCTGCATTCGCGCCGCTTGTGCGAGTGTGTTCATTGTCGGAGGGCTGACAGCTAAAGCTGAGGCCGTTCCCGTCTTTGCAAATGGGCAGGGCATCTCGTGCGAGACTTGCCACACCACGTTCCCCGGCATGACCCGTTACGGAATGATGGTGATGATGACTAATTTTCAGATTCTTAATCGCCAATCCCAAGATCAAGCGCTTCCGATATCCGTGCGTTTGTATCTTGATTCGGTGCTCGGCACCACCGATAAAAAGGGCTCCACGCAAGTGGGAGATCTTTCATTGCTCGGCGGCGGTTTTCTCGGGAGGAATTTCACGTGGTATGCCGAGCAGCACATCATCGATTCCGGGCTGATCGGTCAGACCGAACAAGTGTGGCTTTCGTGGAATGGGCTCTTCGGCGGTACGAACTCGCTGCAAGTGGGCAAATTCCACACTCCGTTCCCATTCATGCCGGCGCATGCATGGACGCCTTCGACGTACTTGCTCGCCGCGCAAACCACGGGACAAAACGATTTCAATCCCGACGACGCGCGCTGGGGCATGGCATTCACCGGCATGTCGAACGAATTCATGTACAACGTTTCCTATTTGACCGGCAGCGGACCGACCAGTAACGCGTTGAACTTCAACAAGGTTGCAAACCCGCGCGCCTACGACGTAAACGTCTCGTACGGCGGAATGCAGCTTCCGTGGGAGGTCGGCATGGTCGCCATGCGCGGAGACGCGCCGCTGTTCGATCCGGACACGAACGACTTTCTGGGCAGCGATCTATGGACGCGTCAGGGCGTGTACTTCTCGTATCAAGACAATCGCTGGCATTTTCAGACGATGTATTATCGCGGTAACGACAGCCAACCCGACGTTGACCTGACAAACGTTGCGCTCAGCGGCTATTTCTTCGAAGCAGAGCGCGATTTCGGTTGGAAAAATCACGTGCTTGTCCGTTACGACGTAGCCTCGAGCGATACGCTGAACCGTCAATACCTCGTAGACCTCGCTCACAACTTCCAGCCGAATCTCGCGTTCGTCGGCGAACTGCGCATGAGTCCAGCTCAAAAACCGCAGATTTCGCTCCGGCTCGCCTACGCGGGGCCATGGGAAAACGGCCGGCGGATTCTCTCGAACCTTCACGACGTGCCCGCGAACCTCGCCGCGCAGACGGCATCCAAGACCGTAGCCGCGGCTGCACCTACGGCCGCGCCAAGCGCGAGCGATGCGAATAACGGCGCCAAGCTCGTGCAGGCTAACGGTTGCGCAGGTTGCCATGGCGCGGGGCTCAAGGGCGGCGGCATCGGTCCGGTACTCTACGGTATCGAACACCACATGTCAAACGCACAAATTGCCGACTTCATCGTTCATCCCCGTGCGCCGATGCCGAACTTCGGTTTCAACGACGCGCAGATCTCGGACATCGTCGCGTACCTGACGTCGCTGGACGGCGGCGTCAACAACACGATGCCGGTTGTGACGTTCTCGCCCGCGGCGCCGGTCGATCAAGCGACAATCATGGTGATGTTCCCGGGAACCTCGCCTGCGCATGTTAGCGCTCTGCCGGTCATGCACATGGGTACGGGTACGCATCACACGAGGATGGTGCAACTCCAGCAGTCGCCCAGCGATCCGCACACATTCACTGGCCGCATAGAGTTCTCGATGGGCGGACCGTGGATCGTTCAGATCGAGTATGACGGGCGCGAGCTCGACGTGCCCTTGAACGTCGGATCGTGATGCGACGTACGGGCTTCTTGCAAGCGAGCGGCGGCGCGATGATCGTGGCGGCGCTACCGCCTCTTTCGAAACGGGCAGCTGCCAGCGACGTCGTCGACTACACCCTCGCCGCGGAACCGCTGCGCTATTCACCTGTCCCTGGCCTCAATTTTCCGGGACTGGCCTTCAACGGCACGATTCCCGGACCGCTTCTCCGCATCGTGCATGGCCAGCGCTTGCGCGCCAAATTCGTCAACAAGAGCGGCCAGGGATCGACGATTCACTGGCACGGAATGATTCTACCGAACAAGATGGACGGCGCGGACGGTGTGACGCAACCGGCGGTTCCCGCCGGTGGATCCTTTCTCTACGAGTTTGCTCCCGATCCGCCGGGGACGCGCTGGTACCACGATCACGTCAGCAACGGCCTGTTACGCGGCCTCTTCGGCATGATCATCGTGGAAGATCCAAGAGACGAACGGGCCGACGCAGAGTTTGCACTTGTCTTTCACGACGTGCCGAAACTCTCAACGGTCGCTCCCGCCATGATGGGCGTCGGCAAGGCGCCGATGGTCGATCCGCTTGGCTCTCCTGAATTGGTGCAGATGGCGCCGGACGACAAGATGGGCGATGAGGTCGCATTCACCGCTCACTGCATTAACGGCGCCGCATATCCCAACACAAAGCGCCTCGCGGTGAAGGTTGGTCAGCATGTGCGGCTGCGCATACTGAACGCCAATCCGACGCAGACGCGCTACGTGCGTTTGGCGGGCCACCGCCTTATCGTCACGCACAGCGACGGCAATCCGTTGCCGCAACCCGTCGAAGTCGATGCGCTTCGCGTGGGCGTAGCCGAACGATATGACGCGTGGTTTGAGGTTAGCGCTCCGGGAGCGTGGCTGCTGCAAGGGCTCTCGAGTGATTCGCTAGCCTACGAACAAGCCGCCGTCGTCCACACCGAGGGAATGGAAAGCGCTCCGCCGCTAGCCAGTCCGCAATCGCTCGAAGGCGTCGATTATTTTACCTATCAGAAGGCCGGCGGAACCGGCAGCCTGCTGCCGGCGCAACAAGGCGCCCGTTATGATTTTACATTGGACGACGGCAAATATGGCAGTTCGCGCTGGACGATCAACGGCAAGACATATCCAAACACGCCGAAGATCGACGTACACCGAAACGATCTCGTGAGTGTCAGGTTTCTTAATAAGACGGATATGGACCATCCGATGCATCTGCACGGCCACGTCTTCCAGGTAACCGAGATCGACGGCGTCGCGCTCGCGCGGCCGCTTTCCAAAGACACCTCTCTCGTTCGCGCCAACGGCGGGACGCTCAGCTGGAGCTTTCGCGCGGATTCGCCCCCCGGCCGGTGGCTGTTGCATTGTCACAATGCGATCCACATGATGGACGGCATGATGACGGAGGTCGTTTACCGGCAGTGATCCACGCGATCACTCAGGCGCTTCTTTTGGCTGCGGGCATGTTCTGGCAAGTCGCGTGGAGCTTGATCCTTGGGTTTCTGCTCTCGGGATTGATCCAAGCGCTGGTCTCGAAGGAGCGCATGAGCGCGCAGTTGGGAAAAAACGGCGTGCGCGAAATCGCGCTGGCAACGGGGTACGGAGCGGCGAGTTCCTCGTGTTCCTACGCCGCAGCCGCACTGAGCAAAACGCTTTTCAAGAAAGGCGCCGGGCTCATCCCCTCGCTCGCGTTTCTCTTCGCATCGACGAATCTGGTCATCGAACTCGGTATCATCCTGTATCTCCTCATGGGTTGGCAGTTCACGGCCGCCGAGTGGCTGGGCGGCGTGCTGCTGATTGCTATCATGGCGGTCATCGTAAAAGCGACGTATCCAAAACGGCTCGTCGAAGAAGCTCGGCGCCACCTGGCAGATATCACCGGCGGCGACGATGACGAAACCGCCGAAGGCACAACACTCTGGGAGAAGCTGCGCAACCCGCAGACGCCGGTTTTGGTCGCCCAGACCTTCGTCATGGATTGGTCGATGTTGTGGAAAGATCTGGCGGCCGGTTTTCTGATTGCGGGCGCACTCTCGGCCTTCGTCCCCAACGGCATTTGGAACACGCTCTTCCTGCACGGCGCGCCGCCCTGGTTGCAGATCTTTGCCAATGCGATCACCGGCCCGCTGATCGCCATCATCTCCTTCGTCTGCTCGATCGGCAATGTTCCGATGGCGGCGATTCTTTGGGGAAGCGGCATCAGCTTCGGCGGCGTGCTGAGCTTCCTGTATGCCGACTTGATCGTGCTGCCGCTGCTGGACGTCTATCGCCGCTATTATGGACTGAAGATGGCAGCCTACATCGGCGGCGTTTTCTTCGTGACGATGGTGGCTGCCGGCGTCATCATGCAATTCGTCTTTGGCGCGTTTGGGGCCGTCCCGCATACGAACCCGCACATTCGCACCGACCTCACGACGTTTGCGATAAACTATACGTTTTGGCTCAACCTGGCGTTCGGCGCACTGGGGGTATACTTGTGGTACGTCAACCGTAAGAACCCCATGTCGCATGGTTGCGCCGCGCATTCCGGTCATGCGCACTAGCGCTGACGGAGGGCGGCCGCGAGTCTTGAGCGGAACGTAGGGATATGCACTCGCTCGATCGCGGACGGATCGTCATCACCGGGGGCGCCGGCTTTATCGGTAGCGCACTCGTGTGGGCGCTAAACCTGCGCGGGATCGACGACATCGTGATCGTCGACCGGCTCGATCAATCCGAGAAATGGAAGAATCTCGTTCCATTGCGTTACCGCGACTACGCGGACGCCGGCGATTTCGAAGCCGCGATTCTCGAACGGCCCGCGAGTTTCGGCGACGTGAAAACCGTGCTTCACCTCGGCGCCTGCTCCTCGACCACCGAGACGGACACCGCGTTTCTCATGCGCAACAACTACGAATACACGAAGCACGTGGCGCAGTGGGCCATCGAACGCAACCTGCGTTTCGTTTACGCTTCTTCCGCGGCGACATACGGCGGTCTGGAACGGGACCTGCGCGACGACAGCGAGCTCGATTCCCTGCGGCCGCTCAACATGTACGCCTACTCGAAGCACCGTTTCGATCTTTATGCGCGCGATAGCGGCTGGCTGGATCGCATTACCGGCCTCAAGTACTTCAACGTTTTCGGCCCGAACGAACAGCACAAAGGCGATATGCGCAGCCTGGTCGACAAAGCGTTTCATCAGATTACGGAAACTGGTTCGATCCGGCTCTTCAAGAGTTATCGCAGTGAGTATCGCGACGGCGAGCAATGCCGCGACTTTCTCTACGTCAAAGATGCGATTGACATGACGCTGCACCTCGCCCAACGCGACGCATATGGTCTTTACAACGTCGGGTCAGGGAAAGCGCACACATGGCTCGAGCTGGTGCGGCCCATCTTTCGCTCGCTGCGCGTGCCGGAGCGCATCGAGTTCATCGACATGCCGTCGGCGCTGCGAGACAAATACCAGTACTGCACGTGCGCAACCGTCGCGCGCCTGCGCGCGGCCGGCTACGAACGATCCGTGACGCCGCTGAACGAAGCCGTCGACGACTATGTGCGCAATTACTTGCTGCCCGACCGCCGTCTCGACCCCGCGCAGGCCGAAGCCGCCGCGGCAGTTAATCGCAACGCATGAGCTCCCGAGCCGAACGCCGCCGCCATCAGCGCAGCGGATCGGGTCCGCCGCCGCGGCGCGATCCGATGGTATCGATTTATATCGGCCTCGGGGTCGTCATCGCGCTTGTTTTCGCCGGGTTCGGCATCATAACGTGGATTCAAAATTCTCAGCGCAACGCAGCGCAGAGTTTCGTTACGTCGACGCCGACGCCGGGTCCCAACGCGAGCACGAAGCCAATTGTATTGAAACCGCTTAACACAGTCGGCAAAGACATTTTCAAAATCGCCCTCAACGAATCAGCGGATCTTCCGTCCGGCGGGCGAGGGGTGGCAGTTGACGGCATCCCTTGCGAATCCATGGAAGTGGCAATTTTGCACGTCCACACCGAGCTTTCGCTATTCGTCCACGGCGTGCAGATTGCCATCCCGCGGAACGTTGGAATCGTGGGCCAGATAACGGGCGTCTGCTTCTACTGGATTCACACGCACGATTCGAGTGGCGTCATCCATCTCGAAGCCGGCAGCGTCATCTCTCCGAACGGCGGTACCTACACGCTGGGAAACTTCTTCGATATCTGGGGACAGCCGCTGAGCCGCACGCAAGTCGGTCCGTTCAAAGGACCCGTCACCGCGTTCGTCAACGGCGCGCCTTACAACGGCGATCTTGCTTCCATTCCGTTACGCGCGCACCAGCAGATCGTTCTCGAAGTTGGCACGCCGGTCGTGCCTCCGCCGAATTACACCTTCCCACTCGGCGAATAAGTGAGCGTCTTCGCCGGGCTGGCGGGAGTCGTTCTGCTGGCCACGGCCATCGTTCCCGCGCATGGAACGGTCCTCACCGTCACCTCAAAGCAAACGGTGATCATCCGCAACGACGCGGTAACGGGCATGCTGCCGTCCATGACGCGCGCCTACCGCGTCGATCCGCCGCTTGGTTTGAGCACCGGCGTGGGGGTCGACGGGTTCATCGACCAAAGCACGCGACCCTGGCGCTGGTACTATGCGTCTATCGCCGGCAGATTCGTGCCGGGATTGCCGGCGACCGGTAAAGTCAACGCCATCGACGTCGGTTCGTATCTACCGCAAACGCACCTGATCGACCAACGTGGCAGAATCGTGGATCTCGCAAGGGAGGTCCGCGGCAAAGTCACACTCATCAGTTTTATATTCACGCGCTGCAAAGACGAATGTCCCGTCATTAGTGCAAACTTCGCCGTGATGCAGCGCCAACTCGACCCGCAGCGTTTCCATTTGGTTGAAATGACGATCGACCCAGCGTATGACTCTCCGCACGTGATTTCGCAGTACGCGCGGCAGTTCGGAGCGCACGCGGTAGCCTGGTCGATCCTCACCGGCCAGCCGCATGAAATCGCAAATCTGCTCGATCGTTTCGGTATCTCATCGCTGCGCGTGGGGGAAGCAAACTTCATTCATAACGACAAGCTGTTCTTGGCTGCGCCCGACGGCCGAATCGCACAGATCGTGCAAACCTCGGGGTTCACACCCGGCTCGATGGTCGCGCAAGCGCGGCACCTCGCCGGCCTCGTGAGCAATCCGTTCGGCCGGTTCCAACTTTGGCTGATCGCAAGCGTCACCGCACTCTGCGGCGGCAATCAATTCGCGGGAATTGTGGCGTTGGAGACCGTGCTTTTTTTGATTATCGCCGGGATCTCGTTCGTTCTGCTCGCGTGGGTCGTGCGGAATCTGTGGGGGAAGGGGTAAAATCAGGCTCAATGGGAGTCCCGCGAAAGCCGATCCAGCCGCCGACCCCCGAACAGGCCGCATTCCTGGAACGGGCGATCGAGCAGTACGGCAAGGCGACCTACAACTTCGCCTTTCGCCTCACCCATAACGAAGCCGACGCTCGCGATCTGACCCAAGAGGCCTTCATCCGAGTCTACCGGGCCTGGCGCAGTTTTCAGCCGGGCACGTCCTTTTTGTCCTGGGTCTACCGGATCGTGACGAATCTGCACCGGGACGAACTTCGGCGAAGGAAAGGACGTTATCAGGAAGAGATCCCCGAGGACAACGCGCCGCAGGAGTTCGCGGGGGGGCGCCCACTGGCCGTGACGCCCATCGAAGAGTATGTCGAGAGCCAGCTGAGCGAACCGCTCGCACGTTCGCTGGAGCAGCTCTCAGCCGACCAGCGCCAAGTGATCGTCCTCGCGGATATCGAGGAGTACAGCTATCAGGAGATCGCCGAGATCATGAGTTGCTCGATCGGGACTGTGCGGTCGAGACTTCACCGGGCGCGAGCGCTACTTCGGAGATTAGTACAGAGACAACTGGAGCCGAAAACATCATGACAGAGCATCTTGCCAACCAAACACTGATCGACTACACGCACGCAGGACTCGCTCCGGAAGAGGACGCGCGGGTGTACGCGCATCTCGAATCCTGCACCGCTTGCCGCGCCGAGTATGACGCCGAGCTGGCGCTGACGGACTTGCTGCGCTCTTACGCGATTCGCGAAACGCGCGAGCTGCCGGCCATGCTCAAAGCCGAGATCTGGGAGCGCATTCGCGCGGCGAGACCATCGCCGCTGCGAAGCTTGGCGGGCTGGCTGCGTCCCGCCGTCGCGCTGCCTTTAGCAGCCACGATCGCATTGGCGGCATACTTCGGAACGGCATACATCGGGCCGCGCGGCCCGGCCTCGATCGACGCTGCATACTATATGCAAGACCACGCGGCTCTCAATAGCACGGTTCCGTTCAGCGATCGCGCGAGCGCCGGGAACTTGGAAACCGGCAATTCACCCAGAGTGCAGAACGCCGTTGCCGTAACCGCCTCGTATACGGCGGATGCCAATCCGTAGAACTGCTCCGTTAGCTTTCGCACTGATCGCCGCGCTGCTCATGGGCGCGGCGCAGCGCAACGATCCCGCGCAACTCTTACGCCAAGCCGTCGACGCGTACGGCAAAGTCTCGTACGTCGGACAGATTCAGAACGTTGATTTCGGTACCGCTCACGCCAACGCCGTGCTCTTCCGGATCGAACATCGCGCGCCGGACCTGACGCGGCGCTGGTATCTCGCGCCCGAATCGCTCTACGGCGACTCAATCATTAGCCACGGCGCCATGGAGTACGACGTCGACGTCCACAAGAACCGCATCGTCGTCGAGCGCAACGACGCGCTCGACGATCAGGTCGCCTTCGACGACAATTTCGGCTTGCTGTTGCGCAATTACAACGCCGTGCTCGGGCCGGATACGAGTGTGGCCGGGCGGCGCGCCTTCCAAGTTCTGCTGGTCAACAAATACACCGGCGAAACCGTGATCCGGCTTTCGCTCGATGCCGAAACCAAACTCGTATTGGAAAAAGATCGCTTCGGCAGCGTCGGCACGGTCACGAGCCAAATGCGTTTCGAACAGATCCGCTATCCGGCCGTGATCCCGGCGCAAGTTTTCGATGTCCCCACAGGATTCACGCGCGTGCACGGTCAGGGCGAGGGTCTTCCCTCCAACGATTTGCAAGCGCTGGTGAAGAGCGTCGGTTTCCGCGCGCTGGGTCCGAAATATCTTCCCGAAGGCTTCCTGCCGATTGCCGGCGAGGTCTCCAACGTCAAAGGCGTGCGCACGCTGCACTTACTCTACTCCGACGGATTACGCACGATCTCGCTCTTTGAAAATGCGCGCGGCGCAGCCGTCGACATGAGCCGCTATACGGTTCATACGGTGAAACTGCAATCGTACGATGCGCAGTACGTCCGGGACGGTCCGACCACGCTGTTGGCGTGGAGCGAAGGCGCGTTGCATTTTGCGCTCGTGGGAGAATTGACGCTCGCCGAACTCACGCGAATCTGCGCCTCAGTCTAAGCTTTCGATCTTCTTCAAGAGGGCCTGCTGCGCCGGCGGAATCGCTGCCGCGACCGCACCGCTTGCGGCCATGCGATCCGCATTGTGAACGTCAACGATCTGCGCCACCGACTGCGCGAGCGCGTCTCTGTCGTAGCCGCCTTCTAACACGTAAGCGGCACGGCCGCCGCAAAACTCTCTTGCGATTGCATTGATCGCGGCAGCGAGTTGCCCTGCCGCACTCACGTCGACCCCTAAATCACCCACCGGATCGCCGGCAACGTAATCGAAACCCGCGCTCACGATCAAGAGATCGGGGCGCGTGCGTTCCGCCGCGATGCGCAGCAGATCTTCCCAAAGCGCGACGAACTGCTCGGTGCCGAATGCATGCGGCGGCAACGGCACGTTCATAATGGCATCGCCGCCCGCAAGCGCGTAATTTTCCGCGGCGCTGCCCGTCCCGGGATACGCCGGATACGCGTGCGTCGAGACGTAGGAGAGTCCGTCGCCGCTGACGGCTTGCGTGCCGTTACCGTGGTGGTAATCGAAATCGACAATCAGCGTGCGTGCACCGAAGTGCGCCTGCGCTGCCCGCGCGGCGATCGCGACGTTGTTGAAGACGCAGAATCCCATGCCGCGAGCAGCCTCGGCGTGATGGCCTGGCGGCCGGACGATCGCAAAAGCTGCCCCGCCGTTTTGCATTGCGGTCTCCATCGCGACAATCGCACCACCCGCGGCACGCCTGGCAACGGCAAAGGAACGTTCGTCCACAACGGTATCGCCCGTCGAGAGATAGCCGGCCCGAGCGTGCAGCTGCGAGACCTCCGTGCGTACGAGATCGAAATAGCCGGGCTGATGAACGCGCTCGATCTCTTCTTCGGTCGCGTCTCGCGGAGCTATGACGTCTTCGAGATCTCCCCGGCGGCGCAGAAATTCCGCGATCGCTTCAACGCGTTCCGGTGATTCCGGATGTGGAATGCCGCGTAAGTGATCGCCGTAGAGCTCATCGTAGACGATTTTCAACCGTGTATTAAGGTTTTTTCTTGGCGGGCGCGGCTTTCGACGGCGTCTGCAGCTGAGTTTGAATGTTCTTGTACTCTTTTGTTCCGGGGCGCATCATCTTCAACAGGCGTTTGAAGGCGCTGACCGCTTTGCTCGACTGATTGGTCTTCTGATTGGAAACGGCCATCATGTAGAGATAGTCCGGGTGCTGCGACATGTACCCCTTGACTTGGGTGTCCAATATCCCGAAGAGCGCCGCAGCTTCCTTATAGGTCTTCATGCTGTAATCGGAGCCCGCGATGCAGGCCAGCGTGTCAGGATTGCGTGCCATCTGAAACGACTGTGCGCACGCCGTTCGTGCAAGTTTATATTGGTGGCTTGCCACGTATGCTTGCCCGAGCAACGCAAAGGTCTGAGGACTCGGCGCGACGCTCGCCAGCTGCTGCAAATAGGGCGCCGCCTCAGCCGGTTTGTTTTGGCCCATCTTCAGCTGCGCGAGGTCGAGCAAGGCGCTCGTATCGGTCTTGTCGATTCGCACTGCCTGCTTAAACTGTTGCTCGGCCCGTGCGGGTTGACGGTTCGCCATCCAGTACTCGCCGTAGGCGGTTCGCACGGACGATACCGCCGGATATTGCTTGGCCGCCCCTTCGAAGACTGCTTGTGCCTTAGCCGGTTGTTTGGCCGCAGCGTACATCAGTGCTTTTTGGACGATGACCGACACCTTCTCATAGTCGCTGGTGCCGGCCGCAGCTGCGTCGTCAAAAGTTTGCGCCGATGCCGCAATGTTATTCTGCTTTGCAAAGATGCCGGCGCGAAAGATGAGCGCCCTCACGTTCTTTGGATCCGCTGCGATGGCGCGTTCGATCGAGGTCAAGGCGTTGGGAAGCGTGTTTTGCGCGACCCAGGTTTGCGCTTCCTGAATGAGCGGCGTGATGTCTTTGGGGTTGAGCGTGTATGCTTGATCGAACTGCTTGCGGGCGTCATCCCATTTCTGCTCGGCCGCGAGGACCATGCCGAGTGTGGCGTACGCGGAAGGTTCATCTTTATTGAAGGTGACGCCGCGATTTGCGATGCGTTCGGCATCGGCATATCGCGGCGGGGTCGCCCGCAAATAGAGCTGCGCGAGTTGCCCTAAGACACCGAGGCTCGTCGGCTCGAGATTCGAAGCGGCTTCCAAATCGGCGACGGCTGTGGGCATATTGCCCAGCGCCTGCTGTGCGGAGCCGTCCAGAAAATAAACTTGCGCGGTTTTGGTGCCGAGCTGCATCACGCGTTGCGTCAGCTGCACCGCGGCTTGCGCGGCTTGCGGAGAACCCAGACCCAAGAATTGGGCCGCCAATTCGATCATTGCGTCCCGGTCGTTGGGATTAGCCTTCAGCCGCGCCTGGAGGCGCGGGATGGCGATCTGCGGGGGCTCGGGCGACGCGGTTGGAAGCGGCGCCGGGGCCGGCGACGGCGTTGCGGTCGCTCGCGCGGCCACCAGCGTCGCGTGCGCAGTTCCGGCGGAGAAAGCAAGCGCCGAACCGAGTGCGGCAACGAACGAGGCGACCAATAGGATACGTTTCAAGTGTCAGTTCCTTATCGAATTGCTACGGTGTTAACGCCCCAACGGGGGCGAATGTCACGCGTGAGCGGTTTTGGCCTCTTGGACCAGGGTAGTAAGCGCGGGAACGATTTGAAAGAGATCGCCGACGACGAGTAAATCCGCGCACTCGCCTATCGGTACCGTGCCGTCCCGGTTGATCGCCACGATGGTACCCGCCGTTTGCATCCCGACTTTGTGCTGAATCGCACCCGAGATGCCGACCGCGATATAGAGCTGAGGGCTGACGATCTTGCCGGTTTGACCGATCTGCAGGCTGTACGGCACCCAGCCCGCATCCGCGGCGGCTCGCGAGGCGCCGACCGCGCCGCCGAGAGCATCCGCCAAAGGCTTGAGCAAGGTTTCGAACGGCTGCGGACCGCCCAGTCCGCGGCCTCCGCTGACGACGACCGGCGCCTCCTCCAACCCGATCTCGCCTGAAGCCTCTTCAACATCGCTCTCGATGGCCATGCCGTAATGCTTTCCGGCCGGCTTTTGAAGAGCGACCAGTTCGGCTCCGATCGCCTTCGGACTGGCGGCAAAAGCGTTGGGCCGCAGGGTGATCACGCCGAACTCGGCGTTCTTGAACGCGCACGTCGTAATCGTCGAGCCTTGCAGTTTCGGTGCGATGCAGTGCACCCGTCCATCCTGGACGCGCAGCTCAGTTGCGTCGGAAGTCAGTCCCGCATTCAAGCGCGCGGCAATCCGCCCGGCGACATCCCGGCCGAGCATCGTATTCGGAACGAGAATGACGGAAGGACCGGCGGATTTGGCAACCGCTTCCAGATAGTCGACCAGCGGATCGAGCAGGTACTTATCGGCGTCCGCGTCTTCGCTGTAGTGAATCTTGTCGAGCGGATGATTTTGCAGCTGCTGCGCAAGCGTTGCGGCGCCGCCGCCGACGACAACCGCATGCGCCTTACCGCCCAATGCGTCCGCTAACCGGCGCGCTTCGCCCGCAAGTTCGAACGTAACCTTACGGGTTTGTCCGCCGCTGTGCTCGACGAAAACGATGACGTCGCGCATCAGACGAGTTTGCGCTCGTGCAGGAAATCGAAGATTGCTTGTGCGCCGCTCTGACCGTCGGCAGCTTCGATGACGCGCGCTCGTTCACGCGACTTGGGAGCGGCGATTGCGACCACTTCGGTTTTCGCGCCGTCGGTTCCGACCGGGCGATCGATCGCGGCGTCGCTGACCGAAAGCGTACCGATCGTCTTTTTCTTCGCGCCCATGATGCCTTTGAGCGAGGCATAACGCGGCTCGCCGACCGCCATCGTTACGGTGACGAGCGCCGGGAGTGGACCCGACACGACTTGGTAGCCGGTGTCGGTTTCGCGCTGCGCTTTGATCCGGCCGTCGCCGGCCTCTTCGATCTTTCGCACGTTCGTTAAACCCGGAACGCCGAGATATTCGGCGAGCGCACCCGGCACGCCGCCGGTATTTCCGTCGTCGGAAAGCGCGCCTGAGAGAATGAGATCGAAGCCGATCTTCTTGAGCGCTTGCGCCATCGCGTAAGAGGTGACCGCCACGTCGCTGCCTTCCAAAGCCGGATCGCTGAGCATGACCGCGTCGTCGGCGCCCATCGCCAAAGCTTTGCGCAGCGCTTCCTTCCTACTTTCAGGCGCCATAGTGAAGATCGTGACCGTCGTGTCGGATCCAAGACGTTCTTTTAGTTGAAGCGCCGCCTCAATAGCGTATTCGTCAAACGGATTGAGGGCTGTCTCCAAACCGGTTCGCACGAGCCGTTTGGCCACAGGATCGATACGCCTTACGGCGTTGGGATCCGGCACCAACTTCACGGTCACAACGATCTTCACGCGGAGAAAAAACCTCCACTAAAAACGGAGACCCCCAGAGGGGTTGGAAAGAACCCGGGTTCATTGGGCTTGCTGCAGGGACGCCCCTGCCATCGCGGAATGTAGGCCCTGATGAATTTAGGAATCATTCTCATATTCGTTGCGCTTGCATCCCCCGCTCCCTCGCCCTCACCGCCTGTCAGCGACCCTTGCGGCGGGACGACGACCAATCTGCTGGCCGCGCTCAACCGCCCGACGATCGGCTTCAGTGCCTGCGCCGTCAAGGCACACGAAAGCGTCTGGGAGCTGGGTTACAACAACGTAGGATTATCCGACGGTTCGCGAACCGCGATCTATCCGCAGGGCTTCATTCGCTTCGGAGCCGGGCAGAAAACTGAGTTCGATATTATCGGCCCGCTCTACGAGGTGCAACGGCTTGGCGGAAATACTCAACGCGGTTTTCTCGATATGGGCATCGGGGCGAAGTACGAGTTCTTTCAAGATGAATCGAATGTTGCGGCAATGGATTTTCTCTACTCAATGCCGACGGGCGCGCCGGCCCTCACCGCGGGCGCTCCACTCGCAACGCTCAATCTCGACTACGGGCGCTCGCTTTCGCCGGTTTCGGGATTTGCAACGACAATCGGCGTGCAGTCTTCTTACTCACAAGGTCTGAATGGACGCAGTGCGCGCTTTACTTCGCTCTTGCCGTCCGTTGCGGTCACGACCCAAACGAACCCGCGCACGCAATTCTATGCGGAAGCTTACGGTCAGACGCGGATTCGACCCGACGGCGGCACACTGTTCGGTATGGACGGCGGCATTCAATATTTGCTCGCAGCGCGACTCGAGGTCGACGCGGAAATTGGCTGGACCGTCACCGATTTGGTCCGCGGGCACTACTTTGGGGTTGGCCTAGGCCTCCGATTCTAGAGCGACCCCCTAAGTCAGTTTTAGGCGACAATATGTACGTTATACTTGACATATAGTCTTATTTAAGTTACGTTAGCCCCATGAAATCCGAAAACCCGACCTCGGCAGCGCGCCGCCGGTACCTCATCGAGTTCACGCTCTCCATGATCGCCTACATCGTGATCGTGCTGATCAGCGTCAGGGCGATCAACCACGGGCTGCCGGGCTCTTTGAAACTCGTCTTCGCGCTTCTGCCGCTCGTCCCGGTCGCGTTCGTCTTCGCAGCGATCGTCCGCTACATGGGCAGCGTCGACGAACTCCAGCGGCGGATCCACGTTGAGTCGCTGGCCCTCGCTGCCGGCATTACGGCGCTGCTCGCGATCACGTACGGTTTCTTGGAAACCGTTGGTCTGCCGCGCCCCAGCGCGTGGTTCACGTATATCGCAGTCATGCTCGCGTGGTTCATCGCGCAACCGTTTGTCGCACGGCGGTACCGCTGATGCGCAATCGCATCCGCGTCCTGCGCGCGGAGCACGAATGGTCGCAAGCCCAGGTTGCAGACCTTCTCGGCATCGCGCGGCAAACGATCAACGCGCTCGAGACGGGTAAATACGCGCCCAGCTTGCCGCTTGCGTTCAAGATTTCCAAATTATTTGAAAAACCGCTCGAAGAGATCTTCGATCCGGTCTCTGAGGAGTAAGCATGCATCGTCTGTTCTTTGCCGCCGCTCTTGCGTTCGCGGTCCTTGCAGTATCAATGCCTGCGCAAGCGGCGCTGCCTCCGCCGCTTCCGAAAGCCGCAAGCTCTTTCGATGCGGGTTCGATGCACGTGGACGTTTACGGAACCGAGGGAAAGCGCGCGCTCGTCTTCATCCCGGGTTTGACCTGCGGTCCGTGGGAATGGGCCGGCGAGATCGCGCAGCTCGCATCGGCATACACCATTTACGCGCTAACGCTGCCGGGTTTTGACGGACAACCGGCGATTAAAGGTCCACTCTTCCAAGCGGTTTCCGCGGATTTTTGGACACTGCTGCAAACGCACAGCATTCAAAAACCGATTGTGATCGGCCACAGTTTGGGAGGCGCTCTCGCAATATTGCTCGCCGAACAGCATTCGGAGAGATTAGCCGGCGTGATTGCAGTGGATGGGTTGCCCATATTTCCGGGCTTTGAAAAACTCACCGCCGAACAGCGCGCTCAGGCCGGCGCGCGTATGAGCGCGATGATAGCCTCAGCCTCGACGCCGCAACAGTTCGAACTCATCGAGAAGAATTATTCCTTGCCCTATCTCATGACGTCCGCGGCGGATATCGCCGCCGTGGCGCCGCTGACGGCCAAGAGCGATCCGCAAGCCGTCGCTGCTTGGGCGGCCGAAGACGTTTCAACCGATCTGCGCGCGCAGTTAACAAGCATCAGCGTGCCGCTTCTGGAAATCGCGCCCTTCGATGCCACCCTGGACGGCAAAGCGTTCGCGAATATGGACGCCAAACGCAAGTACTACGAATCGTTACTGGCCGGCGATGCAACGGCACAAGTGCAAGTTATCGAACCGTCACGTCACTTCATCATGTACGATCAGCCGCAGCAACTGCAGGCGACGATTGGCGCGTTTTTGCAAACGTTATAGGTGTTCGTCGGGCTCCGCATGATGGGCGTCTTTTTGGTCGTCCGCGTTCGGGTTTAAGTCCGTGTCGGCGTAGACTGCCTCCGCGGATTCACGCAGATCGTTCTCCCGCTTCGCTTTGTCTTCGTCATCGAGTCGTTCGCGTTCCATAATTGTCCCTTACTCTGGGCGCACGCCCAGCTCGTCCAGATGCCGTCGCATCTCATCGGGGTCCGCGTACACGCGGTAGGCTCCGGCCTGCTCGAGTTCTTGTTGCCCGTATCCGCCGCTCAATACACCTACGCCGAGAAAATTCGCCCGCCTAGCCGCCAGCATATCCCAAACGCTGTCGCCGACGACCATCGTATCGACGTCTTTCGCATGCAGCGCTTGGGCGGCAGTCAGGAAGAGATCGGGATCGGGCTTGGCGCGCTTGACGTTCTCGCGCGTGATTACGGGTTCATCTTCGCCGACGCCGAGCAGCTGCAGCATCGGCCGAGCGGTTTCGACTCTGCCGCTCGTCGCGATGATGTAGGGCACCTTCCATGCGCGCAATTCCGCCAGCAGTTCGCGCGCGCCCGGCAAAACGGAGATCGTTGGAGCGCGCCGTTGGAACTCCAGGGCGTGCAGCTCGGTCAAGCGCCTTACGGTTGCGTCGTCGAGATCCATATTCAGCTCGCGCGCGAGAGCGCGCAGCATCAGCCCGCCGCTCATGCCGATGCGTCGATGGATGCGCCAAACCGAGAGGTCGAAACCGCATTCGCGCAACGCGGCATGCCATGCCATCACGTGCTGGTAGACGCTGTCGACCAGCGTTCCGTCCAGATCGAAGATAAATGCCGGCAACGCTTTCCTCCATCGCGCGATCGCCTTTTATGGGATGGCCGAGACTCGAACTCGGACGCCCTTTCGGGCAGCAAATTTTCGCACCACTATAGCTTTCGCTACCATCTCGCCGAAGCGATCTGTTTGATGGTCCGGACTGTGCCTTGACCCTATGGCTTACGCCACGTAGGCCGCGCCCGTCCAGTCTCTACACCTTCCACTTGCCACAAGCGGCTTGGCTCGGCGTCGGCACTCCGTCGCAAGCGCGGCGGAAGAGCGTTCGCCGAATTTGAGCGCATCCCGCGGGCGGTTTCCCGGTCCGCGGCTCCAAAAAAGTCTGCTGTGTCTACCTGTTCCACCACCATCCCATAACGAAGGGGCGCTCGACTCTTATCGAATCATCCGTCCCTTTACTGCTTTAGGCCATGCGCAGGGCGCCCGGGCGGCTGTTCCCAACGTTGTTCGGAATGATCTTTGAAGATCGCGCCGATGCGGGACGCCGCCTGGCCGAAAAGCTTTCGTCCTACGCCAACGGCGACACGCGAGTGCTCGCTCTTCCGCGCGGCGGCGTGCCGGTCGCTTTCGAAGTGGCGCGCGCCCTGAATGCGCCGCTGGACGTTTTCGTGGTGCGCAAGCTCGGCGTGCCGGGCCATGAAGAATTGGCCATGGGCGCGATCGCTTCGGGAGGCGTGCGCGTGCTCAACGAGGACACGATCGCGCAACTGCACATCGACCAAGCGACGGTGGATGCTGTCACGCGGGCCGAGCTTGGAGAACTGAACCGGCGCGAAGCCGTTTACCGTGACGGCTTGCCCGCGCACGACGTGGCCGG
>CAAGKR010494548.1_pt1 | contig 21542 bp, 15 predicted proteins | sample 2556971 | NCBI WGS metagenome assembly CAAGKR01 (sample SAMEA5207829, study PRJEB30636) | soil metagenome | biome: forest; feature: boreal; material: soil | place: USA | collected 2011-09 | depth 1 m | reverse complement strand
CCCTGGGAAGTAAATGCATCTTCACAGCCCATGGCTGTGATATAAAAACTCTCTCACTTCTTCTGGACTAATAAATCGGGCGGGTCAAGACCACCGGACCGCTCACGCTGACATTGAGCCCTGTTGACGTCACTCGAATCATATGAACAATTCTGCGCCTCCGCCCACTCAATCGCAATGGACGTGCACAATTCGCTTCCGGAAAAAAGGCTTCCGGCTGCAACTGGGGGAAGCGCCTTAGTGCTGGCTGTATATCTCAAATTGGTTGAGAGGCCTGCAACCAGCGAATGTCGGCGTCTCAAGAAAGCGTCCATCGACGAGCTTTGGGCGGCTGCCAAGATCTGCCGTGTCGCGAACGTCATGCGCCCCCCATCTGGAGTCGCTCTAGTTGCGTGGTCGAAAATCAGCGATTTGTCAGCTTGAGCTGCTTCATCTGTGCCATCCCTAATTCTTCGTTTTTTTCAGTTATTGGTCTTTTTCGACGTATTGGTGGTGTTGTTACTATATTTCGACGCGGTATAGTTGTTTTTCGACGTTTGGTGTGCTATTGTGTTTTTCGACGCAATACTCATGGGGATAGCGTTTTTCGACCAAGAATAGGTGTTTTTCGACGATGAACATTCAGAATACAAGGGTTGCAAGCTTCCAAAGCGCGCCACTGCCGAGCGAAAGCCGCCTAGCCGGCTTGGCAGCCCTCGCCAACGCGCTCAATCTTAGCGCCCCCGTCCGGACACCCGCCTGCGTTTCGGACAACCACATCAGCGGCAGCGTCCGGACGGAAGGACCCTGGCGTGTTCACGACAAAAGATACTGGCCCGGACACACGTTCGACGATCATCTCGACTTCGCTCTGCGTAACGAGAATCTCGATCTTCTGGTCCTTAAGCGGGCTTTTGCGGCCATCGACCCGAAGGTCATGGAAGCGTTCGTCAAAGCCACGCCGAAGGGAATACCGGCCCGGCGGGCGTGGTATCTCTACGAGTTGATGACCGGGCGCACGTTAAACATTCCGGACGACCCAGGCGTTCCGGCAGTGGATCTTTTGGATTCCGATGCCTACTTCACAGGCAAACCACGCCTCTCGCGGCGCCACCGCGTCCGCGACAATCTTCTGGGAAACGGCGCATATTGTCCCGTCATACGCCGCACCGAGCGGCTCAACAAATTTACGCAACGCGGGCTGGCTGAGAAGGCGGCTGAAACTCTGGGCCGGACAGGCGCTCATGTCATGACGCGCGCCGCGAGTTTCCTGCTGTTGGCCGACAGCCGCGCGAGTTTTGAAATCGAAGGTGAACGGCCTCCGCGCAACCGGCTGGAACGTTGGGGCAAGGCTGTGTTGCAAGTCGGGAAAAACAAACTCAGCCTCGATGAAATCGTCCGGCTGCAGGGCGTCCTGATCGAAGATCAGCGGTTTGTGCATGTAGGCCTGCGGCCGGATGGCGTTTTTCTCGGCGAGCGCGACCACAATCAAGACCCGCTGCCCGAATTCATCGGCGCGCGGCCGGAGGACTTGCCTAAATTGATGGCGGGAATGCTCGAAGCCAATGATCGCATGAGCGCAGACGGCGTGGATGCGGTGTTAGAAGCGGCGGCGACGGCGTTCGGCTTCGTCTACATCCATCCTTTCCAGGACGGCAATGGAAGACTGCATCGGTGTTTGGTTCATCACGTCCTGGCGGAGCGGAAATACACACCGGCAGGCCTCGTTTTCCCGGTCTCCTCTGTCATGTACGACCGCATCGACGAGTATCGCAAGACGCTACGGGCGCATTCGGGACCGTTGATGAATTTCATCGATTGGCGGGCCACACCGCAGCACAATGTCGAGGTGCTCAACGACACGGAAGATTTGTACCGCTATTTCGACGCTACGGATGCGGCGGAATTCCTCTACTCCTGTGTCGAGCGCACGGTCGAATACGACCTGCCGCGCGAGATCGACTATCTGCGGCGTCAAGACCAGGCGCTGCGCCGGATCATGAACACCGTTGAGATGCCGGACCGCCTGGCGGAAAATCTCTTGATGTTCATCCGGCAGAACAAGGGCACACTGCCCAAGCGGCGGCGGACGGGTGAATTCAAGAAACTGACCGACGACGAAGTCAGGTTGCTTGAAGCCGTCGTCAACGACGCCTTCGAGGATTTCGGTGAGGGGGGACCCGACAGGATTCACGACGCCGACGAGGCGCCCCAACATCATGAACTCGAATTTCCTGAACCTAACGAGCAATGGATTTTTGACCGGGAAGTTGTGGTTTTTGAGGGGCAAGATGGCGACACGCGTGTGAGGTGCGAAATCAGCCAGGAGTCGCTCGATGATAATTTCAGGGGTGACGGGAAGGACAAGGTACAGGTGTTCCGCGCAAACAGAAAAGCAATCGAGGAATTCGCACGCAAGAAATACTTGGCGGGCCAGACTGAACCCGACGGATCGGTTCTTATTCGCACCCTCGATCTCCATCCCTAAAGCGCGGAATCTGTCACTGCGGGGGAATGGTCTACTCGGAATCTTTGAACGGGTAGACCGCACTACCTGGAGGTCAAATCCTACCCGCTCGCTTCTCGGCTATTCATTGGAAGCCCGCCCCGCGCGAGACTCTCCACGGATCGACAGCCTTTCGGTTAACAGCCGAAAATGTTTAAAATCTAAGTGCTCTATCTAGTTTCGCTTGCAAGAAAATGGGAGCCATTTTTCCTTTTCTACCTGCACCCAATTCTGCACCCAAAAGTGGCTAATAGTGGGTAAATTGAAGAACGGATCTTCTGGAACTACTACTTCTTCCGGCGCTTTACCCTTACGCCCTCAGCGTCAACCGTCCCCACCAGCTCGCCCGTCGCCAGGGATGGAATCGCGGCACCATCACCCTTGAAAGACAGCCTGCATCGCTCGAAGAGGCAGTCGCGTGGACGAAATGGCTTCTCGCGCAGGGCATCACCGTCAGCATCGGACTACTCCAGGTGAATAGCGAACACGCCGCCCTTTTGCATCTCACGCCTGAACAACTCTTTGATCCTTGCACCAATCTCCGTTCCGGCGGTGCTCTTCTTTCTGCTACCTACGCAGCAACAGCTCGCATTCACGGTGAGGGCTTCGCCGCCCTCGATTCCGCTCTTTCCTACTACAACACTGGATCTCCCACAGCCGGACTCACCAACGGATACGTGAAGCAAGTCAAAACCCACGCAAAACCTGCCGAACATCAACGCTAATTCGCTTCTGCGATTAAAACAGCTCCCCAGCAAATTCCCTTCTCCGCAAGAGGCTGCGCCCGGTCCCGCGCTTGTTCCGTCAAGGGTTTCCGCTTCACTCCAATAAACGGCTCACCCCGCCGCCCTTGACGGCGCGCGCGCCCGTTCGCAATGAGCCCGCTATGAAGGGAATTTGCTTCTTTCTTTCGAGCACAAAACCGCTCGAAAAAAGAAAAAAGGAGAAACAACAATGACGAACTCGCAAGAACATGCAACTTGGGGAGAATTGCTGCACAGCGCGGTCCACACACCGGGAAAACTTCTCGCCGCTTACACCGCTTTCCACAACTACTCGTTTGGAAATGCATTACTCGCCCTCGAACAATGCATCAGTCGGAAGATCGAGCCGGGGCCGCTCAACAACTATAAGGGCTGGCTTGCGCTCAAACGGCAAGTGCGAAAAGGCGAAAAGGGGCTCTGTCTGTGTATGCCCGTGACATACAAAAAGCGCGTGACTTCCAGTGCACCCGCGGAGTCTACCGAGGGTACCGAAGAGAGTCACGATGAGATGCGGCAATGCTTCGTTTTCCGTAATTATTGGTTTGTCCTGGCGCAGACCGAGGGGGAAACACCTTATGAACAGCCGATCCCTGACTTTAATCTTGACGCTGCCTTGCAATCGCTCGACATAACCCGCACACCGTTCGATGAAATCAACGGCAACGTGCAAGGCTTCGCGCATCAGCGCGAGATAGCCGTTAGCCCGATTGCAGAGCTCCCGCTCAAGACCACGCTGCACGAAATAGCCCACGTCGTCCTCGGGCACACGACTTCTCAAAAGCTTGTTGATCTAGAACATATGGACCGGAACATCCGGGAAGTAGAGGCTGAATCCGTCGCTCTCATCTGTTGCGAGTCGCTCGGGTTGCCGGGCGCAGAAGCCGCACGAGGCTACATTCAACATTGGCTGCAAGGCGAGAAGGAAATACCCAATCAGTCCGCAGCGCGGATTTTCAGCGCCGCGCAGACAATCCTGAAAGCCGGGAGTTCGAAGGAGGGGAGCCAATAGGCTCCTCTCCTTCCCTTTTTTCGAGCCCGGCGCGGGAACACGCTTGGGCAAATAGGACGAGGACAACCGCGCATGAAATCCCCTAACAAAATTGGCGTTGCTAATGTGTGCCGAGTGTTTCGGAAACCTTATTCCTGAGGTGCAGGGCTTCTGGCACCTGACGCGCACACAGCTCGGTGAGGATACCCAAAAATGCTTTTCGCAAATCGGGCTGCGACTCAACTTCATTTGGCAGGTATTTCCAACACGCCGCAAGTGCGTCAGTAAACTGCCCGCCGAGCCCCTGATCATGCCAGTCGCGCTCTTCAAATCCTCCCACCACGCCGGCCAGTTGCTTAATCCCCATCGAGAGCAGAACCTGGCCGGATTCGCTCGGCAGGAAATGGGCAAACCATGCCGTCGCCGATGCGTGTTTCAGCCACCGACTGGCCCAGTGCTCAAAAATCGGAGCCATCGCGCTGACCACACCCTGATACTTGGCCTGGCCTAAGATCGACGCTGCCGTGTCATGCAGGCCCACCAGATCCACGGCAAGCGATTCGGCGCGAGACCAGCGACCACTCGCAGATGGCTGCCACGCGGGAAGAGTCATCGCATACCGCACCATGTCTTCCCAGATTTTCACAAAAGTCGGAAGGTCTGCACTCATCTCCAGCCCGACGCTGACCCATGTTTGCAGGAAGTCTTCCACCCAGTAGCGTCCGGCCGGTCCCAATTCCATGATGGGGCGATAAAACGACCGCGCGACCTCAACGGAATTCGCTTTCACAACGAATTCCGCGACCCGCGCCATCACCCAAACGTCGAACGGGGAGGCCGTCCCCTGTATCTCGTAGTTCTCCTCGCCCGGCTGCGGGCGGGGCAGGGTGCGCATCTCCAGGTCAAACAGCTCGCGAATATAGTGCCGCAGCGTCTGCTCTTCACCGGGAAGGGGATTGCGCACCATCGCCCACAGAAATCCGAGACCCTTCTGGATTACCTCAAAGTCGATGTCGGGAATATCTCGGTCCAGCCTACGATCACGGCTCCGCTCGCGCCTCGAAGCCCGCATTGCTTCCCTCACGCGCCTCTCTCCGCTCGACATTGACCTGCGAGAGATTCTTTCAACAAGCCTCCGCCCCAGCGTTTCCGCCCTGCGGAGCGGAATTAGCGGCCCTTTCAGCTTGCCCGCCACGAATCTGCGAAACAGAGTCTCCTTATACTTCGCAAGCAGGGCGCGGTTTGCTTGGTATCCGGATTCACGAGTCGCACCCCGGTGAAGCGCCGACCAGAAGATCACAATGTTTGCTAACTCCCCGAATCTTTCCCCCAGTTGCTCGCGCAGCAAATAGGCCCGCCACATTGTTTGTAAGATGGAGTTGTAATAGAACCCAGTGACACCTTCAAACGCCAACCGCAAGACCCATTCCTCGCCGTTCTCCTGCAGGAGCGCTATGCCCGCCTCACCCAGAAACGATTCGGCTGTGTGATCCAGGGCTGAAACGGGTGAGTCATGTTCAGAAGCCTCTCCAGGCTTCAACTGCCGCAAGGTATCCATGCACCACTTTTCAATCTCGGGGTTTTGCGAGAGCCAACCGCGATGCAGGATGATGAGAACGGCGATTCCGCCTGCAATCGAGTTAACGTGATACTGCTCCTGCAATCGGTCTGCGCCTACGGCTTCCCACTCCGCCAGGCGTTGGATCTGATTCGCAAACTCCGGCAGATCCTTGAGTTCTAACGCCTTCTCGCCCGACAGGTACATTCGTGCGCGCGAGGCGAGAGTCAAAGAGAGCATGTTCATGTCGCTTTTAGGCTGCGCCTGTCTGACCTTCGCTTCCAGCTCGGGCGGCCAGCTCATCGTAATCAGCACACGTCCATCCGGTTGCGGTGTCTGGCTATAGTTTTGCGGATCGAATCTCGCGAGAAAGAACTTCAGATTATCGCGGGCTTTTTCGGTATCCGTCTTCCGCTTCGCCCACTCCGCAACGCGCTCGGAGAGATATTTCTTCGTTTCCTCATGTTCAAGCATCAGGCACGGGGCGTTATCCCGGAGAATAAACCGCCGATGAGGCATCCTGTGCCATTCCACGGCCCACTTGATCGCCGGCTGACCTTGCCCAGACAGTGCGATTGCCCAAAGCTCCTGCGGCTCCTGCAACGCCCAATTCAACTGAACCTCGTACAGATGGAAGTTTCCTAGCAAGGGTCGAAGTTCTCTTGTGAAGAGCGCCGGATACCTCAATCCGACCGAGACCAGCACACCGGCAAAGGCCAGGGACTCCGCATGCCCGCAGATGTACTGCACCCATTGTGTGATCCTGCGATTGCCCTCGATTTCTCCGTACAACCATTTTTCCAGCGCCATCAGTGCGCATTCGACGGTAGCGCTATGCAGCGAAATACTCCTGTGCCAGCCGTACACATTGGCGTCACCTATCCAACACTCCGATTTGCCGTCAAAGGTAAATTCCAACCCATACTTCCTGCGCTCCTCTTCGGTCAGCTGCGGTCCTGCACCATCTTCCAGCCACCGCCTGGTTGTGTAATTCACCAGCCGGATGATGGCATCGAGCCCCTGCTCGGGCCTGTCTTGCAGGAATTTCAGGAATGGCCCTTTCCAGTAGAATGCAGGATATCCGCGCTGCCAGTCTGCCAAGCCGAACCTATCCATCAAGAGGAATCTGTCGTTGTAAGGGTCCGACGGCTTTGGCTCATCGATGCAGACAGCGAGCAAAACCTCCCTGGCAATTTCTGGACGCGCAGCAATGAGCCCGTTCAGCGCAGGCGTTTCCAGTACCGCAGAGCGGAATCCATCCGACACTTCCCGGAGCGGACCGTCCGCGTGTGGCGGACGCATCGGCCCTTTCGGGTACGACAACATTGTGGGAGGAGCCGGAATCCTGCGCCGGGTTCTTTCCGCCTCAGGATGTTTCTTGCGCCACTCTTCCTGCAGCCTGGCTTGCCGTTCGTCGGCCTCGATAGCGCGCTGAATTGCATGCTGCGGTTCGTCGCGCCTGGCGCAGAGTTCCAAGGCGATCTGCGTCACCTCGTCCGGAAACTCCGGTGCGGCCGACAACAAGGCTTCGTAAACAATTTTGTCCTTGTCACCGAAATGCATGTCTTCAGCGGTCAGATCCTGCGTTTCTTTCGCAAGTTCCAATGCAAGTAAACCGGCTTCATGCCTGCCTGGCACACCGATGGGCATCGTCCTTAGCCACAGTGCGCACACCTCTGCGGCCAGCAGGAGCGCGTGCGTGGCGACCTCTTTGGAATGCCGGGCTAAAACACAGAGGGCCGGATACCAGTACAACGGGTGCGGAATGCGAAACCACGCCTCTGATTGCTCTGCATATTTCGGGTCAACCAACCCGCGCAATCGCACATCGGGCACAGAGGCTGCGTGCTGCAGCCGTCTTAGCAATCACAGAAGAATCAGCCCCTTGTCGGCAATCAGATGCGGCCAAACCTGTTCCAGCAGCGACTCCGAGTTTGCGGCGAACAGCAGCCCATCCAGGAAAATGTCGTTTGCCAGTTGTGACTCTGCATCGTCACCCGCCAGTTGCGCGGTGACGGATTTCCACGCCGCCAGCTGGTCTCCACGCTCGGCCAGCGATTGAGCGTATAGGCGGATCGCCCGCCCCCAGCGCGGAATCTGCGCCACAGCCTTGATTTTCTGAACCGCCTCATTTTGTGCATATACCAGAACGCGAAACCTTGCCCAATCGCCCATCAGATCGTGCGGAAACTGTATCGACGGCAGATTCTCCCGAATCAATCCTTCATGCGCGAGAGTCCCGAGGAGTGGTAACTGGTCTTTCTCGATGGTATCTACGTGGACGGCACCGCTCAGCTTCTCGCCCTCGCGCAGTCCCAGGGTTCGCAGCAGCGAATCACGCGCAATGCGCATCGCACCGTCTCCGATCCACCGTTCCCAGATCCAATTGATAAGGTCCGTTTCTCCAATCCATGCCTGGGAAGAATCCGAAAGGCGCTTGGCGATTTCCGCCCTGAGCACCCAATCCAGCATGACCAGGTTTCGCAGAATAGGCTGGAGATGGCTTCGCATGAGCAGAGCGCGAATCTCCGGCAAACTTGGTATGGCGTCGTAGATCTGTTGCGCCGACGGCTTTCCGAAATCCAATTTGCGAATTTCTGTAATGCCAACTTGTATCAGCGCGTCCTGCGCGGCTTCCCACGATTGCGGCTGGCAGGTGATGATCAGCTTCCATCCAACGGAACCTTCGTCCTTTACGGCCCCAATCCACTCTAGAACCCGGCGGCGCGCATCGCCCTCAAACTTTTCAAAGCCATCGACGACGAGCACGCAGCCCCGAAGGCTCGAATTGTGGATCAGCTCGGGAATGGTGTGGCGCAAACCGAATGCGCGGGCGAGCTCAGTCTGGCTCGCCTTCGACATCTGCTCCGCGCTCAGCCATAGCGTGCGCTTAAACGGCCCACCAGCCGTAACGAGCCGTGATACCAGCGCAGATTTTCCGCTTCCTGACTCTCCTGCAATTACAACGATATTGTGGCCAGCAACTTCCGTCGAAATCGCGTTCATTTCATCAGTGCGCGCCAGACGAACGTCCTTGCCAATGACGCTGCGGACGCCCTTCACGTTCTCGGACGAAACTGCTTCGATGTGTTTCCAATCGGCCTCAAAATCGGGGTAGTCCCGCAGCTCAAAATCAGGGCGCAGCGTGCGTACCAGTTTTGGCAGGTCAAAATACCCGCCGATTCCTCTGTTGTCAGCTGCGAGCTGAAGCAGGCGACTCCATAGTTTGGCACCCTCATCTACGCTGCCATCGAGCACTATTTCTGCGCACAGGTTCACGCACTCGCCCTCCGCGCCTTCCAAGAACGGCAGGACGCGAATTCTGGAAGCGAGCCGCGCGGTTTCCAGCGGATCAGGACGGACCCCGTTCCGGGCCTTGCCGAGGTTTTCAAAAATCGCCCGCTGCGTCGCCGACGATTGGTGCGAATCGGCGAGTCTTTGAACCATACGCTCCGGAGTTGTGGCGAAATCTTGTTTCTGCAGCCCGCGCCATTCCTCCAGGGTGGGGCTGTCAATCACTCCGACGCTCAGTCCGAGAAGGTCTGTTTCTCGATTGAAGCTTGAGCCGGGCGCGCCGTCCCACTGCTCCCAGGCGTCCCCAACAAACTCGTCGTTAAAGCCGGCCTTGGTAAGTTGCCGGTTGCTCTTCACCGAAATCGCGCACCGGGTTGTTGTGTTTCCGTGCTTTAGGATTAGGAGCAAGTCATCAAGAATCTGTCCGGAATCGCGCGCCTCAAAATGTACTTCCGCAATGGACCCGAAATCGTGCTCAATGGGAAACGTCCGTTTAAGCAGCTGCGCGAGGAATCCCGCAGCGACCTTGTCGGCAAAAGTGAAGCCACCGCCACCAGTGGCTTTTGTTGGCGCGCTGTTTCTGGACATTCTGTCGAAAGATACTCCGGACGCAGGTCTCACTCAATTCATGATTCAGTCTGTTACTTTTGGAAGGTGAGCGTTATATCCTTGGGTAGTCAGTTGCATCTTCACGGTCTCGGAGGCTGCAATGGACCCCGAATGGCAAAAAACATTTCGAGAACGCATGCATCGCTTCGAAGCGCGGCCACCCGCACGTCCGGGTGACGTAGCGGTTTCAATCAAGCTCCGAGTTGTTTCAGGGTGCTTTCATCGCGAGCATTCTCCTCACGCCTACGCCGTGATTGATTCCCAGTTGGATAAATCGCCCCCTGACTCGGAGCTGGTGTTCGAGGAGCACGAAGAATCCGGAGAATTCTGCAAATTGCTATAACTGCGGCCAGAATATGGCCAAGGTGCCAGATCGCGCTCCTCAAACTAAGGCCGGGAGTCTACGAGAACTTGAAAGGACTCCGGTGAAAACACCGCAGGCATCACTCGACCCGCGTAAAATCCCTTGGAAACGCGGCGACTTGTGCACATCAGGTTTTAAAAAGACTGGTTTTGTATTGAACCACACAGCGGAATACTTGGAGGTTCGCTGGATGGGGGATGAAGGCGTAGAAAGAATTTCGGCAGAAGACGTTGATGATCTTCCAACTGGAGAGCGTTGGCAAAAAGTGGTCCGTCAAAGCTCAGTGGGGGCGACGTGGTTCCACTTTGCAGAGCGACGTTAAGGCAAATGATGTTTCGTACGAAGAAGCGAAGCGTATTTACGACCGAGTTTTCCGGGAGAAAACAGGCAAGGGCTATAAGCTCGCTCAAAGTAACGGCGGCGCGACAAACGCACCTCTCTCCGTTGGAACTCCTCCCACGAAAGAGTTTTCCCGCCACGCACCGGAATTGCTCACTCCCATTGACGAACCCGAAGCACTCCAGCTCGTACCGAATTCTTCTTGGTGGTTCCAGCAGAAATTTGATGGGCGGCGGCTCGCCGTTGAGAAACTGAACGGCCAGTACTCGGGAATCAACAAACTCGGCCAGTGTCTCCGGGCTCAAATCGAACTCACGCGATCTGAAGTTTTGCAGTCAACCTCTAGCTCGCATTTTGAGCATCGGGTGTAACTCGTGCCAGCAACTCAACTTCGCGTTTTGATTCGTGCTTTCCTTGCGAATGTCGGTTCAAATTCAAAGACGTTTGTAACGTCCGAAGACATCAACCGGATCGTCTCCTCGCGTGAAATCGTTGCGGGCCTGATCTTCGAGGAGTTTTATTCCCTCGCATTCATGCAGAACCTTCAGAATGAGATCCTTGGGTATCACAATCACTCCATCCTCTTCTCCAAAAATGAAATCCCCCGGATCTACTTCAACGGTTTCCGTTAACTCGCCCGCTAAGCGGACGGGTACTTGGCACTTCAATAATGCGTATCGACCGAACGCTTCTACCGGTGAGCGATAGCGTGCAAAGACCGGAAAGCCTCTGGCTATGAGATGGCTTGAATCCCGAACTCCACCATCCACGAGAGCGCCCACCGCGCCGTGAGCTTTGGCCATAGCTGCGCTGAGTTCACCATAAATGGCGACGTTGAAGGTTGTCCCTCGATCCCGCACTTCGATACATGGGTATGTCATGCTGCGGACCATCTTTAGAGCCTCTTGGCGGTCTGCTTCGTCACGTTGCGCAGTCACGGTTCCCTTAATCGTGAACGCTGGAGCGGCGAGCTTCATGCCGTGGGTCAAGCTTTTGAGCTCGTGTGACAGCGCTTGATTCGGGTAGCCCAGGCTCTCGAGCACGTCATAAACGGCGCCCGCATAGAGCGCCTTATAACGTCCACAAATCTCTTCTATCTTCGGGCTTCCAGGTTCAAGTGTTGTATCCATTCTTTAACCTTTCTAGAATAGGTTCGCTATAGGAGGAGAAACCCTCCGTCCACATAGAGAGTTGTTCCGGTGACGTAATCCGACTCGGAAGAGGCCAGGAAGACTGCAGCTCCAACAATATCTTCAGGATCTCCGATTCTCCTCATCGGAATCCTTGCGAGCAATTTCGATTGTTCCTTCTGATCGGAGAGCCCCACGCGGTTCATGTTAGTAAGAATGGCACCGGGTGAGATCGCATTCACTCTGATGCCTAGCTCTGCCAATTCCAGCGCAAGTGACTTCACTAGCATTGGAATGCCGCTCTTACTTATCGAATAGATCGAGCGATCCCAAATCGGCTCTACATCATGAACACTGGAAACACAGATGATCTTTCCGCCGCCAGTGCTTGACATAATTGCCGCTGCCTTGCAACTGAGAAAATATGGTCCCCTTAGGTTGGTTCCAATGACTCGGTCCCAGGTTTCTGGCTTCGCTTCAAGAACTGGTTCATGAATCTCGACGCCGGCATTGTTAACCAGAATGTGGAGATATCCAAACTCTCGTAATGCTCCATTGATTAGTTCTTCCTGTTCACCCAAATTAGACACATCCGCACAAATGCAAATCGCTTTCCCATGATTCACCCGTATGAAATTGACGGTTTCTTGGGCAGTTTCCAGAGATCGATCGTTTACCACGACCGCCGCTCCTTCACGCGCGTAACCAATCGCGATTGCCTTGCCAATTCCTGAGCCAGCACCAGTTACGAGCGCGATCTTTCCTTGTAGCCTCATGGGCCCTCCTAGCCCTGGGAGATTCGAATTGCAAATAGCGTGAGTTCCGATCAGTACGCTGGCTCCGAACTAACTAAGAGCAGATTCTGTTATGCGGTCGTACGAGGTGTTCTTCTCCTTTATTAAGCTCCAGAGAATTAACGACGCTAAAAGATGCATTGTCCCAACGATGACGAAAACCGGTCTGTAGGAATAATGGGTGAGCAAAAACCCAATTAACGTAGCAAATAAAACTCCTGCAGCTGTCCCTGCCGTGCCCATAAGTCCCAGAACCGATCCAACCACGCTTTCCGGGAAAAGATCAGGGATAATCGCAGCCGTGTTGATAAACCAGGAAAAGGCCACAAAAGCCATAGCCGCTATCAATCCAATCGCCATGGCGGCAGAATTAACCTGGCTCGTCAGCATTCCCAAAGGAGCCAAGGCTGCCGAAATATACAGGACGCGAGCTCTAGCCTTTGCGGGTTCCATTCCCCTGGCAATGAGCATGTCGGAAGCTCGCCCCCCCGCTAGCCCTCCAATCGCACCGCCGAGGTAAGGTATCCACCCGTACAAACCGATATCGGCCAAGCTGAACCCACGTTCTGTCTTTAGGTACTCCGGCATCCAAAACAAATAAAAGATCCAGACAGGGTCGGACACGAATCGGGCCAGTACGAGGGCGAGTACATTTCGATCTTTCAGAAGAGAAGTCCACCTAGGAGCTTCAACATTCGGCCTAACGTCAAGACTCTCCTCCAGCGACTGCAGTTCCGCGGACGTAATTCCAGGTAGTTCCTTAGGATGCATGTAAGTCGCAAGCCACAACCCTAGCCAGAAAAATCCAATGAGGCCGGGAAGGAAAAACGCTGCCCGCCAACCTAGACTTAAGTAAAGCGCAGCGATGATTGGAGGCGCGATGATACTCCCGAACGCCCCACCCGAGGAGAAAAGAGCAATTGGCACGCCACGTTCGGCCTTCGGGAACCACACCGTGCATGCACGAAGAGCTGCGGGATAATTTCCTGGTTGACCCATTCCGAGTAAGACACGGCTGATGGACAGCGTCAACACGCCTTGCGCCAACCCACCCATAATGGTGCAAATTGAGAACCACGTGATGAAAATAGCCAAAGCGATTCGCTCCCCGATGCGATCGACTAACAAACCGCCTATGGTGTACATAATGGCAAAAGAGATAAGAAACCCGCTAACGATGTTCGCGTAACCTTGAGGAGTGATGTTGAATTTGTCTCGAAGTACCGGAGCTAAGACTGACAACGTTTGCTGATCAATTACGATGAGTATCGTCGGGATGGTAAGAATCACCGCTATCAACCACCGCATCTTGGGATAAGACAAGCCGAACGTTAGAAAAGGTTTCACTGAATCGTCTACCTCAAAAAGTTCAGTCAGAGATGCACTTTGCATCCTGAGCAGAGCACCGAAACAAAGAGATCAATTGATCCGTAATTTTACGGTCGAAATCTCATAGGGCGCCACGCTCAGTGTCCTTTGCTCTGTTACGGAAAGATCCTCTTCCAGCATGTTGGCTGCCCTGAAATCGCGATGCTGCCCCAGAAATCGCAGGGTAGTTTCTGCGCGGTCCCCTTGGATCTCAAAAACCCGCAAGAGAACAGTCCCATCACCGTCGGTTTTTTTTAGCGCACTTATTACGAGGTTATCAGCACTAAGCTCTAAGAAAGACTGTTGCGGTGGAAGAGGCTTCTCGGAATTGGGGTTGACGGAAGTGACCGCGATGAGGGGCGAGCTAAACGACATACCGGCACGCCAGGATCGTCCTTTTACCCAATCACCCTCACCGGACGTAAGCGAGTACCGAAAGACGTAAATACCGGAGGAAGGCCGTGCGTCTAAAATGGGCTGACCGTTTGGCAAGCTCGTGGTCACGGGGCTGAACCGAGTGCCCCTGAGCATCTGCGCTCGGAGGGCTCCTGCGCTCAAGTCTATTAATTGGTGGTCCGCACTGACAGTGAACCCCCATTGTTTAGTGCCCGCGAACATCCAGTCCTGAATCTGTCGCCATCCCTTCCAAATTTCGGGAGATACTTCGTCCTCCCAGTGTGGGCCTGCTTTGGGCATCATGTCTCGAGAGGAAACAGTCCCGAATGGAATTCCATTCTGAACTTCGAAATTCGGCTGTTCAATTGGGAAGACCTGCTCGATGTTCATTGAACTGCCCGGCGCCCAACTAATCGAGTTCTCGAAGTCGATCTTCTTGAGTTCACGATACAAGGCGAGCCGTTGCACTATAGGAGTGCTGCCGATGGTGCCACTGATTCGGAGGACCGTTCGAACTGGCCCGTTCTCCTCCAGTTCCACACTGTTAATCAAGTTAAAGATGGTGCGCCCACTGCGTAGAATAATATTTTGGTCATCTCCGCCGCGCTCTTCCGCTGCGGTGACCTCGACGTTTTTTACGACGTTTTGTTTCAATTCTTTATCAAAAATATCGACCCGCCCGGTGGCTCGACTTACTGCGACCCGATAATATCGGTTCTCGAGTAAATCGGATCCTAAAGCGCTGTTCGACTGCTTCGCGACCGTGTCGGTTTCTAACTGGATATCGCAAGCATTTGGAAATTCATCTCGTTTATCGGCAGGCACAATGTAATATGCTTTGTAACCTAGCGACGGCACACCACGAGCAATGAAGACCAGTTCGATGGACCTTGAACTACCATCACTATATAGTTCTATTTGAAAAGGAATGGAAATGCCCTTTTCGTCCACGATGCGTAGGGCCTTTTTGTAATCGTCGATGTTTTCCGTCTCCACAGCCCCGAAGAGAGTCACGTGGGATTTGACGATGTCATCTCGCGTCCAACTCAAAGGGTTGAAAACCACAATGCTTGTGCTACGGGCAAAGGGACTCTGCACGCGCTCTGCAATGTTTCGCAGAGAATCGCGCAAAATCTGACCTGCTCCTAGCGAAGCTTCTTGGGCGTAACCCAGCTTCCGTTCGTCCCCAATGTCTCCACCCTGACCATCATTGTTATGATCCAGGGATTTCAGAGCATCTTTCCATAGGTACTCGAATTTCTGTTCAGGATACGGCGCGTAGCCGAGTGCATAGTTGATCGCGGCAAACTTCTCTGCATTAAGAATTGTATCGGTGGCCGACATCGCCGGCGGCCACAGAGGGACCAATGAAGTAGTCAGATTTGCCCAGGAAGAGGGGATTTCACCGGAAACGTTAGGGATCCCTGGCGTCTTAGCAGCGGCGCGAAAGAATTCCTCCGCAGTCGCGATTCGAAACCGGTCAGGGGCGAGGCGCTCGTTCAGAACACCAATGTTATCGCGCAACTTTTCGGCCGGTGCCCACAAATCTGTCCCAAAACCTAAATACACCGGGCCTCCCGTAGTAGATTGCACAGCTTTGATATCTCGAGCGATATTCGCTAGCCTGTCTTTATCTAGATCAAGGTGCAAACCAACGCCTGCGCCCCACCCGTATCCGTTGATAGTGTTCCAAACCAAAACGCTTGATCCATCTGGAGCTTTCCAGTGGAAGAGCGACAGATCACGCGGTCCCATTCTCGTCATTACCATATAGGGCGTTGCCGACTTGCTGAGTATCTGCGGATACTGGCGAGTGAAGCCCGGGATATCCGTCATGTGCGCGACCTCTGGGTCGACCCCAAAATTTTCGCGGGCATATTGCTTCCCATAAACGAGATTTCGAACCAGTGCCTCACCCCGAGGCTGATTCTGATAAATCCCCGCCCAAATCGGGGCGACCTCAATTCGCCCTTCTTTCACCAACTGATAGAATTCCTTTAACTCCGCTGTGCCACGATGAGTCTCCACAAAATCATTAACAAACACTTCACTTTCCAATACAAAGCGAGAATCAGGATGGAGCCTGGATAGTTCAATTGCTCGGCTGATGATGTAGTTACCTCGACTCAGGCATTCTTCCTGGGTACAAGCCCAGTAGAGATCCAAATGCGAAAACGGAACGATATAGACATCAGACTTTTGTAAATCTGGGTGCTGAGATTTCAGCGCGACTGGCCAAAACACCGCGAGCAAAATCCACGGCTTCAAGATCCGCATTCGCATATGCACCCCATAGTTCAGGAATCGAGTCATCAACCATGGGTCCGTGGGCGAATCAGCTTCACCCGATCGAGCTAACTGACCCTCGATTCAATACAGATGACTAAAGATCAACCAGAGCTTTCACTTCCCTGCTCGCATCTCAAAAATCTAGACGTAACCCAAGCTGCCCGGTTCTGTTCGCACTACCCTCCTGAAATTGCGAACTGTGAACAACTCCAAAATCGGGACCGGCCTGTACATTTAGATCAGGAATACCAAGATTTGCGTGATTCAGAATGTTTGTGAAACTTGCCTCGAGGCGTAGCCTTAGCCTCTCTTTGATCGGAAATACTTTGAAGACACCAGCGTTCCAGACCACGGTTCCCGGACCCGTTAAGATTCCTACGCCGGAGTTGCCGAAGCGTCCAATTCCGTCCGGAGGAACCGCGAAGCAACTTAGATCAAAGTAATGGTTTGCAGTCGGATGTGACACCGAGCCGTTACATAACCTGTCCGGACGTTGCCCGGGATCTTTGAAATTTGCACCGGTTCCAGAGGGGTCAGTTCCCCCGAAATAATATGGGGTGAGGAAGGGCCCAGTCTGCATGAGGAAGGTACCACTGGTTTTCCAATTTCCCAAAATAATGTCAAGGACGGGATTTGTGTCGTGCCCGAATCGTTTCCCTCGGCCATAAGGTATTTCGTAAACATACGTAGTCAGCCAGCGGTGGCGATGCGTAAAGGACACATTCCCATAATCTCCCTTGATATTGAAACGATCCATAATAAAAGGCCCATTTTCGAGCACGGAATTACCGTTAGTGGTCCCCGCCGATCCATCGGCATCCGATAGGTTTTTAGTGAAGAAATAGCTCGACTGTGCAGTTAGACCATACTTAGTCCGGTGATTAACTACAACTGCGAAGGCGTTATAGGATGACTTTCCTCCATTTACTCCGTCGTAAATTATCCGCCAATTGGGAAAAGGCTTCTGCGAGGGGTCATACGGTCCGGGATGAGCATGAACTTGATTCTCGTCCACGTTCAGCAGCAGGCCAATCGTTCGCATCCCACTATAAGATACGCGCACTCCCGTGTCCTTCGTCAATTCACGTTCCACGGTCAAGTTCCATTGCTCAGCATAGGGGTCACGAAGGTCAAACTGAGTTGCCGTTCTAAAATCTTGGGTTCCCGGTTGGCTAACAGATCCGATTCCAGGAACTTTCACGTCTGGGAATTGAAATGCAGGCGTTCCATTTGTGAAGGAATTTGAGAAGAACTGCACGTTAGACGTGTGGATGGCGACCAAGTTATAGAAGACGTTTCCCAGTAACGTCATATCGTACATTCCGAAACCACCGCGAACTACCCAGCGGTCAGTGAGGCGATAAGCAAAACTTAGTCTAGGTAGAATCTTTGTATAATCTGTGGATCGGAGGGTCTTAGGAATCCCTGCTTTGCTCGCTGTAATGACCGGAGTGCAGGGAGTAGTAGCACCGGGATAACCGGGACATGCGTTGATCGATGCCAGGAAGCCGGGGGATGCGAGGTTAAGAGATGCTGCGTTCGGTACGACTACATCTCCATTTGCTAAATTGAAATTGGTCATCTGAAGGGTGTTGTCGAAGAACGGAGGGTGAACTTCGTAGCGAAGACCAAAATTGACGGTGACCTTAGGACTCAACCTGAATTCATCTTGCCCGTAAACTGCCCAGGCCGTCTGGTGCGCTTGGAAATTGGGACCAGCGAACGCTAATTCACTCAACACCGGCAAGCCTAGCAGAAAATCTGCCACATCGAAATGTGTGAAGCTGCCGTCGAACTGAAAAACTCCAAAGTTGTCAGCGCCAGTAAATTGCACGAAGTCATTGTAATCATTGACCCGAATGTCTGTACCGAATTTTAGTGAATGACGACCGCGAATCCAGTTCAAGTTGTCATCAAATTGATACCGATGTTCGTGACGATCCTCCTGCCGATTATTGGCAGTGCCTGCTACCCCAGATTGTTGGAAAAAGAATCCTGGAATAGCCGATCCACTCTGGAATGGTCCTGTCAAATTCAAGCCAAGCTGCTGAACTACGTTGGCACCATTAGGAAAGGAGGGAAACTGAGTAGACAAGTGCTGCTTGTTGTAGCCAAATCTAACCTCATTGAGGACATTAGACTTAATATTATAGTCATAAGTTACCGCAACGCTGTCGGTATCGTTTATAAAAGTTTGGTTGCCCTGGTTCAAGCCCAAGGGTGAAAGACTGTTTCCTCTTCGGTAATTATAGCGCCCCCAAAGCAGCTGCTTATCAGTGAGTTTCTCGTCAATACGTATATCAAACTGGTTGCTATTTGAGGGTGCAGGCAAGATTAGTCGGTAATTCGAGGTGATATCTCCCGAGTTGAAATTGGGGGCCGGCGGATAGAAGGTGTTTAGAACATTCTGAGAAACAGAGTTTATCTGAGCCGGAGGGATTGTATTCTTGGGGTACGGTTGGCCTGTAAACGGGTTTCTCAACGTGATCCCCGTTAGACTGTTACAAACGCCGCTCGAGTCATAGCTGCTACAAAGAGCAGAGAAATTTCCACCTCGCATGTCAGCGGTTGGCACGCCTTCGACGATTGAATTGCTGGTGTGATTGCGGTTGCTTTCCCAATCAAAAAAGAAGAACGTACGATCTGTCCCGTGGTAGCCCGGCAGTCGAACAGGCCCCCCTATTGCACCGCCAAAATCGTTCGCGCGTTTTTGTGCCTTGCCCTGAGCAAACAGCGGCACGGCGTCTAGGGCATCATTCTGAAAATACTCAAACAATGATCCATGATACGTGTTTGTACCTCCATGACCTATAAACGAAATTTGGCCTACCTGCCCCACTTCCGCATTCCCCAACTCAGAGGTCACACTAATTTCAGAAATCGTTTCGGTGGAAGGCAACAGTTGAGTGATCCCATTGTTGAAACGGCTGCTCATAATCGAGAAACCGTCCACGGTCACTTCGTTCATCGAAGTGTGGCCTCCGGCCAAAGTTAGATTGTAGCCATTGTCCGTCTGAACGCCGGGAAGCATGGACACTAAAAAGATGGCACCGCCCGAGTAGGTTCCCCGAAAGTTCAAAGGTAGATCTTTGACTTCTTCGGTTGATAGGTGGTTGGCGATGGTTCCGTTCTCAGTGGTAATCATAGGTGTATCCCCGGTCACCTCCACCTTGGTCGTGAGGGACCCTACGTTAAGGGTGACATCAACGCGGATACTGGCTCGAGCAGATAATACGAAGCCTCGCTGTACCGAACTTGCAAAGCCCTTTGCTTCGACTCGCACATCATACGTACCTGGTAATAACCCAAGGATCTCGTAGCTGCCATCATTATCCGTCAAAACAGTCTTTCCGACATTTGTCTCAGAGTTGATAACCGCCACTTGCGCGGCAGGCACCGCTCCGCCACTAGAGTCTTTTACGGTTCCCAGAACCGTGCCGTTTGTCGATTGCGCCTTTAGCGCACCTGTGCAAATCAATAAATAGTAGCAAACAAAAGCGAAAATCAGGTTTCTTGAAATTCTGCTTATCATTGATCCCCCTCGATGACCTCGGAACTTATCGCCGATTTGCAACTAATCAGCGGACCTGTTAGGCAGACATCGTATGAAAGTCTCTTTAGAATCAAGCGCCGACACCGCTTAGCCAACAAGAATTGCCCAAGGCCCTCCCTGTATGGAGGAACATTTACTCCGAATAGCTGAATGATGTCAATAGAATTCTGACCTGATGTGAACTAATATGAGACATAGATGGACTATTCTAGACGTTACTACCCACATTTAGTGAACCAATTCGACCATTTCTTGTATGCGGTTGGTCGTAAGGGGTTTACGGCAGGATCGATCGAGAACTCCAGAAAACATGACGAGCTCGAAGCCAGCTGGAGTGACCTCGAGCCTCAAACAAGGAACAGATTCAAACAGTTGGGAAAACGATCAAGAGTGAGGAATCCTGAAGGCATCCATGATTCCTTTCATATATCCGATGGCAAGTATTTTGCCGCCCATTGCATAACCCGGACGATCATTGGATTCGCCTTCCAACGTAGGGGCGTGATCAGGGCGCATTGGTCCCTCAAAGCCACACTCGTGGTAAAGCTGGAGCATTCTAGGAAGGTCTAAAGGACTGCTGTCGTGGAAGGTTTCCTGAAAGTGCTCGCGCGTCCCGGTCACATCCCGAAAGTGAACAAAAAAAATCTTTCCTTTAGCGGACCATTCGCGGACCAGCGCCTCAATATCTTCTCCCATTAATTTGAAGTTAGCTTGACAGAAGGTAATTCCATTGGCAGGACTGGGAACCATGTCCAGAATGCGACGATAATTGGCTGCACTGGTCAGAATACGCCCGATTCCGCGCAACGGGGATAGTGGCGGGTCATCAGGATGGAGAGCCATTTTCACGCCATGTTGCTCCGCCACCGGAATGACCGCCTTAAGAAAGTATTGTAGGTTTTTCCAAATCCTTTCCTCGCTAATTTCTCCCCATTCCGTAAGGCCTTGTTTCTTTGCACTTTCATTGTCAAATTCGCTAACTAGCGCATCGCCACGGTCACGAACGTCTGCGCGCGTCCTGTACCAGCCGAGTCCAGCCATCCAGTTGTAGCAGATTAGCGAAACACCCACACTCGCGAGTGCCTTAATTACAGAGATATAGTTTTCAATCTCTTCATCGCGTCCAGGAAGACCAAGTTTTATTTTCTCTGCCGGGACTGGATGACTTTCGACACCAGCAAAAACCATGTTCGCGGCCTGAAAATTGGCTTTGATTTCTAACAGATTCCGGAGATACTGATTCCGTGGAACGCGGCTGAGGACAGGTAAAACTCCGACTATCGCATGGCTAATACCGATTTGGCGGGCTAAACGGATCTTATGATCTTCACCCAACTCAAAAAGTTCAGCAAGCTGAATCCCTCGTCGACGTGGACTCTCACTACTCTCTGTGTGTGCGGGCGATTGCATTCTGACGTGACGCACAGCCTGATCGGTAACCAATTTCTCACCGTTTTCTTCTCTGCTATCGCAACTATTCTTTTGCGTCATTCTAGATCCTCGCCAAGATACGTTAGTCTCTCATTAGCAACCGCTTCGATTCGCGAGTTTGAATTTATCTTCGTCTCTTATTGAGAAATCTATTTTAGGTCGCCTGGGATTAGAACAGAT
>CAAGKR010236741.1_pt1 | contig 21548 bp, 15 predicted proteins | sample 2556971 | NCBI WGS metagenome assembly CAAGKR01 (sample SAMEA5207829, study PRJEB30636) | soil metagenome | biome: forest; feature: boreal; material: soil | place: USA | collected 2011-09 | depth 1 m | reverse complement strand
CCCCACGCGCGAGTGGCGAAATTGGTAGACGCACTAGCTTGAGGGGCTAGCGCCCGCAAGGGCGTGCTGGTTCGAGTCCAGTCTCGCGCATAAGAGTGCGGCCGCGGGCCGCACCCCCAGCCAGTCTGGCAGGGAGTGAAACCGGCGCAGCCCGGCCTCCGTATTGTGGAGTAGTTATGTGGTTGACCCGGTTCGCGATCACCCGTCCCGTCATCACCGCGATGGTCTTCATCGCCCTCGCGATTTTTGGCGTTATTTCGTTCATGCAGCTCGGACGCAGTTCGAACCCGCCCGGGACCGACTTCCCGGTTGTGGTTGTGGGCTCGTTCTATCCGGGCGCGTCACCCCAAGACATGGAACGGATGATCGTCAAGCCGATCGAAGACCAGATGGCCGGGATCGACAATCTCGATCACATCACCGCGACGGCTCAGGAGAGCTCCGCAGTCGTTGCCGTCTTTTTCAAATTGGGAACCAACATCGATCTGGCCGCAGTGGACGTGCAGCGCCGCACCGACACCGCGCGGATCTACATGCCCAACGACGTCGATCCGCCGAGCGTCACAAAGGCCGGAAGCGCGCAGCCGCCGCTGATCGATCTCGCGGTCAGTTCCAGTTCGCTTTCTCAGCCGGAAATCGCCGACATCATCAACAGTCAAGTCAAGCCGCTGATCGAGCAGATCCCGAACGTGCAGTCCGTCGACGTCTACGGATCGGCGAGCCGCGAATTCCATGTCGTGCCGAGCCCGGGCAAACTGCTCGGCACGAATGCAACGCTCAGCGATGTTTTCAACGCGGTCTCGAGCGACAATCTCAACGTGCCCGGCGGTATGATGACTCAGCCGACGCAAGAGGCGACGGTTGCGGTCCATTCCTACATTAACAATGCCAACGATATCTTGGCGATTCCGCTGCCGGTCGCAGGCACGGGTACGAGCGATCTCCGGATCGCAGACGTGGCAAATGTTTATGACAGCCACGTCGAGATGCGCACCATTTCGCACTACAACGGCAAGCCGCGCGTTTACATTTCGATCAATCCGACCCTGGATGCGGATCAGATCAAAGCGACCAAAGTCGCGCGCACTCAGCTGGCTGTTATCGAGGCTCGTTTTCCGCATCTCCGTTTCACGGAAGAAGATGCGCCGGGAGATTTCACCGCCAAAGAGCTTTGGGGCGTCGGACAGTCACTAATCGAAGGCATCTTCCTGACCGCCATCGTCATGATGCTCTTCCTGCACGCCTGGCGCAACGCGGTGGTCGTGCTCGTAGCGATTCCGAGCTCGATCCTCTCGACGTTCATCCTGATGAAAGTGTTCGGATTCCACATCGACGATCTCTCGATGATGGGACTCTCGCTGATCATCGGTATTCTAGTGGACGATTCGATCGTCGTCTTGGAGAATATCTCGCGACATCGAGACCTCGGGCAAAAACCCGTTGACGCAGCGATCAACGGACGTTCCGAAATCGGCGGCGCGGCCGTGGCAATCACCATGGTGGACGTCGTGGTCTTCCTGCCGATCGCGTTCTTGCCGGGCATCACCGGCCAGTACCTCAAGGAGTACGGCGCGGTCGTGGTGACCGCAACGCTCTTCTCACTCTTCGTCTCGTTCACGCTGACGCCGCTGCTGGCAGCCAAGTGGAGCATGAAGAATCGCTCGGAAGGAGATCCGAAATGGGTCCGAGCGCTCGACAACCGGACGTTGGACGCCGTGCTGGTCGTCGTGTCGATCGGTATGTTCCTCTTGGGCAACATGACCGGCTGGTTTTTGTTGAATGTCTTCGCCGTTTTCATTATCGCGCTGCTGGTCTTGAACTTTGTCGTGCACCGCTACGAGGCTTTCACGGAATTCTATCGCGACAAGTTGTTGCCGTTCGCTCTGGCGCACGGCAACTTCGTCGTTTTTGCCTGCGCCGTGCTGTTGATTAACGCCCTTGCATTGGTCGGAAGCGGCAGCAACGCGATCCCCATAGACATCCTGATCATCGCCGGCACGCTCTTGGTGTACGGTATTGCGCTCTTGATGCGACTTCGAAAACCCAACGGACCTGAGCGCGGATTCCGATCGCTGGGAACCTATAAGCCGCTGACGATCGCTACCCTCATCCTGCCTGTCGTCCTGGGACTTACGATGTGGGCTTTGGGCGGCATCAATTTCGACTTCTTCCCCGCGCAGCAGACCGGCGTCATCCAGATGACGGTCAGCTATCCGTCGGGCACGCCGATCGCGACGACGAATAGGTTCGTGAGCGGGTTAGAAAACGTCATCATGAAGATAAACGGCGTGCAGTCGGTAAGCTCCACCGTGGGCCGCAAGCCGTCCGGTTTCGGCGCTACGACGGGCGGAAACTTTGCGCAAGTTGTTGCGCAGATGGACGACAAGCACATCAAGGATACGAACAAGACCGTCGCGCAAATTCGCAAGCTCACATACTTGCTTCCGGGCGGCGACTTCGAAGTGGCAGCAGAAAGCGGCGGCGGCGGCGGCGGAGCGGCGGTTTCCTACGCCATCACGGGTCCCGAAGAACAGATCGCGCCGGCGGCCGAGAAAGTCGCCAAGTTTTTGCGCACCGTTCCGGGCACGATCAACGTGCAGACTTCAGCCGAGATCGCGGCGCCACGCCTGAACGTCGACATCGATCAATCGAAGGCTTCGCTGCTGGGGCTTGCGCCGGCGGCGGCCGCCAACGTTGCGCGTATTGCGGTCGACGGCGCCGTAGCCACGAAGGTGCGTACGCCTAACGGACTGGTCGACGTGCGTGTGCAGTTTCCACAGTCGGATAGAAACACGGTCGAAAGCCTGAGCCAGGTTCGCGTGCGAGCGAATAACGGCATGCTGATTCCGCTCGGCGCAGTCGCAAACTTCACGTGGACCAAAGCGCCGACGCGCATCGAGCGCTTGAACCGCCAGCGCGTCGTCAACGTTTTCAGCGATCTGTTGCCGGGCTACTCGACCGGCCAAGTTATGACTCCGCTGCAGAAAAAGATGCGCGAGCCGGGTTTCCTGCCTTCGGGCGTAACATCTGCGGCACAAGGGAACGCACAGTGGGTGGGCGAGACGATGGTGAACCTCGGCATCGCTCTGATCATGTCGTTCATGCTCGTCTACATGCTGATGGTGATTCTGTACGGTTCGTTCCTCGAACCGCTGATCGTCATGTTCTCGGTCCCGCTGGCAATCATCGGCGCGCTGATCTTCCTGGCGGTCATGGGACGCATCCAGCCCGAACAAGGCCAGTCGCTGAACATTATCTCACTACTGGGTATCATTATGCTCTTCGGGCTCGTCTCGAAGAACGGCATCTTGCTGGTCGATTATTCGAACACGCTGATCAAACGCGGCATGCGCGTTCACGACGCGGTCTTGCGAGCGTCGGCGACCCGATTCCGTCCGATTTTAATGACCACGGCTGCGATGATCTTCGGCATGCTGCCGCTCGCGCTCGGTTACGCTGAAGGCGGCGAATGGCGGACGGCGATGGGCACCGTAATCATCGGCGGTTTGTTGAGCTCGCTGATCCTCACCTTATTCTTGGTGCCGATGATCTACAACACGTGGATGGGCTACTTTGAGCGGCGCGCGGACGCGAAAGCCGTACGCCAAGAACTGCAGCCGCAAGGCGTTGGAGCCGGAGTTCCGGCCTCTTAAGCTGCCGAGCGCTTTGCCGCTAAACACGCTAGGACTCTGGGTAAACAACCTTTGAGATAAATTCTCGGGAGGTTGTAAATCATGATCAGCGCCAGACGGCTCGCCGCAGCGACGCTAGCCGCGTCGCTTCTTGTGGGATTCTCGATCACCCCGATCGCGGCGGCCACGGTAAATGTCGTCGTGAACGGTGGCACGATTACATTCGATCAGCCGCCGATAGAGCGCGCCGGACGGGTTTTCGTTCCGCTGCGCGGCGTCTTCGAACGCTTGGGGGCCACCGTCGTGTATGCCAACGGCGACATCAACGCGCAAGGCAACGGACGCAGCATCCATTTGCACATCGGATCGACGCAGGCAACCATCAACGGACAATCGCTCTACATGGACGTGGCACCGTTCTTAGTCGGGGCGCGCACCCTGGTGCCGCTGCGTTTTGTGGCGCAGGCCTTGGGGGCTATCGTCAACTGGAACGCATCGAATAACACAGTGTCCATCCAAGGCAGCGGCGCGGCATCGACGTACGTGCCGCCCTCTAAGTACCTGCCACCCTCCAATGCGTCGTTTTCGCTTGTCAACGTGCTTCCGGCCACGAGCAGCGGCACGTCGCAGCCGAATATTCGCGCAAGCTTCAGCGAGCCGGTCAATCGGGACACGCTGCACATATATGTGGATGGGCAAGACGTCAGCGGCTCGACCGAGGCGAGCACGACGAGCTTCAACGTGACGCCGAGCTTCCCGCTCAATCCGGGAACGCATACGGTGCGTGTGACCGGAACGACGGCGGCGGGCGCAACATTTGGCACCGGCTGGTCCTTCACAGCGCGCGCAGGGGTGACGGGCAACGTCCTCAACAGCATCAGTCCTGCCAACGGCAGCACCGTCGGCAGCTCGTTCACGTTGCGCGGGCGTACCCGTGCCGGAGCCGCGGTACATATTGCTGCAACCGCAAGTGCGACTGCGTTCGGGATCATTCCGATCGGAACGGGCACCTTCCAGGCAGAGGTCACCGCGGACGGTAGCGGCAACTTCAGCGTGCCGGTCAACATCAACACGACGTCCGGCGGCCGCGTGACCGTCATCATCACATCGACAGAGAGCAACGGATCGTCGATCTCGCGAACGCTGAATTACACGGCCTCTTAGTCTCAACGTAAGGAGGCGCCGGGGAAACCGGCGCCTCCTTCGTTAAAGGGCGCGCATGCGGATCTTGATCACCGGCGCGGCGGCGGGACTCGCCCAGCGTATTGCGGTGACGCTGGCGCAGGACGGGCATGACGTCATCTTCACGTTTCGTCCCGGCGGCACGCCGCCTGATCGGACACTTGCGCTCCTGCGTGAAACGGGACGCGACGCGAAGGCGCACGCCGTGGAGTTTCTCGGAGAGGATGCATCGGTTGCCGCCGCGCTGCGCGAAGCGGTGCGCGAACCGGTCGATGCGCTCGTGCATGCGGTCGGCCCGATGGTCGTTCGCCGTTTTGAGCGTTCGTCGGCGCAGGAGTATCGTGAGATGATCGACGGCAATCTGCGCAGCGCGGTCATCGGCGCGCACGCCGTGCTGCCGGCGATGCGCGAACGCGGCTTCGGCCGGCTGGTTTTCTTCGGCATCAACGGATCGAGCGTCACGCGTCCGGTGCGCGGACTTTCGCTGCACGTCGCGGCCAAAGCCGGTCTGGTTGCGTTTGCGCGCACGCTCGCCTTGGAGGAAGCAAAGCGCGGAATCACTATCAACGTGATCGAGCCCGGCGACATCCGGCAGAAGACGCTTTCGAGAGAGGACGCGCTGACGATGCCGGCCGAGAACCCGCGTGGCCGTCCCGGCGCAGCCGACGACGTGGCCGCCGCGGTCCGATTCTTTCTGGAGCCAAAAAATGATTTCATTAACGGCGCGGTGCTTTCGGTTACCGGCGGGTTGACCGAACCGTACGAGCGAACCGTCCCACCTTCATGACCCTCGATGATGCGAACGGGCGCCGCGCCTTCGCGCTGCCTGGCTCGACGCTGCACTACGGCCCCGACAAAACGGTTGACGTCGAACATATCGACCTGCAGCTGACGCCCGATCTCGAACGCTGCCGCTTAGACGGCGTATGCACGACGACGGTGCGCGCGCTCGACGAACCCGTTTCCGTGTTGCCGCTCGATGCGGTGGATCTGGAGATCGCATCGGCGGAACGCGACGGCAAGCCGCTGCGATTTACGCCGCGTGGCGATCGGCTCGACGTGCATTTCGATCCGCCGCTTGCGCCCGGGCAGCAGACGACGTTCGCAATTACATATAGCGTCACGAATCCGCGCCACGGGCTCTTTTTTGTCGGGCCGTCGCCTGAATATCCGCACAAGGTCCGGCACGCGTGGACGCAGTGCCAAGACGAAAACGCGCGCTATTGGTTTCCGTGTCTTGACTACCCCCACGAAAAACAAACGACTTCGGTCACGGTCGCCGTTCCGAAAGGACAGTTTGCGCTGTCGAACGGAGCGTTGATCGAGCGGCGCGACGAAGGCGCGAGGACGACCTTCCGTTACAGGCAGGACGTTCCGCATTCAACGTACCTCATGACGATGGTCGCCGGTCCGTTTGTGGAGGTCGAACAGACCGGTGCGAGCGTTCCGGTCTTTTATTACGTGTTGCCGGGACGCGAGGCCGACGGCGAGCGTGCGTTCGGTAAAACGCCGCAGATGATGGCGCTTTTCGAAGAGCGCCTTACCACGCCGTATCCATACCCCCGCTATTCGCAGATTGCGGTTTCCGACTTCATCTTCGGCGGGATGGAAAACACGGCTGCCACGACGCAGACCGATCGTACGCTCCACGATGAGCGCGCGCATCTCGATTTTTCGAGCGACCCGCTCGTTGCGCACGAGCTCGCACACCAGTGGTTCGGCGATCTCTTGACCTGCCGCGATTGGTCGCAAGCGTGGCTGAACGAAAGTTTCGCTACGTTTTTCGAAGGAATATTTCGCGAAGCGGATCTCGGCTACGACGAGTATCTGTACGATGTCTTCGATTGGGTCAAGCGCTATCTCGAGGAGGATCGCGGACGTTATCGCCGTCCGATCGTCTGCAACGATTACCGCGATCCCATCGAACTCTTCGACCGGCATCTCTATGAAAAGGGCGGCGCCGTGCTTCACATGCTGCGCGGTGAACTCGGCGAAACGCGTTTTTGGCGCTCGATGCGCCGCTACGTGCGCGACAACGCCGGCCGGAACGTCGAGACGATCGATTTGATCCGCGCGATCGAAGAGGCCACGGGCCGCAACATGCGCGCCTTTTTCGATCGTTGGGTCTTCCAAGGCGGCCATCCGCAACTTCGGGTTGGCGCCGTTTATGACGGAACGCGCGGCGTCTTAACGGTGACGATCGATCAGACTCAAAAGATCGATGCGGAGAATCCGCCCTTCGCTTTTGACGTCGATCTCGAAACCGGCGAGCGGCGTGTCCGCGTGCACGTGGAACGCGAACACGAAACCGTAACGGTGCCGCTCGATTCCGAACCCGCGCTCGTGCGATTCGATCCCGGCGCGTTCGTTTTGGCGGACGTCACCTATGCGTTCGGCGTGCGCTTGGCAGCGGCATCGCTCACCGGCGATCCGTCGATAGTCGCACGCATTCGCGCAGGACGCGAACTCGTCAAGGAAGGCTCCGCGCAAGCGCGCTCCGCAATCGCCGCTGCGTTCGAAAGCGCTTCGTTTTGGGGTGTTTTAGCCGAACTGGCCGAAGCGCTCGGAAAGTCGCATGCACCGTGGGCGCGCGAGTTGCTGCTGCACGTTTTGACGCACAAGCATCCGAAGGTTCGGCGCGCGGTTGCTGACGCGCTCGGCGAGTTCAAGGAAGCCGGCGTCGCCGAAGCGCTGATAGTTCCGGCACGCGACGATCGCTCTTACTTCGTTCAACACGCGGCACTCCATGCGCTTGGAAAAACGCGCGACGAGCGAGCGTTCAAAATCTTGCGCGATGCGGCGCGCGGCACGTCCTGGAACGGCACCGTCGAATCGGGTGCGGCTTTGGGACTCGGCGAGCTGAGAGATGTGCGCGCTACGCCGCTGCTCGTCGAGTTGACCAAAGCGGGGAAGGACGAAGCGGTGCGCCGCTCGGCGCTGCTCGCGCTGGCGCGCCAAGCGGACGTGTTGGAATCCGAACGCGCTGCGGCCGACGATGCGATTGCGCGCGCGCTGGACGACGCCGGTTTTGCCGTTGTGCGCGGGGCCACCCTCGCAGCAGAACGTATGGCGGATAAGCATTTTCTCGACGCGCTCGATCGGCTGGCGGAAAATGCGTTCGACGGACGTCTGCGGCGCGAGGCCACCGAAGCCGCAGCGCGCATCCGCGAAGCACAGAAAACCCCGGCGCAAGTCACCGGCCTGCGCACAGATCTCGACGCTCTTCGTGACGAACAACGTAAGCTACAGGAGAAGCTCGAAGCGCTCTCGCGCGCTTAGGCGCGCGGTCGTCATTCTCGCTGCGCTGCTCGCCGGCTGCGGCCACGCACCCGTGCGATCGAAACCGCCGGCTGCATTCGCGCATCGCCCGGCCGCACCGGCCTGGGGAACTGTCGCGAAACGCGAGCTGCAGACTGCAATCCGGCAAGCGCTTTCGCCCGCGCTCGCGCGCGCTTACGACTGGAGCTGCGCGATCGTCGCGCAAGATGGAACGCTGCTTTACGCCGATCGCAGCTCGAATGCGGTCATTCCGGCCTCCGCGCAGAAATTGATCGTCGCCGATGCAGTGCTGAGCCAACTCCGTCCGCAGTATCGCTTTCACACGCTCTTTTCAGCGGCTCGGCCGCCCCTCAACGGAACGATAGCCGGCGACTTGTGGCTGGTAGGCTCGGGCGATCCGTCGCTGCGCAGCGACGATCTGCGCCGTGGCGTTACGAAACTGCGGCTTGCGGGGATTCATGCCGTTGCCAGCGGCGTTGCGGTCGACGGCAGCGCATTCGCCGGCGCGGAGCTCAATCCGCATTGGAGCGCCGGTGACGCGAATGAAGATTTCATGGCCCCAACCAGCGGAATCTCAGTCGACGAAGATACCGTGGAGTTTCGGATTGCGGGAACTTCAGCCGGCCGGCCGGCTCACGCGCGCATCAAACCGCAAAGCGCTGACGTAAGGTATTACGGAACGATAGCGACCGGGTATGCGGACGACGTAATCGTCGCTGCCATGGGCGCGCCGAACGTTTTTCGTCTGGCGGGCACCATTCCGCCGACCGTGCAAGAAATTTTCTATCTGCCGGTGCACGGCATTTCGCAGTATGCCGGCGCGGTGCTTACACATTTCTTGCGTGAAGCGGGGATCGCGGTTGCGCGCAGTTCATCCATTGGAAAAGTTCCTCGCGAAGCGTCGATCTTATGGGATCATCCTTCGCCCGCGCTGACGCAGCTCGTGCGTCACATGATGATCTTCTCGGACAATCACTTCGCCGAACAGTTCTTGCGCGTACTCGGCGGATTGGGCGGTGTGGCAGACGACGCGAATGGATTGGCGGCGGAGCGCCGCGTGCTGCGCGCGCAACGCATTCCGGCGCCGGGTTTGCGTTTGGTCGACGGCAGCGGCTTGGCGGATGCAAACCGCGTTGCCGCGATCACGTTAGCGCGTATCCTGGCGCATGCCGACGCCGATCCGGGCGGGAACGTGCTCTATCCGCTGCTGGCCCGCGGCGGACTGGACGGCACGCTGAAGTGGTACCATTTCGCGCAAGCTCGCGGTCGCGTGCGCGCCAAAAGCGGCCACCTTTCGTTGGTTTCATCGCTGGCCGGTTACGTCGAAACGCGCCGCCACGGGCGCGTCGTGTTTGCATTCTTGATCAACGGGTCGCCCGACGCTGCTGATCGAGCCATCGTCGCCGCCGTCGATCGCATAGCACAGCGCTGAGGCGGGGTGCGCCCTATTCCAAGCCGAAGCGACGGGTCCGATGGTTCCGATTAGCTTCGCCCTGATCATGCGGGTCGAGATGCCGAAAAGCCCCGGCGCATTCAGCCAGCTCGCCGCCGCAATCGGCGACGCCGGCGGCGTCATCGCGGCTGTAGATATGCGCGCACCCGGAAAGACTTCGGTCGTGCGCGACGTGACGGTGAACGTGAGTTCGGAAGCTATCGGCAAAGCCGTGCGCGATTCGGTGGAAGCGCTCGAGGGCGTCAATGTCGTCTTCGTTTCGGACAGCACATTTCTGGCGCATCTCGGCGGCAAGATTACGATCGATCCGAAGATTCCGGTAAAGACGCGTCAGGATCTTTCGACTGTCTACACGCCGGGTGTCGCGCGCGTCGCCATGGCCATCGCAGCGGACCCGAGCAAAGCATTCAATCTCTCGATCAAACGAAACTCGGTCGCCGTCGTCTCCGACGGCACCGCAGTGTTGGGCTTGGGAGACATCGGTCCCTTCGGCGCGCTGCCTGTGATGGAAGGCAAAGCGATGCTGTTCAAACAGTTTGCCGGCATAGATGCATTTCCGATCTGTTTGGACACGAAGGACGTCGACGAGATCGTCGAGACCGTCGTGCATATCGCGCCCGTCTTTGGCGGCATCAATTTAGAAGATATCTCGGCTCCGCGCTGCTTCGAAGTGGAAGAGCGTCTGATCGAAGCTCTGGATATTCCGGTCATGCACGACGATCAGCATGGCACCGCGGTCGTCATTTTGGCTGCGCTGATCAATGCTTCACGCGTCGTCGGCAAGGATCTGCGCGATCTGCAGATCGTCGTGGCAGGCAGCGGAGCCGCCGGCACGGCGACGATCAAGATGCTCTTGGAAGCTGGCGTTCGCGACGTGATTCCGGTCGACCGTCCGGGCGCACTCAATCGCACGGATCGCTACGAGAACTCACACTGGCGCTGGCTTGCCGAGCACACCAATCGAGAGAACCGGCGCGGCACGCTGGCCGAAGTGCTCAAAGACTCCGATGTATTCATCGGCGTCTCGGCGCCGGGCATTCTGCACCCCGAAGACATTCGCGGCATGGCGCGCGATCCGATCGTCCTGGCGATGGCCAACCCGACGCCGGAGATCATGCCCGACGTAGCGGCGCCCTACGTCGGCGTCATCGCAACGGGCCGCTCGGATTTTCCCAATCAGGTGAACAACCTGCTCGCCTTTCCCGGAATATTTCGCGGCGCGCTCGATTCGCGCGCCCGGCGCATCACTGATAAAATGAAACTCGCGGCCGCGCACGCGATCGCGTCGATCGTTGGGGAAGAACGCGGTGCGGAGTACATCCTGCCGAGCGTCTTCGACGTGCGGGTCGTGGAGGCGGTCGCCAAAGCAGTGGTCGCAGCGGCCGTGGAAGAACGCGTAGCGCGGCGGTACGTGTTGAGCGAAGGGGAACCGGCTCAATGGCATTAGCGAGAATGCTCGTCATCGAAGATGACGAGGACGTCTCCAGACTCGAACAAACCGTGCTGGAGCGCGCCGGCTACGAGGTGCGCGTGACGTCAAGCGGAGTCGAAGGCTTGGAACTCACCGATTCATACAAGCCCGACGTGGTGATCCTCGACATCGGGTTGCCCGACATCTCCGGGCTCGATGTCTGCACGACGCTCTCCAACTCGACCAGTGCATTCATTCTGATGGTGAGCGGACACTCGCGCGAACAGGACGTGCTGCTGGGTTTGGGTTTGGGCGCCGACGATTACATCACCAAACCGTTTTCGGGAAATGAACTGGTCGCGCGCGTCGCGTCGTTCTTGCGGCGCCGCGAAAAGTATCTGCAGAAGAAAGAAGAGGCCGGTGTACTGCAAGTCGGCACGGCGCAGTTGGTGCGCGACTTCCACACGCTCAACAACGAGGACAAAACCGTCACGTTGACCGCGCTCGAGTTTCGGCTGGTGTGGTTCCTGGCCGAAGGCGAGGGCCGGCTGTTGACACGCGCGCAGATCCTCGAACAAGTGTGGAACGACACCTCGGGAGTACCGACGCGCGTCGTCGACGTGCACATCGCGGCCCTGCGAAAGAAACTCTCGGAGGTTGGCGCTCCGGTGGAGATCGCGAGCGTCCGCGGCATTGGCTACCGGCTCGACACTAAGTAGTTTCGGCTTCGAGCTCAAGCTCGAGCCGAATGATTCCCGGCCGCTCTACGTGCAGATTGCTGATCAGCTCGCCGATGCGATCGAGGCTGAGCGCCTGCACCCCGGCGATCGATTGCCGGCGATGCGCGATCTCGCCCGCGAACTGGGCTGTGCGCTGGTCACCGTTTCGCAGGCGTACGCATTATTGACCGCCCGCGGCCGCGCGCACGCGCGCGTCGGCAAAGGAACATTTGTCGCACAACCCGCCGATCGGAGCGAGCCGTTCGCGCGCCGCTGGGAACCCGATCTCGGGCGATTGACGCGCGCCGAACGCATGGAAGGCGTGATGGAGCAATTGACGCGCGCCTCGGCGCCCGGTTCAATCACGCTCGCGACCGGACATCCGGCGCCCGAAACGTTTCCGCTGCAAGACTTTGGGCGAGCGTTTGCGCGCACGCTGATCGAGGATCCGCCCGATCTCATGCAATACCGCGCGGCCAGCGGCGATCCCGATCTCTGTGAGACGCTGGCTGCGGCGTTGCGCACGCGCGGGTGCGCCGCAACCGCCGATGACATCATTGTCTGCTCGGGCGCGCAGCAAGCCGCTGATTTGGCTGCGACGGTGTTGCTGGAGACGCGCAGCGTTGTAGCGGCGGAGAGTCCGACGTATTCCGGCACGCTCGGCGTCTTCGATGCGCGCGGCGTTTCTTATGTAGAGATCGCCGGCGATGCCGACGGCGTGCGCCCCGACGACGTCGAGCGCGTCTTCGCGGAGTACCGGCCGCGTCTGCTCTACGTCAACCCGATCGCGCAGAATCCGACCGGTGCGGTGTTGCCGGCACGCCGAGCGAAACAAGTCGTCGCGCTCGCGCGGCGTTACGACGTCGTCGTGCTCGAAGATCAAACCGGTTGGCAATTGACCTACGACGCGCCCGCGCCGTCGCCGCTGGCTGCGTTCGACACCGACGGACGCGTGATTCTCATGGAGAGTCTGTCGAAGTCGATCTTTCCGGCGCTGCGCATCGGTTATCTTTACTGCAAGGGTGCCGTGGCCGATGCCCTCGAGCTTGCCAAAGCGCGCACCGACGTTTTCACCTCGACGCTCACGCAGCGCGCGCTCTGGCGTTTCATGAACGGTGCGGCGTACGCACGGCATCTGCGCTCGGCGCGCGCGCTCTATCGCGAGCGCCGCGATGCATTTGTGGACGCGCTTACGCAAACAGTGCCTTGGTCTGAACCGCGCCCGCCCGCAGCGGGGATGAATGTGTGGCTTCGTCTTCCGCCGCGCATTTCGCCGCAAGCGGCATTCGATGCGTGCGCGCGCCAGGGCGTGCTGGTCATGCCGGCGGAGCCGTTCTATCCCACGCGCCAAGGGCCGCCCGCGCTGCGTCTTTCGTTCGGGCACATCAGTACCGACGTCGGCAAAGAAGGCGTGCGCAGGCTCGGTGCGGCGCTGGAAAAGTTCGAGGTATAGCGCGTCGAGGGGAGCGGGAACCAAGCGCCGTAACCCCAGCCGGGTGCCCCTGCGACTCCTAGGCCTAGCGCTGACCCTCATGCTGGTCGGCGCGGCTCCCGCGCTTACGATTTACTCCGCGCCTGCCGGCAACCGCGTCGCCGGCGCTCCGGACGCAAATAATCCCTACAATGTAATTCTGCCGAACGGCCGCACTGTCGCGCCGGTCGGCAAGAGCGTAGTCGTCGGCATGAACGCGCTCGGGGTCGCGCTTTCGCCGGACGAAAAATACGCGATCGTTTCAAACGACGACGAACGCGAAGGTGTAGCCGTCAGCCGCTACTCTCCCGTGCACGGCGGTTATTCGCTGACCGTCGTCAACACCGCAACCATGCGCGTGACCGACAATTTTACAGCGACCGGCATAAAATTTTTCCTCGGCGTGGTTGCAGTTAAAGATCCGGCGCATCCAGGACAAACACTCGTTATCGCATCAGGCGGCGGCAACGACGTCGTCTATTTCTTCCAGCTGGACCCAGCCGGCAAATTGCAGCAAGAGACGCCGCCGCTGCAGACGATGCCGCCGGTACCGCTGCCATTGCATCCGCTTTACGCAAACGCAAATCATGCATTTCCGGGCTGGATTACGCTTTCAGCCAATCGCCGCATCGCGTACGTCGTCAACAATCTCGGCAATGCCGTCACCGACATAGACATAGCAACGCGTAGGGCGATGCACGCACCTCAGGCGCAAACGGTCGGATATTTTCCGTATGCCGCGGCGGTGGCCGGCCATCATCTCTACGTTACGAATCCCGGATTATCAATGTACGAGAATCTGCCGCAACCCGTTCGCTATCCGCAGTTCGCAACCGTCGCGCCCGCGCCGCAGGATGCTTCTTCCCTGAGGGTGCTGCCTTTAGCGCCATCGGGAGCGATCGAAGGCGCAGCCGTTGGCTCGTTGAGCCTCGACGCGACGCCTGACGGCGTGCAAAATGTGGGCGGAGCGCAACCGAGCGCGATCGCGATCTCCAAGAATGGACGTTACGCGTACGTCTGCATGACGAACGTCGATCGAATCGCGATCGTCGATCTTTTGGGCGTACCGCACGTTGTGGGCGGGCTGGAGCTGGGGCTCTTCGACAAGTCGCCGTTCGGCATGCAGCCCAATGCGATCGTTCGCAGCCCTGACGGCAAGCGCATCTACGTTGCGCTTGCGGGACTCAATGCGATCGCGGTGCTGGACGCTCGCAAGCCGTCGCATCTACATCGCCTCGGACTCATTCCGACCGGCTGGTATCCGACCGCCCTTACGATCTCGCAAAACGGCCGCTACCTCTACGTCGCCAACGCGAAGGGGTTTGGACAGGAGCCGGGTTTCGAAGGTGCCCTCCCTTCGCGCACGGGAGCAGGCGGGCACGTTTTCCTGGTGGGCGAGAATAGCAATGTCATCTGGGCGACGCTCGAAAAAATCGATCTGCGCAAGCTGCCGCTGAAGGCCACCACGCTCTCGACGCTCCAATACACGCGCCTGCCGTTGCGCGCAGCAGCGAATCCGATGGTGCCCGCGCTGCGTTCGCTCCAGCGCAGCAGATTCATCAAGCACGTCGTCTTCATTCTCGAAGAGAACAAGACGTACGACGCGATGCTCGGCGATCTGACCGACGCGCAGGGGCAGCCGTACGGCAAAGGCGATCCGTCGCTCGTGTCGTTCGGCGAAAGCGTCACGCCCAATCTGCACGCGCTCGCGCGCGAGTTCGGTCTGGCGGTGAATCTGTACGCCGATGGCGACGAATCCGACGTGGGGCACCAGTTCGCGGCGGCCGGCATCGCCAGCGCCTACTCGGAGAAAACGTTGCTCGTCAAAGCCGGGCGTTATCCGCTGATCAATAAAAACCAAGATGCCGAGGATTATCCGCGCGCGGGATACATTTTCAACAACGCCTCGCGCGGCGGACTTACGTATCGCGACTATGGTGATTTGGTTCGTCTGTCGGGTTACGACGAAGGCGGAGCGCTCGATCCGCGCGCCGACGATCCGAATTTCCGCAACCAGAACGATCAGACGGCACCGACGAGCGGGCTTGGCGGTTTGTATTCGCTCAATGTCGTGGCGCCCGCAGTATTGGGCGGCCACATCGATCTGAATTATCCGGGTTGGAATCTGCGAATTCGCGACATTCGCCGCGCCAGCGAATACATCGCGGATTTCCACAATCAACCCATGCCCGACCTTACCTACATTTGGCTGCCGGACGATCACGGCGGCGTAGGTGCCGACATCCCGCCGCTGCCTGAAGAAGTTGCCGACGGCGATCGCGCGCTCGGCGCGATTGTCGATTTTCTCAGCCATCAGCCCGAATGGGATTCTACGGCCATTTTCATCACGGCCGACGACGCGCAGAGTTCACGCGACCATGTCAGCGAGCATCGCACGTATGCCATCGTCGTTTCGCCGTACGCGCGCCGCCATTATACGGGTTCCACGCATTTGTCGACGGTCAGCATTCTGAAAACGGAAGAAGAATTGCTTGGCCTGCCGCCGCTCTCGCTCGGCGACATGCTTGCAACCGACATGGCCGATTTCTTTACGGTGACTGCTGCGGATGCGGCGCCGTACAACACTATGCCGGTGCCGGCGCAGACCGCGAGTATTGAGGGACGCCGTATTGCAGCGTTGCTTGCATTCACGGGCCAGAGCGGCCCGGACGCAGACGTGCAACGTTCAGCGCGCATCATCGATCTCTCGCGCCAAGCCGACAACCTGGCGGCGCGTCGCGCGGGCACGCCTGCGCGTCAGTACGAGGCTGCGCAGCAGGCGCTCTACGCGGCAGGGCTGCGAATCGTGAACGTGGACTCGAAATGAGCAAACCCGCGGCGCACTTTGGTCCGCACCTGATCGCCAGTCCGGCCGGCGCCTTGCGACGGGCGTTGATCGTGATGCCTTCGCCTGCGATCGAAAACGCGCGGCCTTTGCCCGGTGAGCCTAATGCCATTTACTCGCGCGCGCGCGCAGAATTAGAAGTGCTCGCCAAGACGTTGCGTTTCGTCGGATGTGAAGTGCTCGAGCTGCAGTGCCGCTCGTTGGATCCGCTTGCCAGTTCCGTGGCGGACGCGGCGATTATTTTCCAGAGCGGTGCGGCAATTATGCGGCCCTGCTCGATGGCTCGCCGTCCGGAAGCCGCGTGGATCGAGGAAGAGTTCATTAAACTCGATGTGCCGATTGCGGCCCATATTTCAGCTCCGGGACTGCTGGACGGCAGCGATGTCGTGCTTGCAGGCAAGACTGCGTTCATCGGTGTGAGTTCTCGCAGCAACTTGCTTGGCCGGGGCGGGTTCGCGCGGATCGCCGAAGCGCACGGTTTTCAACCGGTCGAGGTGCGCTTGGCGGCAAACGTTCCGTCGCTGCGCACGGTCTGCGGCGTGCTTTCCGATGATGCCGTTGTGCTCGCGCCGGAACGGCTGGATCGCGCCGCATTTGCGGGTTTCAAAACGCTTGCAGTCGAGCGTGGCGATGAATTCGGCGCCGGTGTCTTGAACATCGGACGCCAACACGTGATCGCCGACGTCCGTTTTCCACGCGTTACCGACGCCCTGCGCAAATCCGGTACGCGCGTGGAGGCGATCGATCTCTACGATTTTGAACGTATAGGATTAACGCCATCGGTCCTGGTGGTCGATCTTAAGCGTGTCTAAATAGTTGCGCATCGCGATCTTTTCCGACATTCATGGAAATCTCGCCGGCCTCGAGGCCTGTTTAGCAGATCTCCAAGCGCAGGGTGGCGCGGACATTCATGTGGCGGCGGGCGATCTGTGCATGGATGGTCCCAAGCCGAAGAAAGTTCTGCAGCGTCTTCAAGAGGTCGGTGCGCAGTGCTTGCGCGGCAATACGGATCGCTACATCGGCGCGCAAACCGAAGAAGACATGGATGGTGCGGACACCGCCGATCGCAAACAGATCGAATGGCAGCGCAAAGAGATCGGCGAGAAATGGGTCGCGTGGTTGCGCTCGCTGCCGTTCTCGCTGCGGTTCGGCAACAAAGAAAACCAGCTGCTGGTGGTGCACGCGAATCCCAGCAACGACAACGAACACCTCTGGCCCGGAGCCGAGGACCAGATACTCGAGCGCCTGATCGGTAACGAACCTGCAGGCACGATTGCGTTCGGCCATCTGCATATTCCCTTCGTGCGGGTTTGGCGCGATAAGACGCTCGTCAACGTGTCTTCGGCAGGCTTGCCCAAGGATGGCGACCCCCGCGCCGGCTACGCGATCTTCACCGAGCGTTCCGGAGGCTGGGAGATCAGGCAGCGCCGCGCCGCTTTCGACGTGAAGAAGGTGGCGACGCAGATGACCGACTGCGGCATTCCCGGGAGCTCCGACTTGATTTCCACGCTGCGCCGCCACCGGTACAAACGATTAAAATCGCTGATTCCTTGAACGGCGGTCCGAGCGACGGACTCGCGCTCGAAATCTCGCATATCGTCAAGCGCTACGGCGATTTCACCGCGGTCGACGATGTATCGCTGAAAGTCCGTGTAGGCGACTTCTTCGGCTTTCTGGGTCCAAATGGCGCCGGCAAGACGACAACAATCAATGCGATCGTCGGGCTGGCTCGTCTGAACGCCGGATCGATTCGCATCTTTGGCCACGACAACATCACGCAGTGGCGTGAAACGCGCCGGTGCATTGGTTTGGCGCCACAGGAATACAACTTCGATCGCTACCTTTCGATTCGTGATATCTTGATCTACCAAGCGGGCTACTTCGGGATCCGCGCGCGCGATGTCGTCGAGCGAGCGGACATGCTGCTCGAGCGCTTCGGGCTCGCTTCGAAGGCGAAACTGGATTACCTGAAGCTCTCCGGCGGGCAGAAGCGGCGCCTCACGCTCGCGCGCGCGCTGATCAACTCGCCGCGACTGCTCATTCTGGACGAACCGACCGCCGGCGTGGATGTTGAGTTGCGTTTGGAGCTTTGGGATCTGTTGCGGCAACTCAACGGCGAAGGCATGACGGTTTTCCTGACGACGCACTACTTGGAGGAAGCTGAAGCGCTCTGCCGCGACGTCGGCATCATCCGCGCAGGCAAACTCGTGGCGCTCGAACCGACTCGCAAACTGTTAGATCGCAAGGGCAAAGGGTTGCAGGAAGTCTTCTTGGAGCTCACGCGTTCCGGCTCGACGGAGCCGGGGTTGTGAATACCGTTGGAATGCTCACGCTGATGAAACGTGAGATGGTGCGCAGCCTCAAGATCATCAACCAGGTGATCTGGCCGCCGATGATCACGACGGCGCTTTACGTCTTCGTCTTCGGCGTGGCGCTCGGCAGCCGCGTCCATGCGCCGCACGGCATGTCGTACTCGGTCTTCCTTATTCCGGGTCTCATCATGTTGCAAGTGATCGACTCGTCCTACGGGGAGTGCAGCAGCTCGGTCTTTCAAGCGCGCTTCATGAATTGGATTCAGGAGATGTTGACTGCGCCGATGTCGGCGTACGAAATTGTCTTCGGCTATATTTTGGGAAGCATCGCTCGCGCGCTGTTGATAGCAAGTCTCATCATGGGACTCGGCTTTGCCTTAGTGCATACGTTGCCGCGGGATTGGCTTCTGTATTTCGTCGTCATCATCGACGTTGGTTTGCTTTTCTCGGCGCTTGGCGTTATTTTTGGGCTAATGGCGGAGAAGTTCGATCATCTCGCCGTGCTGACGACGTTCGCAATCACACCGCTCGTGTTTGTTGGGAGCGCTTTCACGCCGGCGCAGTTCTTGCCGCCGAATATTCTGCGCTTCGAGTACTTCAACCCGATGTTCTACGCGATCGATGCCTTTCGCTACAGTTACACGAACGCAAGCTATCTGCCACTGTGGCAATCCCTCGCCGTCATCACAGGGCTTGCGGTTATTTCTCTAGGGATCGCACTTTCGATGGCGCTTACCGGCTACAAGCTCCGCACCTAATTGTCATCGACCGTTGTCATCGTGAGCCTGGCGAACGACCCCGAGCAGGGCGCTATCAGCGCCCGTGACAGGGGAATCACTTAGCCAGCCCTACTTGCGCGGGAAGAATGGGTTGTGCGCCTTCTCCCACGCGACTTTGCTCGGCGGCCCGTGGCCCGGCATGAGCACGGTGTCGTCCGGCAGCGTGAAGATCTTCGAGCGCACGCTGTTCAGAATGTCCTCGTAGGTCGAAGCGTCGCCGTACGCGCCCCCCACGCTGCCCGCGAAGAGTGTGTCGCCCGTGAAAAGCGTCGATTTGAAGAGATACGACGAGGATCCGTCCGTATGACCGGGCGTGTGCAGCAATCGAATGCGGACGTCGCCGAATGGCAACTCTTCGCCGTCCTTCACTAATAGGGCAGTGCTGGCCAGCGAGCCGATCGCCTGCACGTCCGCGCGGTGCATGACGACTTTCGCGTGCGGAAAGCTCGCGGCGACATCGGCGGTCGCATCGCAATGGTCGGCGTGCTTATGCGTGACGAAAATGTATTCCAAATGGTAGGCGCCGTCGCGCAGGATGCGCAGCAGATTGACGGGCACGCCGGCCGGATCGACGAGCCCTGCCCGTTTTCCGCCGTCCAAAAAGAAGACGTAGCCGTTGCTCGGGTGCGGATGTTGCGGGTGGTGACGCACATCGGCCAGCACGATCGGATCGGGATGCCAGCGTTCAACGGCGGCATCAGCGAGTTTTCCCGGATCGAGCTTTAACGGCGCCGCCAAAGCGCGGGCTTGCTCCTCGGTGGGCACACCGCGGCCGCGCCGCCATGCATCGATCTCGCCCGCTTGCAGGCCCGTCGCACGGGCCAGTGCTGCGGCGCTTGCTCCCGTACCGCGCATCGCCTTGGTCAGAACGTCGCAGAATTCGTCCTCGAGCGGCATCGCAATCGGCTTCTGCGCGCCCGGCCCCGGCGCCCGTCGCAACCGGAGGCCATAAGCGGGCGGTCGAAGCGAACGGCATGGAACGCGTCATCGTCATCGGGTCGGGCCCGGCGGGGCTCACCGCCGCTATTTACGCAGCGCGCGCTAACTTGCGTCCGCTCGTGCTCGCCGGCGGCCTGTACGGCGGCCAGCTGATGCTGACGACCGACGTGGAGAATTATCCTGGCTTCCCCGACGGCATCATGGGTCCGGACTTGATGATCAAGTTCCGCGAGCAGGCCGAACGCTTTGGCGCGCGAGTCGAAAACGTCGATGTGATCGCGGTCGATTTCGGCAAAAATCCGCTCACGGTGCGTACGGCGGAAGCTGAATTCAAAGGCAAGAGTGTGATCATCGCGACCGGCGCGAACGCGCGCTGGCTGAACATTCCAGGGGAAGAAAAACTGCGCGGCCGCGGGATCTCGACCTGTGCAACGTGCGACGGTGCGTTCTTTCGCGAGAAGCACATCGTCGTGGTCGGCGGTGGCGATTCGGCGATGGAAGAGGCGCTGTTCCTAACGCGCTTCGGTTACAAAGTAACTGTCATCCATCGGCGCGACACGCTGCGGGCCAGCAAAATTATGGCCGACCGTGCTTTCGCGCACGACAAGATTTCATTCATTTGGAATACGGCGGTCGAAGAGGCGCTCGGTGACGAAAGGCTGCGCGCGCTCAAATTGAAGAACCTCGTCGACGAAACGCGCAGCGAACTCGAAGCGGACGCCCTCTTCATCGCGATCGGGCACGATCCGAATACGGCAATTTTCAAAGGCCAGCTCGACCTAGACAAGATGGGCTATCTCGTTTCGCCTGATGGCGTGTCGACGAATATCGAAGGCGTCTTTGTGGCCGGCGACGTCAACGACATTCGCTACAAACAAGCCGTCACCGCAGCCGGAGCCGGCTGCCGCGCCGCGATGGACGCCGAGAAGTATCTCGAAGCGCTCGAGTTTCCGATCGAAGAAGCGATAGCCTAATCCGCTAGGGATGCGTAAAGGGTACGGCCGGCGGGGCGAGAGGGACGTCGCTGTGACAGGCCGAGCCCGACCGCATGATAGAACTGGCCGCTTTTGATTCAAGAGTGTGCGTTTGCAGATCGTTTGCAACCAAATATAACAAAGGCTCCGTAAACGGCGTCGAGCTAAAGATGCCCGTGATTCGACCCAGTACCGGATCGCGATAGACAGTGGGATCGTTTTCGAGTTCGGTTTGAACGTTTGCAATGGCAGCATGCGAAGCGCGCGAACTGTTTTTGTAGAATTCGATAAGTTGTTCCTCGATCGCTTGCGAGTTCAGCGTGATTTCCAGGATATTCAGCACTTCACGCTGCTGATCGGCGGCGGTTAACAGCTGCGCCCGCATGGCGGCTAGCCGCTCGTCCTGCGCCTGACCGGACTGGGACGGGTTCGACAACAACCCGTCGATAATCGTCAGGTTTCGGACAATTCCACCAACGGCGAGATCGAGCCGAACCCGATCCATCTCGACACTCAGGCCGCCGCCGGTAACCCAATCTCTGCCCATTTTGG
>CAAGKR010093232.1_pt1 | contig 21550 bp, 21 predicted proteins | sample 2556971 | NCBI WGS metagenome assembly CAAGKR01 (sample SAMEA5207829, study PRJEB30636) | soil metagenome | biome: forest; feature: boreal; material: soil | place: USA | collected 2011-09 | depth 1 m | reverse complement strand
TTGCGAATGCAAAAAGGGGTGAGATCAGAGGCAAACTGGCTCTGATACGGCCGGTTCCGGCACCAGTAGTGAAACCGGCCATCACGGAGGACACTGCAAAACTCCTTGTTCAGCGCGCAACTGCGCAGCAGAACTACACTACGGCCGTGCGGCAGGCAGATCAGATCAACAATAAGAACGCACGCATCGATCGTGAATCCGCGCACGCTCGCGAGCTCGCCAACGTCGGCGCCCCACCCTGGGCAATGCTCGCCGCAGCGGTTGTGCTGGCGCTGGCGGTTGGATTCGCCGCGTCATTCGGAACGGAGCTAAAGCGACCGCACATTGCCGACTCCCGTGAGGCGGAGCAGGTCAGTGGTGCGCGTGTGCTTACGGTGATCAGGCCGCCGGAAGTTGTCGTGGAGCGAAGCCGCCGCCAGGCAGATGTCGAAGCACCGCCGTTGATCGATGTCGTCTCCGAGAGCTATCGAACTCTGTATCTCCACATTGCGTCGGTGGAGGCAAGCGTGCCCATTGTCACGATAACGGGAGACGACCCAGGCATCGTCGCGACTGTTGCAGCCAACCTGGCCGCATCCGCCGCCTACGAGGCGAGAAGCACGCTGCTCGTGGACGTCGATCCGACCACCTGTAGTGTCGCGAGCGTGTTGCGGATCAGGCCAGACCCCGGGCTCTCTGGAGTCATTACCGGGAGCGCAACCTGGCCCGAGGCAATTGTACCGACCACAATTGGCCGTGACCGGCCACTCGATGTGCTTCCGAGCGGAACTCGACGCTCCGGATTACCGGAGCCCAGCGTGGTCGAAGACGTCAAGAAAGAGCTCGCTCGAATGCAGCGCCGCTATGATTTCATCATCATCGCCGCTCCCACGAGTTACGTTCAACGGAGTGCTAGCAGCATCATACCAGCGCCAGACCTAATACTCTGTGCGAGAATCGCGCATACAACGGTTGGAGGATTGAAAACAGCCGTCGACAGTCTGCGCGGCGCAGACATGCGCATTCACGGCCTCGTACTCTGGGATGCGGAAATGCCGCAACTCGAAACACGTGAGGAAATGCTTGGGTCAACGCGGCAATCAGAAGCATTTCAGCCAGGGCTGGCTACGGCGCCGTAGCCGATAATGGCAGAAACAATTCCCGATCTAAGAGGGATTCCCAAGGCTCGCGCGTACAAGGAGCTGCAGGGACATTGTGAGGCGATCCTTGATGGCATCGCCGACCCCATTGCAGCGATGGCCACGGTGGCTGCACTCGTGCATCATGCCTTCGGATATCTCTGGACCGGTTTTTATCGAGTTGTAGAGCCCGGAGTATTGCTTCGCGTCGGACCCTATCAGGGATCCCTGGGCTGCCTCGACATTGCCTTCGGTCGCGGAGTATGCGGGACTGCCGCCGCGGAAATGAGAAGCGTCATCGTCCCCGACGTCGACAAATTTCCCGGCCATATAACGTGCGATTCCCGCTCACGCTCCGAAATCGTCGTCCCCGTTCTTGGGTCACGGGGTGATCTACTTGCTGTTCTCGACGTAGATTCTGAGCAACTCGATGCGTTCAATGAAGAAGACCAGAGGGGACTCGAGCAACTCGTATCGTGGTTCGCGACCGTGAAGCAATGACAGTCGCCGGGTATTCGGACGTCATCAACCATGCGCTCGCATTCGCGGCGAAGCATCACGATCGGCAGGTGCGAAAGGGGACGAAGCTTCCCTACCTGACGCATCCGGCGAATGTGGCAATAATCCTTACGCGCTACGGATGCGGCAACGACACGGTGATTGCTGGGATTCTGCACGACGTCATCGAAGACAGTGCTCTTGATGGCTATACGCGAGAGATGCTGGAACAACGCATCGGCGACAAATTCGGTGCGAAGGTGCTGGAAACCGTTTTCGCCATCACATACCGGCGGCATGACGATGAAGGGGTGGAGCTCTCAGCGGACGACCGCAAAACTGACTACCTCGAGCGATTGGCCATGGCCAACGAGGAGGCACGCTGGGTCTGCGCAGCGGACAAGATCCACAACGCGTCGTCTATCGTCGCCGATTTGCGGAGAACGGTCGATCCGCAGACGGTCTGGAACCGATTCAGCGGCGGAAAATCAGGAACCGCGCGCTGGTATCGACAGGTTTACGACAGGCTTCGCGAGGTGGGCTTTGCCGCTCCGATCATGACGGAGCTCGAGCAGGTTTCCGGCGAGCTCGTCAAGCTCGCCGGCTCATCCTAGCAGCTAGACGGTAACAGCAGCGGCTGCCTTACCGTAGGTCCTCTCGACATAGTCGTCGAGGATCTTCAGAAATTCCGGAACTATCGTCTCGCCCTTGAGGGTGATCATCAACTTGCCGTTGACGTAAACCGGAGCCTTGGGTTCCTCGAACGTCCCGGGGAGCGAAATGCCGATGTTGGCATGCTTCGACTCACCAGGCCCGTTCACGACGCAGCCCATCACTGCGACTTTCATGTCGATCACGCCGGGATACCGCTCCCGCCATGCTGGCATCTGCTCCCGCAGGTAAGTCTGGATGTCCTCGGCCATGTGCTGGAAGAATGTCGATGTGGTGCGACCACAGCCCGGACATGCAGTAACCTGGGGATTGAAGTTCTGGAGCTCGAGCGACTGAAGAATTTGTTGAGCGACGCGGACCTCTTCGGTGCGATCTCCACCCGGACGCGGCGTCAGCGAAACACGGATGGTGTCGCCGATTCCTTCGGACAAGAGGATCGAAAGCGCTGCGGTGCTGGCAACGATTCCTTTTGAGCCAAGCCCGGCCTCGGTGAGTCCGAGATGCAACGGGTAGTCGCAGCGAGCGGCCAGCTGTCGATAGACATCGATCAGATCCTGCACTCCTGAAACCTTTGCCGAAATTATGATCCAGTCGTGTCCGAGCCCCATCTCCTCCGCGATCGTCGCCGAGCGCAGAGCGCTCTGAATCATCGCCTCGATGTAGACCTCTTTCGCGGTCCGCTGCTCGATGCTTTGAGCGTTCGCGTCCATCAGCGATGTCAGAAGATCCTGATCAAGCGAGCCCCAGTTGACTCCGATTCTCACAGGCTTGTCGTTGTCGAGCGCAATCTTGATGATCGTCCGGAAATTTTCGTCGCGACGTTTCCCTCCGACATTCCCAGGATTGATGCGGTACTTGGCTAGAATTCGTGCGGCGGCCGGGTATCGGGCGAGGAGCAAGTGGCCGTTGTAGTGGAAATCCCCGATCAGCGGGACCGAAAGACCCATATCGGCGAGTCTGCTGGCGATTTCGGGCACCGCCCGTGCTGCTTCGTCGTTGTTGACCGTTACCCGGACGAGTCTGCTTCCGGCGCGCGAGAGCTCCGCCACCTGAAGAGCAGTGGCAGACGCGTCGGCAGTGTCGGTGTTGGTCATCGACTGCACGGCGATCGGATAGGCGGACCCAATGGGTACGTCGCCTACTATCGCGGATGCGGTTGGTCTTCGGGTTACGGTCGGCACGTCGGCTTGCGTGTGATGATTTTGAAAGCTAATTCCCTGGTCCGAGCGGTGCATGTGAACCGTGAACATCTTCCCTTCCCGGCACTTCTGGAGCTCAGATGGCTGATACGCCCGATACTTTCTCCACATCCGCTGCGCCCGTTCCCGTCAAGAAGAAGCACCGCAAGGTGTACATCGTGCTCCTCGTTCTTGTTCTCATTCCCGTAGTCATCGTCTCGCTCTGGATCTGGGTCGCACTCGGCTACACCTACGCTTCAGGGGAGCGGGCGGGATATGTCCAGAAGATCTCCAAGAAGGGATGGATCTGTAAGACCTGGGAAGGTGAGCTGGCGATGGCGAACCTGCCTGGAACCATGCCCCAGATCTTCACTTTTTCGGTACGAAACGATTCAATCGCGAACGTGCTCGAGCAGAATATTGGCAAACAAGTGTCGCTGACTTACCAGCAGCATCGAGGGATACCGACCTCCTGCTTTGGCGAGACGGAGTATTTCATTACAGGGGTCCATAAGGTCGGCCCTTGAATCTGTCTATTGTCTGCTCAGCCGGTCCTTGCTATTTTCTCTGCCAAGTCGAGCTGGGAAGGGCGGGCGAAAGCCTGTGCTCCCTCTCAAATCCAGTGCGGGGTTAGTGAGATCCGCATACATCAGATTGTCGAGGGTCGGGCGTTCTCGCTCCCCAAGACACAAATTTTTCAGGAGCAGGGAATGCGTACGACCGGCAAAGTGAAGTGGTTCAACGATGCAAAGGGCTTTGGCTTTATCACACCTGACAACGGGCAGAAGGATTGCTTCGTTCACTACAGCGCGATTTCCGGCTCGGGGTTCAAGTCCCTTGCCGAAGGTGACGCGGTAGAGTTCGACATTGTCGAAGGTCAGAAGGGTCCAGCTGCCGAGAACGTGACGAAGGCTTCTTAAGCCACGTCGACTTCACTGGCAACAATCTGGCGGGGCGTCTCAATCGAGGCGCCCTGCTTTGTTTTTGGGGGGACGTCCTCTTCTTGGAACCGGAGCGACCTCGACGGCGTTTTCCAGCTTTTCGAGGAGCTGCGCGCGAAAAGACGGCAGGTCGATCGCGAAGCTCAGGCCTTGGCGCGTGAAATATCGCCCTTCGTTTTTCGCGAGACCCTGGGCTACAGCGATCGCCTTTGACGTTGGTAGTCCGAGTTCCTGGATGAGCAGAACCGTCAGCGCGAGGGCCAGCAAGCCCTCGACTGTCAGGCGACGAGATATGCCTTGGCGCTCCTGGGCCACCCCGGACACACGATTATGCGACAAGACGTTGTCGAGCCATTTAATGGGCATTCCGAGGGCAAGTGCAGCAGTGGCAATGGTATAGGCGCGTGCCAGTTAATTATCCTCAAAGAAAAGGATATTAAAGTGTACCTCGCTCCATTCCCTATTACAAGTACCTCTCCTCGCTATATTATGCCGTTCGAACCTCGCTCACAATGGATTCCGGCGGATAGATGAAGCGCTTTTCTCAAATTGTGGCGGTATCGGCCCTCGCTTCTACCGTGCTATCGGCTCAGGCCTTTGCTCAGAGAACCTACGCGCTTGGAATCGGCGGAGGTGTAGCCATCCCGGTCGGGAAGCTGAGGAACACCCAGACAACGGGTTTCAATGGAATCGTCAGCCTCGCGCTGGGGGCGGCAGAGTTACCGATCGGGGTTCGAATTGACGGGATCTATAACAATTTCTCGCACACCAACGTCGCGCCGCCTCCAGGCGCGACGAGCGCTGCCGATTTTCGAGTCGCGGGCATACTTGGCAATCTCATCTACGCTTTTCCGGGAACCACCGCCAAGACTTATATCATCGCGGGTGGGGGTCTCTACAACACGAGACTCGATGTCGCCGGAACCAAATCGGAAAATCACTTCGGATTGAACGCGGGACTCGGAATAACGTTTGGACTGGGTCCGATCGCGGGCTTCGTGGAGTCCAGGTACCACTTCATATCTCGCGAGCCGGCGAAAGGCGGTGTAATCCATTTTGTTCCGATCACGCTTGGGCTAATGTTCTAAGCCTGCAACAAAAAAAGGCGCACCACCGTGCGCCTTTTTATTTGCTTCGAGCCCTCTCTTCCTTATATAGCGCGAAGCACCAACTCGTTGCCGCGTGCGGCTTCCGCCGGTGGCCGCAACGCCTCGCGCGCCGAACGAAGCTGAGCCCTCACCGCGGTGGGACCCGTACCTCCCGGTACATCGCGACGCGCGACCGATCGGGCCGGCTCCAGCCAATCGAGTGCGTCGTCGCCGAACAGTGGATGCGCAGCCTTGAATGATGCGAGCCGCAATCCGTCCAGATCGCAGCCATCGTGTTCGCTCTCGCGAATCAACGCACCGATGGCCCCGTGGGCCTCGCGGAACGTAGCTCCCTTCTCTACCAGGTAGTCAGCGAGATCCGTTGCCATCATGCTGCTCGAGAGCGCCGACCGCATGCGCTTGGCATTGAAGCGAATTTCCTGGAGCGCCCCGGCCACCGCCGGGAGCACCAGGAGAGCCGTGTCGACGGCATCGAACAACACACGCTTGTCGTCCTGCAGATCCTTGTTGTACCCGCTAGGCAAACCCTTGAGTGTAGAGAGCAAGGTCGAGAGATCGCCGATTGCGCGCGCACCTGACCCGCGCGCCAGCTCGAGCGCATCCGGATTGCGCTTCTGGGGCATCATGCTGGAGCCGGTGGTGAAGGCATCTCCAAACTGTACGAATCCGAATTCGCCCGACCCATAGATAATCAAGTCTTCGGAGAGACGTGAGAGATGCGTCGCCATCATCGCGACGGCGAATAACAGCTCGGCGGCGAAATCCCTGTCGCCAACCGCGTCGATGCTGTTCTGCGAAACAGCGCTGAACCCGAGGCTGCCCTGCAGAAGCACACGTGAAATGGGAAACGCGCACCCCGCAATTGCGCCTGATCCGAGAGGAAGAACGGCCGCGGCCCGCGAGGCAGCTGTGATTCTGGCGCGGTCGCGCTCGAGCGGCCAGAAATGGGACAACATCCAGTGTGCGGCGGAGACCGGCTGCGCGCGCTGAAGGTGCGTGTACGAGGGCATCAGCGTCTCTTCGAGCGACTCCGCGTGGTCGAGCATCACTTGTTGTAGCATCCGTATCGCGGAATCGAGCCTCGCGCACGCGTCCATTGACCAGAGACGTGTCGCGGTGGCAACCTGATCGTTGCGGCTTCGTCCGGTGTGCAGTTTTGACGCGACCTCTCCGGCTTCCTCGTGAAGCATCCTGTCGATCAGCGTGTGGACGTCTTCGTCGGAGGGAAGGGGCGTTGCGCCACCCGCGAGCTTCTCGGCTACTGCTGCGAGGCCCCTCTCGATCTTCTTGCTTTCATCGAGGGTGAGAACGCCTGCTCCCCACAAGGCGACAGCCCAGGCACGAGATAGATTGATATCGAACGGCCAGAGCCTGTAATCGGTGCCAATGGACCGGTTAAGGGCGTCCAGGGCGGCCGCGGTCGGCACCGCGAACCGTCCTCCCCAAAGCTTGTGCGACGTGTGATCCGACACGGTAGCGAGCGGGCTCAAGCTATCGCGAGAGCCTGCGACTCTCGCGATTCGTTCTTGCTTTCTTTCTCGGCCTGCGCGGCAGCCATTTCCTGATCGCGAATCGCGCGGACGCGGGCTGACAGCCCATAGAGCCGGATGAATCCCGCGGCATCGCTCTGTTGGTAGACATCGTCTTCACCAAAGGTGACGAAGCGCTCGTCGTACAGCGCGTACTCACTTTCGCGACCGACGACGGAGGCGGTTCCCTTGAATAGCCGGAGAGTCACCGATCCCGTGGCGCGCTCCTGGGTGACGTTCACGAAAGCGTCGTAGCCTTCGCGCTCGGTCGTCCACCAACGCCCTTCGTAAACCAGATCGGCGTAGCGGGGAGCGATGAGATCCTTCGCGGCAAGCGTACGCCTGTCGAGCACGAGCTGCTCCAACTCACTATGAGCGGAGTAGAGCAGGGTGCCTCCCGGAGTCTCATAGACGCCGCGGGACTTCATTCCGACGAGGCGGTCTTCCACCAGGTCGATGCGGCCGATTCCATGACGGCCACCGATCTTGTTGAGGGCTACGACGAGGTCAACAGGATCGAGCTCCACGCCGTTCACCGCGACCGGCGTTCCCGAATGGAATCCAATCGTTACTTCCTCGGGTTGATCCGGAGCATTCTCCGGTGCCGTCGTCAACATGAACAGATCTGCCGGCGGCGCAACGGCGGGCTGTTCCAGCACGCCACCCTCGTGGGAGATGTGCCAGACGTTCCGGTCACGCGAGTAAATCTTGTCGCGTGTCGCCGCGACGGGAATCCTGTGAGCCTCAGCATAAGCTATCGCATCTTCGCGGCTCCGGATGTTCCATTCACGCCACGGCGCAATCACGGGCAGATCAGGAGCAAATGCGGCATAGGTGAGCTCGAAACGAACCTGATCATTCCCCTTGCCGGTGCAGCCATGGGCGAGTGCATCCGCGCCCACTTGCCGCGCGATCTCGACCTGGCGGCGGGCGATGAGGGGACGGCCCATGGAGGTGCCGAGGAGGTATTTGCGACCATAGATGGCCCCGGCCCGGAGCGTCGGCCAGACGAAGTCCTCGACAAACTCCTGCCGCAGGTCCTCGACGTAGCATTCATCGGCGCCTGAAGCGATCGCTTTGGCTCTCACTCCTTCCAGCTCTTCTCCCTGGCCGATGTCCGCGGCGATACAAATGACCCGGGCGCCATAGCGCTCCTTGAGCCAGGGGACGATGATCGATGTATCAAGCCCACCGGAGTAGGCGAGGGCAATTGTACGAATCACGGGCGCCTCAATAAGTATTCAGTATGTCTGAATATTTAATCGTTCCGGCCCCCTACGTCAACAGTCGATCAGGGCTCTCCCGCCATCGCGCGGAGGCGCCGCATCACCCGGTCCCGGGCGGCGACCGACCGGCAGATTATCAGGATGGTATCGTCGCCGCCGACTGTTCCCAGTATGTCCGACCACCCTTCTCCGTCGAGCGCGGCGGCAACGGGTTGAGCACCGCCGGGAACGGTCCGCAAGACCAGCATTTCGCTGACGCCATCGAGGCGGAGAAACAATTGCGGCAGGAGGGTATCGAGCGCGGCGCGGCTTTCTTCTATGCTACCGTCGGTAATGGCGTAGCGAGCGCCGTCCGGCGTAGGGACGCGGGCGAGCCTGAGCTCGCGCAGGTCGCGGGAGAGAGTTGCCTGAGTTACGTCCCATCCCCGCTGGAGAAGAAGCTTCCGGAGATCTTCCTGGCTACTGACCACCCGAGCCTCGATTATCTCGAGAATCGTGTCGTGTCGCTCGCGCTTGTTGGCCATCGAGGGTGAGTTTAGCACTCCGCCGGCTGGCGCGCGAGGCTGTCTGACGGATCATTGACCGGCGGGTCGTGTAATGTTATGCATTAGTTATGCATAAAGTTCCGGTGGGGGTTCTTGGCGCCAGCGGTTACGCCGGGCGGGAACTGTGCGGACTCATCGCGCGGCACCCCAAGCTCGAGCTCGCATTTGCGTCGGCGAACGAGCAGCGTGGACAACGCTCCCGCATAGGCTCATCGGAGGTGACGTATGTCGCGACCGAGGACGCGCCTTTGAGCAATGCGGAGATCGTGTTCACTGCGTTGCCCCACGGCACATCCGCCAAATGGGTCGGTAACGCGCGCTCGACCGGGGCGCGGGTCGTCGACCTCTCCTCGGACTTTCGTCCGGGAGCCGGTGAAAACGCGACCAATGCGCCCTATGGACTCACCGAGTTGATGCGCGAAAAGATTCCTGGAGCTGAGATCGTGGCAAATCCCGGCTGCTACCCAACGGCTATACTCCTGGCGATCGCTCCGCTACTGAAAGAGGGGTGGGTAATGCCCGGAGCAACCATCAATGTATCGGCGGCCAGCGGAGTGACGGGAGCGGGATACTCGGCGCGTCCGGATCTCCTTTTCGCCGAGGTCGCGGAAGACTTTCGCGCGTACGCAGTTGGGAATGAGCACAGACATCTCGCCGAGATGCGGGCCGTCACGCAGGAGCTGGGTGGCCGGAACAACGACATCCTGTTCACGCCACACCTTCTTCCCGTTTCCCGTGGAATTCTCGCGACCATCACCGTGCCGATCGAAGAGCACACCGAAGACCCGTCTCTTCTATGGAAGGATTGCTACAGCGGAGAGCCGTTCATCGAGATCGCGGATCAGCCGCCGTCACTCCGCGACGTCGTCCGCCGAAACGTCGTGCGTTTGAGCGTTACCAGGGCCGCTAACATGAGGCAGCCAACTCTCATCATTATCTCGGCGATCGACAATCTGATGAAGGGAGCTGCGGGGCAGGCGCTGCAGAACGCGAATATCCTCCTTGGATTGAGCGAGCAGGCGGGACTGCCGGCGTGATGCGCGTCGTGAAGATTGGGGGACGTGCCCAGGCTGATCCCCGCTTGTTCGCGATCCTGGCCGAAGCGTGGAACGACGCGCCGAGATCGCTATGTGTAGTGCATGGCGGCGGCGACGAAGTGTCGGCGATGCAACGAGCCCTCGGGCGGGAAGCGGCGTTCATCGGCGGTCGCCGGGTCACATCGAAGAACGATCTCGACCTGATGCGGATGGTGCTGTCGGGCCTGGTGAACAAGAGATTGGTGAATGGCCTGGTCGCGGCGGGAGTCACCGCGGTCGGCTTGTCCGGGGAGGACGGCGCGCTGATCAGGGCGGAGATCATTGATGCGGAGTCTCTTGGTTTTGCCGGGCGTCCCACGAGTGTCAACTCGCAACTTCTTCAAGTTCTGATCGATGCTGGCAACATGCCAGTCATTTCGCCGGTTGCATGCAACGGTGAAAGCGCGGAGGGTGGGGCTCTCAACGTGAACGGCGATGATGCTGCCGCGGCAATTGCCGCGGCTCTCGGGGCGGATGAACTGCTCTTGATTGCCGATGTCGAAGGAGTTCGCGACGAACGCGGCGAGATAGTTCCGGTCCTGAGCCTCGAGTCCGCACGAGAACTGATCGAAAACGGAATAGCCGCTGGAGGAATGGCGGCAAAGCTGGAATCGGCTCATGCGGCTCTTGTCGCGGGAGTCGATCGCGTAAGAATCTGTGATCTCGCCGGTCTCGTGAATGACGAGCGAGGTACTTTCATCACTCACTTCCAGAGCGTTGCCATATGACCGCTGTCACAATGCCAATCGAAGAAGAGATCCTTGCGGCCACCACTCCGACAAATGGCTCGCTCCTTGGCACCTACAAACGCGCTCCAATGGAGTTCGTGAAAGGTGAGGGAATCGAGCTCATCGATGCGGATGGCAAACGGTATCTGGATTTCGCGAGTGGAATCGCCGTAAACGCGCTCGGTTATGGCGACGCGGGGATTGCGCGCGTGATGAGCGATGCGTTGTCCAGCGGACTGATTCACACGTCGAATCTCTATCGGACGTCCGCGGGCGAGCAGCTCGCCGACAGACTGGTCGAGTCATCATTCGCGTCAAAGGTCTTTTTCTGCAACTCAGGGGCGGAAGCAAACGAAGGGGCATTCAAATTCGCGAGACGGTGGGCGCGAAAGATCGGTAGCGATGCAAAAGTCGAGATCGTCGCATTACGCGGCAGCTTTCACGGGCGGCTCTTTGCGTCGCTTGCCGCGACGGATCGGCCGTCTTATCGCGCGCCATTCCGTCCTCTCGCCGGAGCCGTGTCGATCTGTGAGCGTGACCTGGCTGACCTCGAGATCGCTCTCGACGAGGAAACGGTCGCGGCGTTGATCGTCGAGCCGGTGCAGGGAGAGGGTGGAGTGCGCGTGCTAGATGTGGATTTTCTCGAAAAACTGAGAACGCTCACCGCCAAGCGGGAGATTGCGCTCATATTCGATGAGATTCAGTGTGGACTCGGCCGAACGGGACATCTCTTCGCGTACGAGAGGAGCGGCGTCGTTCCCGACATGCTTACGCTCGCAAAGCCTCTGGCGGGCGGACTACCGATGGGCGCCGTTCTCGTATCGGAGGAAATCGCCGATACAATCCAGGCGGGGGATCATGGAACCACTTTTGGCGGGGGTCCTCTTGTTTCCGCGGTTGCGGCGCACGTGTTCGAGCGCCTCTCGGACTCGACGCTGCTCGAGTCCGTTCGTGAGAACGGCGCATGGCTCGGAGAGCAGCTGGATGCCATCGCGCGTCGCTCGGGGAAAGTTCGCGCGATACGCGGGATCGGCTACATCTGGGGACTCGACGTCGTGGAGCCCGCCGGGGACATCGTCAAGCGTGGGTGGGACGAAGGTATTCTCATGCTGACGGCGGGTGAGCATACGCTCCGCATCCTTCCTCCGCTCGTAATGGATCGGGACGATCTCGCGCGCGGGCTTTCCATCATCGAGAAGGTCGTCCGCCCAATAGGGCGAATCGGAGTCGCCAATTCCATCGTCTCCGGTTAACATATCGGAGACTTCTTCCAAGAGACGTATGTCATCGACGAGGCTCTCGTCCGGTCGACTCCTCGCACTTCTCATCTCTGCGGCTGCCTGTGTACCGGCGCCTGCGAACAACGCCGCGCCGGCTACAGTGCCGGCTGCGTCCGATACGGTTGAAGCACGGCGGGTGTTCGAAGAAAATATTGACGCGATACACAAACGTGACCGTGCCCGGTATCTCGCCACGTATCTTCACACCAACTCACTGGCGCGTAACGGACCTGCCGGACTCGAGCTCGGGTACGAAAGCTGGAGTGCTCGACGCGATTCTACCTGGCCTGACACTCTGATCGCAAGAAATCTGCGAGTGACCCCGATTGCGCCAGGTGTCGCTTATGGCACCTACTGCTACACGGTGACACAGAAGGATACGACTTCGAGCGGAGTGTCCGAGCGGGTGTTCGTCAAGACGCGCGAGGGATGGAGGATAGCAGTGACCACGGCTTTCGGATTGCCCGCAGGCGCGCCTGCGCAGTGCAAGTAACCATCTCAATTCCAACACAGTGACAATCATCCGTCGATTTGCGGTTTCGCTGCCGATTCTATTTTCGGGGCTGATCGCATCGTCCGCAGCGGGACAAGCGGGCAACACGGAGACACCCAAGCTGGTGGTCTTCATTGTCGTGGATGCGATGCGCCCGGACTATCTGTCGCGCTTCGCCCAGCAGCTTACCGGCGGCCTGGGAAGATTGTACAGAGGGGGCGCGGTTTTCACGAACGGATTCCAGGATCACGCGATAACCGAGACGGCGCCCGGACATTCGGCGACAATGTCGGGCCGATTCCCGGTTCACACCGGCATCTCGGCAAACACCGCTGGAGTAAATGACACAACTGTCAGCCTCGTGGATGCGCCCGGTCTCGGCGCATCTCCCTTTCGCTTCCACGGCACTACGCTGACCGATTGGCTGACAGCAAAGGATCCACGCACGCGCGTCCTTTCCGTTTCGAGGAAGGACCGGGCGGCGATCCTTCCAATAGGCAGATCCAAGCGGCCCGTTTTCTGGTACGCGTCAAACGGGATTTTCACCACGAGTACGTATTACGGTTCGAGTCTGCCCGAATGGGTTCGCGCGTTCAACGCTCGAAAGATGCCGGCGAGCTATGCGGGAAAAGCGTGGGAGTTGTTGCTGCCCGACAGCGCGTACAGTGAGCCGGACAGCGTACCTATAGAAAGCGGTGGCACCAACTTTACATTCCCTCATCTGGAATCGGCGTCTCCCGACACAGCGGCCCGGCTGCTTACTGAATTTCCGTGGATGGATGGGCTGACTCTCGATTTTGCCATGTCAGGAGTGAACGCGCTGAACCTGGGTGGAGGTCCAGAGACGGATGTCCTGGCCATCTCGCTCTCGACCACGGATGCAGTCGGCCATCGGTACGGACCGGATTCCCGGGAAATTCACGATCAAATCCTTCGACTCGACCGCGCGCTTGGTGTTTTTCTCGATTCACTTTACCGGATTCGGAACCCTCGAGACGTGGTTGTCGCGCTCACCGCCGATCATGGACTTACCCCTTACCCTGAAGTGCACGCCCACGATCCAAACGCGGGCGCCATTCGCGTCAACCCACGTCCGTTGCTGCAGGATCTCAGCAACTCTCTCACTGCGGTGGGAGTAGCGGGACACGGGCTGAGCTATGCAGCAGGGGTTTACACCGGCACCGGTTTTTCCTTCGATCCGGGAGTGCTCGAGCTCGACCAGTTGGCCTTGAGCAAGGCGCACATCAACCGTGACTCACTAGTACGGGCAATTCGCGCGGCTCTTCTCAGGGTACCGGGCGTTGCTCGTGCGGACCGGATTTCGGAGCTCGCCAAGCGCGACACCGTGAACGACAGAATAGCGCGCCGGTGGCTGCACATGTTTTCCAATGAAGACAAGGCCGCTCTGGTGGTGACCCTCGCGCCATATAACTACTGGCTTTCGAGCTACCAGGCGCAGCACGGTAGTCCGAATGATTCCGATGCGCGCGTTCCCATCATTTTCTATGGTAGTGGCGTCAAGCCGGGACAGTACGACGAGTTTGCGAGGGTAGTCGACATGGCTCCAACGCTCGCGGCGATAGTGCACGTCACGCCGCAGGAAAAACTCGATGGCCACGTTCTGCAGAATGCGGTCAGGTAAAATCTCGCTCCGATCTGTTCTCAGGGCGTTCGACGAAGCCGAGTTCGGATCGAAGAACACGCTCAACCTGAGGGAATCGCTTCCGTCGGCGGCGGATGCGCGTTATCGAACGGAAGCCTGGCTGCGTGAGCGACAGGTGAGCCGCGCGACCGAAGTCCTGGTAATAACGGGGCGGGGTAATCAGAGTCCAAACGGAGTCTCTGTCGTGCGGGAGGGGATTCTGTCGCTGCTACCCTCTCTTCGCAGGCGAGGAGTGGTGAGCGGGTGGAGGGAGCATTCTCCCGGATCGTTCGTCGTCAAGCTGGGATCGATTTCCTCTCTTCTCGAAGCGCCCAGAAGGAAGCGCGATCGGAAAACGGTCACGCCCCCGGCGAATCCGGAATCTCTCAAAGGTCTCGATCGATCGACGCTCGAGCTGCTCCGACGGCTGTCGATAAGGTCTCTCGAATCATTGGGCATACGTGAGCCGGACAAGTATTTGGAAGCGGAGATGCTCTCCAAGTTCCAATCGTTAGCTGGGGGTATAAGCCCCGGTGTCGAGGGGGAAGCCAGGTTACGCGAGGCCATCAAGGCGGCGCTCGATCAGCTTGACGACTGAACACAGACGCTCGCACCGCGAGCGATACCATCACAGAGGACATTCCACCGAATGAACAAACTCGTTCTGGCTGCACTTCTCCCGCTGGCTCTGCCGGCTCAGGCGCAGACAATTCCGGGTTACTCGCAGCAAGCAGCGGCCGTAGAGCGGGCGACGGAAGCAGACGCAATCGCGCGTCCGTCGCCATCGAGCGCTTCAGCGCAATCGAGATTTCTTTCGCTCCAGCCACACATGGCTGGAACAGCGGCGCAGGCGCGCACTCGCGACTACGTGATCAGTCAGATGAAGTCGTGGGGACTGGAGACGGAGGTACGCTCCTACAGCGTCTGGATGCCACATCCCTTGAGCACTCGAGTCTGGCGGATCGCGCCCAATCCCGTCGAGCTCGATCTGCAAGAGGGAATTATTCCCGAAGACACGACGTCCTCCGCCTATCCGCAAGTAATGGCATTCAACGGCTACGGCGCAGCCGGAGATGTCCGTGGCGACGTCGTCTACGTGAACTACGGGCTGGTCGAAGATTACGCGCAACTCGATTCGATGGGCGTCTCGGTGAAGGGCAAGATCGCGATCGCGCGGTATGGGCGATCCTATCGCGGCATCAAGGCGAGAGAGGCGGAGAAACATGGAGCGGTCGGTCTGATCATTTACAGTGATCCCGCCGACGACGGATATGTGCGTGGCGATGTCTACCCCATTGGCCCGATGCGACCATCGCACGGAATCCAGCGCGGTAGCGTCATGAATCCGGATGGTGACCCCAGCACTCCCGGCTATCCGAGCACTCCCAACGCTCGGCGCATTCCGGTCGCGCAGATGGATATTCCGCACATTCCGGTGCTGCCTGTCTCTTACGGAAACGCAGCCGAGCTGCTTCGCGGATTGGGAGGAAATTCGATTCCTCAGCCGTGGCAGGGTGGTCTTCCGTTCAGGTACCACGTGGGGCCCGGGCCGGCTCAGGCGCGAATTGCGGTGACGACCGATGCGAGCACGAATCCATACAAGCCGATCTGGGACACTTTCGGAATCATTCGTGGATCGGAGTTTCCGGACGAGATCGTTCTGGTAGGTGGTCATCGTGATGCGTGGGGGCCCGGAGCGGCCGACAACGTCAGCGGTACCGTCAGTGTTCTCGAAGCGGCGCGCACGATCGCCGAGCAGGTGAAGGCAGGGAAGAGGCCGAAGCGCACGATCATTTTTGCGACGTGGGACGCGGAAGAGTGGGGATTACTCGGCTCGACTGAATTCGTCGAGGAAGATTCGCTGCGCCTGAGAAAGAGCGCAGTCGCATATCTCAACCAGGACGATGTTGCTCAGGGCCCGATCTTCAGCGGTGGCGGATCACCATCGTTGCGCTCGTTGCTGCGCGACATCGCCAAGGAAGTGCCCGACCCGAGCCATCAGGGCAGCGTGTACGACGTGTGGAGAAAACGCGCAAACCTCACTGCCGACACACTCGAGCCACAAATGGGAGATCCGGGTGGTGGCTCCGACTTCGCGGGTTTCTACAACCATCTCGGCATACCGATCGCGGACTGGGGCTTTGGCGGGCCACAAGGTGTTTACCACTCCGCGTACGACTCCTATCATTGGATGTCGAAGTTCGGCGACCCGAATTTCGAATTTCATGCGACCAACGCGCGTATCGGCGCAGCCACGCTGCTGCGGCTCGCCAACGCCGAGATCCTCCCGTACGACTACGTGGAGTATGCGCGCACGATGAAGCGTTTCGCTTCGCAAGTTGGTCAGGCAATCTCCGACAAGCATTGGAAATTGTCCGCTGCCGAACTATCCGAATCCCTCGGGAGAATGGAAAGCGCGGCTGTCACGTTTGCGGCTGAGCGCGATCGCGCGCTCGCGGCTCAACTGTCGCCCGCAACCGCGAAACAGGTGAACGCCAAACTTCTCGAAGTTGAACGGGAGCTTACAAGGCCGCAGGGGCTGGTGACGCGGCCGTGGTTCAGAAATCTGATTTACGCTGCTGATGAGAATAACGGCTATTCCACGATGGTGCTGCCGTCGGTTGGCGAAGCGATTCGAGTCGGGGACGAAGCATTGACGGGCCGGGAGCTCGCCGACATCGCTCAACGCTTCAATGCGGCAACGCGAGCGTTGCAGATGGCAACAGGATTGCTGCAGAGAAACTGAAATGCGGCTCGCGGAACACGTTCTGTCTCAGGCCCGGACATTGCGATACACGTGAGTCGACGAGATCAAGAGTGGACGAAAGTCGATGAGAACCGCGCGAGGAGAAGTGAGACGGTTACGTCTCACTCAGGAAGAAGTAGTACCGATTGCCGCGTACGGTGCGAAGGCAACATGGCCAGCCGGATTCCAACTCTATCAGCGCGGCGCGGCGGCAGACGGCGTCTTCATCGTTTTGGCCGGGCACATCGTTCTCCGCAACAAGATCAAAGTCGGGCGCGGATTCGTTCCGGTGATCGCCACTGCGGGACAGACGTTCGGGAGTGAGGGCCTCTCACCCAACAGTCAGTACGTAACCGACGCCAGCGCATCGGAGGAGACCAAGTCTCTGTTTCTCAGTGGAGCGCAATTTCGCGCCTTCGTGCGAGAACAACCCGGTCAAACGCTTCCGATGCTGTCGCAGATAATGTCGGAGCGCGCGTATCTGCTAGAGAAGCTGCACGAGCTCGCGGCGCTGAACGTCGACCAGCGGTTGATCTCCACGCTCTCACACCTGAGCACTGATCGCAGCTTTACCACGGATGACGGCCGCCTCAAGCTCGAGAACAACCATCACCGGCTTCTCTGCGAGATGGTCGGCGCAACGCGCGAGTCAATTGAGCTGGCGCTGAGCCGACTCGTCTCGGCTGGAATCGCAGAGAGAAAGGGAATGACCTTCCTGATCGAGCCCAACTCACTTGCCGGCCTCGGCAATGGCCACGACAGTGAATCAGCGCTATCGATGACAGGGCTGTCACCGCAATGATAGTGAATGGACGACAGGCAACGGGGTGTTGAGACAGCGCCGGTAATTCGGGGCGCTCAAACGATCGATTTGCAGGAGGAGGGCTCCCCGGGGGTCCTCCTCCTGCATGGTTTTGGAGACACTCCTCAGACGCTCGCGCTGCTCGCTCGAAAGCTGCACAAGTCCGGCTACAGTGTATACGCGCCGCTGTTGCCGGGGCATGGGCGAAACATGGAGGCTTTCGAGAAATCCCGCGCAACGGACTGGATCTCCGCGGCGAAGAGTGCGCTCACGCAAATGCGCAGCCGACACGGTTCGGTCTCCGTCGTCGGGCTCTCAATGGGTGGTGCACTGGCGGTGTTGCTCGCCGCCGAGTTCCATGACATCCCCGCGCTGATTTTGATCGCACCATATCTCGGCATGCCGCGAATGTTGAGGCTGGCGGCTTCGACGTACTGGCTGTGGGGACGACTGGCGGGAGAGGTGAACGCGAGAGATCCCCGATCGATCCACGATCCAATCGAGCGAGAGAAAAACCTGGCTTACGGTGCGGTTACCGGCCGCGAGCTGTTCGAACTGTGGAAGGTCGTGAGGCTCGCGCGGAAATCACTGGCGAGGGTCGAGACGCCAACTCTGATAATCCAGTCTCGCGAAGATCCGCGCTGCCCTCCGGAAGTCGCCGCGTTTGCGTTAAAGGCGCTGGGCGCGCGCGACAAAAAACTGGTCTGGACCGAGGGTGCCGGACACATCATCACGGTCGACTATGGCCGCGAACTGGTATTCAGCGGGGTCGAGAAGTGGCTGATTACGCACAACGACCGTGGCGCGGCAGCCGCTGTCGAGGGGAAAGCGGCTGCCGAACGCCGTGAAAACTAGAAGCGATCCTGGACGAATTCCGTAACGGTATCGACCGCACGCTCGCCCAAGTCTGCCGCCTGATGAACCACTCCCGAGGCAACACGTTTCACGCGAGCGACGGTACGACGAGAGCGACTGCTCTTCTTGCGCGAAGAGGATTTGCGCCCGGCGCTCTTGCGACTCGAGGAAGATTTTCTTCCACTCTTCCGGCGCGACGACTTTCTCGCTGAAGACTTGCGAACGCCACCCGAGCGGCGTTTACTCGACCGCTTCCGACCGACGGCCTTCCGGCCTCCGCTCTTACGTCCGGAGGATCCGGACCGCGACCGCTTTCTACCACTCTTTCTACTGGACTTCTTGGCTGCAGCCATTGGAAAGCTCCGTGTAGGAGGTTTGTGTAGAACGGATAGCAAGATTCGCGCACAACAAAGGTGACGATACAACAATTCCCCGAAGCAACGCGTTCCAATTATCTCATGATGCGGGTCTCACCGTGGTGCATGATCCAGAGGTCTTCGTGATCGCGGCCAGCCGCTCGCCACCGGTCACGCATTCGCGCCGGGGGTTCGTCCATCGGTTCATCGGTGAGCTTGAAAGTGCCCCAATGGGCCGCAATCATCACGAGCCCTGTTCCTTGCTGGCCGGTCTGCAGCTGCTCGACGGCATCAATGCAATCTTCCGGGTTCATGTGCACAGAGCCCATGAACCAGCGAGGCTCATAAGCACCGATAGGCAGAATCGCCACATCGAATGGCCCGCATCGCGCGGCGATGGACCCAAAATCCGGATGAAGGGCGGTATCGCCAGCGAAGAAGAGAGAGCGATTGCTGGTCCGCAGCGCCCAGCCACACCAGAGGGTCCTGTTTCGCGTGCCGAGAGTACGCCCCGAGAAATGCTGGGCGGGAAGACACGTCAGCCGCAGGTCTCCGAGCGCAGTCTCCTCCCACCAGTCACGCTCAATGATGTCACGCGCTCCCCAGCGGCGAAGAAAGTCCCCCACTCCGAGCGGAGCGTACCACTTCGCCGCGGGATAGCGCTCCGCGAGGCGTGAGACGGTCGATGAGTCGAGGTGGTCGTAATGGTCGTGCGAAAGAATTACAGTATCAATGGGCGGCAACCGGTCGAAGTCCACTGCAGGTGGGACCCACCGTCTTGGTCCGGCGAACTGTACTGGTGAAGCGCGGTCGCTCCAGACAGGATCTGTCAGGACGTTCAGCCCGCCGATCTGAATCAGGAAGCTGGTGTGTCCGATCCACGTGATAGTGAGCAGATCAGGAGCTCCTCGTGGAACGGTGTACGCGGGAGCTACCCTGACGAACACCCTCGGGTCGGGGTCAGTGCGGCGTGGATTTCGCGGTCGCTCGATCAACGACCATTTGAGAAAATCAAGAAATCCGTGCATCTGTGCGAAGGGCCACGGATTGCGAAAGCCGCCTCCTGGCCGGTGGTGGGCGGGAGCCAGCACTTGTTGTTGAGCCATACGATTCCGATTGTGCGCGCTGGAAATCTCTAACTGATCACTGCGCGTTCCAGATTCTGTTCGAGGTGCGCAACAGATTTCATTCCAACCAGCGCGGCACTGAGGGGCAGCGACTGGGCGAATGCTATAGCGCGCCGAGCATCGCTGTTGAATTCGGGGAAGGCGGAACGAAGCTCCTCGGGAAGCGATCGCGCGAGCTGCGATTGCATGAGTGTGGCGCTTCCAACTACTCCTATTCCAAGGCGGTGCGCCGCCTCGAGCAAAGAAACGCGGTCGGTGCCCACGCGCTGGGTGGGAACCCGTATCGCCTCGGTCATTGCGAGGTTGATCGGGAGCTGGATGACCCTGAAGTGGTGGTTTTCGCCTCCCGCTGAACGCGCGCGGGCTACGAGCTCCTCGAGGCTCAAATGGTTGCGGGATTCGGGCGGTACCCGGAACCCGTTCCAGGTCGAGCAGCCGTAACAGCCAATGACGCCACGCTCGACCTGCTGCTCCAGTGAAGAGAACGCCGCATCGATCAGGCTCAGGAATCTGGAGCGACTCAACACTTCGAGCTGCTGCTCGGGATTGTGGAGATAGTAGACGTCGATGAAGTCGAGTCCGAGATTGCGCCGGCTTCGCTCGATCTGATCGCTCAGGTACCGCGGGGTGAGACAATGGCCGCCGGATACGACATCCTCCGGCTGCATTACGCCGGGGCCGAAGTACTCGCTGTCGAGAAAGCCGCGATACCCTTCTCTGGTTGCAGGCGGTGTGCGCTCGAGGGGTATGTATCCGCCCTTTGTGCAGACCACTATTTCTTCACGCGTGACATCACTGCGGGAAAGCAGGATGCGAACCGCTTCTCCGATTGCCCGCTCCGAACGCTGACATCTGTAGTTGATGGCGGTATCCAACAGATTCACGCCCTTCCCGAGGGCTGCAATGACGGTTGCAGTATAGCGTCGGTCTTCAGCGTCGTCGCATTCGCCGAGGTAGGTGCCGAGGCCGAGTGAGGAGACTACGAGTCCGTCAGCGAGTGGCCGATAGAAATGATCGGCTTCCCCGTTCTCGAACCGCTTTTGGAATCGCCGCGTACCCTCGGCGGTCGCTCGTCCCGCGACTAGAGGCTGCAATCCTTTGGATCGACTCATTGCGAAGAGGCTACGAACGTCGGACAACTCGCGCAAGGTGGATGTCGGATGGACTGGCCCTTACGTTGCGGTCTACACACTTACACCTTACGAACTCCACAACAAAACAGCTCTCGAACGTGAAGAAATTCGGCTTTCTGTTCTTTGCGCTGGCCGCTTGCGCGCAGCAGCGTCCGGTCGTTCTCGCTCCAGTGCGCATGGAAACTCCAGCCACTCCCGCTACCACCGCGGAAGGGCCCGGCGCTGTCTTCGAAACCCAACGTGATGATCCTTTTGCTACAACCAACCGGATCGATTGGCCTGGCCCAAACCGCTATCGCTCGTCGAGCGGTGTGCCGGGTCCCGATTACTGGCAGCAGAGAGCCGATTACACGATAACGGCGTCGCTCGACACCGGCACGACTCAGATCAACGGCTTGGTACAGATCCGATACACCAACAACTCGCCCGACACACTCCGATATGTGTGGATTCAGGTGGACCAGAATCTCTACCGGACGGGAAGCAAAGGATCCGC
>CAAGKR010010859.1_pt1 | contig 21553 bp, 25 predicted proteins | sample 2556971 | NCBI WGS metagenome assembly CAAGKR01 (sample SAMEA5207829, study PRJEB30636) | soil metagenome | biome: forest; feature: boreal; material: soil | place: USA | collected 2011-09 | depth 1 m | reverse complement strand
GCGTCGATCACGAGCGCACCGTTCGAAACGAGGATCGGATCGGCGACACCGTCGGCGCGAAGTGCTTCCTCCAGGATCCGGGCGATGTCTTCGTCGTCCTCGGCGACCACGACGGCCGCACGCGCGCCCTCGGCGATCATTGGCGCATCCTCTTCCGGTGAGCGACCCACGTTTCGGAATCGACTTCGGCACGTCCAATAGCGCAGTCGCGATGTCCGACGGTAGCGGCGTGCGCCTGCTGCCGATCGATCCCATCGGCGGCGACACGTTGCCCAGCGTGTTGTACGTCCGCCGGGACGGCACGGCCCAGATCGGTCATCCCGCGATCCGGTCGTTCCTGGCCGACAACCGCGCGCGCGGACCGGTCAAACGGGAGTTCAAGCTGCTCGGCATCACGATGGCCTCCAGCAACCCCCGCCAGAAGACGGTCGAGGCCCACATCATGGCCGACGCGTCCTCGCCCGGACGGTTCTTCCAATCGCTGAAGACGTTCCTCGGCGATCCGCTCCTGTCGCGTACGAATGTGTTCGGTGACGAGCGCGGCCTCGAAGACCTGATCGCGATGATCCTGTCGGGGATCTTCGAGCGGGTGGCGCAGCTCACCGGGACACGACCGACGTCGGCGACCGTCGGCCGGCCGGTCGAATTCGTGGGAGGAGCGGAGGTCGAAGAGCGGGCACGGACCCGTCTTGAGCAAGCCGCGCGCCTAGCCGGGCTTCAGGACGTCCGATTCGTGGAAGAGCCCGTCGCTGCTGCTCGCGCCGCGGATGTCCCGGCAGGCCTCGCTCTGGTCTTCGACTTCGGGGGAGGCACGCTCGACCTTTGTGTAACGCGCCGACACACAGGCGACATCGACGTCCTGGGCACCGCCGGCGTCGATGTGGCGGGCGATCGCTTCACGCAGCTGCTCATTGACCAGCTGGTCGCTCCCCACCTTGGCGCGGAGAAGCGATGGGGCCCGAAGGGACTGATCCTCCCGCGCTTCATCACGAACGCGATCGGCGATTGGCGCGCGCTCTCGGCGCTCAACGAGAAGCCGATCCTGGAGGCGCTCGACGATCTGCAATCCCTCGGCGCGCCCAAGCGCGAGCTGGCGGCGCTGCGCAGCGCGATCGAACTGCAGCTCGGCTACGAGATCTTCGCTGCGGTCGACGCGACGAAGATCGAGCTCTCCTCGGCGCAGCTCGCGCTGTTCAGCTTCCATCGCGGCGCAGTCGACATCGATCACCAAGCGTCGCGCCGCGCGTTCGAAGTCGCGATCGCTCCCTTATTCACGAGGATCGATGCGGCGCTGACACAAGTGCTCGAACGCAGCGGCGTCCGCGCCGATCAGATCATCGAGATCGTGTGCACCGGCGGGTCCTCGGCGATCCCCGCGGCGCGCTCGCTGCTTCGGAAGCGCTTCGTGAATGCCGAACTCCGAGACGCCGCCGCCCATACCGCGGTCGCTGCGGGGCTCGCGCGAGCCTAGGTGTTGTTCCAGCCGAGATATGGCCGGGCGAGTGGCGACGTGGTCATGCCGCCGCCATCAGCTCATCCAACCAGGACTGGAGTTGGTGGAGCTGGGGGATCTGTTCGAAGCCACGGTCGGTGAACGGCGTGCCGTCGAAGCGCTCCGCCGGGGTCAGCCAATCGAGGACCCGCGAGAGCCGGTGGGAGTTGTAGTAGCGGCGGTAGCCTTCGCTCGTCGGACGCCCGCCCGCCACGATCACCACGCGCCTGACCTCGGCTCGTATGCGGCGCACAGCATCCCGAAGTACGTCGGCGCTTCGTAGGTCAGGAATTCGCCACGCCACCGTGCTGGTTCGAGCGCGCCGTGGAGCATCAGCATCTGCCAGTACGAATCTGCCTTGGCTTCCACTGGAAGCTTCGGGTCGATCTTGAGTAGTGCGCCGAGGTCGTCCCGTTTGATGAGCGCGACGATCGCGTCATCGAACTCCTTGCTCTTCGGAGTGAAGCCGTACGGGCCGTTCGCGTCGTGACCGTGACCGTGGTCGCAGCTCGCGATGAGCGCGACGCGCTTGCCTGACGCGGCCGCCGCCTTGGCGATCGCGCGACCCGCCGCGACGTGCCGTTCGTACGGCAGATCGCGCGCGGGAGCGACGACGACCGTCAGCACCGGCGGATCGGCGCGGCCGCCCATGAACCAGAGCGGCACGAGCACCGCCCAATCCATCGGGAAGCTCGCCGCGGCCGCGTCGTTCGCCCCATAGCTGACGCCGGCGACCGGGATGCCCGCGGCGGCGATCGCGTCGCGGATCGCGAGCGCGAGCGGGCGATCGACGGCGATCCGCAGCTTGACGTCGGGATGGCCGTCGAGCGCACCAGCGAGGGTGCCTGACGTGACCACGGCCATCGCGCCTTCCACGTGGATGTTGTGTGGCGTGAGGACGATGGCGATCTCGGGCTTCACACGATCGAACCGGCGACCGAGCTCCTCCATCCCGCGCCGGGTGACCGCCGCGAGGCCCCGCTCCTCGGGCAGGCAGGCTTCGGCGATCGCGATGCCGCCGTGTGGGGCAATGGCGCCGTACACAAGTCCCATCGACCGAGCCTAGAGGGCCGGAAATACCTAGCGGACCCGGCGCGCCTCCAGCTTGCCCTCGGTGCGGCGCACCTCGAACGACGGCTGATCGAACGTGGCAGGACCGACTACGACGCTTCCGTCGGCGAGCCTGTACCGCGAGCCGTGGCAGCCGCACTCGATCGTGTCGCCGACGATCTTGCCGTCGGAGAGCGAGCAGCCCGCGTGCGCGCAGGTGTCGTGCAGCGCCTGGATCTTCTCGCCCATCCGAACGAGCACGAGGGTCTGCGCGCCGGCCTTCGCCTTCGTCGGCTGACGCTCCGGCAGCTCGGTCACGTCGAGCGCGGCCCATTTCGTCCCACCCGACCGCCACGCGTGGCGATCGACCATGTTGCCGAACGTGAAGACGAGGTCACCGCCGACATACGCGCCCAGCACGATGAGGAGGTAGCCCGCAGCCGCGATGAGCGTCGACTGGAACGGCGTACCCGGCGCGTAGCCGAATCGCACCGCGAGCGAGAACAGATAGAAGACCAGCGCGACGAGCATCAGTGAGGCATGCACGCCGCCGTACTGGCGCGCCTTTCCGTCGGTCTCGTCGAGGTCGACGAACCCGGCGAGCGCGGCGAGGATCAGGCCGCCGACGCCGAGGAGCGTGGCCCAATTCGCACCGTCATAGATGCCAAGGAGGTCGAGGATGAGGGCGATCGTCAGCCCGCCGACCGGCACGTCGGTGAGGAGCGGATGCAGCGGGTGGCCGTACCAGGTGCCGTGGAGGAAACTCCGCAGCCATTTCGGCCGGATGACGAAGCGGTCGATCGCAGTGTAGAAATCCGCGATCCCGACGCCCCAAGCCCACTTGTCGAGCAGGTTCCGGTTGACGAAGCGCCTGATCATTCCAGCCTCCCGAGCCGTCGCGCGAGCGCATGATGCGTCATCCTGACTACGTGCAGGTGGCCGGCAGGGACGTGACCGTCACGAATCGGGACAAGGTGTTCTTCCCGAAGCGTGGGCTCACGAAGGGCGATCTGGTCGATTACTACGTGTCGGTCGCGCCGGCCGTGCTGCCGCACGTGCGGCAGCGGGTCATGCAGATGCTCCGCTATCCGAACGGCGTCGACGGCGAGTTCTTCTACCAGAAACGCGTCCCGGTGCCGCACCCCGAGTGGCTCGAGACGTACATGATCGAGTTCCCGAGCGGCCGGACCGCGGACTTCCCCGTCGTGAACGACGCCGCCGCGCTCGCATGGATCGCCAATCTCGGCTGCATCGACCTGCATACCTGGTCGTCGCGGATCAACGACGTCGAGCGGCCCGACTACCTTCTCATCGACCTCGACCCCCGCGGCGGGGACCCGTGGGCGCACGTGCGGACCATCGCCCTCGTGGTGAAGGACGTCATGGACGAGCTTGGGCTCGCGAGCTGGCCGAAGACCTCAGGCTCGACCGGGATCCACATCATCGCGCCGATCGTCCCAGAGCTGCCGTTCCCCGAAGTGCGCCGGTTCGCGAAAGCGTTCGCGCAAGAGGTCGAGCGCCGGGTGCCCGACATCGCCACGACGACCTGGAAGGTCGCCGACCGCACCGGTGTGTTCGTGGACTTCGGCCAGAACGCGCGCGATCGCACGATCGCGTCCGCGTACTCGATCCGACCGACCCAGGATGCCCGCGCGTCGGCCCCGTTGCGCTGGGACGAGCTGGCCGACGTCGAGGCCGCCGACTTCACGATGGAGACGATGGCTGCGCGGATCGCGAAGGTCGGCGATCTGATGGCCGGGATGTGGAACTCGCCTTCGAGCCTCGTCCCGCTCTTCGAGCGGCTCAAGCTCAAGCTCACGAAGCCCTAGCAGACCTCTTCGATCGCGCTGATCACGTGATCGATGTCGAACGGCTTCGCGATGGCCGCGGCCGCGCCGAGCGCTTTCTTGTGTAGCTCGAGCTCGCCCGCGGCGGACAGGAGCACGACTGGAACGGTGCTCCCGGAGCGCTGCTGCTCCGCGCGGAACGCCCAGCCGTCCATGACCGGCATCATCAGGTCGAGCAGGATCACGCACGGCTTCCAGCGCCCGAGGATCTCGAGCGCCTCCTGCCCGTTAGCCGCGCATTCGACGGTGAAGCCCTCATCGTCCAGCGCGGTCTGCAACGTATCGCGGATCGCTTCCTGGTCGTCGACGACCAGGACGTTGACGTTGCGCCCACTCACCGTGCCAAAGACTACGCTGAGTCACACGCTCGGACCCCTACGAGCGAGGAAGCGAGCCAGCGCTCTCGAGCAGCCCTGAGATCGTCGGATCGCCTGCCTGTCGCGCCGGCCGCACCTGCTCCCACGTGCACTGCTTGGGGTCCTTGTCCGGCCGGAAGCGAAGAAAGCGCGTTCCATGGCGGAAGCGATCGGACTCCATCTTGTCGTACCGGACCTCGCACACGATCTCGGGCCGCACCTCGACCCATTCGAGGTCCTTGCCCTGCGACCAGCGGCTTTCCCCGCCGGGCATGCGACCCTCGCCCAGGTGACCGGTCTCCACGAGCGGCGGAAGCCGCTTCTGGAGGTCCTTCTGCAGATCGCCCGAGATCCCCGAGGTGTGGCCAACGAAGTCGAGCGCCGCATCGTCGCCGTACAGCCCGAGCAGGAGACTCGCGACACGCGGGCCGTTCTTCCGGTAGCCGACGATCACGCAGTCGGCCGTCTTGTGGTGCTTCACCTTCACGACGGCCTCGCGCGATCCGGGCTTGTATGCCAGATCCGCGCGCTTACACACGACGCCGTCGAGCCCGATCATCTCTAGACGCTCGAGCCACCGCTCCGCGAGCGCCCGGTCCTTCGTCTGTGGCGAGAGCGTGAACGCGGTCGCGCGCTTCTCAAGCTCGACGCGACGCTCGGCTAGCGGCCGGTCATGGATCGCCTCGCCGTCCCACAGCAGGATGTCGAACGCGATGAACGTCGCGGGCGTCTCCTTCGACAGCTTGCGGATTCGGGACTCCGCGGGGTGGAGGCGCATCTGCATCGCGTCGAAGTCGAGCGCACCGTCGCGCTCGATGACGATCTCGCCGTCGAGCGCGGAGTGCGGAGGCAGCAGCTCCCCGATCGCGCGGAGCTCGGGGAAGTAGCGGAGCAGCGGACGGCCATTGCGGCTCCAGAGCGCGAGCTCGCCGCCGTCGTTCTCGAAGACGCCCCGGAACCCGTCCCATTTCGGCTCGTACCGCCACCGGTCGCCGCTCGGCAGGCCGTCGACGAGCTCGGCTTCCATCGGCGGAAATGGCACGTTGGGGCCGGGGGCCTGCACCCGCCGAGTCTAGGAAGGTCTAGCGTCCCTTGGTCTTCGCGTTGTCCATCATGCTGAGGTCCTCGGGATGCGGGACGTTCGGCTCGGGACGATCGCTGTCCTTCACTCGGCCCTTCTCCGCGACGATCCCCTCCTGCTGTTCCAGGACGCGCTCGGCTTCGAGGTTGGGCTTGCCGAAGTTCTCGGTCTTTGGCTTGTCTTTCATGTTGGATGACCGGGCACGGGACGTGCCATCGGGCCGGGGCGCGGGATTTGCGTCACTTTCAGCGCATGGATGACAAGCGAGGATTAGCGCTCCCGTTCGTCCCAGCAGCATTCACGTGGCGGGTGGCGACCGAACGCGGCTTCTCGGTCGTGATGTCCAGCGTCTTCGAGGCCGCCGCGTCCTTCCGCTTCATGAGCAGCCACTTCCGCCCGCCGGTCCGCACGAGCACCCAACCGCCGTGGAGCTTCTTGCCGTTCAGCGCGAAGCGCAGCTCGCCCGCGCCCAGGGCCTTGCCCACGTCGTCGACGTGCGCCTCGTAGGTGCCGCGGTCCCAAAGCATCACCGTGCCGCCCCCGTACTCACCCTCGGGGATGACGCCCTCAAAGGTGCCGTACTTGACCGGATGATCATCGACCTCCATGGCCAGTCGCTTGTCCGCTGGATCGAGCGACGGCCCCTTCGGGACGGCCCACGAGTGCAATACGCCGTCGGCCTCGAGGCGGAAGTCGTAGTGGAGCGCGGAGGCGCGGTGCTTCTGGATCGCGAAGCGGTGCTTCGACCGCGAGGCGATCTTGCCTCGCGACTCGGACGTCTTCTCGAAACGCCGTGTGTTGGCCTAGTCGGCCAGCGGGCTCACGCCGTCGATCCTGCACCGCGCTTGCCGGGAATGAGCTACATCGCGCTTTCCTGGCTAGGGGGCCGCGGGCGCGATGAAGACGCGGTCCTTGCCGTGCCGCTTCGCGTCGTATAGCGCCGCGTCGGCGCTCCGGAAGAGCGAGTCCTCGTCCGACGCGGAGCGCGGGTAGCCCGCGACCCCGATCGACACGGTGCCGCTGACGTGCGCGCCGTCGCTGGCGACCACGCGCGCTGCGGCGACGGCCACGCGGATGCGCTCGGCGACCAGGGCGGCCGCCTCCGGTGTTGCGTCGGGCTGCAGGACCAGGAACTCGTCGCCGCCGAAGCGAGCGACGACGTCGCTCGTGCGGACGTGGCCCTGGACGGCCTGGGCGATCGCGACGAGGTGCCGGTTGCCCGCCTCGTGGCCGTGGCGGTCGTTCACGTCCTTGAGCGAGTCGCTGTCGATGACGAGCAGGGAGAGTGGCCGGTCACCGCGCTTTGCGCGCTCGATCTCCTCATGGAGCCGCGCGCGGAAGTGCCGGCCGTTGTAGACGCCGGTCAGCTCGTCGGTGACCGAGAGGCGCCGCACGGCTTCGTGCGAGGCCGCGGCCGAGATGGCGAGCGACGCCTGGCTGGCGAGCGTCTGCGCGAAGCGATAGTGCTCGGCGGTGAAGGCGTTCACGCCCATCTTCACGGCGCGGATGACGCCCAGGAGACGCTGATCGGCGACGAGCGGCACGACGATCGCGGACTTGCGATCCAGTGGCACACCCGTGACCGACAACACGCGCGGATCGGCGCCGACGTCGGGGATGAGCGCCGGCTCCCGATGCTCGGCGGTCCAGCCCACGATGCCTTCACCGAGCTTCACCTTGGTGTCGCGGGTGTCGCGGACGGTGGTCTCGTACTCCATCGGGTAGTACCGCGGCTCGTTCACCATCGTCGCGACCTCGAGCCACTCCGTCTCCTCGTCCCAAAGGAACACGGCGGTGGAGTCGGCGGTGGTCACACGCTGGAACGCCTCGACGATCGTTTGGAGCGTCCCGTCCCGGTCGAGCTGGGTCGCACGACGGGCGACCTCGTTCACGGCCTGGAGCTCCGCGATGTCGCTGCGGCGGGCGGCGTGCTCCCGCGCGTGCATCAACGCGAGCGACACCAGGCCCGCGAATGCGGAGAGGAGTCGCTCGTCCTGGAGCGAGAATGCGTCCGTCTTCGGGCTCTGCACGGTGAGGACGCCGAGCAGGTCATCGCGGGCGATGAGCGGTACGCACATCTCCGAGCGGCACGACGGCGACGCCGCGATGTACCGCGGGTCGCTCGCCACGTCGCCGACGTTCAGGATCACGCGCGATCGCGCGCACGCCCCGGTCAGCCCACGCTCCGCGGACATGCGGTAGTTCATGACCCCCGGGTCCACGCTGCCCTCGCCGGCCGCCATGCCGGCGTACAGCTCGTCGCGCTCGGCGTCGTAGAGGAGCAGGTATCGCATCGAGTAGCCGAACTGCTCGCCGAGCAGCTCCACGGCGTGCGAGAGCACGCTCGCCTCGTCCGTCGCCGCGTTCAGCAGCGCATCGGCCGCCCGCATGAGCACGGAGAGCTCGTTCGCCCGAGGAGTCGTCACAGCCATGTACCAAACCTTAGGTCTGCGAGCCAGCCTGGGAGGTTCCGCGGGAGGGAGTACGGACGTCCTACTGCACGAGGCGTGCGGGGACACCCGCCAGAGGGAGAGTCCGCACCGTTTTTCCGGTCTTTCCGTCGAGGACCAGGAGCTGGGCCGGATCGCGCTTGGCCATGAGGATCCGATCTCCCCCGCTCAGCGGACCGCAGTCGGTCCCCGCGCTGGTGCTCTTCAGATCCGTGCCGACGACGTAACGGCGGGCAGCGTTGCCGGCGATCGAGCAGAGGTGGATGGTCCCGTCCGCCGCAGCGGCCACCTGGAGGCCGATCCCGATCTGGCGGTTCGGTCCTTGCGGGAACGGCGCTTGGAGCGCGACATCGGTCCAGTGCAGCGGATCGGTGAGCACGTATACGTGCAGACCGAGGCCGCCCTGGACGCCAGCGTCGAACGCCACGATGCCCGTCCGCGCGTCGGCGATGCGAAAGGCGGCCGGCGGCAGGAGCGCGCCACGCGGGAGCGTGAGGCGCGAGGTCACGGCGTGCGTGTTCAGGTCGATGAACGCGACCTGCAGATGCTGCGGGTCTCCGAACGGGACGATCAGCGCATCGCCCCGGATGACCGCGGGACCCGCGGTCGTCGGGAGAATGATCGGATCCGCGGCCTTCTTGGTCGCGAGGTCGATCGGGACGACAGTGCTCTGGACGTTGGTGACCGCGACCGCGAACAGCGTCTTCCCGTCGACGGTGGGCACGAGCGAGACCACCGCTGGACCGCCGAGGTCCACCACACCGAACTGCGAGCCGGTGGTCGCATCGAGGAGGACGACCTTGCCGCCATCGAGCCCGACGTACAGCGACCGCCGGTCAGCGGACAGCGCGAGGGCGGTGATCCGGCTGCCCACGTCGAACAGCTCGCGCGTGCCGGCGTCCAGGTCGATGGCCTCGATCTCCTGCGCGTCCGCCTCGTTGCTGCTGCGGGAGATCGCCACGAACACGACGGACCGCGCGGCGGACGGCGGCGCGAGCGGACCGATGCCGAGGACATACGCGATCGCGAACGCGCCGAGGAGCAGGACGACCGCGCCGAGGGCGATGAGCGGCCCGCGCACTACGGCCTCAGTATGGCGAGCGCCGATGGACGAGCGCATTTTGATCAGCCGCGAGCCGTTGAACGCGGAGACGCGGCTCGACCGGCAACAGGGACCGCTGACGCCGACGGGCCGGCATTACGCGCGCAGCCATTTCGCGTTCCCGAGCGCGCCGAACGGCATCTCGATCGGCGGTGCGGTGCGCGCCGCGCGATCGATCTCGCTCGCCGAGCTGCGCGCGTTACCGGCCCGTACCGCCGCGGTGACGCTCGAATGCGCCGGCAACGGCCGATCGTTCCTGCAACCGCCTGCGCCGGGCGAGCAGTGGGGGCTCGGCGCCGTCAGCACTGCAGAGTGGACCGGCGCGACGCTCCGTGCGCTCCTTGAGCCCGCGGGCCTCTCGACATCGGTCGTCGAGATCCTGTTCCGCGGCGCCGACAGCGGGACGCCGGCGGATGTCGGCCGGCGGATCACGTTCGAACGGTCGCTCCCGGTTGGACGCGCGCTCGCGGACGACGTGCTGGTCGCATACGCGATGAACGGCAGGGATCTGCCGCTCGAGCACGGCGCGCCGGCCCGCCTGATCGTGCCGAGCTGGTATGCCATGGCCTCGGTGAAGTGGCTGGCCGAGATCGTCGCGGTTGAAGAGCCGTTCCGCGGCTTCTATCAGGCCGACCGGTACGTGATCGACGGCGCGCCGCTCCGCGCGATGAAGCCGCGGGCCGTCATCGTCGCGCCGCTCTCGTCCGTCGACGCCGGCCGGGCCGCAGTCATCCGCGGGTACGCGTGGTCGGGTCAGGGATCGATCGTCCGGGTCGAGGTCTCGACGGACGGCGGTGCGGCATGGCGCGAGGCGGAGGTCGCCGCGCCGATCTCGCCGGCGGCGTGGCGCGAGTTCCAGCTCCCCTGGACCCCGGCCGCCGGGACGTTCGAGCTGCTCGCACGCGCGACCGACGCGACCGGCGACACGCAAGGCGCGGTCAACCTGCGCAACGCCCTCGGATACGGGAACAACGCCGCGCAGCCGGTCCGCGTCTACGCGCGCTGACGGCGGCGCACCCGGCCGCAGAGGGCCACGGTCGCCCACGAGAACGCGAGGCTCAGGACGCGGCCGAGCTCGCGTCCGACGCAGGCGAAGATCGTGCCGATGGGGAGCACGCGTCCGGGTGTCGCACGAGCCATGCCGCCACGTCCTCGAGCAGGGCCTGCGCCCCGACCACGTTCGATTCGGCGCCCGAGTGCGGGTTCAGCTCGACGCCGTCGACGCCATCGGCAACGCGTCCGGCCACGCGGTCGTAGACCGGGCGGCCCGCGGGGTTGCGGCCGTCGAACCAGGCTTGGGCGTCGCGCGCGGCGGCCGCGTATCGCGCGTCGCCCGTCGCCTGCGCGAGCTGCGCCATCGCGAACGCGGCAGACGCGGCGCCGTACGGCTGCACGGTCGGGAGATCGAAGCCGCCCGCGATGAGCGGCACGAGGTACTCGTCTGCGCTACGGCGCGCGACCTCGATCAGGTCCGGCCGCCGTAGCGCCGTGCCGGCCAGCGCGAGCACGCCTTCCTGGATGTGGGCCCAGACGTGCGGCTCGGTCGCGTCGTGCGCGTCGAGCAGCACCTCGCCGCGGCGCTGCGACACGATGTCGTCGCACCACCGGCCGATGTCGGCCGGTGCGTCCTCGGCGTCCAGCGCCGCGAGGACCTGCACCGCGCGCACGTCCGAGCCCACGGGCCGCTCGTCGAAGGACGCACGCGCTCGCCGGTAGTCATCGCGCGCGCGCTCGTCGCCGAGGACGCGCCACGCCTTGGCCATTGCGCGAGCACCACGGGCCTGCCAGAACGACGCGCCGTCAGCGCGCGAGGTGATGCCGTCGGTGTTGCGCATGCCGCTCCAGTCGAGGACGAAATTCACGAACCGCCCATCGTCCTGCTGCATCCAGCGGCAGAAGCCGAGCAGCCCGTCGACCCACTCCCGAGCGACCGGCAGCTTCGTGGTTGACCACAGATCGCTCCACAGGACGAGGGCCCGAGCGGCATCGTCGATGCAGGCGACGCCCTCGATGCCGCTCTCGCGAGCGCCGAAGTGCTCGCCGGTGTGGTCCGCATAGATCGCGAGGCCGAGCGCGTGCTGAGTGTCGACGTCGAGCGGGCGCGCGAGGGCCGCGAGGCGGGTCAGCATGGCTCGAGGCTGTCGAGGATCTCCCGCACGTCGAAGTCCGCGGCGGCGACCACCGAATCGGCGGCGCCGTAGTAGAGGCGGATGCGCTCGCCGTGGTCGTCGAGCGGGATGTGCCCGCAGGAGAAAACCGTGTGGTTGAACAACCCCGTGGTCTCGTAGATCTCCGTCGGCTTGAGGATCGGCTTGGGCGAGCGCGCGATGACCTTGCGTGGGTCCTGGAGATCCATGAGCACCGCGCCCATCGCGTAGGTCGTGTTCCGGTCGACGCCGTGGTACAGCTCGAGCCAGCCCCGCTCCGTGCGGAACGGCACCGCGGAGGCGCCGGTGCGCAGCTCATCCCACTGGCCCCACCGGGGCATCGCGAGCTGCTGGTGACCGCCCCACTCCTTCATGTCGTCGGAGAAGGCGATCCAGATCCCGAAGATCCGGGCGAACGATTGCGGCATCGGACGGATCAACGCGACGTACTTGCCGCGGATCTTCTCGGGGAAGATCACCACGTCCTTGTGATCGGGCAGGAGGATGACGCCCTTCCGGTCGAACGACACGAAGTCCGACGTGGTGGCCAGGCTCGTCGTGATCCCCCACCGGGACACGGATACGTAGGTGACGTGGAACTTCCCGTCGATGAATGTGATCCGCGGGTCCTCGACCCCGTACTCCTCGAGCGGATCCAGTGGCCCCAGGCACACGTCCTTCTCGACTGTGAAGTGCACGCCGTCACGGGATCGCGCCACGCGGAGATGCGAGATCTGTGCGAGGAAATCCTGATAACCCTCGTTCACCATTCCGAGCGGGCCGCTCGCGTTCTTGTAGCGGATCGCGCGCGGGTCGCGAAGGTCGAGGCCCGGAAGATCCTTGGGGATGTACGCGACCCGCACGGATGGCGGCTGGGTCGCCGCGTCCATGTACGCCATCCCGATCACGTCGTCCTTCGTGTAGCCGTGCGGGAGCGGCTTCTGGACCGGATGTGGCCCGCTGAAGTCGAGCGTGAACGCACCGGGCGGAAGCTCCACGTCGCTGCGCGGCCGCTCCGCGACACGAAGGAGCAAGACCACCTCGTCGTCGACGACCGCGGTCGCGGCGTTGAAGACCGAGACGACCTCGAGCGCCGCCTGCGACGACGGCACGTCGTGCCTGGTCAGCAGCGGATTCTCCGTGAGGCGCCGACCCAGGTCGGCCCGTTCGGCGATCTTCAAACAGCGACGAGCGGATCGTGCTGCCGATGCGGATCGAGCTGCCGATGCGGATCGAGCACGTCGTGCGTCAGCGCGAGCACGCGCCGGCCGACCGCCGGCCACGCCGTCTCGCGCCCGTACGCGTAGGCCCGGCGCTCCAGCCGCTGCTTCAGCTCGGCATCGCCGAGGATCCGCTCGACGGCATCGGCGATCGCCGGGGCATCGCGGAACGGCACGATGATCCCGCGGTCGTCCGCGAGAGCCTCGATCGCGTGGAGGTAGGGCGTGGAGACGATGGCCTTCCCCGCTCCCAGGGCGTAGGCGAGCGTGCCGCTCGTGATCTGGTTGGGGTCGAGGTACGGCGTCACGTACACGTCGGTGGCGAGGAGGTAGCCGACGATGTCGCGCTGCGTGAGGTATTCGTTCACGAAACCGATGTGATCGGACAGGCCGAGCTCCTCGGCCTGGCGCTCCAGGGTGTTGCGGTAGGTCTCGCCCTGCTGCTTCAGCAGCTCAGGATGGGTCTGGCCGACAACGAGGTAGAGCGCATCGGGATGGCGCTCGACGATCGCGGGCATCGCGCCGATCACGAACTCCAGTCCCTTGCGCGGGTCTACCAGCCCGAAGGTCGAGATGATCGCGCGGCCCTGGACCCCGAGCTTCGTCTTCAGCCGGTGACGGCCGGTCGGCTCGATCGCGGGCATGCCGTGCGGGATCACGATCGGGATCTTCGTGATGCCGTAGCCCGACACGAGCAGCCGCGCCGCCGTGTGGGCCATCACGATGACCTCGTCACTGCGCGACGCGATGAGCCGGACCGCGTCGCGCATGGACGGTGACGGGCTTGGCGGGACGCTGTGGAGCGTCACCATCAGCGGCTTCTTGAGCTCGAGCAGGAACGGCCGGAGATGATCCTCGTACACGCCGTCCTTCCAGACGCCGTACAGCCCGAACTCGTGCTGGAGGTTCACGACGTCGACGTTCGACTCGTTGAGTAGCGCCGCCGCCGACCGGTACGACTCCGGCTCGCGCTGCCGGATCCGGCTCTTGACCTCCGGGCCGTAGGCCCGGGCGCTGTTCGGCTCGTCGATCGCGACGACCGAGCAACGGACCGTCGGGTCGGCCGCTTTCACAGCGGCCATCACGTCGGCGGTGAAGGTCGCGATCCCGCAGCGACGGGGAATGGAGGAGGAGACAAATGCGATGCGCATGGGCTCCATGCTAAGGAGTCAGTGGGCGCTTGCTTGTCAGCGCGACGGGGGCATCCGCTGCGCTTTCGCCTCCTGTTCGAGGACGACCTCGCCCGGGCCGGGCGAGTCGCTGCCGAGGATCGGGCCGCCGCGGGTGATCGCGCCAGGGAGCTCGATCTCCGCAGTGGCGTCGGTGTCGTCACGCTCGGGGACACGCTCGTCGACGGTCTTGCTCTTCCGTTCGGCGGTCTCGAGGTCGTCGGTCTCGCGTGCGGTCGACTTGTCGCCTCGCATGGCTGACCTCCCCTAGTGGCTGTCAGGCAAGAGAGCATTCGTTGTGCCGCGCCCTACCGGATGCCGGCGACCCCCAGCAGACCGGGGAGCATGGAGCCGAAGAACGAGCCCGCGATGGCCGCACCGGCGACCAGGACGAGGATCTCGAGCCCCGACACGAGCGGGCTCCGTTTCGTGAGCCGGGATTTCCACACGCCGACGCCGAACATGACGACGGCCGAAAGCCCGACCGACACCCACAGCCCACTGCGCACCGGGAAGAAGAAGTACGGCAGGAGCGGCACGAGCGCGGCGACGAAAAACGCGCCGGCGAGGATGAGCGCGCCCTGCGTCGGCGAGCCGCCCTCCTCGATGGCGAGGCCGAGCTCTTTCTCCACCATCGTCCGGAGAAGGACGTTCGGGACGCGCGCGATCTCCGCCGCGATGCGTCGAGACGACTCCTCGCCCAGCCCTTCCCGCTCGAACATGAACGCGACCTCGGCCTCGGCTTCGCCGGGACGCTCCTCGACCTCCGACCGCTCGGCCGCGATCTGGGCCATGAAGATCTCGCGCTGGCTCTTCGACGACATGTACTCGCCCGCCCCCATCGAGAAGACCTCGGCAAGCGTCGCAGCGATGCCACTGACGAGCACGGTGTACGTGTCGTTCGACGCCGCGGCCACGACGCTCACGACCGCGAGGATGCTGGTCACGCCGTCCTGCAGGCCGAACACGACCTCGCGCACCTCCGCCAGGAGGTCCGCCTCCTTGCGCTCCTCGTCAAGGTGCGCGCCCAGCCAGGCCTTGTCGTGGAACGGACGCTCCGCCGTCGGCTGCCGCATCAGATGACCCGGCCGGGGCCGCCGCCCTCGGCCTCGAGCCGCAGGCCTGCGCGCTTCCACGCGGTCACGCCACCCTCGAGGTTCTCGACGGTGTAGCCGACGGTCCGGAGGCCACGCGCCGCGGCATCGCTTCGATTCCCGTGGCGGCAGACCGTGAGGATCGTCTTGTCCTTCGGCACCTCGCCGAGTCGGGTGCGAAGTTCGCCGAGCGGGATGTGCTGCGATCCGGCGATGTGTCCGGCCTCCCATTCGTCGGGCTCGCGCACATCGAGCAGGTGCAGGTCCGTCCGGCCCTTCGCGTCCTCCGGCGTCATCGAAAGAATTCTGCGTCACGCGGCTCGAGCTCGTGCGGACCCGCCATACTGCGTGAGAGGACGCCGCGAAGTACCGCGGGTAAGGGGGACAGCGTGCGAGAGCCGTATCCCATCGCGCTCGTACCGCTGCTCCCGCAGTTCCTCCTGCGCCGCCGGGCGAAGGCTGACTTCCCACTCCGCGCGATGGAGAAGCTCGGACTCGACCGGCCCTCGTATTTCTTCGCCATGGACATCGCGACGCAGGATCCCCGCGGCGGGCGACCGCAGGACATCGGCAACAGCGCGTATCGCACGACCGACGATGCGCTGCGCATGACCGCCGCGGCGGGCGAATCGGCCGGCCTGCTCACCTGGGCGGACGGCCGCTGGTCGCTGACCAGCAAGGGGACGAGCGCGGTCGGCGAGCTGCGTCGCGCGATCGACGCGCACTTCGCGTCGCTCGCGCCGATCGCGAAGGACGAGCTCGAACGCATCGCGGCGCTCCTGGACGCGGCGTATCAGGCTGCTGCCGCCTCGAAGGAGCCGGCGACGCGCGACCACACGCCGCGCGCCGCGCGCTACCGCTGGCAGGAGCCCTCGTCGGCGATGGCCCGGCTCGATGCCGCGGTCTACGGCCTCTGGCAGATCCGCGACGACTGCCACGTCCAGGCCTGGCGGGACGCCGGGCTCTCCGGGCCCGCGCTCGACGTCCTCACGCGCGTCTGGCATGCCGAGGCAGCGACCGAGGACGAGCTCGCGGGCAAGATCGCCACGCAGCGTCCCGAGAACGTTCGCGCGGCCATGCAACAGCTCCGTGCGGGGGGCCTCCTGACGGCCGGCCCCGCTCTCGCCCTGACCGCGGGCGGGACGGCGACCCGCGAGCGGGTCGAGACGGAGACCGACCGGTATTTCTTCGCGCCGTGGCCCGACGCTGTGGGTGCGCAGGCCGAGTGGCTGACCGAGCGATTGGCGGCGGTGAACGCGGCGCTCGCTTAGAACGCGCTTTTCATGATCGTTACGTCTGGCATCGATAATGCGAAGGTCGGTCGCGATGGCTATCGCGAGTCCCGGTCTCTCGGCCGAACGGAGCGTCAGTCACGACGCTCGGATCCTGATCGTCGATGACGAATCGGACATCGCGAACCTTCTCGGCACGGTCCTACGCGAGGAAGGGTTCTCGGTCCGCGTCGTCACCGACTCGCGGCAGGCGCTCGAGGTCTTCAACAGCTTCCGCCCGGACCTCGTGAGCCTCGACGTCATGATGCCCAGCGTTGACGGCATCAGCCTCTGCCTCCAGCTCCGCAAGGAGACCGATGTTCCGATCCTGTTCGTGTCCGCGAAGAGCGATCCGCCGGATCGTGTGGTGGGCCTGCGCATCGGTGCGGACGACTACATGGGCAAGCCCTTCGACAACAACGAGCTCGTCGCGCGAGTGGAGGCCCTCCTGCGCCGCCGCTCGTATGCCGCGGTCGCGGATCGCGATCGGCGCCAGCTGCGCTTCGGGCTGTTCGTCATCGATCTCGGCAGCGTCCAGGCGATCCACGGTGACGCGGCGCTGCCACTCACCCCGACGGAGTTCAAGCTCCTGAAGACGCTGGGCGGTGAGCCTGGTCGCGTGTTCACGCGCGACGACTTGCTCACCGGGGTGTGGGGCTACGAGCCGGGCAGCGACACCCGTCTGGTCGACGTGCATGTCGGCCGGCTGCGGAAGAAGCTCCAGGACCGCCGCGTGACCGAGGTCTCAATCGAGACCGCGCGCGGCTTCGGATACAAGCTCACCGCGGCGATGCAGGGACAGGCGCCCGCGAACTAGCGCCGCGCGGCGGCCGCAGCGTCTCCAGCCCGCGCATCAGCGACCCGAACTGGTCGAAGGTAAGCGACTGCGGACCATCCGACAGCGCCCGCTCCGGATCCGGGTGTACCTCGATGATCAGGCCGTCGGCGCCCGCGGCGACCGCCGCACGCGCCATCGGCGCGACGTACGACGCCTTCCCGGTGCCATGGCTCGGATCGACGACCACCGGCAAGTGCGAGAGCTCGTGCACGACGGCGACGGCGGAGACGTCGAGCACGTTGCGCGTCGCGGTCTCGCCACCCGGAACGGGCAGACCGCGCTCGCAGAGCATCACGTTGCGGTTCCCTTCGCGCAGGATGTACTCGGCGCAGAGCAGCCAGTTCTCGATCGTCGGATACATCCCGCCGCGCTTCAGGAGCACCGGGTGGCCCGAGCGGCCCACCTCACGGAGCAGCGCGTAGTTCTGCATGTTCCGCGCGCCAATCTGGAGGATGTCGACGTACTTCGCGCAGAGCGCGACGTCGTGCGGATCGAGCACCTCGGAGACCACCGGCATGCCGGTCTCGCGCTTCGCGCGGGCGAGGAGCTCCAGGCCCTCCTTCCCGAGACCCTGAAAGTCGTACGGCGACGTGCGCGGCTTGAACGCGCCGCCGCGAAGGATGTTCGCGCCGGCCGCCTTCACCGCGTGGGCGGTGGACAGCAGCTGCTGCTCGCTCTCGACCGAGCAGGGGCCGGCCATGACGACCATGGCTCCGCCGCCGATGGCGAGATCGTCCACCATCACGACCGTCGGATCGGGCTGGAACTCACGCGACGCCAGCTTGAAGCGCTTGAGGACCGGGACGACGCGATCGACGGCCGGCAGGGACTGCAGCTGTTCCGCGAGCCGGGCCTTGTCGTCGTCGAGCACCCCGATCGCGCCGATGACGCTGACCTCGCTGCCCGACAGGTTCGCGCCGTAGCCGCGCTCGCGCAGCCGATCAACGATGTGGTCGATCTGCTCCTTCGTCGCGCCCTTCCGCATGATGATGATCACGCGAATATCGTACGAGCCGTGCCGGTCTATGCGTTCAAGGGAAGGTCGCCGCGCGTGCACCCCACGGCGTTCGTGGCACCGACCGCGGTCCTCATCGGCGATGTGACGCTGCACGAGCACGCGTCCGTCTGGTTCGGGACCGTGCTGCGCGGCGACATGGATCGCATCGAGATCGGTGCCCGGTCCAACGTGCAGGACAACACGACGATCCATACCGACGCGAACGAGCCCACGATCGTGGGCGAGGACGTGACCATCGGGCACAACGCGCTCGTGCATTCGAGCGTGATCGAGAACAACGTGCTCATCGGCCAGGCCTCGGTGCTCGTCGGCGGCTGCGTCATCGGGACCGGCTCGATCGTGGGCGCGGGCGCGGTCGTGCGGGCCAGGATGACCGTGCCGCCGCGTTCGCTCGTGGTCGGCGTCCCGGCGACGGTCGTCCGCGAAGCGCGGCCTGAGGACGAGCGCTGGACCGTGAAGGCGGCGGAGCATTACGTCGAGCTCGCGGCCTGGTACCGCGACAACATCGACGGGCATCGCTAGTGGCCACGCTCCGCATCGACGGCAACAGCCTCACGATCGCGGACGTCGTCAGCGTCGCTCGTCGGGACACGCCCGTCGCGCTGGATCGCGCGTCGGAACAGCTCGTGCGCGCGGCGGCGAAGCTTGTCGCCGAGTCCGCCGATGGCGAGGTGGCGGTCTACGGCATCAACACCGGCTTCGGCGACCTTTCGCAGGTCCGGATCCCGCGCGCCGACCTCGCGAAGATCCAGCTGAACCTCCTACGCAGCCACGCCGCCGGCGTCGGCGACCCGCTGCCTCAGGACGTGACCCGAGCGGTCTTGCTGCTGCGCGCGAACACGCTCGCGTCCGGACGTTCAGGCGTTCGGCCGGAGACGATCAACCTCCTGCTCGACCTGCTCAATCGCGGGGTGCACCCGGTGATCCCGATGCACGGGAGCGTGGGCGCGTCCGGGGATCTCGCGCCGCTCGCGCACGCGGCGCTGGTGCTCATCGGCGAGGGCCAGGCGATCTTCGACGGAAAGCTCCTGAGCGGCGCCGAGGCGCTGAAGCGGGCGGATCTTCGACCGCTCGAGCTCGCGCCGAAAGAGGCGCTGGCGCTCATCAACGGCACGCAGGTGATGACCGCGATCGGCTGCCTCGCGCTGCATGACGCAGAGGTCCTCTGCACGTCAGCGGACATCGTCGGCGCGCTGTCCGCCGAGGCGCTCCGCGCGACCGACACGGCGTGGGACGCGTCGCTGAACGCCGAGCGCCCGCATCCAGGTCAGCAGATCGTCGCCGCCAACCTCCGCCGCCTCGTTCACGGCAGTCCGATCATCGCGTCGCACAAGGTGGGCGATCCCCGGGTGCAGGACCCCTATTCGATCCGCTGCATGCCCCAGGTCCATGGCGCCTCGCGCGACGCGCTCGGGTACACGCGGCGCGTCCTCGAGATCGAGATCAACAGCGTGACCGACAACCCGCTGGTGTTCGCCGAGGAGCGGCGGATCGTGAGCGGCGGCAACTTCCACGGCCAGCCCGTCGCGATCGCGCTCGACCTCGCGACGATCGCCGTCGCCGAGCTGGCCGACATCAGCGAGAGCCGCATCGACCGGATGACCAACGCCCACACGAGCGGATTGCCGGCGTTCCTCTCGCCGGATCCAGGGCGGCACTCCGGGTTCATGGTCGCGCAGTACACCGCCGCCGCCCTCGTCGCGGAGAACCGGCTCCGCGCGATGCCGGCCTCGGTCGAATCGATCCCGACGTCGGCCGACATGGAGGACCACGTGAGCATGGGCGTGCACGCCGCGCACAAGCTTTCGGCCGTCGTCGTGAACACCCGCAGCGTGCTGGCGATCGAAGCGCTTTGCGCCGCGCAGGGCCTCGACCTCCTCGGCATGACGAGCTCGGCCTCCGTGGAGGCCGCCCGGCGGGTCATCCGCGAGCACATCCCGACGCTCACGGCCGACCGGCCCCTCGCTCCGGACATTTCCACGATGCGCGATGTCATCACCCGGGACCTGCTCGCGACGGCGGTCCGCCATTCGTCCGGCGAGCTCGATTAGGCCTTCTTAGCCCGAATTCATGCTCAGGCGGGCCGTGCGTGGTGAACTGGTCTCCGTGAAGCAGCGCAAGCGCTCCCCGCTCGTCAGCTCCGTGAACGCCATCCGGGCGCTCGCGGCGGGGATCACGATGCTCAGCCTCGCCAGCATGACCGTCTACGCCGGAGACCACCTCTACAACCAGGGCGCTCCGCTGCAGCCGGCCGCCTCGGCCGGCGCGACCGCGGCGACGACCACGACCTCCACGACGGGCCGGCTCCAGCTGAGCCGCACGGTCACGACGACGACCACGCGGGCCGTGACGACCACCCACCACAGCTAGCCCGTGCTCACGACCGACCAGATCTGGATCATCGCCCGCGCGACCGGCACGGCCGCGCTCGTCGCGCTCGTGCTCTCCATCCTTTCCGGGATGGCCCTGCGGTCCGGGGCCCTCGCGTGGCTCTCGCACAACCGCGGCGTGCGAGCGGTCCATGACCTGACGAGCGTCCTCTGGCTGCCACTCGTGGTCGTCCACGTGATCACGCTGATGCTCGACCCGTACGCCAAGGTCGGGGTCATCGACCTGTTCATCCCGTTCCTCGTGTCGTACGGCTCGTTCGCGATCGGGCTCGGCACGATCAGCCTCCAGCTGATCGCGGTCGTGGTCATCTCGACGTGGCTTCGCTCCCGGCTGACGCAGCAGGGCTGGCTCGCGATCCACCGGCTGTCGTACGTCGCGTTCGTCGGGGCGTTCGCGCACGGCCTGCTCGCGGGCACCGATTTCGCGCAGCCGCTGCTCAGCGCGCTCGCGTGGCTCACCGCCGCGGTGCTCCTGATCGTGGCGGTCCGCCGGCTCACCGCGTCGCGCGGCCGTCAGTCCCCGGCGCGCTCCAAGACCGTCGCGATCCCCTGACCGACCCCGATGCACATCGTCGCGAGCGCGTAGCGGCCGTTCGTCCGCTGTAGCTGCAGCGCGGCCGTGCCAGCCAGGCGCGCGCCGCTGGCGCCGAGCGGATGCCCGATCGCGATCGCGCCGCCGTTCGGGTTGAGCCGCTGCTCGTCCCGCCAGTCGATGCCGAGCTCGACGCAGCAGGCGATCACCTGGCTCGCGAACGCCTCATTCAACTCCACGACCGCCATGTCCTTCATCGTGAGCCCCGCTCGTTCGAGGGCGCTCCGTGACGACGGGATCGGTCCGAGGCCCATCTCATCCGGCCGCACACCGGCGACGCCGGTGCTCACGACGCGGGCGATCGGCCGCAGCCCGAGCGACCGTGCCCGTTCGCCCGACGCGACCACGAGCGCCGAGGCGCCGTCGTTGATCCCCGAGCTGTTCCCGGCCGTGACGCTGCCGTCGGCGGCGAACGCGGGCTTCAGCTTCGCGAGCG
>CAAGKR010055581.1_pt1 | contig 21629 bp, 12 predicted proteins | sample 2556971 | NCBI WGS metagenome assembly CAAGKR01 (sample SAMEA5207829, study PRJEB30636) | soil metagenome | biome: forest; feature: boreal; material: soil | place: USA | collected 2011-09 | depth 1 m | reverse complement strand
TTCGAACGACGCGCCTCCGACGGCTAGGCAGGTCGAAACAGCCTGAGTAGGGATGCGGGTTGGCAAGCTAGCGGTACTTGCCTCTTATCGTTAGCATCGCCGCTGGCTTGATAAGGCGGAGTTGCAGTAGGTAGTGCATCACCCGGTCTGACTTTAGGGCAGGTTGTCTATAGCCCATCACCAACGATTTCTAGCAAACGCCGGTGACGGGCAGACGGTCCATACCGCCGCGAAGCCGCCCACGCCGGCACGAACCCTTCTCGGCGTTCGAATAGCCTCTCCGCTCTTCTTACGCTCTCTTGAACAGCGGGGCGAATTTGGCGAGAACGAGAGCGAGAATCACGGCAGCGATCGCTCCGTAGTAGGGATGGAACCCCGAGAATCGAAGAAACACAGTTCCGGGGAGGCACGCAACCCATATCGGAAATGCGACCCCTCCAATAAACATTGATGCCCATGGCCAACGCTTGGGGGTTTTCCAAATCGGTCTGTTCTTGAGGTGCATCGCGACGGCGACTCCAAAGAACGCTATTGCAGGTGTCAATGCCCAGAAAATCTTGAACAGCAGAAGCTGAAGATCAGTCGTATATGGGCTATGTTTCGCTACATTCTGACCTTCGCCCGAAAGCGCCAACGAGACCACGACCTGATAAGAGCCGATGACCTCAGTCGGAATGTAGCTCACGATACGATCGCCCCAGTTCGACTCCGTCGCCTTCTGTTTAGCACTCTGTTTAGCACTCAGCAGTTGCGGGGTGCTCCCGTCCTCTCGCAAATCGGTCGCCGCTACTGAGGAGCGCACCATGGCGATCATGCTCATTTCGACTTGCCTTTAGAGAATCATGTTGGCTGGGAGGGTTCACAGAGCTGAAGCGCAGCTCTGTTGTACTTCAAAAAGCCTATTGCGACCGAGGCATCTCTGTTCGTTTCGACTTTGCTTTCACACCAACTGATTAGATCGTCATACACCTGCTGCGCGTATCTGAAGGCGTCTCTCGCTGGTGGGCTCTGGGGGCTGAAATAGGCTGTTCCAAATGCATTAGCCGCTTCGCCGAGCCAACTCTCGCACTCCGCAAGTATCGTGAGTTCGCGAACATAACCAACGAAAACAGGGACAAGTCCATTCTCGACGAGACGCACTCCCAATTCGCTTGCTGCAAGGCACGCGACCGCTATGACCGTTCGCCCCTTAAGCCAGTTCGACGCAAGATCGATGACGGGAGTACCGTTCGGATCGCCGACAAGCTTGTCCGTCTCGCCGTGTCCATAGAAGACCACGGCGCGCGTTTCATCGCATAGCCGCTGTTGCATATCCTTCTGCCGAAGAGTTCGGCGCGCTATGTGTTCGGTGCGGCGATTAGTCTCGGCAGCCTTCATGTACGCCTGTTGAGCCCACTTGGCCAGTACCCTCGTTGCGTCGTCATAGTCGGTTGAGGCGAACAGAAGAACAGCGTTGGCAGGTTCTGCTGGTCTCATCCAGGGCAGCCGATGGACCAACGCAGCCCAGTCCACGTCGGACTTCCTGTTCCCCGGCCTTATCGGGGGTCGGCCGAGTTGCTGGAAAATGGAAGTATCTCGGGACCGCCGGGTTCGCCCATATTCGGCAGTGCCGGGAAATCTACCGAGCTCACGAGGATGTCCAGGGCGCCACCAAGACCAGCACGCTCCGCAAGCATTTCGACCGCTTCAATTTGGCTCTGGCCTATAGGTGTGCCTTTCGCAACCTCCTCGGCCAGACCTTCGGGAGTCAGCGATCGACCGCTGGCCAGAAGGACAAAAGGCTTACCTCTTCGAGGGTGTCGTTCTGCCCACAACAGGTAAGCTCCTGCGATCTTGGCCTGGCGCGTAACCTCGCTCCTCATTACGTTTGGATGATAGTCGGCGGTAGCCCAACGCCCGAAGGGCGCGGCATCGAACCCGACATTACTCCGCAGAATCCAGTGTTGGGTGAGCGCTGCCCATAATTCGCGCATGCTCTCGATTCGCTCTTGAAGATCGGCAATTTGCCCGGTCCTTTTTAGATGGTCTCGGGATACGGCTCGGATGGCGTCCAATTCGGCCGTGTCGCGGATCGCTTCCTCGAGCTGCTCAGCTGGCCGGATGAGCCAGTTTCCCAAGAGCGCCAGAGTCAATGCTCCAGCACTGGCCACAGCCAAGGGAATCGTTCCCAAAGCCACCCCACCAACCACGCCTCCCAGGCCCACGATGAAGACCAAGCCCAAGGCAATGGCAACCCCAATTCTTAGGCGGTACGCGAATTCGATACGCTCACGCGCGCGGCTAAAGACACCCTCGAAATCGAGCGCCAGTCCCGTCACGGTAACTGTGTCTGTAGTACTGCTTGTTGCGACAGCGTCGGGGCGGAGGAGTACGAGCCGAAGGGAGATGATGGACATGACTGCAGCGAACGTTGCCACAACGCTGACGAAGATCGCGATAACCTCAACAGGCCCGGCCGATTCGATGACAGAGGTGCCGAGGCCGCTGGCAAATTGCGCGAGTACTGGAAGATAGAGAGCCAGCCCGGCCACAACCAGGGGTGCAGCTGCAATGAGCACGAAACCACGGCTGAGGGTCGGTTGCCGCTCCCGCATGAACGGGAGGTACCAGGGAATCTTCCTGGCGGAGGATGCAGTGTCGAGGACTAGGTTGCGTTCCCTCGGGACCATCATTGACGGTTCCGCAGTGAGCTTATGCGCGGACCTCGCGATTACCTCGCCGGCGCTCGCCCGAACCTCTGACTGAAGGAACATCACGATAGAGCCTGACCCGCCCTAGTCGGTGTGTCAAGGCAGCAATAGATTTGGCGCCCGAAACACTTGGCAAGCCATTTGAGACGGTTGCCGATAGCTATCTCTTATCGCGAGCAACGACGCGGAGATGCAGTACCTGAACTACCACGAGCAGTCAGCTCCGTTGATCTAGGATTCGAGGACGCTGAGCGGGCCTCGCGAACCAAGTCCGGGTCTGAAGTGACTGGCGCAACCGCTCGGGTGGAAGGCGGATATCGATGGCAGTTTTTGTGGGCCATGATCGGCACGATTTGGTTGACCAGATCTGGCGCCAATGGGAGCTGTGCCAACAGCGTTGGGCTTCGCAAATGGTGGTCCTTGAAGGCCAACCAGGTGTGGGGAAGACTCGGATCGTGCAGGAATTCTTCGCGCGCCTATCAGCCGTGCAGCCACAGCCACGCTTCTGGCCCAGTCGAATGGAGTCCGGGACTGACTCGCTGATGTTCCGACGAGAACAGATTGTCCCCGAAAGCTTCGTCATCGATGCCGACGCTAAACCGTCGTTCGCGTGGGTCGGGATAGCGTGCCAGCTTGATGGACTGCTGGGAGATCCTGCTCGCGCACTCGTGCCTGCAGTCGAAGCGTCGCTCGCGCTTAACGAGCCAATCGTAGTCAAGCACGGCCGCAGAGTGCGCGTTGGCGCCTATGTTGCGAGCATTGGGGTTCTGGTGGTTGGAGCGATTGCCGCGGTCCTAGCAGCGCTCCAATTTGGCGGCCCGATGGTCGCCGCTGTCGCGGCGGTATTGGCCGTCCTGGGGTTACTTGGACTGAACGAGCCCCTCAAACGACTATGGGCGGAACGTCGCAAGCTAGAGCTCGAGCATGCAGGCAGAACAATCGACTACTCTCGGCCTCTTCGGCAGGCTTCGGAGGACGCGAAGACCAAAGCGACCGCTTTCCTCGATGACCTTGCAAAGGACGGAATTCCAGCTGTGGTGGTTGTGGACAACGCACACTGGGCTGACACGGACACAGTTGCGTTCATTGATGCTTTGCTCTTTCGAGCGGCGCCCGTCTTGATCGTCGCCACCGTTCGACCTGATCCCTTCGAGAAACAATTCGCCGAACGGACAGCGTTTGGCCGAGTAGCCCGAGATTTCGTGTCTAAGACTCGCCGACTCCACGTCGAGCCCCTAGCGGATCAGGCTGCTGCGGAAATCATCCGGGCCCGAGCGCCGAATACGGATGATGCAGTCGTAAACGCTATGACAAGGCGAGCTTCCGGGAATCCATTCGTTCTCGAAGCCCTCCTCGAGACGCCAGTTATTTCGGCCGCGCTCAAGGACGATGCCTATCGGATCACGGACCCCACGTCGGTTTTGGCGCAGCTGCCCACTGATTACCAAGGCGTGTTCGAGCGCTACTGGGATCAGCTACCGCGGGATCTCCAACACCTCCTCGCTGTGGCCTCATTGCAAGGTGTCCTCATACAACCCGATTGCGCGGGCTCGGGATATCAGGCTCTGTTTGGGGCCGATCCGCCGGCTCAGCTCCTAATTGAGCAGGCCCGTGTCACGCACTCCTGGCTGGCGAGACTTGATGAATTTCTTGACAAATTCGCAGAACCCGCCCTATGGGACGTGACCTCGACCCATGGCCGTCCCCGGGTTGTGACAGCTGAGCAAGTGAGACAAGCGCGGGCCCAAATGGTTGGATATCTCATTGAGCGCCGAGCAGCTTCCGAGAGTTGGTACCGGATGAGCCCCAGCGCTCGCCGTGTACTCTCCCGGGTACACGTATTGGCCGCGCAAGACGGGGTGGTGCCCAGCGATGAGGGAGCGGCGCAAAGCGCAGTAGACCTAGCTGAACTCACCGACGCTCCCTCTGAGGGAAAAGCTGCTGCAGAATACGCCCAAGCAGCCCTTGGCTGGACTCGGAATCCTGAACTGATTGATCGCGCCCGGGGAATCGCGGGCCTTGCTCTGATGCGCGCGGGACAGGCCGCTGCCGCCGAAACCGTATTTAGCCAGCAGTTGATGTACCGTGAGTCAAATTACGGTCGGGACCGCTTGGACACTCTGCAAACTCGTGCCTATCTTGCTCTAGCCCTTCGAGAGTCCGGCCGGCCGAAGGAGGCGATCCCCCGTTACGAAGTCCTCCTGGTTGACTTGATGCGCGTGCTTGGGCCCGATCACTCGATGACGCTCGAGACTCGTCACAACCTGGCCGCAGCCCTGCGCCAGTCTGGCCGGCTTCGCGACGCCGTCGAACGCTACGAGGCCCTTCTCACAGATACAACGCGAGTGCTCGGTCCCGACGATTTACAGACCCTCAAGACCCGTACCAACTTAACCCTTGCCATTAGTGAGTTGGATCCGACCAAAGCCACTACACAATATGCGCAACTTCTAAAGGATCAGACGCGAGTGCTGGGCGCTGACCACCCGGAGACCCTTAGAAGCCGCGCCAATCAGGCTGTCGCCGTGAGCCAATCCGGGCAAATGCCGGAGGCGATTCAACTCTATAAGGCACTCGTCAATGACGAGACCCGGGTCTTAGGCGCGGATCACCCCATAACCCTCGGCACCCGCGCCAACATGGCCGCCGATTTGGCAGACTCCGGTCAGCTCAAGGACGCCACCGAGCCCTATGAAGCTTTGCTCACCGATGCGACCAATGCGCTCGGCATCGACCACCCGGTGACTCTCGGAATCAGGGCCAATTTGGCGGAAGCGGAGCGAAAGTCAGGTAGGTACAACGAAGCGATCAAGCGCAATGAGGCACTAATAACCGATCAGCAGCGAGTGCTCGGCGCCGACCACCCGGATACTCTCGAAACCCGCGCAAACTTGGCCTTGGCACTGCAAGGGTCCGGGCGGCCGAGTGAGGCGGCCAAGCAATTTGAGGCGCTCCTAGATGATATGGAGCGCGTTCTCGGGCCCGATCACCCGTTGATCGTCGATACCCAGGCTAACCTGGCTATGGCGCAGCAACGCGCTGGCCCAGGCCAGTAAGAAGCCATCGGTGACGCGGCCCATGTCTGACCGGGTTCGATTCGAGCCAAGTAGGGGCGTCTTGGCGAACTAATCGAACTTCGGGTCGGGGCCAGCGTCTCGGGGTCACGTGTTTAGTGCGGTTCGCGAAGTCATTCCGTTGAAGTTGCGATCCCCGAGATCTGATACCGCTAACGGAGCCATATCGTCAGCAAACAAGTTGTCGCCCCGCGTAGCCACGTCGGCACGAACTGGAAGTGATTGCGATCACATGAGCCGCACGTCCGGCCGGCCACATCCATGCCGTTTAAGGACTGGGACTGATCGCGATCCGACTAACCGCTAGTGCTGGCGACCGCACTCGGTGTTAGAAGATCGGCTAGGTCATTCAGATTCGCGAGCACGACTGTGTTGTATTTCTTGTCTAGTTTCGCTCGCTTAACCAGGTCGGCCCAAAGGCGTTCTGTTACGACTACGTCGCAATAGGGAACGGCTATCGCAAGTGCCGAGACGTCCGCCAGATCGTTCACGTCCCATGCTTTCTGGGGATTCCGATGTCGTAGTTGCAAGAGCTCGAGGTCTACATCTCGGCTCGGCAAGTCATGTAGGAACTCAATCCAGCCGCTTTCACCTAAGGCCTCGAACTCTTCTAAGGTCACGTCCGCGTGCCGCAAGGCCTCGCTCAACGGGTCAATGATGTCGTGGAGTGCGCCCGCCGCTACCTCACGTCTGACATCACTCCGCGCAATGCGACCGGCAACCGCGAGATCGTTAAGGCGTTGTCGGGACGACCTGAAGTACTCATCGAACAGAGAGAACGCCGATGGTAATTGTGACGGTACAAAGCCGAGCGGCGTGGTATCACCTCCCAGCACCGCAAACTGAATGGCGGCATAGATCCTCTCTTTGAGTGCGGGGTCCAAGCCATCCGGAATCGGGAGGACCGACTTAGGTGCCCCAAAGGCATGCTCAACTCCCGACCCGAATGCGAGCACTGGGCGCGTTAGTTGTGGCCGCCCGAAGCGCGCCTGCAAGGCGTCGTCGAGTTCGCCCGGAATGACGTCACGGAGGCTGGCAATCGTGTGGTATTGCGATATGGCGGCCATGACACTGGCCATGTGATGTCGCCGCCGAACATTGCGCTGCTTATGATTCTCGTAATAGTGGTGCGACGAGAGAGGGAATGATGCCTTTCCCATATCAACCGCGTCACCCACGGCCTTGAGGATTCGCTTGAAGTTGCGCCCCGCGGGGTGGTCGGTGGCAGCTCTGGCCAGCGAGACCCAGTGAAGCTGGTCTAGGTAAACCCGCACAGATCCGCCGATTACCCGCTCAGGAAATGTGCGGCCCCCGGTGAGCGTCTCAATCTGGCGGCCGAACGTGGTCAGGGTCAGATGGTGGTCCATATCTTCCTTTTGGGGAGTCTAGAGCCCATGCAGTCGGCCGATCGTGCTGACGATTCGCACCCATTATCAGCAGCATCGCCGGTAACTAGATCGGCAGCACTCTGCATGAACCAGTGGTGCAGCTGACTTAGCGTCCAAAGATCGATGGATAGAGGTTGTTTAGGAAGAAGGCCGGCCCTGACTTCTTGAAGATCCGATCCACCACAAATGCGTCTAAGGCTCCGGCAACCGTTCCGGCAACTGGGCCAACAAACGGGATGAATCCAACGGCCGTGACTGTCAGGAAGCGAACTAGCCTCCCCTCGATCGACGAGAAGGCAGCACCCAGTTTCGCGTCTAGACTCCTCAATTGGGCACCTAGCTCCCGATCGTCGACCTCATCGACTGTACTCAACCACCTCCGGAACTCGGTGCAATCTGTCGACGCGCGAACTTCAAGCAATTTGTGCAAGTCGATTCCCTTGATGCTGTTCGGGGCGGGCATTTGGGTTATGCCGACGACGCGCTGGAACCGCCTTTCGTCAACGCGCCCCGATAGTTGTTGATTCAGAAACTCGAGCTTGCCCTCAAACAAAGGTAGGTCTTTGTCCTCGAAGCCGGACAGTGCGTTGTAGGTTCGCATCTCCTCAACCCGTTGATTGAGACCTGCAACGCCCAATAGGGATCGTTCGACGAGGCGGTGCTGCTCCTCGGTGCCAAGGCCCAGCAGACTCTCCAGATTCGTTTCGACGCGGAAGTCAGTTTCGTCGAGCTGGTGGATTCGGAATTCAATCGACCCCTCGTCGACATCCAGCGCCCGTTCGACCCGAAGCGCTAGTGCGATCGACTTTCTGATTATGGGCGCCTGGCTGACCATATCTGCCTTGAGCTGAGCCAGGGTCAACTCGCCAAACGCAGGGTCCACCTCGACAGTCGCGCGGATAATGTCCTGCTTCAAGCGGACGCGGGCCTTAAGGGGAAGACTCAAGGTATCGATGTGTTTTTGCATGGCCTGATGAATGAAGTCCTGGCGGTCTGCGATTCGAACCCTGGCAAAGGCGAACGACAGCGGAGGCAGCAGCTGTTTATCTGGTCTCAGCGTGCCTCCCGCCAGGTTTCCAACCTGTGCAGTGGTTGTAGGTTCTGCGACGATACGAAGTGCACCGGACTTGAGGAGTTCAGACGTTCCATCTAGGCCACACAGGCCAATGAGGGCGACTATCTCACGGAAGTTGTCCGAGACCATGATGTACTGATCGAATAAGAGGAGCCTCCGCACTAATGCGTCAATGTCGAGGTACGTTTCCTCACCTTTGATAATGGGGAAGTAGCACGGTCCGTGCAATCGGGACCGCATGTCTAGGGGCATGACCCGCAGACTAGACGAACGCTCGGCGATCTGCCGCTGCGTCGTCGTTGACTCTATTAATTTCGGAAGTGGTGGTGAGAACCGACGCTTATCGGCAGCACCGTTCGGCGGAGATCGCAATGATGGCGATCAAGACCGGCTTGATCTCCGGCCGTCTGGCCGAGGGCGACCGAGCAAACGATTAAGCCGGCCACGTTCGCCACGACTGCAATTATGCGACGGCGCTCAGGAAAGCTACTCCTTGATCGTTTCGGTGAAGATCTCCTCGTCCAGGCCGGCCACGGCCGCGACGCTCGCCCGGCGGTCGGTCCAGATCGGGTGCACGGTGCCGCTAAAAGCCGCGAGGCCTTCGTAGTCGCCGTACTGGTTGCCGAAATCGGCGCCTGTCAGCGTCTCGTCCGTCGGTTGGGTCGCCACAGCGAACGCGGCCGCAAACGATGCGCCGCGGTTTTTGGAATCGGTCATGAAGTACTGGGTCGCGTCACGGGTTGGGTCGTTGCGCGAGTCGTTCCAGCTCACGATGACGTTGCCGGTCGTCGGATCCACGGCGAGCCACTGGTTGAACTGGTCGCTCACGCCGGATGGGTCGCTGACGCGCACCGGCGTGCTCCAGGTCGAGCCGTTGTCGTCAGACGTCGACAGGAACACGCGCATGCCGCTTGACGCGGTGGCGTCCGACCACGAGCAGTACAGCCGTCCGCCGGAGTCTGCGCCGCAGGCCGGATAGATCAGCGCGCCGCGCAGAGCTTGCGCGGGAGGGAGGACCTGGAACGTGGCCAGCGTGGTGGCGATCTGGTGTGCAGGGCTGAACGACCGGCCGCCGTCGGTCGAAGCGCTGACCCGGATCGCCGGGTTGATCGCATCCTGCCAGGCGACGTAGACCGTGCCGTCAGGGGCGACGAACGGGTCGGCGCCGATCACCGCCGCCGGACCGCCCTGGCTCGGGCTCGCCTGCACCGGCTTCGAGAAGGTGACGCCGTGGTCGGTCGACTTGCTGACCAGGATCACGTCGTTGTCGGACGACTTGCCGTTCTTCGGGCTCGCGTTGTCCCACGCCACGTAGACGGTGTCGTCCGGTGCGACCGTAATCATCGGCTTGTCGTTGAACTTGCCGTTGCCCTCGTTGGGATTGAAGAAGGTGGCGTCCCAGTGCTGACCGCCGTCGCTCGAGCGGGCCACCGCCATCTCGCTGCCCTGCACCGCGTGGAAGGTCTTGTTGAAGAAGACGACGATGTAGGAGTAGTACACGGTCGTTCCGTTGGTGTCCCACGCGAGCCCGGGGTCGGAGCCGAAATCCTGGCCGTTGGTTGTGATCGCCGGCGGCAGCGGTGTGTTGCTCGCCGTCCAGGATCCGCCGCCGTCAGAGGAGAAATACGCCCGCATCGGGTCGCACACGATCTCGTTCGAGCCGCCCATGATCTGCTTCGGGTGCACGGGGTTGATCGCGATCGAGGTCTCGCTCTGGGGCGTGGCCTCGTTGCTCATGTCGATGTTGGAGCCGTCCGAGAAATTGCCGCTCGAGGTTCCGCAGGGCGGCAGCGTCGTCTGGTTGAGCAGCGTCTGCGCCTTCTGCCACCACGTCGGGTACTGATACGGCGAGTTGCCGGCCGCCGCCGACGGGGAAAGCACGACCACCGCAAGGCCGATCGCCGCGATCGCCGGCGCCACAGCCAATCGCGAGAGCTTCAACAAGTCACCCACCTCCGACACACCACCCACCGGCACCAGAAAAGCGTCCGCAGAGTGTACCCGCGGCCTGAGTCCAACGGCACTTTCGATCTGGGCGCCTCGGCATTGCTCGGCCGAACGGCTGCCCACATGGCCAGGTCGGCCAGACGGCATTGGAGTGGGCAAGCGACCCCGAAAAGCCGGCCTCCTGGCGGCGGCCAGGCTCCACTTCTTGCGGCCATGTGATAGCTCTGGCGACTGAGTTCAGGATGCTGCAGATAGTCGTCTCTTATCGATAGCAAACACATGTCCAAGCGTTGCCGGGTAGCCACCCGAACGGCGCCGACTCCTGTCGGGCGTGGTCCGCCTTAGATTTGGCTCGTGGATTCCGACAACAAAGTCACCGTTGACTGGAGTGGCATCGACGCTGAGTTCGAGGGTTTAGAGCCCCGTGGACTCCTTGCACTGCTTTCGGCCGCGGCTGATTCACCGGGTTGTGGACATCGGCTTCCATCGTTGTTGGTTCTCTGGGCGAGGGCTATCAGCAGACCGCCCCGTGGGAATCGCAAGCCTGGTATAGGTCGGCTCGAAAAGATGCTGGCCAGTGCGCGATCGGCGTGGCCTCCGCTCATCAGACAGGAGGACTGGTGGCCACCCGATCCGCGGCTGGCAGTACGTTACAAGGCCGCAGGTGAGAGGTTCGAGTTTCATCCGGGGCTTCTCGCCAATCCTGTCGGATTGCTTCGGGATGCAGACGACACCGCCATCGCAATCGACGATGAGGTTGACCGTCGCCATGGTTTTCGGCTTAGCGATCTCATCGAACTCACGCTTCGATACGCAGACTTGCGTCTTCGGCAGCTGCGGCCTGCATGGCGGACCACTCCGCTCGCTCGTGACCTCGAGCCTGAAGGCGAGGAGGGTCCTCGTGAGCGGATAGAGCGCATCCGCTCCAGCCCGACCTCGCTGTCCGACCTGGAAACCGAGATTGCGATGCATCTCCTCGAAAGGGATCTGGATTGGATAGCCCAATGCACAGATGCCCAACGAGGTCGAAAGGCTTGGGACTGGGCGACTCAGTCGAGTCAGTCGCTCCAATTCGACCCTGCTGCACACGCACCCTTCGGCAGCGCAATTGCTGCGAGTACCAGTGGCGGTCTCGTGGCTTTTCCCGCCTCATTGATGCTGGGGTTCCTGGCCTCCGCCGTTGGCGTCCTTGCGGCTGAGTCGGCTGAGAGCAGGAAGGCCCTTCGTCGGATGCGTGGCGTGGTCTCAATGCGAGTGATGGAGGCCCTGGGTATGGATATCGAGCGGGGAGGTTTTCCGGTGGTCCAGGTAGCCGGCAAGCGGCATGCTTATGTCTTCTCACGGGCGGCGGGACTGGATGAGAAGACTGTCCGAGCCAGTATCCGCTCAGAGGAGCAGGAGTTGAGGGAAGTCACGGTTCGCGCGCTGCGCTCGAGATCGCGCGAATTCTCTTCTACTGGTCATATCTATCCGGTCTTGGTGGTTGGTGGACCTTTTGGATTTCGAGGAGAGCTCAACAGCGAGATCCCGCGGATCCAGCTGCAAGAACTGATTGATTTGATGACGGACATCGGCCAGATGACCAGGAGTGGCGGCGCCGCACTCTTCTGGCAATTCATCCAAGATCTGCATGAATCACGCGGCAAGGTCCGCATCGCATCCGATGACCTGGATGACGTGTGGCGGCTGTTCTTGGACCTGGGTAGCCTCAACCCAACAGCTGTCGAGGACTCGATGGCTATTCCTAATCCAACTCCGAGCCCATCCCGCTGGGAGCTCGCTGCGGACTGGGAACCATACGAAGCATCCCTCTCTGGTCGGGATCTTCCCCCCAGGTGGCGATTCAGATTCCCAGAGCTTGACAAACGAGCTGGCGTTGCAACGATGTGGCACGGAGACGCCGCAGTAACCGTCGGTCTTGATCCGCCTCTAATCACTGTGGCGGAGTTCGATCGCAAGTTGGCTGAGCATTCGCTGGATCCGGCCTTCGGTCTAGCCATTGCCGACGGCATCAGGTTGACAATCAGAAACTTCGGACTCTGGCAATTTCTACAGATCCCCCCTGACAAGATCGTTTTGCTGACTCTTAAGATCAGCGACTCAACTGACGGAGAGATAGGACTCCTGACGGATGGAGACCAAATTGGTCTCTGGTTGGGGCTGTACTGGTTCAAGTTGCTCGCCCAAGACGCGACTCAAGCTCATTCGATTCTCGGCCAGGCCATAGCTGAATGCCTGATCCGGCTGAAGTACCTTGACCCCGAAAAGCGGACTGAATTCGTCGACCATTGGGAGAAAGCACCGCCGGTTGCGTACCTCATGGTGAGAGCAAACACCCTCCAACCTCCACGCCAAGGCCGGCTTGACCTGCCCAGAACGGTAGCGACTCGCGCTTGGGCCGATGGCGTCCTTGCGAGGTCTGTGCGCGGGCTACCGTTCGAGTCCGGGATCTACATAGATGAAGGCGCCGTTGGCGCTCTTCATTCAATTATTCAGCCGGCTGTAAATCACGCTCTGGATGCGCTGCTGGCCAATTGGTCACCAGCAGCCGTGATGGTCGTGGCCGGGCATCTAAACGACGCCCACGCCGAGAGATTTCGGCGTGAGACGGAGCTCGAACAAGCATTGAGAAGGCCATGGGCCGACACATGGCGCCGCGACGCACTTGAGCAGCGCGATCCGTCGGAAATGACGCGTCCTGTCGAGATCTTGATGGAGCTTCTCTTATTGAGGTCACCAAAAGGCAGAGTCACTCCCGATCAATTCGATGTGGCTCAAACTGTCGACTTGGTCAATAAGGCGCTTGAGATCGCGCTGATCTCATCCGCGGCCAAATCGGGCATGCACGGTCTGATTGTCGAAATCGACAAAGTCGGGGTTGTTGACGTACTTGCGCGTCCCGGCGACGTGGATGGCCTCCCAATTCCGTCTCGTGCAATAAACCTCGGTGCATTCATGGCAGCACGCCGCCGGGAGCAGCTTCAGGATCGAGAGCCTCACCCCGAAAGCAAAATATCTTCAACCAAGTGGCCCGGCGGAGAGACCCATGGGCAGAGCGAATTCGTTCCGATCGAACATACAGACATGCCTAAGAGCTTTTACAAGGCCGACCATCTTCTAAAGGTTCATCTCGGTACGGGCATCAACGGCCTGATAGCGATCATGGGTACTGCCGTCAATTGGCATGAACGCGACGATAAGGTCAGGAAGGTGGCCCGCGTAGACCTTTTGCGTGAGGCGCAAGCGTGGGCCGGTCTCCCTGTCTCAGAGATCGGCGCAGCTCTCGACCGCCTGCTCTTGAAAAGAAGCCTGTTGGGCGGTGAGCTCGAATACTGGGAGCTCGAAGGCCGCAGCTATCGGCTCTCCATAAGGCCGCTGATCGAACTCGACGACGGCGGGATCCTATTGGTTCCTTGGCTGATCCACACAGCACAGACTGTTTACCTTGCTTACCTCCTCGATGGAAGGGTTCCGTGGCCGCCTTCAGAACTGTCGCCTGCAATCATCAACGCCTTCGTGCGCTATCGGCAGGTCCAGAACAATGAGTTGCAACGACGGGTGGCCGAAGTTGCAACCGGCCTCGGCTTTATGATTAAGGAAAGGGTTCTTGAGAACCTTGCCGCAAAACACGGAATTGGGATTAAGGGCGACATTGACGCGCTCATAGCAGATACGGGGCGCAAGCGCATATGGGTGTGCGAGGTGAAGGACCCGAGGTCAGCTGTCTCACCATCAACGATCAGTTCTGGCATCGAGAAGTTCCTTGAGCCCGGCGGCTACGTCGACCAACTGAGGGCACGCTCAAAGGCCGTTGAGCACAACCCCGGAGGAGCGTTACAAATACTGGGGCTTAACGTTGAACTGGAAGGCTGGACGACCAGACCACTAATGATCACAAGGCGAATCGAGCCGGCCGGGTTCGCCTACAAGCTGGAAATACCCTTTGTCACGGTCGCAGCGCTGGGCGACACTCTCGTCGATGAGCCGTAAGCCAACGGTCTGTCAGGCTGTTGTCCGTTCGGATCACGTTACGACGCTGAGGTGAACGGCGAGGTCTCGCATGCGACATAGGCTGTTATCGCGCCGCATGGTGCGCCGTTCGTGTCCCATCCTTTAGGTGGATCTCGATCGGTCAGCCCCTGCGACCCGACCGTCGGTCGGGATCGGCAATCATCTGAGTGACTAGGCGCCGATCGACATCGGCTAGTGCCGCAAATGTGGCCGTCACCGCCGCAGCCGCGTCTGCCGGCGCCATCCGCACTTCCCAGGTTTCGAGAAGGACACGCGCGGCAACAACCAACGGATCACCTGGTGACTGACGCTGGGTCGCCAGTTCGCGAGCCGCAACCACCAGGTCCGGGAGCTCGACGGGCGGTAATCCAGCCTCCTCAAGACCCGCTGCCAACACGAGGCCTACGGCTCGATCTCCACTGACTGAAAGGTACCGAGCAGACTCCGACATGAAGAGGACGAGCCAACCGCTGAACAAGTCTCGGGAATCTGCTACCACCGACCGCAGCACCAAACGAGTGACATCCAGCGCCGTGGCAGCATTCACCCAAAAAGCTGGCCGCTGAAAAGGGGCCGCCAGCGGTCCCAGCGGCCACCCAGCCGAGCGAAGCATGGAGAGAAGGTTCGCTATAGATATCTCCATATCGACTACGGCCGTTGCTACGCACGCGGAAACGTAGGCCTCGATATCAAGCTGTGATACGCGCTGACGTCGTAGCAACACGTGGAGTAAAGCGATAGTCGGGAAGGCGGGAATGTTGAGATCTCGTGCAAGACGCCGAACGGCTTGATCGTCTGACCAAAGCGCAAATTCGGAGTCGCGCGCTATCTGGACAGGCCCCAGCCAATTGCCATGCGGATTGACGTCCGCCGCGGGCAAAACATCAAGGGTCCTAACACTTCGCTGCTCGGTGGCTTGAATCGCTTTATTGAGCCAATCGGCTTCGCGGCGAAGGCGGGCGCGCACGTCGGCCGGCTGCACTCGAACGAGCGCTTCCGATCCGCGGCTGTCAAGAGCAATGCTCAGATCCGACGCGGTTGCGTATCGCCTCGCAGCAGCCATTGCGTCGGCCCAAGCAATGTCGGCCGTAACGACGCGATGAAACGTCGATGTGATGCGATCCCAGAGTTGTGGAACGCCGGCCAGAGTCGCAAGAGCAGAGGTGTCGACCACAACCGCACCCCCGAAGGACCTACTCGCTAAGCGAATGTCTTCAGCTAGTTCAACTGGGTTGTAGTCGTGTGCTACCAAATGGCCGGCGGCGCGCTCAAGTAATGCGGCTGCGTATGGCTCTGACAGTGCCGCCGCCAGTAAGCCGTAGGGAAGTTGACCCTGGGCTACCCTCTCTCCGAGTGCTTGACGTTGTTCATGGCCAGGCCTTAGTACCGACGCAATGTCACGCAGGAATGTCTCAGAGTCAACGAATTCGATTCTCCGGAGGTATCTGCTGTCGGGAAACTCAGCAACATAGCGTTCGACGGCTTGTCGTATGCGGGTCAGAAGGGCTGGTGGTATCTCGGGGGCTGGCGTAAGGGTGAGGAGGGTTATCAGGCAAGTCGATCTAAAGTCCTCAGAGGAGAATCGATCGTGCAAGTCAACTATTCGCGCAACGCCTGATGTCGTGCGATCAAACTCGCCAATGAGAGCCACCAAGGCTCGTGCCTGGTACTCATCGCTTGGTTCCAACCCAGGAGATCCGCGCCAGACGTCCCACGCCTCACGAAGCCTGATCTGATTTGTTAGGCCAATGATGACAGCCCAAGTCGCCAGGACGTCGCCAGCATCTTCTCGCTGAAGCTGGGCTCCAACCTCCTCAACTTGCTTCCAATTCGCCTCGCGGCCGGCCTCTTCCAGAAGGCGCCTGAGCGCATGTAAGCGCGCCGAGCTTCCCTCGGGCAAACGGCTGATGGCCTCATTTGCCAGCTCCTTGGCAAGTGAGTGGTCACCAAGATTGCTTGCAACATCGATGCCCTCTACTAGAAGATGGGGCGCTCCAAGTCTGGACGAACCTATCCGGTAAACGTCAGCAGCGCCCCTAGCGTCCCCCTGGCTGCGGTAGACATTTCCGAGCTCCTCGACTGCTTCAATCGATTTGTCCACGTGTGCGCGGAGCCGCTCCTTGGCAGCCTCGTATCGACCACTGGCGGAATCCCAGGCGGCAATCGCGATATCACCCAACACGGTGTCGCGATTGCGAAGCTCCGCGAGGTCTTTTTCAAGGTCGCCGGCTGGCATGATGGCCAGCTGATAGAGAGCGGCAAATCGGTCTCCGTCGTTTTGCGCCACGGCTAAAGCAGAGCGAATTAGGGCCTCCACGGACTGCTCGTCAGCTCCGCGCCGCTTGGCCAACATTGCTTCGTAGATAGAGCGCTTAAATCCAGCCGGAATTCGCTCGATGATTTGAGGTAACAAGTCCATGCGTCCCGAAATTAAAGCCGCGGTGCCGGCTAGTTCGGCCAGGGCAAATGCCTCTCGTGAATTTGCACTCCCATCCGGTGGCTCGAGACAGATTGCGAGGGCCGCAGGAGCGTCAGCACTTTCTATGTAGGCCTGTGCCACCAATAGACTGGCCTGCTCAGACACTCCATGCCACTGCCTGATCGTGGCTCGCGCCTTAAGGCCTAATTCAACGGCGGAGGCCAGATCCGCGATTCGGTCGGCCGATTGGTTTCGGGCAGCGCGGCGAACAAAGATCTCGGCCTGCTGCAACAACGGAGCAGCACGCTCGGGGAAATCGACCTGAAGGTCGCGAAAAACCTGCAAAGCCGCTACATCGTCTCCCTGGACGTGTAGGACCCGACCGCGCCAAGAATCAATCATCAAGCGTTCCTCGCGAGTCACGTCAGCGCCCGCGGGTAGAGGAGCTTGTAGTGCCGCGAGATCGCTATGTATGGCTGCTTCAGTTCGCTTGACAAGCACGTCGTCGGGTGCGAGTTCTCTGGCCGCACCCAACAGAGCGTTAGCGCGAGCTATGTCGCCGGACAGGACCGCTCCGTTCGCCGCAAAGACAAGCCAGTGGGATCGAAGGGCCAAGCCCGCTAAAGCTGCGCGCTCATATGCGATGGACGAGAACTCCGCAAGGCCGTGAGCCGCCGCGAAGTGACCTATCACGACCCACGCAAGACCATCCTCTAACGACAGCCAACTGGGGGGTGCGCCTACCACCTCAACGACTAGCGACCGCGGTTGCCGGTCCGTTTGTAAGTAGTTTCCAAGGCGACTGGCGACCTCCACATTCTGGTTGCGCAGCTGTGCCATAGCAGCCCAGCACGGCGGTGGTAGCACTTGCTCAGACTGTTCTGTCGCACTGTCTGCCTTCTGACTTGGAAGCTCGCACCACTCGAGAACTTCGAAGGCGAAAGCGGCCGCATTAGCTGAGGCGAATTGCTGACTACCTGCGGCATCCGACTCGGATTTGCCCGTCAGCAAATCGGAAATGCCTCGAATGATCAAGCCCCGCTTACCAGCAACTCGAACTGCTTCGAGAAACCCTACCCCCTCCATTTCGATGGCGAGCACGTCACTAAAATGTTTGGCTAGCAGAGCAGCGATCGAGCCTTCAGCAGTGGCGACGACCTTGTCGCCGGCCGCAATCGGTGCAACCCAAGCCACCGGCCCGCGCCGCGAACCATCACGCGCCAACGACCAGCGGCTCTCAGCAGCAATCGAACGTGCGATTTGCTCCAGGGCGTAATCAACAGGACCGCCGATTTCGCGCGGTAGGAAGCCCTCGGCGGTTTCCTTCCCGGCCTCGTATCCACGAACACGACTCGCGGCCACGACGTCTCCGATGGCCACGTCTTTCACTCTGCCTGCTACTCCAACGAATAACACCACGTCCGGTTGGTATGCCTCAATTCCCGCCGCTGTCACGGTGCCTGCCGTGGCGTTTCCCGCACCCGTTTGGACAACAACGACGCGCCAATTGCGAAAGGAGCCAACCTGGTAAACGGTTCCCTTATCGTCGTTTTGGCGCGAAGGAGACATCAGGTGGTCAACTACCGCTTGGAACTCGTGCTTTATGGCTGTGACGACGAGTGCGGTTGGCATCTTTTAACCCACTAACCCAGCGGAACCGATTCGGACGGAGATAGGCCAAGACCCCATTAGCCTTTCAAACGGTAAGGCGTCCGTCGGGTTGGCAGTCAAATTGGCAGTCAACCGAATTTTTGGACGGTTACTGCTCCCGAGCAGACTGAGACCCAGCGCGATTGGAATACCCAAGAAGGGGGCCCGCCGGCGACAAATCTGACCCGGGTGGCTGTACTTTTTGGTTCGCATGGAGCCCAACGTCCCGGTCCCCGAGGCCATGAACCAAATGCCGCACTTCTTGGCGGACTGGATCAAACAGCAGATTGGCGCCATTCCTGCGCCGCCGGAACCGCTCTATCACTACACCGATACTCTGGGCCTGATAGGCATCTTCAAGACAACCGAGGTCTGGGCAACGAACGCGTTGTATACCAACGATCGCACTGAGGTTTTTCATTCGCTGTTACTGCTGCACCGGATCATCGACGAGGTTAAGAAGGATCGCGCGCAGGACCCGGCGACTGACATGATGCTGATCGCCGTCGAGGAGTTCGCGTCGATCATCGAGGTCTTCCTCGTGTGCTTTTGCCGCAACGGCGACCTATTGAGCCAGTGGAGAGCCTATGGTCCGACAGGCGGCTATGCTCTCGGCTTCGATTCCGGCGTGCTGAAGGGACTTGTCAACAAGCACGTGACGCTCGCTCCGGTTGTGTACAACGAGCAACTGCAGAATCAACTTATCCGGGAGCTAGTAGAGCGTTGGCGCGAGATCTTCCACCATGCTCAGCCCGGCGACTATGTAACGCAAGTTCGACGTCTCGGAGCGTTCGTGTTCGCACAAGCCTTTTCGTTTCTGGCAGCCACGTTCAAGAATGACGCCTTCTCCGAGGAGGACGAATGGCGACTCATCTACCGCCGTCAGGTGCAGGTTAAAGACGAAGGCGACCTGAAGATTGATTTCCGTGAGCGGAAAGGAATGCTGGCAAGCTACGCGCCCATACCGCTACCCGGCGTAAAAGACAACGTGGCTCCAGTCCGCCAGATCGTTCTTGGACCTACGCAGAACCCGAACCTCGCTGGCTATGCTGTCACGCGGCTGCTAGAAGGTGCCGGCTATCCCCAGGCACTGATCCACATCGATGCTTCTGTCGTGCCGCTGCGCATGTAGCCGGGCTCAACGAACTCCCGGAGACAAGGCGATCGTGGGCGCGGGTCTATGGCACCTGCGCCACAGCAGTCGGGGCGAAGCTGGGGTGCGAAGCATCCCAGGTGCCTGCGACCGCTGTCCTCCCGCTCATGCGCGCCCTGGTTGTGATCCTTTTGGTCGTCGCATTCGCCGCTGTGGTGGCGGCCGTCGCCCTGCTCACTGGCAGCGACAGGTGGACGACCGTGATCGTGGCCTTCGGGGCGGCGATCGCCGTGGCGTGGCAGTCGTTTGAGACCCGTCGTGCGGCGTCGGCGGCAGAGAAGGCCCTGGCCGCGGCGGACGACTCCCTGCGAGTGAGCCAGGTGCTAGCGATCGAGGCCGAGCGTCAAAGGCTCGACACTGAGGCCCCAACGCTCGTAGTGCGCATCAACCCACCCGAGTGGCCTCCTCGGGTCGGCAGGCAGTTTGTGGGGTCGGAGCCAGCACAACTCCCCCAGGGAGAAATCTTCCGACTGCCGAAGGACGGCCCGAGACACCTTCTGCAGCGGGCCGATGGCTTCATACGCAATGAGGGCAGCATGACGGTCCGTGTCAGCGTTCGCGGGATGCGCATTTACGATAGGTCCGTGATGGAGGGTCCCGGCTGGGAGCCCAAATGGACAGAGCCCGGCGACTACGACTTAGATATCGCGCCTGAGAGCGTGGAGCAGTTTCGCCTCGATGACGAGCGCCCTGCGACTGAGTGGATCGCGAACGGCGAAGCGGCTGAGCGGCGCGAGCTCGGACCGACCACCGGAATCGGACTGGTTGTCGCCCACGACAGTAACGACAACGGGGTCGTTGACACCTGGGAGGTAGAGCTCGCAGGAAGCCCGTTTGAACGCATCCCCGGCGAGCAGGGCGGGTGGCGCCTCTATCGTGACCTGCTTACCGGCCGGGGTCCGATGGTCGCCCAAGTACGGCCTCGGGTTCGCCGGTACTACCGGTCGAAGTCCAGACAACAGGTGCTGCCTGAACTCGACTTGCCGACCAAGCCAGCGCCTGGCGCGCCCGTGACGGCCCTATCAACGAAACAGCACGGTGAGGCCGCGAACCGCTAGCCGCCGGAGGACCTTATTTCGACCGCGACGGACTGTCCGCCTAGGGTTGGCGTGACCCAAAAGCCTTGAGGTCACGACAGGCCGGGCACCTTGAACAGCAAGCGGCTCAGCATGTTAGCGATAGGTGCTCACAGCTCAATCTCTTCGGCATACTCCTCGCCCATCGCTACCGACACCGCGGACACGAGATCACGCGGCATGGGCGCATCGGCGGCGAAGGCTTCGAAGTCTGGATAGGTGCGAAACAGCTTCGCGGGTTCGCCTTGCCTGAGCTCGAGCCACACGGCTAGACCACCCTTTGCCCCTTGTGCGGCGTGCCACGAGCTGGTCCCTTGGTCGCTGCCAAACGCTCGGACCAGGTACCGACCGGTGAACGCCTTGCGAACCGGGTATTCGGTGTACTCCTGAGTCTCGACCACGATGCGATCCTTGGCCGTCTGCAGCTGGTTGACGTAGCGGCGCAGCAGCCGCGTGACCAGGCTCGAAAGGCTCTCGGGGACGGCGAGCCTCTCGGCCCAGTCCCAGATCTCCTGGTCCCTCGCCGCGACGTATAGGTTCTGTCGACCGCCGGCCGCAGCCACCCGCGCGACATTAGCCTCCGGCGACGCATTCGCGATCTGAGAAGGGACTGGCTGGAACGCTGGCGGCTGTGGCCCAGCGTGGGCTGGCAGCTTGACATCCCGAAGCATGGTGCGTGGGAGTCGCTTGATCGGTCTCGGTGTTGTCATTTCTGGGAACCTCTCCTTGAAAACCTGTAATAGGCGCAGTATACACACTTTGACGGCGCATAGTACGCACTATTTCACGGACTGACGCGCTCGTCGCGGTCGACAACCGACCCGATTACTCCCGCGCTTGGCCGGCCACATGAAGTCCGAGCGACTTTGTCCGGGCTCGCCGCCAGACCTACGGCGGAGACCGTTTGTCGAATGCGACTCGGCAGGCGGTTTGATTGGCCCGGTGAGGGGAATAGAGATCGACACCGTGACCGACGACGCCTCGAGTGGCTCTTCGTTTCTGGCGGAGCTTAAGGACCGGGCCGGCCAAGAGATCCCTTCCCTACAGGGAAAGATCGAGGTGTGGCGTTAACCCGTCTCAGTCATCTTGGAGCGAGGGCCACCCGGAACTAGGGCGGGAGGTTCAACTACTTGCCCCTCAGGCCTG
>CAAGKR010419492.1_pt1 | contig 21648 bp, 17 predicted proteins | sample 2556971 | NCBI WGS metagenome assembly CAAGKR01 (sample SAMEA5207829, study PRJEB30636) | soil metagenome | biome: forest; feature: boreal; material: soil | place: USA | collected 2011-09 | depth 1 m | reverse complement strand
ATGCTTCCGGTTCTTTCCTCGCGCTGGTCATTGACCGACGAGCAGGCCGGTTACTTGCTTTTTGCGCAATTTTTCAGCTCGATGTTCGGCATGTTGACGTCGGGACTACTCGTGCAACGCATCGGTTACCGCCTGACTTTCATCGTCGGGCTGACGATGATGGCCTCTGGCATGAGTTTGCTGGTCTCCGGGCCGTGGCTGCTGGGGATGATTGCAGTCTGCGTACTGGGCTTCGGCCACGGCGTCACCACTCCCGCAGGAAATCTGCGCACCGCCGAAGTCAACCCTCAACGCCGCGCCTCGGCGCTGAGTGTGATCAACGCGGTTTGGGGTATCGGAGCTGTCAGCTCTCCGTTTCTGGCTGGCATTGCGCAGCGGGCGCATAAGACACCTCTATTTCTGTACGGCACCGCCGCCGCTTTGCTGACACTCTTGCTCGCGTTTGCGCTGGCGCGATTCGAACCCGACACCCGCGCGCGTGCGACGCGGCCTCCCGCTCCGGGAGACAGCATCTGGAACCACCGCATGCTGCCGGTGATCTGCGTACTCTTTTTTATTTACGTAGGGACGGAAGTATCCTTCGGCGGCTGGCTCGCTTCCTACGCCCACCGCATGAACGGCGATGCTGGTCAGCATTCTTTCTGGGCCATGACGACTTCGTTTTTCTGGGGCGCGCTGCTGGTCGGGCGTGCGCTTGCGCCACTGGCCCTAAAGTTCCACAAGGAAACCGCCGTGGCCAGAGTCGGCCTGACGCTCGCCCTCGCCGGCGGGCTCACTATCGTCGCTGCGCACGATATGGCGATGCTGATCCCCGGCGCTGCCCTCGCCGGACTGGGCATGGCCTCAATCTTTCCTATCAGCGTCTCCCTCTTGCCCCGCTGGTTTGAAAAATCCGCCGCCAGCTCCAGCAGCCTGGTCTTCGCCAGCGGAAACACCGGAGGCGCGGTGCTGCCCTGGCTGGTCGGCGTTGTCTCCACGCATACCGGTAGCTTGCGGTCGGGATTTGTGGTGCCGTTGGTGGGCGTGGCTGCAATGCTTGGGTTTTACGTTGTCCACGGAGTTGCCCACGCTCAGTCTGCAAAAAACGTCTAAACTATGAGTCCGACCATGGCGCGCACTCCGATCCATCCCGGTGAAATTCTCTCCGACGAATTGCAGGAGATTGGCATCTCCGCGGCTGCATTGGCGCGCACTCTCGATGTCCCGCCGAACCGCATATCGCAAATCATTGCCGGCAAGCGTGCCGTCTCCGCCGACCCAGCGTTGCGCCTGGCCCGCTACTTCGGCACCAGTCCCGATCTATGGATGAATCTGCAGAAGAATTACGAACCCGACCTAGCCCGCCAGCAACTGGGCAAAATCATCCGCAACATTCCGCAAAGGCCAAACGCAACGACCTCGGTGATAGAGAGCCACCGCGACTGAAAACGGTACCGCTTTATTGCTAAACTATTAACTTCAGCCCATGCCCCGCACCCTCTTCGAGAAAGTCTGGGACGAGCACGTTGTCTCAACAAACGGGCAGCAGTCGCTGCTCTACGTGGATTTGCACCTCCTCCACGAGGTCACGTCCCCGCAGGCGTTTGAAGGGCTGCGCGTCGCTGGACGCAAAGTCCGCGAGCCGCTGCGCACCCTTGCGACGGTGGATCACAACATTCCGACCGAGCCGCGCGGTACCCCGATTTTCGACCCCATCGCTAAAAAGCAAATCGAAGCGCTGCAGCAAAACTGCCGCGCCTTCGGCGTCCGTTTGTTTGACATGGATTCGCCCGAGCAGGGCATCGTCCACGTGATTGGCCCCGAGCTCGGATTCACACAGCCCGGCATGACCATCGTCTGCGGCGACAGCCATACCAGCACCCACGGCGCTTTCGGTGCGCTGGCGTTCGGCATCGGCACCTCAGAAGTCGAACATGTGCTCGCGACGCAATGCCTGCCCCAGCGCCGGCCGAAAACCATGCTCATCCATGTCAGCGGGAAGCTCGGCGAAGGCGTCACCGCCAAAGACCTGGCGCTGGCGATCATCGGAAAAATCGGCACCGACGGCGCTACCGGACACGTCATCGAATACGCGGGCGAAGCCGTCCGCGCGCTCTCTGTCGAAGGCCGGATGACGCTTTGCAATATGAGCATCGAAGCCGGCGCCCGCGCTGGAATGGTCGCGCCCGATGACACAACTTTCGCTTATGTAAACGGAAAACCATTCGCTCCGCAAGGCAACGAATGGGACGCAGCCGTTGCGCGATGGCGCTCCTTCGCCTCCGATCCCGGAGCCAAGTACGACACGGTGATTGAGATCAACGCCTCCGAACTGGCACCGTTTGTCACCTGGGGAACGAATCCGGGCATGGTAGTTCCGATCACCGCCAGCGTTCCTGAGCTCCCGGCCGCCGAAGCCGACCGGAGCAGCGCGCAACGTATGCTCGAATACATGGGCCTCGAGCCGGGCACGCCGATGCAGCAGATTCGCGTGGACCGTGTGTTCATTGGCTCGTGTACTAATTCGCGCATCGAAGATCTGCGCGCCGCCGCCCGCGTCGCCAAAGGATACAAAGTCGCATCCGGCGTTCGCGCCATGGTGGTTCCCGGCTCGCAACACGTGAAGCACGCCGCCGAGCAGGAAGGTCTCGACAGGATTTTCCAGGATGCCGGCTTCGAGTGGCGCGAATCCGGCTGCTCGATGTGCCTGGGCATGAATCCCGACATCCTGAGTCCTGGCGAGCGTTGCGCCTCCACCAGCAACCGCAATTTCGAAGGCCGCCAGGGCCGCGGCGGACGCACGCACCTGGTGAGCCCAATGATGGCCGCGGCGGCCGCAATCGAGGGACATTTCACGGACATTCGCGACTGGCGGTTCAACTAGAATCTTTGATGGTACGGCGATAGGTGCTGCGCCGGCGCGCTCGCTTGGGGAGCGCGGATATGCAAACGCTCCCAGGCCTCAGCCGCGAAGCGGCGAGATAATACAGCCCAGGGCGCGAGCCCTGGCTTGGAACCAGCAATGAAGCGAGCCCTGAAAGGGCGAAAGAAACCGGACTCAACGAAGGAAGGATGCCATGCAGCCATTCCGCACCCACACCGGCAAAGTCGCGCCGCTCTACTGCGCCAACATTGATACCGATCAGATCATCCCCAAACAATTTCTGAAGCGCATCGAACGCACCGGCTTCGGCGAATTCCTCTTCCATGACTGGCGCCGCTCCGCCGACGGCATCCCCGATCCTTCTTTCGTCCTGAATCAACCCCTGTATTCCGGCGCCAGCATTCTGGTCGCCGGAAAGAATTTCGGCTGCGGCTCGTCGCGCGAGCATGCCGTCTGGGCGCTCGCGGATTTCGGTTTTCGCGCCGTAATTGCGCACTCCTTCGCCGACATCTTCGCCAACAATTGCGGCAAGAACGGCGTGCTCACCGTCGTGCTCAGCGAAGCGGAGGCCTCAGAGATCGCGCACAAGGCCGCCGAGGTCCCGGATTACAAACTTACGATCGATCTCGAAGGCTGCTCGGTCTCCGACAGCGAAGGCCTCCGCACCAGCTTCACGATTGACGAATTCACCCGCCACTGCCTGCTCGAAGGACTCGATGACATTGGCCTGACTCTGCAACATCAAGCCGACATTACCGCGTACGAGACGACCCACCCGGTTCCCACGGCGTGGCGTTCTCCCTAGGCAGCTGCGCAAGCCCTTTTAACCCTAACGCTCGCGAAGAACGCCGAAGACCTCAAGGACACGAAGAGAAGGCGGTTCCGCCTATGCCCCGGCCGCGAAGCGGCGGAATAATGCAGCCCAGGGCGTATGCCCTGGGTACACCGACCAAGAGCACAGCCCTGAAAGGGCGGAAGAAAAGGATTGGTCACTTCTTGGCCATCACCGCCGCAAAAAAACCATCACACGGATGCACGCCCGGAATCGTCCTCAAATAGGGCCCGCTCGCCAAAGAGTCTTCATCCCAAATCAATTCTCCGCTCGCTCGAAGCACTCCCAGCTCCTCGCGACAATCGACCACGCGGAATGAACTGTCCCCCGCCAGCGCTTTCTCAACCACCTCAGAATTCTCTTCCGGCTCCAGCGAGCACGTGGAATAAACAATCCGCCCGCCGGGAGAAACTCGCTTCATCGCAGCCCGCAGAATCTCGCCCTGATATTCCTGCAGCCGCGGCAAATCTTCCGGCTTCAACCGCCATTTAATTTCCGGATTCCTTGCCAGGGTCCCCGTCCCCGAGCACGGCGCGTCCACTAAAACGCGATCGAACCCGCCACCCACCGGCATCTTCCGCACGTCTCCAGCAACCACCCGCACGTTGCTCGCAGTTCCAAGCTTTTTCAAGAGCGCCGCCCGTTGCGGATGCAAATCCATCGCCACAACCGTCGCCTCCGGATTCCGTTCCGCGATGATCCGCGTCTTCCCACCCGGCGCAGCACAGCAATCCAAAATCTTCTTGCCCTGCCCAACCAGCAGCGCGATCAGTTGCGACCCTTCGTCCTGAATCATCCCCCGCCGCTCGCGAAATGCCTTGGTAGCTGTGATGTCGCCAGATTTCACGGTAAACGCTGCAGCAAGCAGCTTCCCGGATTCAAGCAGAATGCCCTCGGCTTCGAGCTCATCCAGAACTCGTGTGGGGACAGCCGTCCCCGGCTGTCCGTCGAGCGTAGCTCGACTTGCTCTTGTGGCAGAGTCCATCAGCACCGAACGAATCGGGCCTGCGGCCCGCGGACAGCCGGGGACGGCTGCCCCCACATTTGACCGAGCGATTTCCATGCGAACGACCTGCCGGGGAGCGGCTTGATCGTACTCAGAAATCTTGCGCGCAGCTTCCACTCCATAAATCCGCGCCCAGCGCTGGACCAGCCACTCCGGATGGGATGAACCGTTGCTAGAATCAGAAGGCGATCTCTCGATCTTCCGCAGCACCGCGTTCACCAGCCCTGCCGCCGAGCGCTTGTGCGCACCCTTGACCAGTTCTACGCTCTCATTAACCGCCGCGTGCCGGGGAACTCGGTCGAGAAAAAGTATCTGATACGCCCCCACCCGCAATGCGGCGAGCACTTCCACATCCAATTTCGCCAGCGCTTGACTGGACCGCTCTGCGATTTTGCTATCCAGCAAGCCGCGCCAGCGCAACACTCCCATCACCAGCTCGGTCAGTAATCCGTGGTCGGCCGGGGAAAGCTTCGCGAACCGGGAGGCATGCAGCATCTCCGACGCGTAAGCATCAGTAGTCTCAGTCCGCAGCAGGATTTCAAACGCCGCCGCGCGCGCTGGGGAAACAGACATGAGGAACTATTCTAGAAGCATCGGGGGAACGGTTGATCGGGCCAGAGCGTCATCTGAGCGAGGTGTTGGCCCTTTTTCTACGAACGCTCCGCACCCAGTTCGTCTAGCAGTTTTGCCGCCAAGGTCACGTTATCCACTCCGAAGACGACCAGCGCCCGCGTCGAGCCCGACTCCAGACCACAGTAGCTGTAGTCAATATTGATCTGCTTCTCGCCCAGCTTTGCTGCGGCGCGGCCCAGTTCTCCCGGACGGTGCGCCAAACGGCCCACTGCGACATCCGTCTCTTCGTAAACCATGTGCATGGTGCGCAGCACGTCATTGGCGCGGGCGACATCATCGGCCACGAATCGGGCCAGGCTTTCGCGGTCCTCTACATACGATTGAAACGCGAGGACATTCACTCCCTTCTCCGCCAGTGCGACAAAAAACTTCCCCAGCGCCCCGGGTTTGTCAGCGATCGTGACCGTAAACTCCTTCGCCTTCGCCATGGGACGTGATTCTTTTCCTTTCCTACACACCGGCGTCCGGTGTTGCGGCATTTTGCTTTTCTACGCAAGATGAGGGTAGGCGCACAGGGCGTGCAAGTCCAATCGAAAACTTTTATCCAGCGTACTCGAATTCAGTCAGGATTCCCGGGCGCCTAGCTCCGATCTTCCAGCGTCTCTCCCGTCCGCGGACGGTACCCACGAACAAAATCCCCAGCGGACATTCGCTTCTTCCCCTCGGGCTGGAGTTCGAGTAGCTCAATCGCGCTGTGGTTCGCGCAGCCCACGAAGAGTCGTCCGTTTCCGACCAGAAGCTCCGCCTGCGGAACTTGTTCCGAGGCAAGTTTGATCGCCGTCACGTTCAACCCTTTATCGCGAAAACTGGTGAAGGCCCCCGGCCAGGGCTGAAATCCGCGCAGCCGATTCCAGATTTCCTGCGCGCTGCGGGCGAAATCAATTCGCCCATCTTCCTTTTTCAATATTGGAGCCAGCGTCGCGTGCGCATTGTCCTGCCTCTGCGGCTGTATCGTTCCAGCCTGTAGCCCGCGCAGGGTTTCGATCATCAAGTCCGCGCCGATCGCGGCCAGCTTCGGCGCTAGCGTCTCCGCCGTGTCTTCGTCTGCGATCGCCAGCTTTTGCTGCAACAGAATGTCGCCGGTGTCGAGGCCCTCGTCAATTCGCATGGTAGTCACGCCGGTGACGGTCTCCCCGTTGGCGATGGCCCACTGGATCGGCGCCGCGCCGCGATATTTCGACAGCAGCGACGCATGAAGATTGATGTTCCCAAGCGGCGGCAGTTGCAACATCCAAAGCGGGATGATGCGCCCGTATCCCACAACAAGGATCGCTTCCGGATGAATCGCCTCCAGCTTCGCCCGCAAGTCTTCATTCTGTTTGATTTTTTCCGGCTGGTAGATCGGGAGCTGCAGCTTTTCAGCAGCTTGCTTTACGGGAGACGCGACCAGCTCAAGCCCGCGCCCTTTGGGACGATCCGGCTGGGTAATCACCAAAGACACGCGGAACCCGGCCTCTACGAGCTTCTCAAGAGTCGGAACCGCAAACCGCGGCGTGCCACAGAAGGCCAGATCAAAGGATTGAATCATCGAGACTTCAATCATACCTCTGTGATCTCTGGGTCCTCTGTGGTTAAAAAGAAAAGCGTGAACCACAGAGAACGCAGAGGATCACAGAGTCTTTCAGATCACCCGATGTTCTACCACTCGCCAGCCTTTATCAGCTTCTTGATCTTTCTCTTGATCAAGTCCCGCTTCAGCGCGCTTATATGGCTGATGTAAAGCTTGCCATTCAGATGATCGGTCTCATGCAAGAAAGCCCGCGCCAGCAATTCTTCACCGGTCTTCTCATACCATTTGCCGTTCACGTCCTGGGCTCGGACCGTGACTCTGTTGGGGCGGGTTACTTCCTCGCGAAATTCGGGAATGCTCAGGCAGCCTTCGCTCTGCCTCTGCTTGCCTTCTTTATGAATGATTTCCGGATTTGCTAATACCAGCTTTTGCTTGGGATCTTCCCTGAAACTGACGTCGATGACCGCAAGCCGTCTGGATATGCCGATCTGCGGCGCCGCCAACCCTACTCCCTTGGCTGCGTACATGGACTCGAACATATCCTCGACCAGCTTCTTCAGCTCGTCCCCGAATTCGGTGACCGGCTCGGCCGGTTTTTCCAGAACTGCGTTTCCAAACTTTACGATGGGATAGATCATGAAATCGGTCGTAGGTCGCTCGTCTGGCTTTACTGACCACTTGCCACTGTTCTCAATACTTCTTCAACTGCTCCAAATATCCTTTGAAATTCCGCGAAGTCTCGGTCATGGAATCGCCGCCGAATTTTTCCAGCGCACACCGCGCCAGGGTCAGCGCCACCATGGCTTCGCCCGCGACTCCTGCCGCAGGCACTACGCAAACGTCCGAACGTTCGTACGCGGCCTTGACCGGCTCGCGAGTTTCAAAGTCCACCGATTGTAACGGACGCCGCAAGGTGGAAATCGGCTTCAGGTATCCCCGCACACGGATTTCCTGGCCATTGGAGACTCCGCCTTCAATCCCGCCCGCATTGTTTCGGGTGCGGGTGAAGCCAGCGAACTGGGATTCCGAGGTTGATTCCGAAGTCCGCGCGTATCCGATTTCATCATGAACCGCGGAGCCGGGAGCATACGCCGCCGCGACCCCCGCGCCGATTTCGACCGCCTTCACCGCCTGCAGCGACATAACGGCCGCCGCCAGTTGCGCATCCAGCCGCTCGTCCCATTGAACGTACGTCCCCAGCCCGGGAGGAACATTGTGCGCCACCACCTCGAAGACTCCGCCCACCGAGTCGCCCGTCCGCAGCACTTTGTCCACTTCTTCCTTCATCCGCTGCTCGGCTTCGGGAACGGCGCAATTCAGTAACACTTCTTCCTTGCTGCAACTCGCCACAATCTTTTCCCACTGGACTTCATGCTCAACGTTGGCTGCTCCCACCGCGACCACATGGCTCAAAACTTCAATCCCCAACTCGCGGAGCAGCAATTTTGCCAGCGCTCCAATTGCTACCCGCGCCGCCGACTCGCGCGCCGACGCCCGCTCCAAAACGTATCTCGCCTCCGGAAAGTTGTATTTCAGCGCGCCCGCGAGATCGGCGTGCCCCGGCCGCGGAGACGCAACCCGCTTGTGAAGTTTCGGATCGCCCGCTTCCACCGGAAGCTGCTCCTGCCAGTTTTTCCAGTCGCGATTCTCCAGCAACACGGCGATTGGCGACGCAATGGTCTTCCCGTGGCGCACGCCGGAAAGAATGTGAGCGGTATCCCGCTCAATCTTCATCCTGCCGCCGCGTCCAAAGCCCTGCTGACGCCGCCAAAGCTCGCGATTGACGAACTCCAGCGAGATTTCGAGGCCGGCAGGCAGGCCAGAGAGAAACGCGACCAGCGCCTCCCCGTGAGATTCCCCAGACGTGAAGTATTTCAGCACTTTTGGGATTGTAGCCGATTGAACCGAATCGCCCGATCACCCGATCATTTTGGGTAAACCAGAATCTTGCTGGCCTCGCCGGTCTTCAGCCTTTCCATCGCGCTGGAAAAATCCTTCATCGCGATCCGGTCGGTAATCGCCGGGTGCAAATCCAGCTTCCCAGCTTTCAGCAGCGCCGTCATCTGATACCAAGTCTGGTACATCCTGCGGCCGTTGATTCCCTGAATGGTGATGCCCTTGAAGATGATGTCTTCGGAAAAGTTCAGCGAGATCGGCTTCGAAGTCAGCCCCAGCAGAGAGATTCGCCCGCCGCGGCGCACGATGTCGAACGCGGTGCGGATGGCTTTTGGATGCCCGGCCATTTCCAGCACCACGTCGGCTCCCTGTCCGCCGGTACGCCTCAGGATTTCTGCCTTCACATCTTGCGTCGCGGGATCAAAAACCTCGTCAGCTTTCATCGCGGCGGCAATCTTCCGACGGTGCTGGTTCGTCTCAATAGCAAAGACCTGCGCCGCGCCCGTCGCTCGCGCCACCGCGATGGCAAACAGCCCAATCGGCCCGCAGCCGGTGATGGCAACCGACATGGCGGCTATTCCCCCCCCCAGCACCGAATGTACCGCGTTGCCCAGAGGATCGAGAATGGAAGCGTATTCCTGCGGGATGCCCGGATCCAGCTTCCAGATGTTGGACTCCGGAATCACCACATACTCAGCGAAGGCGCCGTCGGTGTCCACGCCAATGATTTTTACGTTCTGGCAAATGTGGGCTTCGCCGGTGCGGCACTGCAGGCACTTGCCGCAGGCCACATGCATCTCGGCGGAAACGAAGTCTCCTTCTTTGACACTGGTGACTTCGTCCCCGTAAGCGACGACCTCGCCGCAAAACTCGTGCCCGGGAATCAGCGGAGGATGGATACGTCCCTGCGCCCAGCGGTCCCACTCATAAATATGCAGATCGGTGCCGCAGATGGATGCAACTTTAACTTTGACCAGAACTTCGTTGCGGCCGAATTCCGGGACTTTGACCTCGCGAATCTCTGCCCCGGGAGCGGGATGCGCTTTCACAACGGCTTGCATCGTCTTCTGCATCCAGCACGCTCCCGCAAAACAACCGATTCTAGCATTGTGGAAAAAGTCGCGTTCGCGCATAGAACAGAGTCAAAGTCATTCACCGCCGAGTACGCAGAGAACGCAGAGAATTGAGAAATAGTCTTCTCGGCGATCTCGGCGTACTCGGCGGTGAATGACTTTGACCTGGGGATCGACACACGCGCCTGATCTCTAACCCCTTCCCAACGCAAGAATTATGTTGACAATGCGATTAATACACCGCAATATCTTGAGTCAGTGATCCTGCTAACACAAAATGTTGGTGGTGATCTGTAAAGTAGTCGGGCCCTGCGTCACGATGTGGCAGGAAAAAATCGTCCAGGAGGAAATGATGCCAGCAAAGAAAAAGGCAAAAAAGAAAAAGCACTAAGACAAAACGCGAGACCCAGTCTCGCGGATTCAAGAGTTTGCACGGCCTCTCGGAGAACACCTCTCGGGAGGTTTTTTACTTTAGGCCAAGAAACACAGTTGTCCGCCGCGCCCGATCATGCTAGAAACGCAGTGGGGACTTGTTCCGCGCAATTCGCGCGCCAGGTCCCGGAGTCCACATGAGCGCCCGCGCCAAATCGAAATCCAACTGGAAGAACGAAATCGTTGTCCCCGACAAGCTTTACTTCCGCATCGGAGAAGTTTCCCGCCTGTGCCGGCTTCCCGCCTACGTGCTTCGCTTCTGGGAAACCGAATTTCCGCAACTGAAGCCGGTCAAGAGCAGTACCGGCCAGCGCATGTACCGGCGCAAAGACGTGGAAGCGGCGCTGCACATAAAAAAACTTTTGTATGAGGAAGGCTTCACCATCGCCGGCGCGCGGCAGCAACTCCGTACCGAGGTCGCCACTAGCAAGAACCAGGCCCCGTTGCCGTTTCCCAGTCACTCCGCGTCCGACCTGCGCCGCATCCGTCATGGACTACAGGAAATCCTGACCATGCTCTCCGCGCGCGCCTGAGGCTAGCGAATTTTCGCGACAACCTCGGCTACTTCGCTTTCCTGGAACAACCGTATCCCGGCGACACCTTTGGCCCCGGCGTCCACACATTGAGCCGCATTTTCGAAAGTAACGCCGCCGAGCGCGAAGACTGGAATTCGGCTCCGGCTGACCTTTTGCAACAAATCCAAACCCGCGGCACTCGTTTCCTGAGCGTCTTTTTTCTCGAACACCGGACCGAACACAACAAAATCCGCACCAGATTTTTCCGCAGCCGTCACTTGCGCCTCGTTGTGGCAAGATACCGCAACGATTGGTTCCCCCGATCCGTTGCCGGCGCGCCAGATCTTGCGTACCTCTTCCGGCGAAACGTCTCTGGATCTCAGGTGAACGCCGTCCGCTCCCGCCGCCAGCGCAACATCGGTGCGGGAGTTGATCAGCAGGCGGGTGTTGCTGCCGGACGCACGAATTCTCGCCATCGCCTCCCGCGCCAACCCCTCCAAATCTCGCGGGGGAAGGTCTTTCTCCCGGAACTGCACGTAGTCAACCCCGCAGCGCGCAGCTTCGGCGATCATTTCGAGCAGCCGTTCCCGGCGCTCAGGTTCGCCGCCATGAAACTGCGTTCGATCGGTGATGTAGTAGAGAAGCAAGGGAAACCAGTTGCCAGTTGCCAGCCGTCAGTTGCAGGCACAGATTTCGGCCGGAGGCGGAAGATCTACTGGCAACTGGCGACTGACCACTGGCAACTGGTTTTCACGGATTCGTCTTCGCAATCTCAGGCGCCACCTCACCCGCCGGCCGCGGACGTTCATGCTCAAGGTGGTGTTCCGTCAGTCCGGCCCGCAGATACTCGAAACCTTCCTCCGGCGTGTCCACGATCTTGAACAGATCCAGGTCCGCGGGCGAAATCGCTCCCGCGTCGATCATGGTTTGAAAGTTGATCAGTCGCTCCCAGTATTCGCGGCCGTAGATCACCACCAGAATTTTCTTTGCCAGCTTTTGGGTCTGCGCCAGGGTAAGAATCTCGAACAGTTCGTCCAAAGTCCCGAATCCGCCGGGAAAAATTACCAGCGCTTTTGCAAGATAGGCGAACCAGAACTTCCGCATGAAGAAATAGTGGAACTCGAAATTCAGCGCCGGAGTGATGTACGGATTCGGGTCCTGCTCAAACGGCAGTCGGATATTCAGTCCAATGGTCTTCGACCCGGCTTCTCGCGCCCCGCGATTGGCCGCTTCCATGATTCCCGGGCCGCCGCCGGTAGTGACCACGAAGCGCCGCCGCCGCGCCGGAATCGTAGCTGCCCACTCGCTCAGCAGAAATGCCATACGCCGCGCGTCTTCGTAATAACGCGCGCTGCTCACCCCCGCGCGCAACCGGGGCAAGTCTTCAGCCCCGGCGGAATTTGCCTGTTCCATGGCCTCGGTCGCGTCCTCCAGACTCGGAAACCGCGCCGAGCCAAAGAATACGACCGTGTCCTGAATCTGTTCCCGGCGAAAGCGCGCCAGCGGCTCAACATATTCCGACATGATGCGCAGCACCCGCCCGTCCGGACTATTTAGGAACAGCGGATTCTCATACGCCAGCGGCGCAATCTTCAGCTCTTTCGAACCGTCTTTCAAACCGCCTTTGGAATCGTCTTTCGATCCGTCTTTAGAACTCATCGGGTCCTCGAAATCAGTGGCGAGTGGCTAGTTGAAAATCATTTATAAGACCGCGCGGCCCTTGCCACTAGCCACTAACCACTAGTCACTAGTCACTGCTTTTGGGATTCTCATGATAAAAAATGGCCTCGCGGAATCCCAACCAGAGATTCAGAAGGCCCAGGCCGCTGGCAAATCCGCGCACAAAGCCGCTGGAAACAGCATCCCGCAGTACGGGAGAAGCCAACAGCAGCGGATTGTCCGTCCACCTCGGAGTCCAGGGCAGAATCAGCAGCAGGACTCCAAAGGTCGCGCACAAAGTAACGAAAAGCAACGCGCGCAGTCGCAGCAACCATACCCGCGGACTGCCGGTACTCGAGGCCGGTTCGGACGCCTGCACGGCAACGCTGGCGAAATAGGTCTCCCGTGACACCGCTGACGGATTCTCTTCTGACGTCGAAACGGAAGCAGACGCAGGAGTAGGAGCAGGAGCAAGTGCGGGCGGGATGGCATTCGGATCAGCGGTCACACCGCGCTCCCGCGGCTACCGGATGGATTCAGTCGCATCGGATTATTCTAAGGCCTGAGAGCCTTGATCCGCTCGGCAACGTCGCGATAGTCAATGTTGCTGCCGTAGGCTTCGAGAAAATTACTTAAGGCCGCAGAATTGTTTCCCGCGGACTCCAGGGAGGAACCGAGTTCGTAATGCAGAGCGGTCTTCGTCTCCTGGTCAAGGCTGGGAAGCTGCAGCGCCTTGTCATACCAGCGCACCGCCGCTTCCGGAACGCCTTTGTCGAGGAAACACTGCGCCAGCCAGGTGTAGGTCTGAATCATCTGCGGGAACGGATGCCCGTGCTCGACCGCCTGAATCACTTTCTGCAGCTCGCCGATGGCCTCATCGAGCAATCCCATTTCGCGAAAAGCCACGCCCAGGTTGTAATGGGTTTCGGGATCCTCATCTCCGCCAGTGACCCCGGTTTCGAGTTCCCGTTTTAGCTCGCCGAACATGTCTGACAAATCCACTCCCGCGCTTGCCGCAGCGGCTGCTTCAGGTTTCGACGGCTGCGCCGGCCGGCTGGCAGTCCGCGCCGGAGGTTGCGGAACACCGGGTTGCTGAATCGCGGGCTTCTGAGTCGCGACTTGGGGCAATGACGCCGGAGCCGCAGCAGCGGCGGCCGCCATAGCCACTGGCACCTCGGAACGCTCCAACGGAGCAGCGGCTGTCGCCGGCTGGGCCACAGCGTCCGGCTGAAAATCGCTTCCCAGCGAGGCTTCCAGATCGGAAACAAAATCGTCCAAAGTTCCCGAGCGAAACTCCGCGCCCTGAGCGCTAACCGTTTCCCGCTCAGGCTCGGGCTTGGACTCGATCTGCGGTGCCGCTGCTTTTTCCGGCTCGGCAAGGAACTCGTCGCCCAGCGATTGCTCAATCTCCGAAACCACCTGGTGCAGTACCGGACGTTCCTGCGGCCAAGGCTGAGGAGTCGGAATAGGGGCTGGAACTGGAACTGAAACTGGGGCCGGAGCCACCGGCTCTTCGGCGGCGTAAGGCGCCTCGGCTGCGGAAGGCTCTTCAATCGCAATCTCACTCTCTAAGTTCGGGGGTGCACTGGCCAGCTTTGCTGATTCCACCGCCAGCCGCAACACCGCGACGTCCGGGTCTTCCGGCGCCCGCGCTTCCAGCTTGACCAGTGACTCCTCCGCCTGCTCGGTCATGCCCTGGCCAAGATAGAACCTGACCTCCTCGAGAGATTCATCCAGTGTCGCCGCCGGTGCAGCAGCCCGACCTTTCGTCGCGGCGTGTTGCGCTTCGCCAGACGCTTCAGGCGCATCGACATGTAGGTCTTGTTCCCAATCATGCGAAAGATCTTCCGCAGAAGCAGATTCGTGCTGTGCTGGAGCCACCGCAAATTCCGTCGCCTCTGCAACCACCGGCTCCGGAGCAACCGTCTCCGAAGCGGCAGCCTCCGGAACGGCGACCTTCAACGCCGATGCCGCAGGGGCAGCCTGGGCCGGAGCGTGGAAGAACAATCCTCTGCGAGCTGGGGCCGCCGGAGCAGCTTCGGCGGCGTGAGCCGCAACTTCAGTCTCAGGCTCATGCACGGGCGCAGAAACTTCAAACTCCGCCGCAGGCGCGGATGCGACGGCCTCCGCCACTACAGGCTCAACGCTCGCCACTGCGGCGACTGCCGCTTGCGGCACGGGAGGCGCAGGTGCGCTCACCGTCCCAGCGCTTTCTTCACACTTGGTTGCCAGGTCCGCGTACTTTGAGGATTCGTCCGCATGTCCCGCGTCGTGGTAAATGCTTTCCAGCGTGCGGCAGCAAACGCCCGTCTCTGCCAGCCTTCCGGCACGGGCGTGCAAACCTGCCAGCTTCTGATTGAGTTGCAGGTCGCGAGGAGCGATCGGCAGCGCGGCAATCAGCGGCGCCAGCGCCTTCGCCGGCATGCTATAGGAGATGAAAAGCTCGGCATCGGTCAGCGCGGCCCGCACTGCAATCGCCGCCTCATTCTCGTGGCGTTGCTCAATCGCGGGGGTGGTGGCTTCCAGTTCATCCACCAGCGCGGCGGCTTCCTCCGCGGTGATCCGATTCGAAGTCTGCGCCGTGCCTACCTTGTCCACCACCTGCTGGTAATTCTGCATGTGCATCTGGTTGGCGGGTTCCAGTTGCGTGAGCTTGAAGTAGTATTCCCGCGCCTTTTCCAGGTCGCCGGTCTGTACATAGCTGTGCGCCAACAATTCATAGATTTCTGTTAAGTGCGCGTTCTCTCCGGCCTTTTCGAGCAATCCCAGCACCATCTGCAGCGCCTTGGGATCATCGCGCACGTGGCCGATCGTGGACTGCACGGCCTCCACCAGCTTGGCACCGTCTTTCTGGAACAGCCGGTCGAAATACTGCTCATAAATTTGCAGAGCTTCGCGGTATTCCTGCCCTGCCGCCAGAGCGTCGGCGTATTCATCAATCGCCGCAATGTCATCGTGCACGTTGGCGAGTTTCGCGGCCAGAATTCCGGCGTCAGCAAAGTTCTTGGTGCGCAAATACGCGTGAAACAGAATCCTGAGGCCCTCGGGATTGGAATCCAGGTCAGCAACTTTGGTGAGGGATTCGATCGCTGCCTTGGCATCGCCGGCTTCGAGTGACGCCCACCCCCGCAAAACCAGGGCGTAACTGTTTCCCGGCTCCAGCTTCAGCATCCGCTGCAGAATCTCGTCGGCGGCGGCAAGTTGTCCCTTGGCTCGCAGGCTCTCGGCGGCCGAGGTCAGAATCTGCCAGGCCTCCGGCTTTTTGTCGAGCCGCACATAAACTTCGGCAAGCTTGGTGCGCATGGCAACATTGTCGGGGTCCATTTCGAGTGTTTTCTCGAAAATCCTGACCGCCTGGTCGAGTTGCCCGTTCTTTAGAAAGTCCTCGGCAACCTGCAAGTATTGCGCGCGTGCATCATTGAATAAACCTTGCTGGGTGTAAAGCTCCGCCAGCCGCAGCACGCATTCCATGGACGATTTCAGCTTGCTCAACTTCTTGTACATGGCAATCGCCTTCACCGTGAAACCCTGTGAGGCATAGGCGTCGCCAACGTTCTTAAAGCACTCCGCGGCCTTGTCGATTTCTCCCGAGCGCGAATAGAGGTCGCCAACCGTGTTCATCACGGTCAAATCTTTGGGGTCTGCTTTGAGAATTTTCTCGTACTCAGAAATGGCGTTGGGAAGCTTGCCCTGCTGGACGAATTTCTCCGCAGTGCTGAGGACCTTCTGCTTATTGAATCCGAAACCAAACGCCATAAGATTGCCGGCTCCGTACCTCTCCCGTATTTTCCGGGAGAACGAATGACCATCCGGACGACGGCCCCTGGAACAATCCTGGGATGGCCGTTCGGACATGCTCATTCTACGGCTCGCCACCCAAAATCGTATGGTTACTAAGGGTTACCGTAAGGGAGTGTACGAGTGGGTACGAAGGATTATTGAAGTCACCGAGTTCGTGTAGGGACGGACGCCCCTTTCGGCTTCGCTCAGGGCAGGCTCTCGTCCCTCCCGTCCAGCGAAGCTCGACATGGGGTTAAGTGTGGCGCGGGCGCCCTCGCCCGTGAGGAGTCTAAGCGACCTTATTCATCTGCAGGTTTCGGCGATCACTCGTCGCGCAGCCGCGATCAAGATTGAGTTACGCTTACACCGTGGAGCGATCCAGCATCGCCGACTACCTGCCGAATTTCATCCGCCTCGGCCGGGAAACTGCCTTCGCCGAGCCCAACGGCTATCGCGTGGCCCGCTCCACCTACCGCGATGTCGCCGATGCCGCATACCGTTTCGCCCGCGAACTCACCGCTCGCAAAATCCGCAAGGGAGACCGGGTGGTGCTGTGGGGACCCAACTCTGCCGCCTGGGTGTCCGCGTTTTTCGGATGCGCCCACCGCGGCGTAATCGTTGTCCCCATGGATTATGCCGCCTCGCCCGATTTCGTCCTCCGCGTCTTCCACCAGGTCAACGCCCGTCTTATCCTTGGTTCTAGGGATCATGGTTCTCGCGATCGCGCTCTGCCCGGTCTGCCGGCTTTGTTTTTCGAAGATCTCCCGGAGTCACTGGACCGACATCCTCCGGCGCCGTTCGCGCCGGAGAACATCACCCGCGAAGACGCCTTGGAAATCGTCTTCACCTCCGGCACCACCGCCGAACCGAAGGGCGTCGTAATCACCCACAGCAACGTGTTGGCGAACATCGCTCCTCTAGAGCAGCAGATTAAGCGTTATTTGAAATACGCCCGGATCGTGCATCCCCTTCGCTTTTTGAATCTGCTTCCCCTCAGCCATGTCTTCGGCCAGTTTCTGGGAATGTACCTGCCGCCGCTCCTGTCTGCTACCGTCGTGTTCCAAGAGTCTCTGAAGCCTGCCGAGGTGATCAAGACCATCCGCCGTGAGCGAGTCTCGGTTCTGGTCGCGGTCCCCCGTATGCTGCAATCGCTAAAAGAAAAGATCGAACGCGATCTGGAAGATTCACGGCAACTAGAGAGTTTTCAAAAGACGTTCGCAGCCGCCAAGGGCAAGCACTTCCTCCGCCGCTGGTGGATTTTCCGCCGCATCCATCGCCAGTTTGGATGGAAATTCTGGGCATTTATCTCCGGAGGCGCCGCGCTCGATCGCGAAAGCGAAGAATTCTGGGGACGCCTCGGGTTCGCCGTTATCCAGGGATACGGCCTCACTGAAACCACATCGCTGATCAGCGTCAACAATCCCTTCCGCATCGGCAAAGGCTCGATCGGCAAGGTCATCGCCGGCCGCGAAGTGAAGCTCGCGCCCGACGGGGAAATTCTGGTGCGCGGCGCCGGCGTCGCTTCCGGATACTGGACCGCCGGCGAGTTGCACTCCGTCGCCAGTGACTCCGACGAAGGCTGGTACCGCACCGGCGACATCGGCGAGCTCGATCCCGAAGGCAATCTGTTCTTCAAGGGTCGCAAGAAGGACGTCGTGGTCACTCCCGCCGGGATGAATGTCTATCCCGAAGATTTGGAGAACGCTCTCAAAGCCCAGCCCGCGGTGAAAGATTGCGTAGTCATCCCGCTCGCCGTGGGCGGAAACGCTGAGCCTTGCGCCGTGCTTCTGCTGCGGAATCAAACGGTTGACGACCAAAGCGATCCCGCCCGCATTGTCGAGGCCGCAAACCAAACCCTCGCCGAATACCAACGCATCCGCCGCTGGATCGTCTGGCCCGACGAGGACTTCCCGCGGACCCCCACGCAAAAGCCGCGCAGGAAGGAAATCGCAGACGCCGCGCAGAAGCTGCTCGCAGGAGAATTATCTTCCGTTCTCGATGTTCCCTTGTCGGACTTAATATCCCGCATCACCAAGCGCTCAGCCGCCAATCCACCCGAAAGCGCGAGCCTAGACGCCGACCTTGGTCTCAGCTCGCTCGACCGCGTGGAACTGCTCAGCGCCCTTGAAGACCGCTATCAGATTGACTTGAGCGAAACCAGTTTCTCCGCCGTGAAAAGCGTCGGCGACCTACAACGAATGCTGAAAGGAGAGCTTCCGCCGCGCGCGCTGTACCACTATCCGGCCTGGACGCAGCGCTGGCCCGTCACCTGGATTCGTTTCTTCGTTCACTATCTCCTATTACGTCCGTCGGTGTTCGTTCTGGGCTGGCCCAGAATTCAAGGCCGCGAAAACCTGCGCGGACTAACCGGCCCGGTGCTTGCCATCTGCAACCACATCGGCGACGTGGACGTCGGTTTCATCCTCACTGCCCTGCCTGCGCGATTTCGGCATCATCTTGCAACCGCCGCCGGAGGTGAGGCTCTCGAAGCGCTGCGCACTCCTCCCGCGAGCAGGAATTTCTTTTTCCGAATCTTCGACCGCATCGAATGGTTCCTCGGTGTCTCCCTGCTCAATATTTTCCCGCTCCCGCGCGAGGCCGGATTCCGCGACAGCTTCGCCTTCGCCGGAGAATCCGTGGATCGCGGATTCAGCGTCCTCGTTTTCCCCGAGGGCCGTCACACCACCGACGGCCAGATGCGCCCCTTCCGTTCCGGCATCGGGCTTCTGGTAAAGAACCTCGGAATCCCGGTCGTCCCCATGCGCATTGACGGCCTTTTCGAACTGAAGCAAGCGGGACGGAGAACCGCGAGCCCGTTCCAGGTAAAAGTGAAAATAGGCCCTCCGCTTCGATTCGAACCCGACACCGACCCCGCCACAATCGCAGCCGATCTTCAACGAAAAGTAGAGAAACTGTAGCCTTTCTTTGCGCCCTCCGCGCACCGTAGCGTCCTTTGCGGTTAAAATCTCTCCCGTCCCACAAAGACGACCCAGAGGATCCAAAGGAGAACGACGTGTCCATAACCAGGCGCAAAGCGATGGCCATTCTGGTGGGTGCGCTCCCCGCCGCGAAATCCCTGCACATGTTCGGCCATGCGCCCGACCCCATCAAAGGTCCCTTTCAGCCAACACGCCAGTCGCTTTCCACCTACGTTGTGCCGGCATGGTTTCGCGATGCGAAGTTCGGCATGTGGGCGCATTGGGGGCCGCAGTCCTCGGTCGAGGATGGCGACTGGTATGCCCGCAATATGTACATCCCCGGCGAGGCTCAGTACAAATATCACGTCGAACACTACGGGCCGCAGTCCAAGTTCGGTTACAAAGATTTCATTCCCCTCTGGAAGGCCGCCCAGTTCGATCCCGAATATCTCATCGGCCTCTACAAAAAAGCCGGCGCGAAGTATTTCATGAGCATGGGCGTGCACCACGACAATTTCGATCTCTGGAACTCCGCCCACAACCGCTGGAACTCTGTGAACATGGGCCCGAAGATCGACATTGTCGGCATGTGGAGCAAGGCAGCCCGCGGCCACGGCCTGAGATTCGGCGTCAGCGATCATCTTTGGATCAGCTACAAATGGTTTTCACCCAGCCACTACGGCGACACCGAAGGTCCGTTCGCCGGCGTTCCCTACGACGGCGCCGATCCCAAACTCGCCGACCTCTACCACGATTACACCGAACTCAAAGCCACGCCGCCCATCAAACTCGATTGGGACGAAACCTTGATCACCGAGTCCTGGAAGCAGCACTGGTATCTTCGCATCAAGGACGTGGTGGATAACTATCAACCCGATATGATCTACAGCGACGGCCACATTCCCTTTCAAGATTGGGGTTTAAAACTGGTCGCCGATCACTACAACGTCAGCGCGGCGAGAAACGGCGGCAAGATCGAAGCCGTTTACACCAGCAAGAAGAGAGAGGATTCCGACGCTGGCCTGTGCGTGCTCGACCGCGAACGCGGCGTGCTCGACGAAATCTGGCCGCATCCCTGGCAGACCGACACCTGCATCGGCAACTGGCACTACCAGCGCGGCATCACTTACAAAACTCCGAAGATGATCGTCGACATGCTCGTCGATATTGTCAGCAAGAACGGCAACCTCATGCTGAATTTCCCGCTGCCCAACAGCGGCATGTTGGATCCCGACGAAATGAAAGTGCTTTCCGGCATCACCGATTGGACGAGTGTGAACGGCGAAGCCATCTTCGCCACCCGCCCCTGGAAAATCTCCGGCCAGGCCGCCGCCCCAGCCGTCGCTGCGCAGGACACCCAGTTCAACGAGAGCAAGCGCAAGTCTTTCACCTACGAAGACCTCCGCTTCACCACCAAAGGAAACACGCTCTATGCGTTCCTCATGGGTTGGCCCGAAACCGGATGGCCCGACAAAGGTGCGCTCATTGCGCCCCTGGCCGCCGGAAACAAGTATGCCCCCGGCAAAATCGAAAACGTCGAACTCGTAGGATTCGACGGCAAACTGAAATGGACCCGCGACGATTCCGGCCTGCACGTGCAGATGCCTGAGCGGAAGCCATCAGAGCATGCGGTCGCGCTGAGGATTTCAGGAAACGGACTCATCTAGAGCAAGAAGGACCTATGTCTTGCGCACTAGAAGGCCCAGGATCGGCAGAGCCATCGCGACGAAAAAAAGAATTCCGAGCACCCAGTTCAGCCATTTCTTCTCCGGGTGATTGACCCAGTAACAAAGCAGCGCGGAAAGCAGGATGGCCTGCGGCACGATTTCCAGCCAGCCGGTGAGTTGCTGCCGGATCGGCGCCGTAGTATAAATCATGCCTTCAATCGATCCCGGCGCCGGCCCGAACGTGGACAATATTCCAAGCGCGATCAGTATCCAGGCCGTCAGCAGCCAGCCATTTTTCTTGCCGAACAAACACTCCCGCAACGGATAAAAGACCAGCGCGAAAACCAGGCCTCGCAGCGGCTGGAACAACCCACCGGCCATCACCAAGGGATCGGTCATGTGACGCATCCCAGAGTCAGGACGGGCCAGAAGTTCGGCATAGTTGAGAAAGTGCGCCGCCAGAATTCCCATGAACATGTAGGTGATCGTGTGGCAAATCGCAGTCCTGGCAGCAAGCGGCAGAAAGCGGGGTTGAGGATTATCCATTTGTGCAATCGGTGATCAGAATGCGGCAGTCAAGCCGCCACTGGTTGAGAAGGATACGCCTTAGCGCAAGGTCGCGTGTTGCGTCAAAATCCCCGCCCAATCTTTATTAATTCGCCCTCGCCATTCATCCGACGGCAAGCTGCCCTTGGCCTTGTATCCGCCGCGGCGTTTGGTTTCGGCGATCAGTGATTCGCGCACGCGAGCGAAGTCTCCGAGTTCCAGCCGCTGGTAAAGTTGCTCGATCACCCCGACAGGATTCGCGATCAGCGACTCGTAGGTCAAACTCGCGAACCGGTTCTCCGGCAGATCGGCGGTACT